>WNFM01010090.1_pt1 | contig 30523 bp, 27 predicted proteins | sample 5400271 | NCBI WGS metagenome assembly WNFM01 (sample SAMN13153352, study PRJNA577476) | soil metagenome | isolation source: 60 cm saprolite on Douglas fir-dominated hillslope | place: USA:California | collected 2013-09-17 | reverse complement strand
ATGCCCGTCGCCAATCACAACGAGGACGAGGTCGCGGAGCTGCTGCTCGATCCGCACATGGTGCTGGGCCTGAGCGACGCCGGCGCGCATGCCAGCCAGCTCTGCGATGCCTGCCAGGCGACATATCTGCTGGGCCGCTGGGTGCGCGAGAAGCAGGCGCTGAGCCTGGAGGAGGCCGTGCGCATGCTGACCTCGCGCCCGGCCGAGGTCTTCGGCATCGCCGACCGCGGCCGCCTCGCCGAGGGCTGGCCGGCCGATGTCGTGGTGTTCGACCCCGCCACCATCGGCGCGGGGCCGCTGCGCCGCATCCATGATTTCCCCGGCGGCGCCAACCGACTGGTCTCCGATGCCAGCGGCATCGACGCCGTCATCGTCAACGGCACGGTGCTCCGCCGCGATGGCAGCGACGCGCTCGATCCCGACGGCAAGCTGCCGGGCCAGCTGCTGCGCCACGGCCGTGCCGGCTGAAGGCGGGCGCCAGCGCCGCCATCATATTTCGGTAGCGGGGGGGTCGCCAGGCTCGCGACGCAAGTACCGCCACCGAGACGCGCGGTTGGCTGCTCCGATGCGCCGCAGCGTGTGAAAAATGCCGTCGCCGCCGCGGCCGTCATCGGCCGGCGCGCCCCTGGTTCAGTTCGTGCGCTATCCGTTGCACGGCGTGCTATTTCCAAGCCGGCTTGCCGAGATCGACCTGGTTGGGATTGGTGTAGGCGCCGGTAGCGGCGCCGCCCGCGCCGCCCAGGGCTGCGCCGGCCAAGGGATGGCCCACCGCCGCGCCGGCTAGTCCGCCCGCGCCGGCGCCGATGGCGCCGCCACTCAGCGCGCGGTCTTGCTGGCTCGTGCCACAGCCCGCGAGCAACAGAGCGGCGAGCATGGCGGCGGCTGCGACAACACGCCTGTTCATAAGCTGTCTCCTGAAATGGCTTCAGCCTAATTCCGCGAAAACGACCGCCGCTCCGGACGGTCGCCGTTTTCGTCCTACGCTTTCATTGACCCATGGCCATGCGCCAGTCGCTGGCGCAAGCGAGGGCGCAGCCGCCCTACTCTCGAGCCACAAACTGGATTGAACGAAGGTGCAGAGCATCATCACGCCACGCTCCCGCCGACGCCCGTCCGGTATGAGGCGCGCCTTCACGAATGACATCGTCTTTGCCGGGGCGGGCTCGGCGTCCTGAGGTTCCTTTCCGCTCCTCGTCAGCGATCGGGCGGGCGGCACGCTGCAGCGATGTCCCTGGCGGCACTTTGCATCAGAAATTGTGAAAGCCCCGCCTCGGTGCATCAAAAAAAAAGAGAACGGAACAGGGGTTGGCTGCTTGCGTTCGCGCCTCGAAGTGTCTGGCCCGGGCAGACCCGATCACCCGTTCCGGCCGCGGTGCGAGTTGTTCGGCCCCGCGTGATCTGTATTCCGACGGCAGCACAAGCCGGCCAAGGAGCGAATACCATGATCCGACCAAAGAGCATGACGCGCTGGGTCATTCTGTCGTTGACCGGCGTGATCCTGGCAGTTGGTGGCGTCTATGCCCAGCAACCCGCACCCCAGACGGCGGCCCCGAACCCGTATCTGATGGGGACCGAGGGTCTCAATCAGGGACCACGCGGGCTGACCAGCTACATGCCGGTAGCGATTACCGAGAGCTTCGCGTCGATCATGGCCCGCATGACGGCAGCCAAGCCGGGCATCGAGCAGGCGCACATGGCTGTGCTCAACGAGCGCTACGATTTGAGCGACCGCCCTGCCCAAGGGGTCACGATGGACCGCGGAAAACTGCTACAGGAAGGCGTTCGCGTCAAACTACCAGCGGGCATGACCTGGGAGAGGCTGGCGGCGATGAGCCCGGACGAGATTCGCGAGCGCAATCTCTATCCGAAGGGGTTCTACCCCTTGCCGCATCCCAACCATCCCGAGGGCGGCTTCGTCTTTCCGCACTTCGAGATCGACGCGATCAAGCAGCAGGACGGGCGGGACCTGACCCGGTTCGACATCGATTTCGATCTGCCGGATCACTTCCTGGCCGAGTTTCCTCCGGCGATCTACCTGACCCCGCGCCCCGATCTGGGCGATGTCTCGCAGGGCAAGCTGGTCTCGCTCACCAATTACTACCAGCTGTTCAACGGCCTTCTCACTCCCCGGCAGCTGGAAGGGCTGCGCCTGTTGCTGACGCCCTTCCCGCAGCAGCAGTTCAATGCGACCGAGGATCGCCGCTCGGCGCTTCCCAGCATCGGCTCGGCCTGCTTTGATTGCCATTCGAACGGCCACCAAAACGGCACGACGCACCTTGCCCCGGATACCCGCCCGGAGTGGTTCCGCCACCGCATCAGGACGGTGTCGCTCCGCGGTGTAAACACTCAGCGGCTCTTCGGCTCGCAGCGTGCCCTGAAGACGATCGAGGATTTCACCGAATTCGAACAGCGCACCGCCTATTTCGACGGCGATATTGCGATCGCCACGAAGAAGGGCCCGAACCCCCTCGAGCGCGGCAGCCAAGTCGACGTCATGGCCGATTTCCAAGAAATGCTGGACTTTCCGCCGGCGCCCAAACTCGACATCTTCGGCAAGCTCGATCCCGCCAAGGCGACACAGGCCGAGATGCGTGGCCAGGAGATCTTCTTCGGCAAGGGCCAATGCGCGAGCTGCCACCAGCCGCCCTTCTACACCGACAACTCGATGCACAACTTGCAGACCGAGCGGTTCTTCAAGCCGGTGATGATCAACAACATGATGGCCATCGGAGACGGGCTGATCAAAACCTTTCCGCTGCGCGGCATCAAGGACAACCCGCCCTACCTGCACGACGAGCGTCTGCTGACGCTGGATGACACGGTCGAGTTCTTCAACCTGATCCTTGGCACAAAGCTGGCGCCGCAGGAGAAACAGGATTTGGTGGCGTTCCTGCGGGCCCTTTAGAGTGCCTCAGGCCGGCCGCAACCCGCAGGTTAGGCTGCCGATCCTTAAGCAGCGCCCGCAGCAGCGCCGCCGCGGCGACGACGGCGCCGCAAGGGAGGACGGTCCAGGCCGAGCGGAAGCTCGCCGTCAGTTCTCAGCCGCCGTCTGTCTCGCCGCAGCCGTTCTACCGGTTATGAGCCTCGAGTCTACCGGACGGAGTTCAGGACGGCGCGGCCGATCTCGCCCTCGCCCAGGCCCGTCGGAGGAGGCCCTTTCGGCGCACCGTCCAGCGGCAGCGGCACGTAATCGCGGGGGTCCATCAGGGTGGCGACGGCGATCGTCTTGGTGCGCGTCCGGTCGACGATCTCGACGAGCCGCGCATAGTCGTGCTCGTCGATGTTGCTGCGGAACATCGCCTCGACTTCGTAAGCGTAGGTCGGCTTGCCCGTCACGCCGATGGCGCGGAACCTCTGCCCCACCTGTACCTTATTGATGCGCTTCATCACGTTCCTCTCGAAGAGGCGCCGGCGGCACCGGTGCTGGAGCAGCCTAGCCATCTTTTGGTAAACGAGACCTAAACTCTTAGTAAAAAAGAGCTAAAATGCGTCGCTTTCCCGCCCGCTTGGCGATCACCCCCGGCCGCGCCGGCGCATCGCTGCCCATTGCTCGTCGCTGAGCGCCTCGAGATGCGAGAAGGTGCCGGCGCCCTTGAGCCAGCGGCCGCCATCGATGGTGACGCACTCGCCCTGGATGTAGGCGGCATGGTCGGAGACGAGGAAGGCGGCGAGATCGGCCAGCTCCTCGGGCCGGCCCGGCCGTCCCAGCGGGTTGTCGGTGCCGTGCGTGCCGGCCGCCGCGTCGGGCACCAGCCGCTCGCTGGCGCCGGGCGTCGGGAAGGCGCCCGGCGATATCGCGACGAGGCGGATGCGCTGCGGCCCCCATTCGACGGCGAGGCTGCGCGTCATGGCGAGGACGCCCGCTTTGGCCATGGCCGAGGGCACGGCATAGGGCGAGCCATGGAAGGCGGCGCCGGTGACGATGCTCAGCACGGTGCCGGCATGGCCGCGCTCGATCCAGCGCCGTCCCGCCGCCAGCGTGCAATAAGCCGTGCCGTGCAAGGTGATGTTGAGCACGCTGTCGACGGCGCGCATCGACAGCGTCTCCGTGCGCGCCACGAAATTGGCGGCGGCGTTGTTGACGAGGATGTCGAGCGGCCGGTCCTTGAAGGCGGCGTCCATCATCTCCTCGACCGCTTCGGGATTGCGGATGTCGACGGGATGCGTGCGCACCTTCCGGCCAAACGCGGCGGCAAATTCCTGTGCCGCCTCGGCCAGCACGCCCTCGCGCCGGCCGCAGATCATGAGCTCAGCGCCGAGCGCCATGAAGCGCCGCCCCATCGCCTTGCCGAGCCCGGTGCCGCCGCCGGTGACGAGCACGACGCGGTCGTTGAGCAGATCCGGCGCGAACATGGCCCCCCACCTTTCCCTCATTGCCGCGACGAGCCTATCATCGAGGACACGCATTACAAGGCCTCGACGTGGAAGGAGCCTCATGGAGCTTTTCGATCTCACCGGCAAAGTGGCGATCGTCACCGGCGGCAATGGCGGCATCGGCCTCGGCATGGCGCGCGGGCTCGGCGCCGCCGGCGCCACCGTCGTCATCGTCGGCCGCAACAAGGAGAAATGCGAGACGGCCGCGGCCGAGCTGCGCGAGGGCGGCGCCAAGGTCGCCGGCATCGTCGCCGACGTGACGCGCGAGGAATCGTGCCGCACGCTCGTCGGCGCCGCGGTCAAGGCGTTCGGGCGGCTCGACATCCTCGTCAACAATGCCGGCATCAACATCAGGAAGCGCCCGGAGGAATATACGATCGAGGAATGGAACACCGTGCTGGTCACCAACCTGTCGAGCGCCTTCGTCTGCGCGCAGGCGGCCTATCCCGAGATGGTCGGCGGCGGCGGCGGCAAGATCGTCAATATCGGCTCGATGATGTCGATCTTCGGCGCCCCTTTCGCCGCGCCCTATGCCGCGAGCAAGGGCGGCATCGTCCAGCTCACCAAGGCGCTCGCCACGGCCTGGGCCAAGGACAACATCCAGGTGAACGCCGTGCTGCCCGGCTGGATCGACACCGATCTGACACGCGACGCGCGCGCGCAGGTGGCGGGCCTGCACGAGCGCGTGCTGGCACGCACGCCGGCCGGCCGGTGGGGCATCGCCGACGATCTCGCTGGCATCGCCGTGTTCCTGGCCAGCGCCGCTTCCGACTTCGTCACCGGCGCCGCGATCCCCGTCGATGGCGGCTATTCGAGCATGGGCTGAGGACGGTTGCGCCGGGCAATTGACAACCCAAACCGCCGCGCTATCCCCATCCCCGCCAGCCGTAAATTTCACCGAGGGAAGGAAGCCACGCGATGACCGATTTCACCAGGTTCTACATCGATGGCGAATGGGTGGCGCCGCTGCAGCCGCGGCCGTTCGACGTGATCAACCCGGCGACCGAGGAGCCGGTGGCCCAGATCAGCCTGGGCAGTGCCGGCGACGTCGACCGCGCCGTCGCCGCGGCCAAGGCGGCCTTTCCCGCCTTCTCGCGCACCAGCAAGGCCGAGCGCATCACGCTGCTGCAGAAGATCGTCGACGCCTACAAGGCGCGCTACGACGAGCTGGCGCAGACCATCACCAAGGAAATGGGCGCGCCCGCCTGGCTCTCGAGCCGCGCCCAGGCCGCGACGGGCCTCGCGCATCTGAACCAGATGATCGCGATCCTCAAGGATTTCTCGTTCGAGAGCGTGCGCGGCACGACGCTCATCGCCAAGGAGCCGGTCGGCGTGTGCGGCTTCATCACGCCGTGGAACTGGCCGATGAACCAGATCGCCTGCAAGGTGGTGCCGGCGCTGGCCGCGGGCTGCACCATGGTGCTGAAGCCGTCGGAGATCGCGCCGCTCAATGCCGTCATCTACGCCGAGATCCTCGACGCCGCGGGCGTGCCCAAGGGCGTCTTCAACCTGGTGAACGGCGACGGCGCGGGTGTGGGCCAGGCCATCGCCGCGCATCCCGAGGTGGACATGGTTTCCTTCACCGGCTCGACCCGCGCCGGCATCGCCGTCGCCAAGGCGGCGGCCGACACGGTGAAGCGCGTCCATCAGGAGCTCGGCGGCAAGTCCGCCAACATCATCCTGCCGGATGCCGATTTGCAGAAGGCGGTGGCGGGCGGCGTCCAGTCCTGCTTCACCAACAGCGGCCAGTCCTGCAACGCGCCGACGCGCATGTTCGTGCAGGCGCGCCAGCACGACCGCGCGGTCGAGATCGCCAAGGCCGCCGCCGAGGCGACCAAGGTCGGCGATCCCAGCACCAAGGGCACCACCATCGGCCCGGTGGTGAGCGAGGCGCAGTTCCGCAAGATCCAGCGGCTGATCGAGGCCGGCATCGCCGAGGGCGCAACCCTCGCCGCCGGCGGACCCGGGCGGCCCGAGGGCTTCAACCGCGGCTATTACGTGCGCCCGACCGTCTTCGCCAATGTGAAGCCGGCGATGACGATTTCGCGCGAGGAGATCTTCGGCCCGGTGCTGTCGATCCTGCCCTATGACAGCGAGGAGCAGGTGATCCGCATGGCCAACGACACCGTCTATGGCCTCTCCGGCTATGTGCAGTCGGGCGATCTCGAGCATGCGCGCAAGGTGGCGTCGCAGCTGCGCACCGGCAATGTGCATCTGAACGGCGCCGGCCCCGATTTCGGCGCGCCGTTCGGCGGCTACAAGCAATCCGGCAATGGCCGCGAATGGGGCGAGTTCGGCCTCGACGAGTTCCTCGAGACCAAGGCGGTGATGGGGTACAACGCCGCGTAAGATCGCGGTGAACACCGGGAAGCCGGCGCCATCGCGGCGGTGCGCCCTCCGCAGAGTCGTCGCCTCCCGGCTCCGACCGCGCTATGCTGCGGCAAAAGCCGGGCGAACCGGCGAACACCTGGGAGGTGATTGATGGTCCGCACGCTCGAGCAGACGACCATGCGCAAGGTCTATTTGCGCCTGCTGCCCTTCACGATCCTGATGTACTTCCTGTGCTATCTCGACCGCATCAATGTCGGCTTCGCCGCATTGACCATGAACAAGGACCTCGGCCTCACCGCCTCGACCTTCGGCTTGGCGGCGGGTGCGTTCTTCTGGGGTTACTGCCTGTTCGAGGTGCCCAGCAACATCGTCCTGGAAAAGGTCGGCGCACGCCTCTGGATCGCGCGCATCATGGTCACCTGGGGCATCTTCTCGGGCGCCACCGCGCTTTCCACCGGTCCCTACAGCTTCCTCACCGCGCGCTTCCTGCTGGGGGTAGCCGAGGCCGGGTTCTTCCCGGGCATCGTGCTATTCCTTACCTACTGGTTCCCCGACCGCCACCGCGCCCGGATCATGGCGGGCTTCACCCTGGCGCTGCCGGGCGCGGTGGCGTTGGGCGCGCCGATCTCGACGGCGCTGCTCGGCCTCGACGGCATCTGGGGCTTGGCCGGTTGGAAGTGGATGTACATCGCCGAGGCGGTGCCCACCGTGCTGATCGGCATCACCGTGCTGTTCTACCTCACCGATCGGCCGGCGCAGGCGCGCTGGCTCAACGACGACGAGCGCGCCTGGCTCACCGCCACGATGGACACCGAGCGCGAGCGCATCGAGGCGCATCGCAAAATCGGGCTGCTGCGCGCGTTGTGGGAGCCCAAGGTACTGCTGCTGGCGCTGAACTATCTGGGCATCGTCACGGCGAGCTTGGGCATGCTGCTTTTCCTGCCGCAGATCATCAAGCAGCTCGGCCTCACCAACATGCAGGTCGGCTGGGCGACAGCGGTTCCTTATCTCTGCGGCTGCGTCTCCATGATCCTCTGGGGTTGGATTTCCGACCGGATGGGGGAGCGGCGCTGGAACCTGTTCGGCGCATGCCTCCTCTCGGCCGGCGGACTCGTGGTCGCCGGCATGACCGTCGGCACCTACTGGTCGCTGATCGGCATGTCCATGGCCGCCGCCGGGTTCTACGGCAGCAAGGGCATGTTCTGGTCGATGCCGCCGATGTTCCTCACCGGCATGGCCGCAGCCACCGGCATCGCCTGGATCAACTCGATCGGCAATCTCGGCGGCTTCTTTGGTCCCTCGATCGTCGGCTGGGTCAAGGACGAGACCGGCAGCTTCGCCGGCGGCCTCTACGCGCTAGCCGGCTTCGCGCTGATGTCGGCCGTGGTGGCGGCGCTGTGGCTGCACATTCCGCGGCGGACGGTGGCCGCGCCGCGGCTCGGCGTCGCCGCAGAATAGACGATGAGGCTGCGACAGCGGGGGACCAGTGAGAAAGCTGGCATATTACGCCGCTGCCGGCTTGCTGTTGGTTGGCACCCTCAAGGCGCGGGCCGCGGATGGGCTGGTGCCGCCGCCAGCCGATGCGGCCTTGCTGCTCGAGGTCGCCGCCGATGGTGTGCAGATCTACGCCTGCGAGACGAAGGACGGTCGCGCCGAATGGGCCTTCAAGGCACCGGAGGCGATGCTGTTCGATCATGACGGGTGGCAGGTCGGCACGCATTTCGGCGGCCCGACCTGGAAGCTCGACGACGGCTCCGCGGTGGTCGGCGAGGTGATGGCGCGTGCCGATGCGCCCGAGGCCGGCGCCATCCCCTGGCTGCTGCTGCGCGCCAAGAGCCGTGAGGGAAATGGCGCGCTGTCGCGCGTCGCCTATATCCGGCGCGCAGAGACCAAGGGCGGCGCGGCGCCCAAAGGCGGCTGCGACGCCAGCCGGGTGTCAGAGCAGGCGCGCATGCGCTACTCGGCGAGCTATCAGTTCTTCACCGCGGGAAAATAGGCGCGGCGCTAAACCCGGCCGAGCGCGCGCAGGATGCGCTGCGGCGTCGCCGGCTGCGCGGTGACTCGCGCGCCAAAAGGTGAAAGCGCGTCGTTGATGGCGTTCATCACCGCGGCCGGCGCGCCGGCGGTGCCGGCTTCGCCGACGCCCTTGGCGCCGAGCTCCGAGGTCGCGGTCGGCGTCGCCAGATGCGCCACCGCGATGTCCGGCATCTCGCCCGCCATCGGCACGAGGTAGTCGGCGAGCGTGCCGTTCAAGAGCTGGCCGTGCGCATCGTAGGCGCATTCCTCGAACAGCGCCGCGCCCAGCCCCTGCACGACGCCGCCGCGGATCTGCTCGTCGACGAGCAGCGGGTTCACCACCGTGCCGCAATCCTCGACCACCCAGTGCTTCAACAGCGTGACGAAGCCGGTCTCGACATCGAGCTCGAGCCAGGACGCCTGCACGCCGTTGGTGAAGGCGAAGGGATATTCGCGCGGCTGGTAATGGCGCGTCGCCACCAGCTCCGGCTGCACATCCGGCGGCAGCGTGTCGCCGCGGAAATATCCGGCGCGGCCGACCTCGTCGAGGCCAATGCGCCGCGCGCCGCTCGCGGCATCGACGATCCAGCCGTCGCTTATGTCGAGCACGGCGGGCGCCGCCTGCAGGATGGCGCCGGCCAGCGTAAGGATGTTGGCGCGCAGCGCCTTCGCCGCCTGCAGCGCCGCCTCGCCGCCGATGCCGGTGCCACGCGACGCCCAGGTGCCGCCGCCATAGGGCGTGCGCTCGGTATCGCCGGTGACGACGCGCACGCGCTCGAGGCTGACGCCGAGCACGCTCGCGGCGATCTGCGCCACCATGGTCTCGGTGCCCTGGCCCTGCTCGGTGACGCTGATCGCGACGGTGATGGAGCCGCCGGGATCGAGGCGCAAGGTGCAGCCATCCTGGGCCGAGATCGGCGCGCCGCCGACGCCGTAGAAGGCCGGGCCGGGATTGGTGATCTCGACGAAGCTGGCGAGACCGATGCCGCGATGGATGCCTTTGGCGCGCAGCGCCGCCTGCTCGCGGCGCAAGCCCGCATAGTCCATCAGCTCCAGCATGCGCGCGAGGCAGCGCTGGTGCGACAGGCGCTCGAAGCGCAGGCCGGCCGGGCTCGTCCATGGATAAGCGTCGTCGGCGATGAGATTGCGTCGGCGCAGCTCGGCCGGGTCGAGCCCGACCGCCTGCGCGGCGCGATCGACCAGCGCTTCGGTCACGGCGCAGGCGATCGGGTGGCCGACGGCGCGGTACTGCGACATCGGCGGCTTCGTCTGAAAGGCGACGCGCAGCCGCGCGCGATAGTTGGCGCAGCGATACCACGATCCCGTCAGGTTGATCACCTGATTGCCCTCGACGGCGCTGGTGCGCGGATATGTCGAGTAAGGGCCGATGCCCGTGAGGTCGTCGATGGCGACGGCGAGGATCTCGCCCGATCTGCTCACCGCCATCCGCGCGCTGACGCGATGCTCGCGCGCGTGGATGTCGGAGACGAAGGATTCGAGCCGATCGGCGACGAACTTGACGGGGCGCCCGAGCAGCAAGCTCAGTGCGATCACCGCCATCTCGTCGGGATAGACATGGATCTTGATGCCGTAGGAGCCGCCGACGTCGCGGCAGATCACGCGCACGCCGGTCTCCGCCAGCGGGAAATGTCGCAGGACGATCTCCTTCATCATGTGCGGCGCCTGCGACGAATGGTGCACCGTGAGCTGCCGGTCGGCGGGATTGAAATCGGCGAGGATCGAGCGCGTCTCCAGGCAGACGCCGGTGTGGCGCGCGAAGGTGAAGATATCCTCGACGATGGCGTCAGCGCGGGCGAAGGCGTCGTCGACCGTCCCCGCCTCGATGCTGCGGGTGAAGGCGAGGTTGTCGCCGAGCGCCGGCTGGATCGCCGGCGCGCCCGGCGCGAGCGCCGCTTCCGCATCCGCCACGGCCGGCAGCTCCTCCCAGTCGACGGCGATCTGCGCCACCGCGTCCTCGGCCGCGGCGCGGCTCTCGGCGACGACCGCCGCGACCGGCTCGCCCTGCCAGCAAGCGCGCTCGACGGCGAGCGGATGCTGCGGCGCCGATTTCAGCCCCTTCATGTGCGTGAGCACGCCGACCCAGGGCGTATAGCGGCCGGCGAGGTCCGTAGCCGTGACCACGCGTACGACGCCTGGCTGGCGCGCCGCTTCCGCTGTAGCGATGCTGCGGATGCGGGCATGGGCATAGGGGCTGCGCAGGAAGGCGGCGTGCACCAGCCGCGGCAGGCGGATGTCGTCGACAAACGTGCCGCGGCCCTGCAACAGGCGCTGTGCGTTGGGCCGCGGCACGCTGCGGCCGATATAGCTGTTGGGGCGGTCGAGGAAGGAGAGCGGCCGGTCGATCATCGCGCACCCCCCGCCGCACCGCGCTGTAGCGCCACCGCCTCGACCGCATCGACGATCGCGTGATAGCCGGTGCAGCGGCAGTAATTGCCGGACAGATGGTCGCGGATCTCGGCGCGGCTCGGCCGCGGCGTGTCGCGCAACAGCTCGGCCGCGGCGACGAGAATGCCGGCGGTGCAGAAGCCGCATTGCAGCGCGTTGCGCGCGTGAAAGGCGGCCTGCAGATCGGCGATCTCGCCGCTCTGCGACAAGCCCTCGATGGTCTCGACGCGGGCGCCGTCGAGCTGCGCGGCAAAGATCAGGCAGGCGCGCACCGCCGCGCCGTCGATGCGCAGCGTGCAGGCGCCGCACACGCCGTGCTCGCAGCCGGCTCGCGTGCCGGTGAATCCCAGCTCCTCGCGCAGGAAATCGATCAGGTTCTGCCGCGCCGGGACGCGCCGCGCGACCGCCTCGCCATTGACGGTGAGGCGGATGTCGACCGCCTCGCTCATGCCGTGCTTCCGGCGAGCGCGTCGACACCGCGCGCCAGCAGCACGCGCGCCAGGTGCAGCTTGGTGGCACCGTCGGCCTGCAGATCGCCGGGCGGATCGAGATCCTCGCCGAGCGCCTCCTGCGCCGCGGCGATGCGATCGCGGAGCACTCCCCCATCGAGTGCGCCGGCGGCCGCCCTCGCTTCGACCGGCTTCTCGCCGACGCCGAAGAACACCAGCCGCGGCGCGCGCACGACGCCATCCTCGATCCTCGCCGTGATGGCGAGGCCGACCATCGCGTAGTCGCCGCGCCGGCGCGCCAGCTCCAGGAACGCCGTGCGCGTGCCCCGCGCCGGTTTGGGGATGTCGATGGCGGTGACGATTTCGTCGGGCGCCAGCGCGGTCTCGTAGAGCCCCTTGAAGAACGCGCGCGCGGCGACGCGGCGCTCGCCCCGCGCGCTCGCGACATGGATGAGGGCGTCGAGCGCCACGGCGCAGGCCGGCAGCTCGGCGGCCGGATCCGCTTGGGCCAGGCTGCCGCCGAAGGTGCCGCGGTTGCGGATGGCGGGATGGGCGATGTGCGGGATGGCCTGATGGATCAGCGGCGCGAGCCGTGCGACGAGCTGCGAGCGGCCGAGCTCGGCATAGCGCGCCAACGCGCCGATGCGCAAGCCGCCGTCGCGCTCGGCGACGGCGCCGAGCCCAGGCAGGGAGTTAATGTCGATGAGGAGGCGCGGCTCGAGCAGGCGCATGTTGAGCGCGGGCACGAGGCTCTGCCCGCCGGCGAGGATCTTCGCCTCGTCGCCCTCGGCCGCCAGCACGCCAAACACCTCGTCGAGCGCGCGCGCCCGCATATAGCTCAGCTTCGGCGCTTTCAGTGCTTCCCTCCCCAATCCGGGCGGAAGCTTAGCATTTCCGGCCGACGCGCCGAACCCGAGTCAGCGGTCGGTCATTCGCTCGCCAGGACGAGGTTGCGCAGGATGGGGTAGACCTGGTTCTGCCAGCGCTTGCCGCTGAAGACGCCGTAATGGCCGACGCCCGGTTGCAGGTGGTGGCGCTTGAGGTAGGGGCGCAGGCCGGTGCAGAGCTCGTGCGCGGCGACGGTCTGCCCGACGGCGCAGATGTCGTCGCGCTCGCCCTCTACGGTGAGCATGGCCGTGCGGCGGATGGCACGCGGGTCGACTGGCCGGCCGCGCCATTGGAGCTCGCCGCGTGCCAGGCGAAACTCCTGGAACACCCACTGCACCGTCTCGAGGTAGAACTCCGCCGGCAGGTCGAGCACGGCGAAATACTCGTCGTAGAAATTCTTGACGAGGCGCGCCTTCTCGTCCTCGCCCTTGGCGAGGTGGTTGAAGAGATCGGCATGCGCCTTCACATGGCGCTCGATATTCATGCTCATGAAGGCGGCGAGCTGCACGAAGCCGGGATAGACGCGCCGCCCGCCGCCCTTGTAGCGGTGCGGGACGGCGGCGATCAGGTTGCGCTCGAACCAGTCGATCGGCCGTCCGGTCGCGAGCCGGTTGACTTTGGTCGGGTTGACGCGTGGGTCGATCGGGCCGGCCATGAGGGTCATGCTGCGCGGCACCGCCGGGTTGCCCGATTCCGCCATGATGGCGGCCGCGGCCAGGGTCTGCACGCAGGGCTGGCACACCGCGACGACATGGGCGCCCGGGCCCATCGCCTCGAGAAAGCGCATGATGTGCTCGACATATTCGTCGAAGCCGAAGCGCCCGTGCTTGCGGTCGACGTCGCGCGCATTGTGCCAATCGGTGATGTAGACGTCGTGCTCGGGCAGGAGGGTCTCGACCGTCGCCCGCAGCAGCGTCGCGAAATGGCCGGACAGCGGCGCCACCAGCAGCACGCGCGGCTGCGCCCTGTCGATATCCTTGGCGAAGCGGAGCAGCGTGCCGAAGGGCGTGACATGCGCCGCCTCCTCCCGCACGACGATGTCGCGGTTGCCGACCTTCACCGTGGCGATGCCGAAGGCCGGCCGCTCGTGGCTCAACCCGGCTCGGGCGATCAGCTCATAGGCGGCGCGCAGATTGCGCAGCGGCACGCTGCGGCCCATCCCGGTCGGCATGAACGCCGGCAGCGCCAGCTGCGCCCAGGAGCGTACCGGCTTCATCATGCGGGAATGCGCTTCGTAAGCCAGGTAGTGCATACGGCCTGATTCTTGCTGTCATCGGGCTACCGCCGATGCGAAGAGCCGGTGCATATTGGATGCCAGCACGAAGAGTCGGCGAAATCAGCGTTGCGCGGGCCTATCGGCCGCATTTTTGAGCATCGCTGGTGAAATGAGGTGCAGAAGGACGGTGACGGCAAGGCACGGATGGCGGCGATGAGCAAGACCACGCTCACCATCAGCAGCAAGAACTACTCCTCCTGGTCGTTGCGCGGCTGGCTGCTGTGCAAGATGGCCGGGCTCGCCTTCGCGGAGAAACCGCTGCCCAGCTCCGACCCGTCCACCCGCGCCGAGCTGCTGCTGCTGTCGCCCTCCTTCCTGGTGCCGTGCCTCACCCACGAGGGCATCGCCATCTGGGACACGCTGGCGATCGCCGAATATCTGCACGAGCTGCGGCCGGAAGCCGGCCTGCTGCCGGCCGACCGCGCCGCCCGCGCCCACTGCCGCGCGATCTGCGGCGAGATGCATTCGGGTTTCGCCAATCTGCGCTCCGCCCTGCCGATGAACCTCAAGGCGCATCATCCGGGCTTCAAGGTGTGGGCCGGCGCCCAGGCCGACATAGACCGCGTGCTCGCCATCTGGCGCGACTGCTTCGCCACCTACAAGGGCCCCTACCTGTTCGGCGAATTGAGCATGGCCGACGCCATGTACGCGCCGGTCTGCACGCGTTTCCTGACCTATGACGTGACGCTCGACGCCGCCGCTTCGGCCTATTGCCGGCGCATCATGGCGCTGCCCTATATGCTCGAATGGGCCGCCGCCGCCCAGGCGGAGAGCGAAGAGGTCGAAGAGCTCGACGTCGAATTCTGAGCCACGCCTCCCAGGCTCGCGCGCCTGGAGCCGACCCTCCCACCCACGGCCGGACCGGTGGACGCTGCGCGCCGCGCCCTTTACGATGGTGCCGAAACGCGCCCCAAGCGGCCTCGCAGCACCGCGCGTGGCGGCTCATAACATCGGGAGGAAGGCATGGTAACTCGTCGAGACCTGCTCAAAGCCGGCGCCGCCGCCGGCGCCGTGGCGTCGGGGCTGACGCGGGCCTTCGCCGCCGCACCCATGCCGTCGACAGCCGTCGATTTCGACGTGCCGCGCGGCGCTTGCGATTGCCATGTCCATGTCTTCCCCGACCCGGCGCAGTTTCCCTTCACGCCCAACCGCGTCTACACGCCGCCCCCCGCCAGCGCCAAGGAACTCCTCGGGCTGCAGGAATTCCTACATCTCGACCGCGTCGTCATCGTGACGCCCAGCGTCTACGGCACCGACAACAGCGCCACGCTGGCGGGCATGCGCGAGCTCGGGCCCGAGCGGGCGCGCGGCATCGCCGTGATCGACGACAAGACCTCCGCCGCGGCGCTCGACGACATGCAAAAGGCCGGCATCCGCGGCGTGCGCGTCAATCTCGAGACCGCCGGCGAGTTTGACCCGGCGGCCTCGGCCAAGAAGCTGCTGGCGGCGGTCGACCGCGTGAAGGATCGCGGCTGGCACGTCCAGGTCTATACCCGCCTCTCCATCATCGCCGCCCTCTCCGACCAGCTCGGCGCTCAGCCCGTGCCGCTCGTCTTCGATCATTTCGGCGGCGCGCGCGCCGAACTCGGCCCCGAGCAGCCGGGCTTCAGCGCGCTCATCGCGCTGGTTAAGTCCGACAAGGCCTATGTGACCGACGTCGCACCGCTCGCCAAGGCGCTCATCGCCGCCAATGCCGAGCGGATCGTATGGGGCACCGATTGGCCGCATCCGGACGCCGCGCGCGTGCCCGGCCGCAAGCCGGAGGACATCGCGCCAGCGCTGCCGATCGACGACGGGCGGGTGATGAACCTGCTGCCGACCTGGACCGCCGACGCCGACACGCGCCGCAAGATCCTGGTCGAGAACCCGGCGCGGCTCTATGGCTTCGCGCCGGTCTAGGGCGGCGCCAAGCGGGAGGGCGCGTTGACAGCGCGCCGCCCCGCCATAGTATTTATCCATAGATAAATAAGGCCCTTCGATGCCCCAGGCCAAACGCGCGATGCCGGTGCCTTCCTTCGACGAACTGCGCGAGCGCGCCGAGCGGCTGGTGCCGGTGCTGCGCGAGCGCGCGGCCAAGACCGAGGCGCTGCGGCGCATCCCCGACGAGACCATCGCCGACCTGCACCGCTCGGGGCTCTTCCGCATGCTGCAGCCGGCGCGCGTCGGCGGCAGCGAGCTGCCCTACGGCGCCTTCGTCGAGCTCGCCGGCGTCATCGGCCGCGGCTGCGGCTCGACCGCCTGGGTGCTAAACAATCTCGCCAGCCATCACTGGATGCTCGGCTACTGGCCCAAGCAGGCGCAGGACGAGATCTGGAGCCCCTCGCCCGACACGCTCATCGGCTCGGCCTTCATCTTCCCGGGCGGCCGCGCGCGCAAGGCGCAGGGCGGCTATCGCCTGAGCGGGCGCTGGCCCTTCTCCAGCGGCGTCGATCCTTCCGCCTGGAACATGATCGCGGCGGTGGTGCCGGACGAGCAGAGCGGCGCCAGCGAGTACCGTGTGTTCCTGCTGCCGGCGAGCGACTACACGGTGATCGACACCTGGTATGTCAGCGGCCTCGCCGGCACCGGCAGCAAGGATGTCGTCGTCAACGACGTCTTCGTGCCCGAGTACCGCACGCTCTCGACCGAGGCCGGCAAGGGCGGGCCGAGCCCCGGCAGCGCCGTCAACACCGCGGCGATCTTCCGCCTGCCCTGGTTCGCCCTCTTCGCCTTCGTCGTCGCCGGGCCGGCGCTCGGCATCGCCAAGGGCGCGCTCGAGCAATACGTCGCCACCACGCGCACGCGGCTCGGCACCTACACGAGCAAGAGCCTCGCCGATTTCTCGACGGTACAGCTCCACATCGCCGAGGCCGGCGCGCTCATCGACGCCGCCGAGGCGCTGATGCTCAAGGATTGCGGCGAGGCGATGCGCTTCGCCGAGGCCGACCAGGTGCCGCCGATCGAGGACAAGGTGCGCTGGCGGCGCGACGGCGCCTATGCCGCGCGCCTGTGCACGGCGGCGGTCGATGTCATCTTCACCGCAGCCGGTGGCGGCGCCATCTACGAGAGCAACCCGATCCAGCGGGCGTGGCGCGACATCCACGCCGCCAACGCGCATTTCGGCCTCAACTGGGACGCCAACGGCGTCACCTATGGCCGCGTCGCGCTTGGCCTGCCCGCCGATTCACCCAATCTGTAGCGGGCCGATGTCGCATCCCAAAGATCCCGCCATGCCCGATCATGCCGAGGCCGAGTCTGCGCCGGCGCATTTCGACCTGCGCGATTTCCGCGACGCGCTCGGCACCTTCGCCACTGGCGTCACCATCGTCACGACGCGCGGCAGGGACGGCGAGCCGGTCGGCCTCACCGTCAATTCCTTCACCTCGGTGTCGCTCGAGCCACCGCTGGTGCTGTGGAGCCAGTCGCTCTATGGGCAGAGCCTGCCCGCCTTCCAGGAGGCGTCGCATTTCGTCGTCAACGTATTGGCGGCGGACCAGGTCGAGCTCGCCAAGCGCTTCGCCGGCCAGCATGACGACCGCTTCCTCGATGTGGCGCACATCGTGCCCGACCACGGCGCGCCGGTGATCGCCGGCTGCGCCGCGCATTTCGAATGCCGCAACGAGGCGCGCTACTACGGCGGCGACCATATCATCTTCCTCGGCCGCGTCGAGCGCTACGCCTTCACGCACAAGCCGACGCTGATGTTTTGCCGCGGCCAGTTCATCCGCGCGGAAGAGTGAGCCGCGGCGAGGCGATCACGCCGGACCTCGGCGCAGCGCACCGGCTTGGGCGGCAACCGCGTGCGGCCCCCCGTTAAGCAACACTGGTCGCGTGGCGGCCCCCCTCTCCTCGCACGCCAGGCGATCGACCAGGAAGTCGAGGAAGGTGCGCACCTTGAGCGAGAGGCGCCGGCTCGCCGGGTAGACCGCCTGGATGATGGCCTCGGTGGTGCGGAAGTCGGGCAGCAGCCGGACCAGACGGCCCGCGGTGACGTCCGGGCCGATGCTGATCGCCGGCATCAGGCAGACGCCGAGGCCGGCGAGCGCCGCCGCGCGCATGCCCTCGATGCTGTTGGTGCGCAGATTGCCCGAGACATCCACCTCGTGCTCGCCATCGGTCCCGGTGAAGCGCCAATGGTGCTCGAGGAACGAGTTCATGTAGGTAAGGCAGTTATGCTGGGCGAGATCCGCCGGATGCTTCGGCATGCCGCGGCGCGCGAGATAGGCGGGCGATGCGCAGAGGATTTTCCGCCCCAGGCCCAGGCGGCGCGCGATCAGCGTCGAATCCGGCAACGGGCCGGTGCGCAGCGCCAGGTCGAACCCTTCCTCGACCAGGTCGACCATGCGGTCGGTCATGATCAGCTCGAACGAGACCTCCGGATAGATCGCGACATATTCGGCGATGAGCGGCGTCACCAGCCGCGCCAGCGCCACCGAGGTGTTGACGCGCACGGTGCCGCGCGGCGTCGAATGCAGGTCGGTGGCGGCGGTTTCCGCCTCCTCGACCTCGGCCAGGATCTGGGTGCAGCGCTCGTAGAAGGCGCGGCCTGCCTCGGTCACGCTCACTTTGCGCGTCGTGCGGTTGAGCAGCTGAATGCCGAGCCGCTTCTCCAACGCTTGGACATGGCTGGTGACCATGGCCGGCGAGAGCTCGAGACGTTTTGCGGCGGCGGAAAAGCTGCCGTGGTCCACCACCTGAACGAACGCTGTCATGCTGGTAATGCGATCCATCAAGACCTCTTTCCAATGCTGCGCCGGCCGCCGCTCCCTGCCTCCCGGCTCGGACGCGGCGCGGCCAGGCGATAAGCCTTCTACGCGCAAGTCTTGATGTGACGATCGATCCCACGGGTCGACAAGCCCAGCCGGCATGCGCGCTGTGCATGGACGGTCTTCGACAAACCGTGTCAAGGGGCAACGAAGCGGTCGGCGCGCCCGTTTTGCAGGCTCGCTGCCTAAATTCGCGTCACATTGCCGTGTTCGTCGAGACGCAAGGGCGTCTTCATCGCCGCCGCCAGCACCTGCGGCGCCCAGCTGACGCGGCCCGGGTCGGTGCCGCCGAGGATCGACATGAGATGGGCGTGCTCCTTGCCGACATTGCGGAAGCCGCGCATCACGCCCACGGGCACCGAGATGAAATCCCACGGGCCGAGCACGATCTCCTGCTCGCCCTCGTCGCCGCAATGGACCGACCATTGGCCGGAGAGCGGCATGAAGGCCTCGATGATCGGGTGCGCATGCAGCGCCGCGCCCTTGCCCGGCTCGGCGCCGATGAAGGTGACGTGGAAATCCTGCGCATGCGGGATGGCCGGCGCGAGCCCGGCATCCTCGGTGACGCCGCCGCCGATCACGTTGTAGATCTTGCGCTCGTGGCCGGGCACGAGGGTGTCGATGAAGGCCTCGGTGCTCGCCGTCAAATCCTTGAAGCGGGCGACGCGCGTCAGCATCTCGGCCATGCCGACATGGCGCGCGCTCTGGCCGGCGATCTCGCCGGCCAGTCTTTCGGCCTTCATGCTCGCTCCTCCCGATCTGGTCGCCCGTGTCGCCCCGGGCTTATTGCCGGAATCGTGGGCGCCGCGGCGTGGACTGTCAATCGACCCCTCGCACACGCGCGGGCTGGTCAAGCCGCGACTCTTCCGCCAGACTAGCGCCGCATCGCGTGCGGGAGCGCGGTTTTCATCGAGAGCCGGCTGTCCGGGCGCATAAGAATTCGGCAGAGAACTCCCGACCGGAAGGATGCGGGGGCGAACGGGGAGTGAGCAAATGCTGAAGCCTGCGTTTCCCACGATGAGAGCCAAGGCGATCGCTTGCGCCGCGGCCGCGATCCTGCTGCTGGCAGGGGCGTGGCCGGCCGCGGCGGAGCCGATCAAGATCGGCTTCGGCATGGCCCTCACCGGCGGGCTTGCCGGCAACGGCAAGGCGGCGCTCATCGCTATCCAGATCTGGGCCGAGGAGGTGAACGCCAAGGGCGGGCTCCTGGGGCGGCCGGTCCAGCTCGTCTATTACGACGACCAGACCAACCCGGCCACCGTCCCCGGCATCTACACCAAGCTGCTCGACATCGACAACGTCGACCTGGTGATCTCCGGCTACGGCACCAACCTGCAGGCGCCGGCCATGCCGATCATCATGCAGCACGGCATGACCTTCATCGGCCTCTTCGGCCTCGCCGTCAACGATCAGTTCCACTACGACCGTTTCTTCCAAATGCAGCCGAACGGACCCGATGCCAAGCACGCCTTGTCGCAAGGGTTCCTGGAAGCGGCGATGACGGCGAAGCCCACGCCAAAGACGCTGGCGATCGTCGGCGCTGATGCGGAATACCCGCAAGTCGCGCTCGCCGGCGCGCGCGACGTCGCCAAGAAGCTCGGGCTCAAGATCGTGTATGACAGCAGCTATCCTCCGAGCACGGTCGATTATACGCCGATCGTGCGATCCATCCAGGCGACGAGCCCGGACGCCGTCTTCGTCGCGTCCTATCCGCCGGACACCGCCGGCATCATCCGCGCTGCCCACGAGATCGGGCTCAAGACGACGGTCTTCGGCGGCGGCATGATCGGCCTGCAATTCGCATCGCTCAAGCAGCAGTTCGGTCCGCTGCTCAACGGCATCGTGTACTACGAACTCTACGCGCCGGAGCCGACGATGACCTTCCCGGGCATCACAGAGTTCCTGAGGACGTATCAGCCGAGAGCGGCAGCAGCGGGCGCCGATGCGCTGGGCTTCTACCTGCCGCCCTACGCCTATGGCGGGATGCAGATCCTGGGCCAGGCGGTCGAGGCGACGCAGAGCCTCGATCAGAAGAAGATCGCCGAGTACATCCACGCCACGACGTTCAAGACGGTGGTCGGCGACGTCAGATTCGGCAGGGACGGCGAATGGGTCGAGCCGCGCATCGTCTACGTGCAGGAGCGCGGCATCACCGGCAACGACCTCGAGCAGTTCAAGAAGCCCGGCAAGGAAGTCATTGTCTATCCCGGCGAGTACAAGTCGGGCGAGATCGAGGCGCCCTATTCCGACATCAAGCACTGACGCGATCGCGCCGCCGAGACAGAGCCCGCAGACATGGCCACCTCCCTTGACCTGCTGCTGGGCGCGGTGGTGGCGGGTATTCTGCTCGGCGGCTTCTACGCCGCGGTGACCGTCGGCGTGTCGATCTCTTTCGGCATGCTCGACATCGTCAACATCGCCCATCCCGCCTTCATCATCCTCGGCTCCTACATCGCCTACATCGTCAACACGCGCTTCGGCCTCGACCCCATCCTGACCAGCATCATCGTCGCCCCCGCCTTCTATGCGCTGGGGGCGGCGGTCTATCAGGTCTATCACCTGGTGTTCGAGCGCCGCGGCGATGAATCGCTGCGCGGCCTCGCCTTCTTCTTCGGCTTGCTGTTCATCACCGAGGTGGCGCTGATCCTGGTGTTCGGCGTCGACTACCGCTTCGTCGATGCCGCCTATATCGGCACCACCCTCCATTACGGGCCGATCGACCTGCCGCTGCGCATGCTGGTGCCGTTCGCCTGCTCGCTCGCGCTGCTGGCGGGCTTGCAGCTCTTCCTGTCGCGCAGCTTCATCGGCCGCGCCATCATGGCGGTGTCGCAGGATCGCCTCGCGCTCCAGCTCATGTCGGCCAACCCGGCGCGGATCAAGCGCATCGCCTTCGCCCTCTCGATCGCCACGGCCGGCGTCGCCGGCGCCTTCCTCATCATCATCCAGCCGGTCGAGCCGTCGATCGGCCGCGACTATATCGGCCGCGTCTTCGCCATCTGCGTCATGGGCGGGCTCGGCAGCTTCCCGGGCATGCTGATGGCGGCGCTGCTGCTCGGCGTCGTCGAGAGCATCACCGCCACCTTCTACGGTCCCTCCTGGTCGCCTGCCGTCGCCTTCGGCTTCCTGCTGCTCACGCTGGCCTTCCGCCCCTCCGGCATCATGGGGCGATAGGCGATGCGGATGCGGACGGCAACATTCTGGATCGCCGCCTTCGTCGTGGGAGCCGCGGTGTTCGGCCTCTCGCTCCTGGTGAAGAACCAGTATTACTTCTTCGCCGGCTATGTCGTGCTGCAATACGTCGTGCTGGCGACGGCGTGGAACATCCTCGGCGGCTATACCGGCTACGTGAATTTCGGCACGGCGGCGTTCTTCGCGCTGGGCGCCTACAGCACCGTCGTGCTCTACAAGCTTTTTCCCATGCCGATCCCGGCGCTGATCCTGGTGGGCGGCGTCGTCTCGGGCGTGGTCGGGCTCGGCATGGGGTACCTCACGCTGCGGCTGCGCGGCGTGTTCTTTTCGATCGCGACGCTCGCCCTCGCCGTCGTCGTGCAGACGCTCATCACCAACTGGGACTATGTCGGCGGCTCGCGCGGCGCCTACATCATCCGCCCGCCGAAGGTGCCGATCCTCGGCAACTACATCGAATACCTGTTCCTGGTGATGCTGGTGCTCGCCGTGGTCGCGGTGGCGATCGCGCGCACCATCGAGCGTTCGCGCCTGGGCTACGGCTTCGCCGCGATCCGCGACGACGAGCTGGCGGCGGAAACCGCGGGCGTGCCCACGTTGCGGCTGAAGCTGGTGGCGACGACGCTGTCGGGCGCGCTCATGGGCATGGCCGGCGCGCCGCTCCCTTATTACGTCACCTACCTCGATCCCGCCTCGGGCTTCAACCTCGCCTATGCCGTCAACAGCATCGCCATGCCGCTGATCGGCGGCATGACCAGCTGGATCGGCCCGATCATCGGCGCCGTGTTCCTCGGCACCGTCCAGCAGGTCGCCACCGTGACCATCTCCTCGGCGCTCAACCTGCTGATTGTCGGCGTGCTGCTCGTCGCCTTCGTCATCATCGCGCCCAACGGCATCGTCGGGCTCGCCCAGACGTGGCTCCGGCCGCGGCGGCGATGATGGCGAGCGCGCTGCTCGAGGTTCAGGATCTCGGCAAGCATTTCGGCGGCTTCACCGCGCTCGACGCCATCAGCCTCTCGGTCCGCGCCGGCGAGCGCGTCGGCCTCATCGGCCCCAACGGCTCCGGCAAGAGCACGCTGGTCAACTGCGTCAGCGGCACGCTGCGCAACGACAGCGGCCGCGTGCAGTTCGACGGCCGCGTCATGGACGGGCTCGCCGCGCATCAGCGCACGCGGCTCGGCATGGCCCGCAGCTTCCAGCTGCCGCGGCCCTTCGGCAGCCTCAGCGTCGCCGAGAACATCCGCATCCCGCTGCTCTACACCGTCAACGCGCGCGCCGGCACGCGCCTGTCGCCGGCCGAGATCGACGCGCGCTGCCTCGAGCTGCTGCAGCTGGTCGGGCTCGCCGAGAAGGCGGAGCGCCGGCCGCGCGACCTGACGCAGGTGGAGATGCGCAAGATCGAGCTCGCCCGGGCCATGGCGGCCGAGCCCAAGCTGCTCATCGCCGACGAGGCGATGGCGGGCCTGTCGCATTCCGAGATCGACGACATCCTGGCGCTGCTGTTCAAGCTCAACGAGCGTGGCATCACCGTCATCCTCATCGAGCACATCATGCGCGCGGTGATGAAATTCTCCGATCGCCTGGTCGTGCTGGTCGCCGGGCGCAAGATCGCCGACGGCGCGCCGCAAGCCGTGGTGCGCAACCCGGAGGTCGAGAGGGCCTATCTTGGCGAGTAGCCTTGCCATCGCCGGCGTCAACGCCGCCTACGGCGCGGTGCGCGTGCTCGAGGACATCTCGATGGGCGTCGGCAGCGGCGAGACGGTGGCGCTGCTCGGCACCAACGGCAACGGCAAGAGCACGCTCATCAAATGCGTCATGGGCATCGTCCGGCCGACCTCCGGCAGCATCACCGCCGAGATCGACGGCAAGCGCCACCAGCTGGTCGGCATGACCACCGAGGCGATCGTCGATCTCGGCATCGCCCTGGTGCCGGAGGGCCGCCGCCTCTTCCCCAAGCTCACCGTCGCGGAGAACCTGCTGCTCGGCGCCTTCCGGCCGATGGCGCGCGCGCACCTCAAGAAGAACCTCGCCTATTGCTTCGAGGCGTTCCCGGTGCTGGCGGAGCGGCGCGATCAGCTCGCCGGCAGCATGAGCGGCGGCGAGCAGCAGATGCTGGCACTCGCCCGCGCCCTGATGTCCGCGCCGCGCATCCTGCTGGTCGACGAACCCTCGGTCGGCCTCGCGCCGCTCCTCGTGCGCCGCACCATCGAGAAGATCAAGGAGCTCAAGGACAGCTACCATCTGAGCGTGCTCATGGCCGAGCAGAACTTCACCCAGGCCATCAAGATCGCCGATCGCGGCTACGTCATCGTCCACGGAAAGATCGCCTTCGAAGGCCGCTCCGCCGACGAGCTCAACAACAACGAGCTGATCCGGAAATTCTACCTGGGGCTGTGACCCGACCGGTCGTGACGATCGGCCCTCATGCGCGTTGCCCCACGCGTGCTTCGAGACGCGATGCTCCGCATCGCTCCTCAGCATAAGGCCCGTTTTTCTCCTCGTCCTGAGGAGGCGCGAAGCGCCGTCTCGATGGACGAGTGGGGCAGCGTCGCCGCCACGTGCCGGCGACACGCGTGACCTCGCCCGAACTAAAGCCGCTCGACGATGGTGACATTGGCGAGGCCGCCGCCCTCGCACATGGTCTGCAAGCCCCAGCGCTTGCCGCGGTGCTTGAGCGCATAGACCAGCGTCGTCATCAGCTTGGTGCCGGACGCGCCGAGCGGATGGCCGAGCGCGATGGCGCCGCCATGCACATTGAGCTTGCTCGGATCCGCCTCGGTCTTCCTGAGCCATGCCACCGGCACCGAGGCGAAGGCCTCGTTGACCTCGAACAGGTCGATGTCGTCGATCGACATTCCCGCCTTCTTGAGCGCGCGCTCGGTCGCCGGGATCGGCGCCTCCAGCATGATGACGGGATCATGGCCGATCGCCGTCATGGCGTGGATTCGGGCCAGCGGCGCCACGCCCAGCACCTTCAGCCCGCGCTCGTTCGCGACCATCACGCCCGAGGCGCCGTCGCAGATCTGGCTCGAGGTCGCCGCGGTGATGCGGCCGCCCTCCTGCAGCAGCTTCACGCCCTTGATCGCCGCGAGGCTGGCGTCGAAGCGGATGCCCTCGTCGGTCTTGTGCAGCTCGCTCGAGCCGTCCGGCAGCGTGATCGCGACCGGCACGATCTCGTCGTCGAACAGGCCTTTCTGCGCCGCCGCGATGGCGTTCTGATGGCTCGCAAAGCCGAACGCGTCGAGCTCGTCCTTGGACAGGCCGTATTTCTTCGCCATGATCTCGGCGCCCGTGAACTGGCTGAACGCGACGCCGGGATAGCGCTCCTCCATGCGCGGGCTCTTGGGCCTGCCGAAGCCGGCCTTCTCGGGCAGCATCGAGGAAAGGCCCATCGGCACCCGGCTCATGCTCTCGACACCGGCGGCGATCACCACGTCCATCGCGCCGGACATCACCGCCTGCGCGGCGAAATGCAGCGCCTGCTGCGACGAGCCGCATTGCCGGTCGACCGAGGTCGCCGGCACGCTTTCGGGCAGCTTCGACGCCATCACCGCGCCGCGCGCGATGTTGAGCGCCTGCTCGCCGACCTGGCTGACGCAGCCCATGATGACGTCTTCGATCAGCGTCGGGTCGGCCGTGCTGCGCTCGACCAGCGCGTCCAGCACCTGCGCCGCGAGGTCCGCCGGATGCCACCCGGAGAGCCGCCCGCCCTTCCGCCCGCCCGCTATGCGCGCCGCCGCGACGATGTATGCTTCAGCCATTCCGGCCTCCTCTGCTATTGCGTCCGCATGCCCGTTCCGTGCGGGCTCTCCGACACATGCTTCGAGACGCCCGCTCGCGCGGGCTCCTCAGCATGAGGATGCTTTTTTCTCCTCATCCTGAGGAGCGCCCGCAAGGGCGCGTCTCGAAGGATGAGTACGGCAGCGGCTCACTCTTGGGCCAATCAATCCGCCGCTTCCGGCTGGCGCTGCAGCAGGCGTTCGTCGATGACCACCTCGATGTCGCGCAGCACCGGGTCCTGCGCGACGGCGATCTCGTTCTCGATGAGCGTGCCGCAGCCGGCGCAGAAGAACTGGCGGAACACCGGCTCGTCGTCGATGTAGCGCTTGGGGTCGCCGACCAGCGGGCTCGACCGCTGGATCGGGTTGTCCTCGCGCAGGCAATGGTCCTTGTAGTTGTCGCGGGTCGGCCCAAGATCGCTGTCGCATTTGGCGCAGCAATGATGCGCGGTCTGGCCGTCCAGCCGCACCAGCAGGTTCTCGGTGACGCGCACCGAGGGGCCGGCGAGCTTGCGCGGTTTCACCCTGATGCCGGCGACGCGCTTCTTGCGGGTATCCTCGCGCAGGGCCTTGGTGGCCTTGAGGTCGAGCACGCCGGCCTTGTCGTCGATGACCACGCCGTAAATGTCGCGCGCCGCGGCGAGCGTCACCGCGCCGTTGCGCCAATCCTCGAGCACGTGCTCGGCGTCGCGGTCCATGGGGTCGCCGAAGCCGCCGGCCGCCGACCACACGACGGCATAGATATCCGCCGCGTGCTGCTCGAAATTCTCCTGGCGCAGCTGCAGCGTCACTTCCTCGCCCTTGGCTTCCTGCGCGTCCTCGACCATCTCGCGCCGCTTGAGCCGCTCGAGGATGTCGCTGTTGCGGATGAACGTGTAGCGGTTGGGCGTGCCGGGATATCCGCCCATCATGCCGGTCGAAGTCGGGATGGCGTTGCCGGAAGAGAGCGTGTCCTGCACGATCTTGTCGGTGTTGTGCGGAATGAAGCAGCTCTCGGCCGAGAGGCCGCCGCGCCACTTGCCGGCGCCCCCCGAATCCGGCACCTCCTTGCGGTAGAGGAACAGCAGCGGGAAGGTCTGCTCGGTGTGCTCGATGTTGGGCAGCTTGCAGATCGGCGTGCGCGACTGCCCGCCGGTGGAGATGCCGTCCTGGGTCGAGAAGGCGCCGATGGCGCCGCCGATGGGATCGATCAGCAGATAGCCGTAGCGCTCGCCCCATTGGTCGACGCCGCGGAAGATGGTCGCGGGCCACTGGCTGGTGCCGCCGATGCACATCACGTCCTTGCGCATCGCGGGGTCGCCATAGATCATCTTCGACAACACATTGTAGGCGGGGTAGAGCGAGATCTCCATCGCCTGCACCGGCGCGGTCGAGACGGAGGCCGGGAAGTTGGCGCAGTTGAGCGTGCCGGTCGTCGGGTCGAACTCGATATGGCGCAGCGCGCCGCCGACCGAGAAATACTGCTCCCAGCACAGCAGCTGGTTCACCGCCACCATGATGGCGCCGCGCCAGCCCGAATAGGTCGCGTTCATCGCGCCCTGCTGCGGCGCGGTGCCCTCGTTCTCGAAGGTTAGCGTGTCGCCGCGCTTCGTCAGCGTGCACATCACGCGGTAGGTGCCGCGGTCGCCGGGGCGGCAGCATTCGACATAGGTGCGATCGCGCCAGGTGCCGTCGGGCAGCCGCGCCAGCTTCTGCAGGAAGGCGGTCTCGCCGTTGCTGAGGATGCGCTTCATCACGCCCTTGACCGTGCGCGCGCCGTAGCGGCGGATGAGTTGCAGCACGCGCTCGCGCGCCGCCATGTTGCCGGCCATCTGCGCGCGGAAATCGAGCGCGACGAGCTCGGGCTTGCGCGACGAGCGCAGGTAGATGTCCTCGATGTCGCGGCGGATCTCGTTGCCCTCGATGATCTTGACCGGCGGGATGAGGATGCCCTCGTCGAACGCCGTCTCGGCGCCCGGGCAGAAGCTGCCCGGCGTGATGCCGCCGATGTCGTATTGGTGGAGGCAGTTGGTCACCCAGCAGAAGAGCTCGCCCTCCCAGAACACCGGGCAGATCAGCATCACGTCCATCTGGTGCGCGGCGCCGACCCAGGGATCGTTGGCGAGGAACATGTCGCCCTCGCTTATGCCGGGATTGTCGCTGCGGTTCTCGAGGATCCACTTCACCTGCGTGTCGGTGACGCCCGACATGTACTGCATGTACGGGCCGAAGAAGATGAACTCGGCATCCTCGGTGAGGATCGACGGGTTCAAGTCGAGCGCGTACATCGCGACGGGCGAGCCCGAGATGCGCTGGATGGTGGCGCCGTGCTCCTCGTTAATATTCCAGAGATTGTGGCGGATGACCTCGAACGTCACGGGGTCGATGTCCTCGGCCGCGTCGCGATGCAGCCGGAGCTTGGCCGAGATCCTGAGCTCCTTGGGCGGGACATAGGGGTTGTTGACGCCGTCGAAGACGACGCCGGTAAGCTCGCTGATCTTGGTCATCCGCTTCCGCCCTTCCTTCCCGCCGGCTCCATCATGCCGAATTGGGTTTGTTTCGTAATTTTAATGTTTGCCAGCACCGGCCCCACGGGCTACTACCGCTTCTTGCGTACAGACACCCGTCGATGTGGTCGCGGGCGCGCCTGGTTTCAATGGCCGATCACTTCTCCCACGGTGCCGGTGTCCGCAGCAAGTCGCGAAGCCGCGGATTGTCAGCCGGTACGACGTCGAGCGCCGCGATAAACCGCGCGAAATCCTTATCGTCGAGCGCAAAGAAACGCCGATCCAACAAGACGCGTTCTGCCTCGCGATAAGCCGTCTCACGTATGAACGCGGACCGGTCCTTACCCAACGCCCTTGCGGCACGGTCGATGACATCGCGCTGGCTCGGCTCAACACGAATGTTGATCATCTCGGAGTGTCCAGTAGGAGGTCTTGATCGTTTTGGACGGTCTGACCGTGCGCGGCGCATAGACATCTCATAGCGCTAAGAGGGGATTATCTCCGGCACTTGGTGTGATCCTCTGGCCCGGAATCGAGGTCGGGATTCCAATCCGGGTCCGGGTGATCTTCCGAAGCCATTTTAGCGTGTGCTAGGATTTCTCCAGCGATCTTGAGTGTCCAATGCGCATCGATATTATGACATATGTAAGATGCCCCGACTGCATCGAAAACGAAATTGTCGAACTGCCCGATCCTGATGATCCCCTCCCGAACATCGTCGGGAATGTCGGTCATTCCTTGCATCGGCCAGAACGATGTCTGAAATGCGCGCTCGTCCACCTGCCATTGATTGCCCGTCGTAGCGAAAATGCGGTCTACATCCGCTTCCGTCTTCGGGCTCTGGTCGACAATCATTGCTGCACGCTTGTACAGATCCTCGCCCGCGGCGACAAAGGCTGACAGTTTGGAGTGAGCCTCGTCCTTGCCATATGCTGAGACCGCACAAACACATGCTAAAATGCACAAAACGGCTGACCCTCGTATTGACGGGCCTATCATTGGTTCGCCTCTTGGACGTCGGTGCTCAACGCCACGTCAGCAGCGCCGAGTGCGAGAGTGCCGATAGGCACGCTCTCGGGGACTGCGGCGACGAGCGCGAACAGGGATAATGCAATTGTCGAAATCGGTGGAAGCATCGTCTAAACCTGAGCGGCCAGTTCGGCGAGAGTGACGAACTTCGTTCCGTATGTTTGTTCTAGCCATGCTCGATTTGTTTCATTGAAAATCGAGTTTCCCCCGGCACTCATGCCGGCGTCCTCCGTACAAAATAAATCGTTGTTGTACCCAATGTGTGCAGCGACGGAATCACCGTCTGCCCACTCGGAACATGCGCGCTTTACAGCATTTTCTTCATGGACATCGCGCGCTCGAATCAGGCTATGGAACCAATGTTCGGTCGCGTTATCCCGTTTCGCGAATTTCTCTGCGAGCGCTTGAGCTTGCCTTATACCCGATCCGCGACATTCGATCGCCGTTGCAACATCAAAGTATCGATCGAGTCTTTCGGAGAGCGCCAGCGTGTCGGGTTCTGATACATAAATCGCTCCATCGCGGTCTTCGATCCTCGGCAAACCTACACGCGGTACTCCCAACACCCGCAGGCCGAGGCCGAGAGCCGCGCCAACACGAGCAGCCATCTCGGGATGCAAAGGCGGCCGCCGTTGCTCCACGTGAAGGTTGATCGGGATTGCCGGTATTCCGTCTAGGGTAGTCGTCTCGGGAAGAATCTTTATCCGCAAGCTCGTGGTCGCGAGAACCGCCGCTCGGTCGTTTCGTTGGATGCCTTCGATCATCACAAGTGTCGCGCAGAAGAAACCCTTGATCGCGCCAAGAGCAAGCGCATCGTGAACCGTCACGTACTCAGCCTGTCGGGGGTCTTTTGGGAACCGCTCCGGTCGAACAGCGCGATCGAGCGTGTTCGTGTCGAATGTTATCCGCATTTTTCCCCTTAACGCCCCATGCCCTCGCCGAGCGCGATCTCGAAATTGCCGAAGCGGTCGACGGCGAGGCTCTGGCCGGGATGGACGACGACGGTGGTGTCGGGGGTCTCGACGACGGTCGGGCCGGCGACGGCGTTCCCAGGGCGTAGCGCGGTGCCGTCGTAGATCGGCGTGTCGACTGCGCGCTTGAGGTCCGCCCAGTAGACGCTGCGGCTGGGCCGCCGCGCCGCCGGCACGATCTCGTCGCTCGTCACTTCGGCGGCGACGAGGCGCGGGCGCGGCGTCTCGGCGCCGGCGCGCAGCCGGCAAGTCACGATCTCGACGCGGCCGCCGCGAAAGGACGAGCCGCGGCCGTAGAGCTGCTCGTAGCGCTCATAGAAGCGCTCGCGCAAGCCGGCCTGGAAGTCGCCCGCGACGCGGCTCTCCTCGAGCGCCACCTCGACTTCGTTGATCTGGCCCTTGTGGCGCATGTCCAGCGAGAATTGCAGGTTCAACCGCTCCGGCGCGATGCCGTCCTTGGCCATGCGCCGGCGCGCCGCCTCCTCGAGCCGCTCGAGCGTGCGGTTGATGCGCTGGGCCTCGAAGGGCGAGGCCATGATGTCGACCTGCTCGTAGATGTGCAGGATGTCGGCCGAGGCGGCGCCGAA
>WNFM01183165.1_pt1 | contig 30533 bp, 32 predicted proteins | sample 5400271 | NCBI WGS metagenome assembly WNFM01 (sample SAMN13153352, study PRJNA577476) | soil metagenome | isolation source: 60 cm saprolite on Douglas fir-dominated hillslope | place: USA:California | collected 2013-09-17 | reverse complement strand
GAATGACACCTTCCACAAGCGAGGCAGAAGCCGTAGGTTGCGATTCGCTCCCGGGTGATTGTGGAAACATACTCATCTCAATAGCTCCCTTCTCTAGCGCACGCGCGGATCGAGGACTACATAAACCAGGTCGGCGAGAAAATTGGCCCCCAGCACGGCCAGGGCAATCAGCAGGAAAATCCCCTGCAGCAGCGGGTAGTCAGAGTTTTGTGCCGCCTGCAGGAGGGCAAAACCAATGCCGGGATAAGAGAAGACCACCTCGGTCAGCAGCGAGCCGCCGACGACAAAGCCCAGGGAGAGCGCAAAACCAGTCACATTGGGCAGGATTGCATTGCGAGCCGCGTAGGAAAGCATGATGCGGCGTTCGCTCAATCCCTTGGCCTCGGCCAGCAGCACATAATCCTCGGTCAGGGTGGTGATCATCGCGTTGCGCATCCCCAGCATCCAGCCCGCGATCGAGGCCAGGACAATCGTAAAGGCCGGGAGTAGAGCATGATAGACCGCGCTGAGCAAAAAATCCGTATTCCAGCCAATCGTCGTCGAGGTGGAGTAGCCGCCGTTGAGCGGGAACCAGTTCAGCGTAAATGCGAACATATAGAGCGCGATCAGGGCTAGCCAGAAATAAGGAATGGCCGAGAAAAAGGTCAGAATGGGGGGAAGAACGCCATCAATGAACGAGCCGCGCTTCCAGGCAATCAGCACGCCGATCAGCGTACCCAACGTAAAGCTCATCACCACCGAAGTGCCGACAAGGGTCAGCGTCCAGGGAATCTCCTGGGCGAGCACCGTCGATACAGGAGTCGGAAAATACGTAAAAGACGTTCCCAGATTGCCATGGAACAGGTTGATCAGGTAGCGAAAATACTGCATCCAGAGCGGATCATGAGAAATGCCAAACTGCAGTTGGAGGGCGGTGATTGCCTGGGGAGTCATGCGCCCCTGGAAACGCGCCATGAGCGCACCAGCGGGATCACCTGGGGCCAGGCGTGGAATCACAAAATTAATCGTAATCGAGGCCCAGAGAGCCACCAGATAGAAGCCGAGACGGCGGAGCAAGTGCTTCACCTGGATACTCCTTCCAGTTGTGCAGAGGCCAGCATCAACGAACGTCGGCTATGCCTCGGGTTGTCTTTTCTCCGGGCAGCGTGCCCGGCCACGCGAGGAACGATGTACTGTTCAGGGGATGGATGCGCCGCGAGTGGAAGCGTCATGCCAGATGACGCTTCCACCCCCGAGGAGGCATCAAGCGGCGGGTGTAAGGTTGAGAGCTACCACTGCCGCATCCGGGAAATCGAAAGGCGCCGGAGAGGCATAGGCATTATTGGCGTTGGGCCAACCCGTAAAATTACGAGAGCTGTACTCGTACCATGTCGCGCCATAGACCAGTGGAATGCTGGGCAGTTGCTCCACCATGATCTGCTGTAAGCCGTTGAGGGCCTGTTGTTGCAGCGAGGAATCGGTGGTCGTGGCATATTGAGCCAGCATCTTATCGGTGGTGGGATCCATCCAGCGTTCCCAGTTCGAGTTGGCCTGCTTGCCAACGGCCGCACTGTTTGTACTGTTCAACAGCGAGTCGTACAAATAGAACGGTGTCGGGCCAGGATTGGTCCAGGAGATGGCCATATCGAAGGTGCCCATCTGCAGCGCGCTATAGTACGAGTTAAAGGAGATCGAGTTCACCTTGGCATCGATCCCAATCGCCTTCAGGTTCGCCGAGATAATCTGATCGGCAGTGACCCAGTCGGTCCAGCCAGTCACGACATTGATCGAGAACGAGAGCTTTTTGCCGCTCTTATCCGCGTAGATGCCATCGGAACCTTTAGTAAAGCCTGCGCTCGAGAGCAACTGGGCGGACTTGGAGGTATCGAGCGAGAATGAGGTATTCGAGTACGCGGGGTTCAGGTTGCTCTGGTTGGCAGGCAGAACCAGGCCAGTGGGGCTGGAAACTGGTTCGTAATTGCTCTCGGCGATCTTATAGATCTTGTCGCGATCGATCGCGCTGCTAATCGCCTGGCGCACGGCGAGCTGGTTGAAGGGAGCCTTGGCCGTGTTCAGATAGAGCATGACAATATTGCGGCTCGGGAACCAGTAATGGTTGTGAGCTGGATCTTTGGAAACGTAGGTCTGCTGGATATTCGGCGTAAAGAGCCCCGTCCAATCAACATCGCCGCGTTGGAGCAACAACTCGGCGCTCGTGTTCGAGTTGAAAGAGGGATAGCGAATCTCGTTGACGGCAGGCTTGCCCGGCTGCCAGTAGGTGGGATTTTTCTTCAAATCGATCAACTGAGGCGAAAACGAGTTGAGTATAAAAGGACCGGTGCCAATGGGGTGGTCATCGGCAAATTTGGTCGGATCGCCCACGTTGGCGTACTCGTGCTTGGAAACAATATAGGTCTGACCGGCCAGGTACCAGAGCACGGGTGTGTAAGGCTGCTTCAGAGTCACCACAACAGTGCTGCTATCGGGATTCTGCACCTGTTGAATATACTGCCAGATGCTATACAGGTCGGCCGCTGGGTATTGCTTAAGCAGATTCAGGGTAAAGACCACGTCGTCAGCGGTAAAGGCCTGTCCATCGCTCCATTTGACACCGGTACGCAGGTGGAAGGTCAGGGTTTTCGCGTCGCTGGAGAAAGCATAGCTCTGAGCCAGCCAGGGTTTGACATCGCCATTCATGCGGTTAAAAAACAGCAGCGTCTCGTAAATCATGCCCTGAGAGCCATAGAGAGCGCTACCAGAGAAAGGGGTAAAGCCATTGGTAAAGTCGCCTTTGGGGCTGGGAACAATGGTAAGCACACTGTTTTTGGGTGTCGTGGAAGTTGAGCTTGCCTGCCCACAGGCGGCCAGCAAGATGAGAAAAAGCGCTAGCAGGGAGAAGACAGCTGTCTTCATTCGAATTTTCGTCTTCCCAGACGACTGAGTAAGGTTTGGAGACATAGGAAACCTCCTCGCAAAAATAGATCAGGCACTGGTCTCAAAATTAGGGTCGTCACTGAACCAAAATTTCCTGTCGCTTAGTGTGTTTATTTCTCTTAGAACCTCCTATCTCTCTGCCCGGGCGAGCCGGGCGCTTGCTGTTGAGCCGAGGTGCCCCGCAAGGGACAGGCCGAGAATCGGCTCAAATAACAATTTTCGATAATTTAAGAAATCGTTATCAGTTCCATAAGTATGAATATACTGATTTTGTGCAGAGTTGTCAAGGCTATTTTGGCAATTTGTCGACTTTTTGCCGTGATCACCGATAATATATCGATAAAGAGCGGTATTTTGGTCGCTTGTGTGCTATAATATAGATCGAAAGTTTCTGAAAAACCTTTGGGAGGATGTTCCAGTGGCAAAGAGACACAGAACAGATGGGCGCCCAACCATTGCGCAGATCGCGCAAATCGCAGGTGTCTCGGTGCCAACTGTCTCGAAGGTCTTGAACGACCGCACGGACGTGGCACTGCCCACCCGCGAACGAGTTGCGCGGGTGATTGAAGAATACGGCTTTGTGCGCAATCGCGCGGCCCGCGCTTTACGAAAAGGAAAAACCGGGCTGGTGGATCTGATCTTACCGCGTCTGGACGACGAATATTATCTGCCCATTTTAGAGGGAGTGGCTCAGGTGCTGCGCGAGGCCGGGGTTCGCCTGGTCCTGACCTCGACCAACTATCGGTCCGAACAAGAGGTGCAATGGATCGATACGGTTACCGATCACTCCACAGATGGTATTTTGCTGGTCCTCCCATCCGATGAGGCCATTGAGCATCTCGAACGCTCAGGTCTGCCCTTCGTGCTCATCCACAACCAGGGTGGCCTGCGTTCCGGGATACCCTCGGTGACCATTACCAGTTGGGAAGGCGGCTTTGTCGCCACCACACATCTGATCAGCCTTGGGCACCGGCGGATCGCCTATATTGGCAAGACCGCACCGGCAAGAGATGCCATCGAGCGTATTGCCGGCTATCGCGCGGCCCTGGACGAGGCCAATTTGCCACTCGATTCACAGTTGCAATGCGCTGGAAATTTTACCGAAGCCGATGGCTATACGGCAACCAGAGCCTTGCTGGAGCTGCCGGAGCCACCCACAGCGATCTTCGCCGGCAACGATCGCCAGGCCGCAGGCGTCTATCGAGCGCTCCATGAACTGGGCATGACGGTGCCTGGCGATATGAGTGTGATCGGTTTCGATAATCTTTCCTACACCGAAATCATGAATCCTCCCCTGACCACGGTGCATGCGCCCCGCCTGGAGTTGGGGCGCACGGCGGCGACAATGCTCGTGCGGCTGATCAACGGGGAAGCGCTGGACATGACGCGTGTGGTGCTACCCACAGAGTTTATCGAACGCCAGTCCTGCCGACCGCTCTCGTTGTAAGAAGAAGATCTGCCCTCCCAGAAACCCCTTCTCAGGATGCTGGAACAGCGTGCGCAAAATCGGCACCATCGCGCGCCGTAGGAATCCATTTCGAGAAGGCAAAAAATTTGTTGATGCGCATCCCAATCCGCAACACCACAAAGGGTTCGTCAATCTGGGCCGTAGAGCGTCCTGGCATCACTTTAGCCATGAGTTATCTCTCCTCTCTGGAACTATAAATTCGCTGCATCCAGGTTATTTCCCATTCGCAAGATGGTCTCGCTGGGCTGCAGCTTCACCAATGCGGCACTGGTCTCCCAGAGTTCGGCCGCTTTGTGCTGATCGTAGGACTCCTGGGACGAGGCTCGCTCGTTCATCCCTTCAAAGTATTTTCCCGTGATATTTTCCAGGGCAGAATCGAGCACCAGGTGAGCCAGTCCTTTTGCAGCGGCTTGTGGACTGGAGAAATCCGGAAACAGGGGCCGCATCAGTGGTAACAACACGTTCCAGCCGAAACGCTCGAAGGTGCCAGCATCGCGCGCCAGCCCGGTGCCGGGTGTGGGTCCTGGATTAAAGGCATTGACGGTGATGGGATGCTCGGGCGTGCTGTATCCTTGTGCCTGAAGGCGACGAGCCAGTTCGTAGGCGTAGAACACATCGCACAGCTTGGACGTGCTGTAGCGGCGCATGCCTACCTTCTGTGGGGTCTCGTTGCTCTCCTGGGCATCGGGATATTGTTTCGGCCAGGCTAAGGCTCGCGCATCGCGGTAGCGTGGTGGGTTGCGGCCCACGAAGCGGTGGAGCGAGCTTTGATGCTCTGGATCGTGCGCATCGCTGCTCACAAACACGATGCGTGCCGGGGTGACCAGTTGGCGCAGCAGCAGGTTCACCAGCAGAAAATGCCCGAGGCAATTGACGCCAAAGGTCATCTCGAAACCATCCTGCGTGTAGGTCGTGCCCGAAACGACTTGCAAGCCCGCATTGCAGACGATGGCGTGTAAGGGGGGCAGTTTCCGAATGGCAAGCTCCCTAGCAAACATACGGATCGAGGCCAGGGATGCCAGGTCAAGGGGCATCCACTCGATGTGCTGGTTGCCGGTTTGGCGCTTCAAGGTGTCGACTGCCTGCATGGCTTGCCGGTGGTTGCGGCTGGTCAGCACCAGGTGGGAGTCGCGGTGATACGCCGCCATCGCTTGAGCACTGGCATACCCCAGTCCAGATGTGCCTCCTGTGAGCAGGACGGTTTGGGGACCGGCGGGTGGTTGAATCAACATATGATCACCTCTTTCTTTCGCATATTTCCTTCATGACGTCCAGTGACATCAGGATCAACAACAATCGCATGGATCGCGCTCATCTCTTCTTTTCTCCATTAGCTATGAGCGACAATTAAGCCATAAGCGAGCAGCAGGACGGCTAAAGCCAGCAACAGCGCACCAAGAATCGTGACCATGGTTCCTGAGGAGAACCTTCCAGGCTTTCCAGCAAGCATGTGCAAAAAGAACCCTCCTGATTGGGCGAGGATTCCGATCAGAAGCGCGGCACAGGCCACCAGCTTGAGACCGCTAGAGAAAGTCGTCTGAGCCAGGTAGGTGTAGTACAGCAATGACATGACAAGCAAGACTCCAGCATGGGCGTGACCGGCTCGGAAGTAGGTTGCCCGAAAGGGGGTGAGCCAGGTGTTGCCACGAGCCATCAACCCCAACAACGAATAGCCGCCGAACATGACCGTCGGCAACGCGATCCATGAGATGATAGAGAACAGTCGGATAGGGTCCATGAGTTTCCTCCCCTTTACAATGCAAGAAGTAAGCTGATATAACTAGAATAACAGTGTTAAGTTAGACGCAAAAAAAGAACGCTAATGCTGCTTCAAGCCCTGGCACTCCATCTGCCAGGCGGTCTCCATGGTTCGCTGGATGCGAGCAGTGTCGAACATGGGCATACTAATGGCCAAAGAGACCATGCCATGTACCAGGGCCCAGAGGACATCACTATAGCTCTCTGCATCACCCGGTCGCAGGACTTGGGCATCGATGGCCTGTTGCACTGCCTGTCGCAACACCTGAAAGCTCGCGATGCGCGGCTGGCTTTTGCCTTTGGGCGTATGCGTCAAGAAATCCACTCGCTGCATGAACATGAGTTGATAATACACCGGGTGCTCTAACCCAAAGGCCACATAGGTGCGCCCGAGCGCGATGAGGCGCTCCCAGGCATCCGCGTGACTTTCCGCGGCCAGCGCCAGTTGTTGACCAAAGCGCACAAACCCGTCATCGATCACGGTGAAGAGCAGGTCGTCCTTGTCGCGAAAGTAGAGATAGATGGTGGTGGGAGAGTACCCAATGCGCTCAGCCACCTTGCGCATCGAGAAGCGCTCATAGCCCTGCTCCAGGAACAATTCGCCTGCCGCGGCCAGGATCGCTTGACGCAGTTCTTGCTTCTCGCGCTCCTGGCGATGACGAATCGCCAGGCTCAGCCGTTGGGCCTGGGTATCTGCTGTGTTTCTTTTCATAACAATGCTCCTTTAGATAACACTGTTATTTTATCTGGTATATGCAGTTTTGTCAAGATGGCAAATACCCTGGCGCTCTTGAGACTCGCCGTCTCGATCAACTTGCCTCTTGTGTCCGGCTCACAAGAATGGACTTGAGGCGTGCGGCTTGCTGCGGCTGCTCTTTCTTCATCGCTTGCTGCATGAAGAACTCAGCCACCTTCGGAGCGCCACCAACCTCAACAGTGAAATGCACGCGGCAGGCTCCTTTGGAGAGCGGCTCGATGCGAAAGCTCTCGCGGAACGAGTTGCGCACCGAGGCCTCGGTGGTCAGGGTCAGCAGGCGGTCCTGCTCAAACTCGGTGACGATCATCGTCTTCTCGCTCTTGTACCCTGAGAACTTGCCTGCCTCGAAGTAGCTGGTCCCCAGGCGAGCTGGTCCGGCAGGGGTGACACGTACCTCAAGGATGCCTGCTATCCAGGTGGACCGCGCCTCCAGATCGGTGAGGAGCGTAAAGACGGCTGCGGCCGGAGAGTCAAAGGTGTCGGTGTATTCGACGGTCAACATGTTTCTTTTCCTTTCTTCTTTTCGTGCTCAGCGCAAGAGGAGTGTGGAGAGGGCCTGCATCAGGGCTTGCTCAGCTTCTTGCTCCTTCTCCTCTGCGACCCGGCTCCGCCAGCCGATGAATCCGTCGGGGCGGACGATCACCGCCCCAGTAGCGGTGATTCCGTACGCATCGCAGAACGTGTTCCCGGCATCGATGAGATCTGTTGCCTCCCCGCCAATCTGATAGCTGTCCAGAGGGAGATGGAGGGCTTCTTTTGTGCTGCGGGCGGCGTCCTTCCAATTCTGTCCCTGTGGGCCAACAAGCAAGACAAAGTGGGAACCGAACAGGTCCAGCGTCGAGATCGGCTTGCCGTCTCGTTCGAGCGCGATATGCGGAGCGTGGGTCCCTGGCAGTCCCTTCCACTGATCCGGGCGCTGGGCCAGGGGGAGATTCTCAGCGCCTTCTTCCCGCACGATAGCTCCCGCGCCGTAGCGATAGCCCATACTGATGGCGAAGAGATCCACCGTGATCCCGGCTCCGCCCTCGGTCTGGCGCTGCTCGGAAAGCAACGCCGCTTGCTCGGTAGTGTAGTCCGCCAGCGGGCGTCGCTCAGCATCGTAGGTGGCGAGCAAACCCTGACCCGCCTCGCCGTTCAGGACAGCGGCAATCTTCCAGGCCAGATTGTGCGCCTCGATGATGCCGGTATTACCTCCCAGGCCACCGCTGGGTGGCTGGGTGCGAGCGGCGTCCCCAACCAGGAAAACACGGCCTTGCTGGAAGCGATCAGCAACGAGCGCGTTCATTTCCCAGGTTAACACGGTTTTGAACTGCACCGGCAGATCGGGGATTCCCACGGCTGCCCGGATAAGCTGGAGGCAGCGTGCCTCTGGATAGTCCTTGACCGTCTCTTCCTCCGGGTCATAGCCCACATCCAGCCGATAGAGAGCTGGTCGCACAGAAGAGCCCTCGTAGAGGACAAGCGTTCCTATCGCGATGGTGTCGTTACTGAGGAAACACATGAGTGCGTGTCGCTTGCGGAACAGCTCTTTCAGGTCGGCTTCGAAGATCATACTCATGAAATGCCCCAGGCTTGCTGTTCCATGCTGACCGATGCCGAGCTGTTGACGAATCCCGCTGTGGCTGCCGTCAGCCGCCACCAGAAACTGGGCACGAACCGTGCGCGTGCTCGAGCTTCCCCGTTCACGAATCGTGGCTGTGATGCCCTCCTCATCCTGCTCGAATGCCACCAGTTCGGTCCCGAAGCGCAGATCCCCACCGAGCTGTTCGGCCCGCGCTCGCCGCACCGGCTCCAGCACATCCTGAGCAATGTAACTGCCATGTACAGGGCTGGCATCGGAGATGAGCAAGGTGCGGACATCTCCCTCTCCCTGTAAACAATCAAACTCCTGGCCCACCAGGCTCTCCACCAGCAGGACGTTGCTGCCCTCTGGGAAAGATGATTCGACCTGGCGAATGGCCTCCTCGGCCCCGACAGAACGGAACATCTCCATCGTGCGCTGGCCCAGGCCGTGGGCACGCGGATGAATCGCGGTGCCCGGATGGCGCTCGACCAGTACCGAGGGAATGCGGTGCCAGGAGAGGAAGAGGGAGGTCGAGAGGCCAATCAGGCCACCTCCAATAATCAGCACTGGTGTGGTTTCATCGTAGTCGGGATGATGTGATGATGTGTTCATCTCTGCTCCTTACTTTTGTCTTCAATTAAGAATAGTTCAGTGTCGTCCGCACAAGAGAAGAGGTTCAGAGAAGCCTGGAAGGCGCTTCTCACTTCTCTGTCTGCTGAATGGGCGCGCTCGCCTCTAGCGAGAGGAGCGTCAGTCCCAGATCGCGCATTTTGATGAGGATGCCGTACAGCGCTGCCTGGTCCCTGATGGGACCTGAAAGCAGGGTGGTGCCGTCTCTCTCGTGCGTGATCGAGAGGTTATCAAACCAATCTTGCCAGAAGGTGTCCAGGTGTCCCTTCACCCGAATGACGTATCTCATACGCTTGTGCTCCGTTCGGATGGTTTTTTCTCTGTAGAAGAAGCATACCGTGTCGCAGCGAAGAACACAGGGGCCGAAAGTCTACTTTGAGGTACCATTTCTGAACGGAGAGGAGAAGGAGCTGGGAGGGCCAAAAGGACACCGGGCTCCTGGCCTGAGGCGAGGATAGTGGGCAGAGAAACCTCCAGATACAGGGGTCAGAGCAAAGATAACTCTCGTGCTCGTGCCACCGCATGGGTTCTATTCTCCGCTGCCAGCTTCAGCAGGAGGCTGCTGACATGTTTCTTGACTGTCGTGAGCGAGACCACCAGTTGCCTGGCGATCTCCTGGTTGGAGGCCCCCTCTGCCAGCAGACGCAGAACCTCCTGTTCGCGCTGGGTAAGCGGCTCAAGGAGCTGTTGTGCAGCTTGAGAGGAAGGGCGTGGCAGAGCTTTGGAGGCAGGAGGGATGACCTCCTGCTGAACGTTCTGGCGCTGCTCGTACTCAAAGGCGGCGAGCACTGTATGGGCATAGGCAGCAAGTGCAGGTGGGATAGGGGAGGTGTCTTGCTGCATGTGCGAAGTCTTGAGCAATGCCTGGAGTGCCTGTTGCATAGGTCTTCCAGCATCGAGAAAGACGCGAAGGTACCCTTCAGGCGAGGCCTCGGTGAGCAGGCGAAGGAGAACGCGAAGCGCCTCTTGCGTGGCACCCGACGCCTGCAGAGTAGCTACTTGCAGCGCCAGGATAGCAATTACACTCCCCACTCTCGCAACCTGCTCAGCGCTGCTCAGCAGTGCTGTGAGCAGCTGCAAGGCAAGTGTATACTGGAGCTTCGCTAGATAGACGCGTACCAGCGCCAGATAGGCGATTTCGCGGCTGTATACAAGGATCTCCTGACGGTATGGGGTGTGCTCGGTCCAGGCCGCTGCCTTCATCAGGTTGCCCTGGGCCAGCCAGAGATGGACCCAGAGACTTTCGACCCAGGGACGAAAGAGCGGGATTCCAGCAGATTGATTCACCCGCTCCATCTCGCGTACTGCTTGTTCAGCGGAAGCCTGATCGCCCTGGGCAATGCAGACACGAACCAGCACCTCATAGGCCACCATGAGAATGTCCATGTACTGCAAGGGTGCCGTCTTCTCAATGGCGATCTCGGCAGCGCTTTTCGCCACCTCCAGCTGATTCCATGCGTACGCAAGCTGAGCCTGGAATACATCGGGATACGCCGCCACTGGGAGTGGTCCTCCCAGACTGTCGACCAACCGCTGGAGCTCCTGGCAGCAGTCGTGTGCCTGCCGCAACTGCCCCGAGCCGATCAGGGCGGCAATCAGCCCCCAGAGGATTTGGACCTCCTGGTAGCGATTCTGCGTCATCCGGGTCATCTTCCTGCCTTCCTGCAAGGCGGACACCATCGGGGGAAAATTCCCCGCCATGCGCCAGGCCATGGCGAACGGCGCCAGCCTATACTGCTGCCACATGGTGTCGTCATCCAACGGCATGTGCTGCATCTGCTCGGCAACCCTGCTCAGTTGCTCCACATTGCCATCAGAGAGCGCCTTTTTCGCCAGTCTCCATGCATTGAGAATCGTCATCCGATGGTGCAGTCGGTCCCGCTCGGTGAGCGTCAGGGTGGTCTGACCTTCTCTCTGCAACGTCTGCTCCACACCCTCCCAGAGAAGGTTCAGATACTCCTTTTCCTCCCCATCAGAGAATGGGGACAGGAAATTGAAAGCTGAAATGTAGCTCGTGGCCAAGCGAGGATGCGCGCGCAAGACCTCTTCAGGGAGCTGTTTGATCCAGGCCAGCAGCGTTTTTAGTTCCCCTTGCAGATACAAACGCTCGACACAGCCCTCCAGCAAGGAGGCCACGAAAAAGAAGTCCTGCGTCGCCAGCGCGTGGGGGATCGCCTCGTGTAGCCATTCCTGTTGCTGATACCAGAGCGCCGCCTCCCGGTGCAGGCGTGCTACCTGCTCAGGCTGGGTGGCCTGTAAGCGGGCCAGCAGCACCTCGCGGAAGAGCGTGTGAAAACGATACCAACGCCGCTCTTCGTCGAGAGGAATAAGAAAGAGATTGGCGCGCTCCAGAGACTCCAGCATCTGCTGACTGGCCGGTTCTCCGGTCAGCGCCTGGCAGACCTCGGCATTCATCCGCTCGAGCACCGACGTGTGCAGCAGGAAGCGTTGCTGCACCTCAGGCAAGGGCTCAAGGATCTCCTCTTGCACATAATCCAGAATAAAGCGATGACTGCCGGCAAACGCCCTGATAAAGGCTGACACATCATCGTGTCTGCGCAGAGAGAGGGCTGCCAGTTGGAGTCCGGCGATCCATCCTTCCGTGCGCCTTTCCAGGCGACCGATATCTTCCTCTGTGAGAGAAAGATTCATGACCTGTGTCAGAAACCTCGCGGCTTCTTCGCCACTCAAGCGCAGCTCCGTCTCGCGGATTTCGACCACCTGCCCTCGCGCCCGCAGACGAGCCAGAGGAAGCTTGGGATCGCCTCGACTGGCAAGGAATAGATGCAGACAGGGGGGAAGATGATCGAGCAAGAACTGGAGTGATTCATGAATCGCCTGTTCTCTCATCAGATGATAGTCATCCAGAATCAGGGCGGTGTCCTGCGAAAGTGCGGCCAGTTCGTTGATGAGTGAGGTCAGAGCGCCTGTCAGTAGAGAAGGGTGTGGTGATTGCAGCAGAGCTAACGCCGCCTCTCCTACAGGAGAGCCGCTGTGCCTGAGTGCGGCAATCACATAGGTCCAGAAGCGCGTCGGGTCGTTGTCTTGTTCATCAAGCGTGAGCCACGCGACCTGACTGGTGCTCTGGTTGGCCCAGGCAGAGAGCAGCGTCGTTTTGCCAAAGCCTGCTGATGCAGAGAGCAGGGTCAAGGGAAACGAGCGGCTCTGATCGAGGACCGTGAGCAGGTGCGAGCGTCGAAGCAGTGCTGAACGAACAGGTGGGACGGTGAACTTGGTCACCAGCAAGTCTGGCTCAGGCATCGTTTTGCCTTCTTTCTCTTCGGCCATCTGGCAGCCCTCTCTTGTCTCTGTGCAAAGAACTCCTCATGCAGCTCAGTCTGAAAGAATCAGCAGTGTTTCAAAAATCGAACGGTTTCTGGGCAGTGTGAGGCGAGAATGCGCAGAGGTTTGCTTGTTCTCGCTTTTTCCGAACGGCTGTCCCAAGTAGCCAGCACAGGTATTCACGCTGCGTCTGTGCGGAGAGTCGTTTTATAGCGAATGAGTAGTCAGTGAGAGTATCCCTTACTTGCATAGCAAGAACCTCCTTGCAATCGATCTGTAGGTGTATCTTGGTTCTGATACACAACAGATGAAGTACAAAGAGGCTTTAAGCAGCTTCTCAAGCTGGTTTGGCGATCCCGAGAGGGGTCGAACCTCCGACCTACAGATCCGCAATCTGTCGCTCTATCCACTGAGCTACGGGATCAAGTATTGGCGCTACAGGCTGATCAAGTGAGTTAGTCTAAACCTCCCCTTTTGAAAGTCTGTCGCTCTATGTGGTGGATTATAGCATTGTAGTTTAGCCTTGTCAATACCGTATGGGAAGAGCCAAACGTATCTTAAATCCGCAGCTACTCTCGACGCGCGACCGTGTTCAACGCGCCACCCACCACAACGGTATGACCACTTGGGAGCGTCGTATCCCCCGCTGCATTCGCAATTGATTGGCCCATTTCCGTAACCATGGGAAGCTTGCCACCACGTTGTCGTCGATCTTCAGTGACACCAGGAGCTATGCGCTCCATTAGCTTCGTCATGATCGTCCCTTCGATCAAGTCACCTGTGACGAAGAGCAAGCGCATACCTCGATCAGCCAATTCCTGTCGTCGCGCCCGTAGCGCTTCCTCACCTGCATATTTCGATTCGGCAACGGAGGTATAGGCGGGTGGGTATACCACTTGACCGTGCAGGTGTGCCCAGTGGCTGGTCACGTAGATAATCACACCACCTTCGGCCATCAGGGGGAGCGCTCCGTCCAGAACAACGAGTTGCGCATCACGATTAATGCGCATGGGATAGTGCGGATCAGCAGCTACGAGGTCGCGTTCCATCCCCCCGGCAACGTTAAGTATGAGGAGGTCCAGGTGGTCACTCCATTCTCTTAGCTCAACAAAAAGCCGGTCTACATCCACGTGCCGCGTTATGTCGCAACCAACTGAAAGTGAACGTACGCCCCACCGCGTCAGTTCAGCAGCAACCTCGCTTGCCCGCGCTGCCTTGTTGCGATAGGTGATTGCCACATCATAACCTCGTTCCGCCAGGGCGAGGGCCGTCGCTGCCCCAATGCCACGCGATCCTCCAGTGACGAGAGCCACTGGCCGCCTGTTGGATTCCATCGCTCTGCTCCACTGTTGCTTATCCTACTTCCGTTGACACACTTTTCACTCTTCAAAACGTTTGAAAACCAGGCAAGCATTGTGCCCACCAAAGCCCATAGAGTTTGACAACACAACATTCACGCTTGCCTGTCGCGCCTCGTTAGGCACATAGTCCAGGTCACATTCAGGGTCAGGATGACGCAGATTAATCGTTGGTGTTATTACACCTGTCAGGATAGTCATAATGGAGATCACGGCCTCGATAGCTCCCGATGCCCCCATCGTGTGTCCAGTCATCGACTTGGTGGAACTGATGGGCACCCGATAGGCATAATCTCCGAAGTATGTTTTGATAGCCTGTGTCTCTGTTCGGTCATTGAACGGGGTCGAAGTACCATGAGCGTTGATGTAGTCTACCTGCTCAGGCTGTATCCCGGCTTTTTGTAGCGCTCGCCGCATAGCCTTCATCAGTCTCGGTCACATGATACGCATCCGCTGTCGAACCATAACCTACTATCTCAGCAAGGATGGTTGCTCCACGAGCCCTGGCGAAATCCAGCTCCTCCAGGATCAGCATTCCTGAACCTTCGCCCATCACAAAGCCGTCGCGTGTGGCATCGAAGGGACGACTCGCCCCTTGAGGGTCATCATTGCGGCGTGAGATGGCGTGCATATTATCGAAGGTGGCCATAGCTATCGGGCTAAGACCTTTTTCAGATCCACCGGCAATCATTGCCTTTGCATCGCCACGGCGAATTGTTTCCCAGGCCTCACCTATGGCGTTGTTGCTTGTGGCACAGGCAGAAGTGCTAGCCCAGTTCGGCCCCTTCGCTCCTGTCATGATCGCGACGAAGCCAGTGGCTCCATCGACAATCATCATGTTGGGGAAGTACGGGCTGACGCGCTGGGGACCTTTTTCAAAGAAGATTTGAAACTGCTCGTGTATCGTCCATAGACCACCTATGCCGCTGCCAATGTACACTCCAATGTCGTCGGCATTTTCTTCGGTAATCTTCAACCCGGACTGGGCCAATGCCTGTTTGACTGTGGCTATGGAAAAGTGCTGGTATGGGTCGGTGCGGCGAATTTCTTTACGCTCCATATGCATAGAGGGGTCGAAGTTTTTGATCTCTGCGCCGAAATGAACACGAAACTGACTTGTATCATAGCAGGTGATCGGTGCGACGCCAGATTTACCCTGGCACAGCGCTTCCCATGTTGAGGCCACGTCGTTACCCACTGGCGTGAGCAGTCCCAAACCGGTTACAACTACGCGGGATAGCATACTACCTCCTCATTATACTCTCGATGAAAGATTTTTTGAAAAATTTCAGGGGTTAACCCCTCACAGACCATTTTATTCCCCCTTTTAATGAAAAGAGAAGGCTTTTTAGTTGTCTGCCATACTTCTAACCAACCGGTAAGGATGCTTGGGATGCGCTGCACTCTATTTGCTAGAACCTAAACAATATACTCTAATATTAGGGAGCAAAAGCTCACATGTCAAGCAAACATCCTCCTTCTCGCTTGCTAATACTGGCTAAGCGGGGAAACAATCTGTAAAGCTCGTCTACACCTGCTCCACTGGGAAGAGGGGAGAGTTGAGACACGTCCTTATATCCACGTTTGGTCACCATCTCTGTTACGTAGACCTGAGCTGCTGTATCGTCCTCTACTGTGAAAATCATTAATCCAATAGTGCCTGCTGGGGTTTCGTATTGGCAAGCGTACCTCATGTGCTGTCTCCTTTATGCCGACTGAGTGTAGATAAGTAAGGGTATAGACCTAATGCTACAAACTTATCACAAGAGACTCAGTTCTGTCAAAGTAGGTAGTCTGATACACTTCGAGAAAAAGCGGGAGAATAGCATGGTACGTTTGAGAGTGAAGGAAATTGCAGAGAAAAAGGGATTTAACATGTCCTCACTCGCACGTAGAGCAGACATCGCCTTCACAACGGTTAAGAAGATATTCCGTGACCCATATGCAGAGGTAAGTACGTACACCCTGGATAAACTGGCTCGGGCATTAGAGGTTGATGTACGAGAACTGATAGAGAGCGTACCAGACGAGAATTAGAACGGGCAAAACGAGGAGTAGTATTAATCACCACAGGTATCAACGAGTATAGGAAGCGAAGGGGTACAGGGTTACAATGCAGATCACTTCAACGCAAAGAAAGGCTATCGACCACTACTACAACGAACTTGAGGCCTACCATACTCACAAAGTCACACACGAAACAGCGGTTAGAAGTGCCTTCCAAAACCTGCTTGCTGCCTTCGCCCAATCAGCCAACTGGACCCTCATTCCCGAGCAGACCCTGGCGAACGGCAAAAGACCTGACGGCACTCTACGCGATACCTTCAACCTGCCTCGTGGTTACTGGGAAGCCAGGGATACCAGGGACGATCTCAACATCGAGATACGCAAAAAGATCAATGCCGTTTATCCGATCACCAACACTATTTTTGAGGATACCCGCCGGGCTGTACTCTACCAGAACAATAAGCTCGTTCTAGAAGCAGACCTGAAGCAGCCCAAAGAACTCACCAATGTCCTCGACACTTTCGTCCACTATGCTGAACCAGACATCGCTACCTTTGAGCACGCTGTAAAGGACTTCAAAGAGAGCATCCCTGACTTGGCCCAGGGCCTTATGAAACGTATCAAAGAGGAGCATGCCAAAAACAAATCCTTTGTTGCCGCCTTTGCCTCCTCCCTTGACCTGTGCCGTACCTCACTTGATCCCAATATGAGCAGTGATACTGTAGATGAGATGCTCAGGCTATTAGGGTCTGCAACTTATCCGCTGGATCCATGCCGTCCTGGGCGCGGTGGCCGTCGTTCCCTGGAATCCCAAACGACAGAAGAACCGTTCCTGCCTTCCTCCCCTCTATGGCTGGTCAGCCATCACCACCCGCGTCGCTTTGACGTACACCGCCTCCATCGTCGTCGGGCTGGCTGCTCATCAAGCTGGACGTCCTGATCTCATCCGCTCTCACCACTCGCGTGCTCGCCCATACGTGGGAGGGCTCTTGAATGATGAGATGCGCTCAAGGAATCTTTCAGAGCGGCCATATTTCTTTCAGCCAATGCTTTAAATCCCCTCTCAAGTAACCACGGGATTTCGGCCAGATGACGCAAAAGACGGTAGAGAGAAAGCACCAGCTTCGTTTCTTCAGTATTCGCAATGTCGCTATATCCTTCTAAGAGGAAGTCGGTCAGTTCAGGATCCCATAAGGTGAGGACAGCAATATCCACCAGTGGATCTCCCGGTTGAGCGTCAGCAAAGTCAAGAAAAGCAAGCACCTGTTCGGTTTGAGGATCAACCAGAATGTGCGCTGTCTGCAGGTCACCATGCAACAACACAATTGGCCTCTGCGCGAGAAGAGGTTGCAGATGATCAAACTGTTCTTGCAACTGACTCATGTGAAGGGGATCAAGCACCCCTAATCTTTTGACTTTCTCTATCTCCTCATTTTCCCACCAGGAGATGAAGGCATCCCACTGCTGTTGTCCACCCGAAAAAGGAGGATGAGCCCCGAGCGTGTGCAAGCGCTGAAGATATCTCCCTGCTTCTTTCGCGGCAAATGGGTTCCGTGAAGACAAGGGATGACCCAGGACTTGCTCCATCGCAAGAACAGCTGGCGGACCAGCTTCCAATCCCAGCATTTTTGCAATGGGGACACCAATTGACGCTGCTTTTTGAGCCGTAGCATATTCATGCTGAAGAGCCGTTCCTGCTGTATAGACTTTTAAGATGATGCGCCGATTTTCCGCTAAGAATAAGGCGCGGTCAGGCTGAAGATACAGGAGTTTTAAGGTATCTTCTGACCCGGTAAGGTGGGTAAGCGTCCTTTTTGCCGCTCCTTCAAGAGCGTGATTGACGAATGCATTGTCCATGAACGTCATTCTACGTGATTCTCTGAGCGAATGGTAGCTCAAACCTTGAGGAGAGGGGAGATCTTCAAACATCTGATTCCTCCTCATCAAGTTAGCCATCAGGGTGTTATCACACTTATTCGCAGTAGAGAGGTGAACATAAAGATGTGTGAGTCGCAGTGCTCCCAAAGATGTGTTCAAAGATGTGTTCTGAGCGCTCTTTCCTACAGGAGACATAGCTCATGAGAATACGTGTAAGATGCTCCAAGCATACATTATTTTTTAAACAATTACAATTAAAGTGAAAATTCAGCCTTAATTATACAGACAAAAAGCTTAATATATGGTATGATTTATTCATAGCTTAAAAATTGTTCGCATGACTGCGGTTAATGCTGTGGCGTGCCGATGGACATACCCCTCCTGTCGCTCTGCAAGCGAACCATCAACCACCACACGTAGCCTATGAAACGTGAAAGTTGTGCCAGGAGAGGAAGAATTACTATGAACAGCCATTGGATAACACCAGCAGAAGCCGTCGCAATGATCAGCAAGAAGAGCCATCACCTGGTGAGTCCTCATCATGTCCAAACGCTTGTCAACCGAGGCAAGATTGGTGTGCGATCCTTTCATGGAGGACCGATATTCCTCAAGCGGAGCGATGTCCAGGTGACCCGTGTTGCCGCAGGTATAGGCAACAGCCGCCGCAGTGGATTGCTGCCGAAGTCTCAGACCAGCACGAATTGACATCCGAGTTTGGGGTCCATTGCCACCGCCGCGAGAGTCGTGTCTGTGCTCATGGATGATACCAACGAGAGCCAACTCTTTGCCGCCTATGCAGATAAGGATGCCGCCGTCGAGCTCGTTCATCCAGAGACTAAGGAAACCGTACTCTCAAGAGAGGGCATGAGCAGAGAAGGAACAAACACATGCATCAGCAAATCTCTGAAACAAAAGAGCAAACATCCCAACGAAGAATGAGCAATACCGTTGCCTATTCCGCGCGTATACAAGAAGTGATGAGATACGATAAGCTGCGTTCGGCAGAGTATCCTCTGGTCATGACGATTCTGAGCGCGATTGCCCAGGGGTACACGGAAGAGAAATGGCAAGAAGAGCAACAGCGTTCGTTAAAAGCTCTAGCCAATCAGCCGTCAGACAAGAAAGCAGCGCACGCTGACGCGACGAATCTCTACGAGCAGCTGGTGAGCAACTTGAAAGACCTGACCCTCTGGCCCTGGTAGGTTAACGTGCTTATTCCTCGTCATCTTCACATCATTCTTCGAGACGGTCGCCTCGTGGCCGACCTCGGTCTGGTTCTCTTCGACGCGAATGGTTGGATAGGTATCGGTGCGAGCATGCTCATCGAGCAAGAGTGCGTCACAGCGGACATGGGACTTGGTGTGGTGCGCACTCCGGTTGATGCGAACCAGACCGCGATACGAGGCTCGACCAGTACCCTTCGAGACCGACTTCGAGAGAATGTGGGAAGTTGTGTGCGGAGCAAGGTGCGGGACCTTGGGACCTTGGTGCCGTGCCGGTAGAGACGCCCGAGCCCCGAGACTTCAGCTTCCGACGTCTACTCTCCCGCGATCCGGGAGCGTGGACGTTGAACATCATCGCCGGTAACGTTGCGCAGGTAGTCGATGATCGGCTCTCGATCGATCATTCCTCCAGTGAGGCCAATGTAGCCATCAGGTCGAACCAGGATCAGCGCGTCTCCGGTGATGCCATAGGCGCGGTAGGCGTGCCCATCGCTATCGACCAGCGTGTGGTCGGAGCTCGCGGTCATGTTGCCTGCGCGCGTGACAGTATATGTGCGCAGGAAGTCATGGTAGGCAGCGGGCAGTTGTGGCGCGGGCTGATCTCCGAAAGTGAGCAGCGTGAAGTGCGTGCCATGGAAGAGATCGAAGAGCCGGACCTGCTCATCGCTCCCGGCACGGACGCAGGACGCATCGGGGGCGCGATCCCCGGCGCGAATGCTTGTTGCGCCATCCAGGTCGCGGGCCAGCGAACTGCCCCGGTAGGTGATACTCAGTTGACTGGGATCGGCGAAGGTCTCCTTGCCCGAGAGGAGCGTTTTGACAGCCTGGCTGAAATCGCGTTGGTACTCTCGATGGCGGGTGGAAGTGGTGGCCAGAACGCCCTCAGCGACGGGAAGACGTTCGGCCTGATAGGTGTCCAGCAGAGTGTCGGGAGTGCCGTGCAGCACCTGAGCCAGCTTCCAGCCCCTGTCCACCGGCAGCCGAATGGACATGCGCGGCGTCGCCCGCGAGAAAGATTCTGCCAGTGCGATAGCGATCAACCATGCGGATATTCGGTCGCCAGGTAGAGAGCCAGGTCGGATTGCTCAAACGCACGCCAGGCATTCCCGCGCGCTCGTCGAAGAGGCGTTGGAGGGTTTCAAGCGTCGGGATGGGGAGCGTTGCGTGCTCATCCGGCGAAACAGTAGCGCTGAAGAACCAGGTGTTGCTGTGGCTCATCCATTGCAGGGTCAGGCCCTCTCCGGTCAGATTTCCCCAGGTATGCGAGTAGTGGGTGTCCAACCCGCTCACGCTGACGTTGGCCAGGAGGAAATGCTCCTCGTCCCAGGTCTCGCCCAGGAACGAGATGCCAGCGCACTTGCGCACCGTGCTGTGTCCCCCGTCGCAGCCCACCAGGTAGCGAGCCTGGATCTCTGCGCTCTGGCCCGCGTGTGCGACTTTGGCGACCACGCACTCAGCGTCCTGTGTGAAGCTGACAAGCTGGCAGCCCAGTTCCACATTCAGGCCATATGACACCAGGCGCTCACGCAGTTTGGCCTCGGTATGCTGCTGGTTGAGCATGAGGATTGGGCGGTAGGGAGGCGGTACAGCCGGGAAGAAGGATGCTGGGTTGGACTCGCTCACGAGCTTGTCATGGTCATAGGTGCGTCCAGGCCCTATGGATTCGTCATAGGGAAAAAGGGCTGCGAGGACGCCTAGATCCTCAAAGACTTCCTGGGAGCGCAGGCTGATGCCCCTGCCGCGCGTCCCAATTTGATACGTCGATGCCTGCTCAATGATGCGACAGGCGATGCCGCGCCGAGCGAGATCAATGGCGAGCGTCAGGCCCACCGGTCCAGCTCCCACCACGAGGACATCGGTAATCTGTATATCGGTCATAGCACTATGTTCTCCTTCTGATTTTGCCTTTTCTATGCCTTCTTGCTTTCGCCAACAATTTGGTGCCGTAGCACGCAGCGTGACCAGGCTGGAGGCAAGGATCTGTTGTCTTTGTTCCTGTGTTCTGAGAGTGTACAGCAGCACAAGCGGATTGCCTTGCCCCGAAAGGAGCATTGTGAGGGAGTATTTGGCGAGATTAGAGCAGGTGGAGTTCTCGGGCGCGTGCGAGCGCTTGGGTGCGATTGGTGACTACGAGTTTGGCCAGGAGGTGTTTGACATGACGTTTGGCCGTATTGAGGCTAATGACCAGGTGATCCGCGATCTGCTGGTTAGAAAAGCCTCGTGCCACAAGCTGGAGCACTTCTTGTTCACGGGGACTCAGCGGATCCGGCAGCGGCTGGCGTGACGCCGGGCGCGCCGGATCGACGGGCGCCTGCTTCATGGGCGCAAGAGCGGCCTGGAGAAGCTTTATATAGCCTGGTGAGGCTGTGGTATATGGGGCGACCTGAGCCAGCAAATGCGCCATGGGTGGGCCTTCATCGGCGAAGAGGCGGACGTAGCCTTCCGGTTCGGCCTGCGCGAGCACTGATCCGAGTGTCGTCAGCGCCCGTTTGGTTTTGCCCTGTGCTTGCAACGCCAGAGCCATGAGCATCTCAATCTCTCTCAACCGGCCCTGCCAGCCCTTCTCAATGGTGAGGTTGCGCAGGCATTTGAGCAGGAATGCCGTTTGAGAAAGCCTCGAGCTATTGCGCTGGTTGCGTCCTTGCGCGAGCAAGACACGGGCCAGCGTTATATAGTCAAGGTACCCGCTGGCCGCAGGCTGGAGCGGTGGTGAATCGTCAAAGCGTAATCCGCACGTTTCTACCCAACGCAAAGCTGGTTCAAGCTGATCGCGCGCAAGCGCCAGACGAGCGAGAATAGCACCCAGCAACCGTTGCCCCTGCTCGGCGGTTTGAAATATCGTCACATTGGGTTCGACGCGCTCCAGCAGATGCCCAGCCTCTATGCTCTCGCCTCGCGCCAGCGTAATGCGCGTTTGGGTCCAGCGGTTGAGGAGGGATACAAGGGAGACCATTGGGACAGGAGCATCCAGGAGCCCAGCTATTTCTTCGCTCTGCTGAGCCGCCTTCTCGGCTTCCGTGAGTCGATTCCACTCGTACAACAGCAACGCGTAGCGCGCCTGCATCAGCGCGGAGAGCATTGGTGGCGAAGGAGCGGCTCGCTGGGCAAGCTCCTGGAACAGATCGTCATAGAACTGTCCGAGTTTGCGCAACTGTCCGTGAGCTTCGTACAAATCAGAGAGGCCCGGTGCAACAGACAGATTGCGTGGAAGATCAGCACTGCTTGAGCCAGAAGGAGAGGCTGCAAAGAAAAGCTGCTCAGCGGCATCCAGATCGCCACTCGCACCATACGCGGCTCCGAGAAGCCCCTGTTTGCCCAGGGCGATGAAATGGCTCAAAGCGCTTTCAGAGCGAACAAGCACGGGCGAGACGGAGCTTCCGAGGGATATCGCGCGTGCGATATCGCCCTGTGTCAGTGCAGCTATGGCCTGCATGAGCGGGAGTCCTGCTTGCAGTTCTGCCCAGGCTGATTCTCCATCCTGGGTATGGGCTTGTATCTGCTGTTCAATTTGCTCGATGATCAACGTCATGGTTTGCGCCTCACTTCCCTGGATGCCCGTGCGCAGCATCCGCAGCGAGATCGACGCCACCCAGAGTGTTGGTGAGGCAGTAATCAACGAGGAAGAGAGCTGAGAGAGAAACTTTCGCATTTGCAGAAACTTTCCCTGTTCAAGCAGATGCGGTATCAGGTGCTCCAACAGAGTCGCCGCGCGTGGCTGATCCCCCGCGAGCAGAGCGTACTCACAGGCTTCCTCTTCCTGGTGTTGCTGTTCATACCAGTAACTGGCTCGACGGTAGAGTTCTGGCACAAGATCAGGCTCCAGCGTGTGGAGACGCGCGCGCATGGCTTCGGCGAATAAGGGATGGTAGCGATACCAGGTCTGCGTGTCATCCAGCGCGCTTACAAAGAGATTCGCCCGCAACGCTGCCGCGAGCCACTGCTGCCCACCAGGCTCTCCAGTGACGGCATCGCAGAGCGCCCCCGTGAGCTGCTCCAGGAGGCATGTACGGAGGAGAAAGCGCTGCATCTCGGCAGACTGCTGTGCCAGCACTTCTTCGCTCACATAGTCGAGCAGAAAGCGGTGAGTGAAGCCCGTCGCCCGGAGAAACGCGGCTGCATCAGTATGCCTACGTAAGGCCAGCGCCAGCAACTGGATGCCAGCAATCCAGCCTTCCGTGCGCGCTTGCAGCAGGCTCAGCTCTTCGCTCGAGAGCGTGAGTCCCATCGTGCGCGCAAACGCTTCTACTTCAGGAGAAACGAAACGCAACTCCTCTATCCGCAGTTCGCTCAAGTGATTGCGCGCCCGCAAGCGCGCCAGGGGCAACGGCGGATCGACGCGCGTCCCGATGATCAGGTGCAGGCGCGCGGGCAGATGGTCAAGCAGGAAGTGCAGCAAGGCGTGGATCGCGTCTGTCGTGATGAGATGATAGTCATCCAGGATCACGACTGCATCTTGCTCAAGCAGACGCGCCAGGTCGTTGAGGGGACCGATCAGTGCACGCTCGTGGTCGTGCGCGTACCATGACCGATCCGCCTGAACTGCAGTGCCCAGGCGCTCATCCAGCCGCGCCAGCGTGGCCAGAAGATAGGAGAGGAAGCGCGCCGGGTCGTTGTCCGCCGAGTCGCACGACAGCCAGGCTATCGGCAACGTGGTCGTAGCTGCCCATTCCGCCAGCAGCGTGGTCTTGCCAGAACCGGCGGGAGCCGAGACCAGCATCAATGGCCGTTGCACATCCTGCTCCAAAAGTGCGAGCAGATGGGGGCGCGAGACATGCTGTAGCGGCAGACGTGGAAGAGCGAATTTGGTGTTCAGGATCAGGGTCGGAGTGAGAATATCAGAGGAGATCGTGGTCTGCAATGCATGGCCCTGCTCTGATGTTTCTTTCCTGGTTGAAGCGCCTTCAGCACGCGCCGCCAGACGGCGGGCCGTCTCATCCAGGCACAGCAGCGTTAAATTCGCTGAGACGCCCAGGTAACAACGAGAGAGTCGGCCATGCTGACGGCGATAGGCACGCCAATACCAGCCACCGCGCCGATTCCCAGCACGCACCTTGTGCGCGGTAAACCTTCCCTCTTCGCAGACAAACGTGAAGGCCGTCGCAGTTTCTAGCCAGGTATACCATGAAGGAGTATCGACGGTAACCGTCACTTGCTGCCCATCGTGTTCGTACACCAGCGTCCCGTCCTGGACGACCCCGATTGTGGCTGATGATTTTTCGATGGCACTCAACTCCATTGGCAGGATGATAGGTGTTAGGGGATACTCCTAACAGTTCCCTAACAGGAAGTATAGCAGGTTGATGATGAAACCTCAAGGAAAGATTACCAACGTAGTTATGGAAGGCCACAATCTGGTTGTACCTACCAGCTCTATTCCTTTGTCTTCTGGCTTAAAAAATCCAGCACAACCCGGTTAAACTCCTCTGGCTTCTCCATGCTCACCATATGGGCCACGCCAGGAATGATCACTTGCCGGGCATTGGGGATCTCGGCGGCGAGTTTTTGCGTCAGGGCAAGCTTGTCGGGGATGTCATAGTCGCCTACTATGAGCAGTGTGGGCACATGTACCTCGGCCAGGCGCGTTATGGCCGGCGGGTTGAGGGAAAGTTCCTCTACTTCATCGGGAATGGCAACCGTGAAAGCGTGATCCTGCATCTCGCGTACCTTCTGCCGCACAGCGGCATCAACCTGCTCTGCTGTTCTCCGGGGTCCATCGACCCACATACGCAGATTCAGCTCGGTTGCCCCTGCCAGGTCGCCACGCTCTAGCAGCGCATCTTCTTCCTCACCAAAACGCAGCACCTCCGCCGCTGGCTTGTGACCACCTACGCTGGGAGCCACCAGTACCAGGGATAAAACCCGCTCGGGATAGGCCAGCGTGAAATCAAGGGCAATCTTGCCCCCAAACGAGATGCCGATAACGTGAGCCTGCTTGATATTCAGGAAATCCAGCAGCGCAGCAGGATCGGCATAGTTAGCAAATGCTCCCGCGGGAAAGCTGGATTGACCAAACCCACGTAAATCATAGCGCACAACCCTGTACTGCCGGGCAAAAACCTCGAACTGCTCATCCCACATACGACTATCCGCTACACCTGCATGGATCAAAAGCAAAGGTTGGCCCTGACCAGTAACTTCATAATAAAGCGGTGCCCCTTGCACCGGCAAGAAACCTGTCTCCGAGTGTATTTTTGCCACTTCTTTCTCCTGCTCAATCTCTTAGAACGTTTAATGGATCATACTCTAGCCACGCCTCCATTGTATCAGGCTACAGCAATCTTCTTTTAAGCATGCCCTTAATGGGTTGTCTTGGCATCGTTTTACTGCATCCTACAGATAATGGTACGTTCAAGGGAGAATTAGCCAGCAGACGTTCAAAACCTTCTCCAGTACAAAAGACTTTGTGCATGAGGGTGATACACTTGAACTATATCAGACCGGATTACTAATCATCGGAGAAGATCACATACGTTACCTGTTCTGCATTAAAGCCAGCACAAAGGAGTACCACATGTCGTATCAAACCAACGCACCCAAATTGTTTGATGTCCAGGATGCTTTTAAGGGCCCTTACGCACCGCGCATCCAGGAGTTTACAGCAGCCGGTCAACACGCGGGTTTCACTTCAGCACATAGCGATACCGAAAAAATCGCGGTTATCCTGGTAGATTACCAGCATGACTTCATTGATCCCAGCGGCACGCTCTATGTTCCCGGCTCGCCAGAGGATATCGCCCGTTTCCTGACATGGTTCTACACCCATGCCCACAGGATCACATCCATCTATGCATCACTGGACACCCATCTACCTTTCCAGATCTTTTACAGTTCATGGTGGGAAAATCCTAAAACAGGCGAGCATCCGCAGCCGTTCACGGTTATCACTGCGGATGACGTCAGCAACATGCGCTGGGTGCCCGTCATCCAGCCAAACTGGTCCGTCAGGTACGTCCATCAACTGCAACAGAAGGCCAAGAAAGATCTGATGATCTGGCCCTACCACACCATGGAAGGCACGCTTGGGCACATGCTAGCCGCGCCCATCAGCGAGGCCATCGCCTGGCATAGCGCAGCCCGCAATACTCAGCCAACCTATGTCGAAAAAGGACGCACCATTCGCACCGAGTTCTACGGCATCTTTGGAGCTGAGATTCCCGATCCCGAAGATCGCGAGAGCAGTCTGAATGTAACTTTGTTGGACACCGTCATGAAGCACGATAAAGTCTATGTGGCCGGTGAAGCCAAGTCACACTGTGTGCTCGAGACCGAGCGCCAGCTTGTCGGACATTTCGCCAATGCCCCCGAAATGCTCAAACGCCTGCATTTCTTGAAGGATTGCACCAGTTCCGTCCAGCATCCCGCCATCGATTTCGACGCCCTTGCCGATACCGAACTTGCCACCATGGAACGCCAGGGCGTCCAGGTAGTGCTCAGCACCGACCCGCTTCGCTAATCGTAGGGGCACCTTTCGTGGGTGCCCTCGTCCCTTCTGAGTTGAGGTTGCTGAGCGTTGAGGCGCCGCCTCAACGCTCAGCAACCTCAACTCAGCATATCTCCCTTCCTATGCTCGAATCTCTTTCAAATAGAGATTAGTCAATATATGTAATTACTTGATTATTCTATAACTCGTTAGTAATATCATAAAATGGACTAAATTTATCAGGTTTACAGTCTGAATGAGCAAATTGGTATATTGTTGGCTTGCTCATTCCAATATTCTATGCTAAACTATGACTGGTTGAAAAACTCCTACTTTCAGGGATGGCGTTTTCTCTCCGTGGACAAAGTGGAGAGCCTACACCGCCCGTCGCATGAGTGACGGTATAAACTCTATTCGAGGTATGATCTTTCGTGAATCACCAGGCCGACGATCAATTGGAATTGCTCAAACTTTTGCTACAAGAGCAACCCACCAGCCAGAATATGCAAAAGAACGAGCAAGAAAGTGTCAAGCAACCATCTAGCGAAGTGAAACAGGAAGTTCAAAACTCGCAGAGGTATCCACACTCATCTAGTATTGAGAGCCGCCCGGATCCGGGACGAGAACAGCGTAAAGGAGCACCTGAAGTCATCTTTGGCGAAACAAAAGATGTAGCCCAGATCACAGCCATAGCCCAAGGACTGCTGCACGGCTCAGGACGAGCTATTATTAGCAGGGTGCTCCCTGAAGCCATAGTGCCAATTCAAGCAGCATTTCAAGCTTACACTGTGGTTGTTCACCAGGCAGCTCGAGCTGTTATCATCTACCAACCCGGCTATGTGCGTCAACGTACAGGAGGAAGTGTGGGAGTTATCAGTGCCGGCACATCGGATGTACCGGTAGCGGAGGAGGCAGCAGTTATCGCAGAAGAGATGGGCTGCGATGTAACATGCATTTATGATGTAGGAGTAGCCGGGTTGCATCGCCTGATTGAACCACTGCGTAACCTTCTCTCCAACGGGGTAGATGCTATCGTAGTAGCTGCTGGTATGGATGGCGCCCTGCCATCCGTAGTAGCAGGATTGGTTCCTGTTCCAGTTATTGGTTTACCGACGTCGATTGGCTATGGACTTGGCGGCAAAGGCGTTGCCGCTTTGCTTTCGATGTTACAAACGTGTGCGCCAGGTCTCTCTGTCGTCAATATCGATAACGGTGTTGGCGCAGGTATCACAGCGGCATTGATTGCCAATCGTGTGGCGCAGGCGCGAGAACATCACTTGCAGTAGGGAAGCAGCGAGATGTTCTATATGTGTGAATGTCTCACCGCGTTGTATGTTGGGAAAATGTGGAGTAAGAAGTATCAGAGAGGCGGGACTTTCTATGGCAAACAACAAGCGTGGACCAGAACCAGGATCTCAAAAGGCGAAACATGGCGGTCAGGCTGTACGCGAAAAGTATGGTCCGGAGTTCTACTCCAAAATTGGCAAGAAGGGTGGCGATACTGTCAAGGAGAAACGCGGGCCACAGTTCTACGCCGAAATTGGTAAAAAAGGTGGCGAGTCTACCAAACGTCAGCAAGGTTCAGAATTCTATTCCAAAATTGGCAAAAAAGGCGGCGAGCGCGGCCGTTCTACCACTGATAAAGCGTAATGTTCCTTGTTAGACGAAAGACCCCGACCCTGGCAATACAGGGTCGAGGTCTTTCGTCTATACTCAAATTCTCAACTAATTGTATTTCTTTAAAAAAGGCGGGACATCGATAGCCTCTTCCTCGTCATCCTCTCCCGTCTGTCGCCCCTTTGACCCCTCTTGACGCTGCCCCATGCTGCGAATACCTCGCAGGTCATCCAGGCTGCGCTGCTGGCGTCCCGGTGCTACTACCGGACGCGGTACAGAGGGTGACGGTGGTGGTGCAGCAGGACGTCCTGCTGGCTGTGGCCTCCCGTCATCAGCACTCGCGGGTCGCGCCGGTGCAGACCTGGGCGTCATGGGTGCGTTTGTTGGGGACTGACCGCCGCTTGCAATCTGCGCCTGGTTAATAGTCGGGATACGCAGCGTAAATCGCTCCTCCATACCAGCCGCGATCAAGGTTACACGGATCGTATCTTTTAAGCTTGGATCAACTACCGCCCCAAAAGTAATATCCGCCGTATTATCAATCGCCTGCCCAATCTTTTCAGCAACTTCATTGACCTCAAAGAGTGTCATATCTTCACCGCCACTGATGTTGAAGAGTACACGCTTGGCCCCACGAATGCTGACATTGAGAAAGCCGCCCGCGACAGCCTCGTCTGCCGCCTGTATAGCCCGGTTACGTCCCTGGCCTTGTCCGATACTCATCAACGCCGTGCCTGCCTCACGCAACACGCTGCGCACATCAGCAAAATCCACGTTAATCATGCCCGGAACGTTAATAACCTCGGCAATGCCCTGCACCCCCTGGCGCAAAACGTCATCGGCAACCTTAAAAGCCTCTGATAGACTGTGGTCGCGTCCCGTCGTCGCCAGCAAGCGATCATTAGGAACCGCGATCAACGCGTCTATCTCTGAACTAAGCTCCTGCAATCCTTCTAAGGCGATACGCTTACGCCGCGATCCCTCAAAGGTAAAGGGCAGGGTGACGATACCAATCGTTAGCGCGCCTAATTTCTTGGCAATTGAGGCGACCACGGGTGCCGCGCCTGTGCCTGTTCCGCCGCCCATACCGGCAGCAATAAACACCAGGTCTGCGTCCCCAAGAGCAGCCCGAATCTCGGCTGTACTCTCAGTTGCTGCACGCGTACCTACTGCTGCGTTACCACCTGCTCCCAGGCCTTTGGTATGATGTTTGCCCAGGCAGATACGATTCTGCGCCACCGAAAGGTCAAGCACCTGCGCATCAGTGTTCATCGCAATGAAACGCACACCACGCACGCGCGTGCTAATCATGCGATTGACAGCATTCATACCACCGCCGCCAACACCGGCCACAACGATATCAACATGGTGCGGAGCTTCTTCCAGATTCATAAAAGGGGATGAAGACATGGTATCATCTTCTGTATCTCGTTGGTCCCAGCCTGACCGCACTGGCTCATTCTTCCGCTGCATATCTTCTACCTCCACCTCGTGCCGCAGTACGGCCCACTGATCTTCCTGCTCTTCGTACACATCTGGCCTGGCGGCCGCTTTCCCTGCCCATTCTGACGGGGCTTGCTCGCGATGAAATGCATTATCGTGCGACATCGAGTGCATATAACCCCCAATTCATCTTGCCCGTCTCATACAGAAGAGTTTTACAAATCGAAGTCTACTATAATGAGCAGGTGTGTACAGCTTTAAGTGGCATTGTACACGCATTCTAACAAGAGTGTCAAGTCTTTCTGGCTCGCCTCCAGGGCTGTTACATTATGGGAAATAGAGGGCGGAAAGGAGAAAATATATCAATAGCACAACTCTGGTGGAGGAGCATGGTGAAGATGTATCCCCACCAGAGTATATCTTACAAAAACTTACTCTTTCTTTAAGGTGATGCCAGTGCTACCGGTCTTGGCAGCTTTTTTCTCTTTTTGCAACTCTTTCTTTTGTTTATTAGACTTGGGTGCAGCTTTTTGCACTTTTTTCTGTTCTTTATTTGCCATTTTTTGGACCTCCTATTTCCAAAATAGAGAGCCAACTTTGGCCCTGGCCAGAATCTATCTCTATTGTACCAAATTCACCTTACCGTGGATAGTATTAATGGTACTGCTGGCGTTGATAGAGTCGTTTTTCTTCGAAGGTGGCCATGGCGTGCGTAATCATACGAATAACATTGCCGATATCCATAGGTTTACGCAACGGATGAATGCCTCTCCGCTCTAACTCTACTATGGGCAGCGTTGCACTCATCATGATCGCAGGAACGCCATTGGTCCCCTCTTTCTGCTGGAGACGATCATACAATTCAATGCCGTTGATGCCAGGTAAACGGTAGTCTAGCAACAACAGGCAAGGATGTATTTGAGGAGCCTTCTCCAAAGCCTGGAGGCCATTAGCTATGACGGCAGAATTGTAGGGAGTCTCCTCTTCAATGAGTTGTTGAAGAAATTCTCCAATGTCAGCATCATCCTCAACAATGAGAATAGTAGAACTACGTGGGCTCTGGGCAGCGGGTGGAATAACCTCGCCCGACATGATGTACTCCTTCCTACCTGCAATTGAATCAATTACAAAATCTCGTGCCATGCTATACTGTAATCAAACGGATATGAAGGCAAGTTGGTTACTCACCTCCTATGAAATATTTGAACTTCTCTT
>WNFM01042656.1_pt3 | contig 30544 bp, 22 predicted proteins | sample 5400271 | NCBI WGS metagenome assembly WNFM01 (sample SAMN13153352, study PRJNA577476) | soil metagenome | isolation source: 60 cm saprolite on Douglas fir-dominated hillslope | place: USA:California | collected 2013-09-17 | reverse complement strand
CAAAGTCATTGCATTTTCCAATCGCTCGCGAACAGATTCATAGAACTTCGTCGATCACGCCGTTGCGCAGCACGCCAATATTTTCGGCCTCGACCTCGACGACATCGCCGGGTTTTAGGTAGCGCGGCGGATCGAACCGCGCGCCGGCGCCGGTCGGCGTTCCCGTAACGATGACGTCGCCGGGCGCCAGCGTGGTGAAGGTGGAGATATAATTGATCAGATAGCGAAAGCCGAAGATCAATCGTCCGGTGCGGTCGTCCTGTCGCGTCTCGGCATTAACCCGCGTCGTCAGCCGGATGTCCGCGATCTGCGCCTCGTCGGTGTATGGAACGAGCCAGGGGCCGAGGCTGCCGGTGGAATCAAAATTCTTGCCCTGCGTCACATTGAATTTCGCATGCCGGACCCAGTCGCGGATGGTGCCTTCGTTGCACAGCGTGATGGCGGCGATGTGGCCGAGTGCTGCGCTCTCGGGAATGTGACGGCCGGCCTTGCCGATGACGAGAACAACTTCGCCCTCGTAGTCGAGCTGCGCGGAAGCGCGCGGGCGAACCAGCGGCGTGTTGTGGCCGACAAAGGAGCGCGGGGTGCGCATGAACATGCTCGGAAATTTCGGCGCGTCCTGGCCGTCTTTGTACTCGGCGTTGCGGTCGGGATAATTCACGCCGATGCAGATGATCTTTTCCGGCGCAGGGATCGGCGTCAGCCAGGTGATGGCATCAAGCGCGTGGTCCGGCGATCGTCGTGCGGCATCCTCGGCCAGTTTTGTCAATGCGCCGGCGGCGATCGCTTCGCGCAGCGTCGGATAGTCCTTGGCAAAGCGCGCGGAGAGATCGACGACGCCGCCTTCGACCACGGCGCCGTATTTTGTCGATCCGTTGACGGAGTAGGTGGCTAGGCGGGGAGTGGTCATCAGGTGTCCAAACATCGCGGCAAAGACGGTGCGCTCCGTCTCCCATGGGGAGAGGGTTGGGGTGAGGGGTTACGGTCCATCGTTAGACTGTAACCCCTCACCCGGATCGCAAGGGCGATCCGACCTCTCCCTATGGGAGAGGTGAAGCTGAACTCGCCGGATATGCTGTTATGATCCATCTTAGTCTGCAATCGTTACATCAGCCACAAACAGCGGCTCGCGCACGGCCTGGCCCGAAAACGGCGAGCCCTGCTCGAACCAGGAGCGCGGCGCGGGCGCGCCCCACAGCGTCTGCCGCCGCGGGTCTTTTAGCGACCAACGCAACGGTTCGTGATCGTGGTCCATGGTAAAATAATCGCTGGTATAGAGTTCCAGCCGATGGCCGTCGGGATCGCGGATATAGAGAAAAAATGCGTTGGAGATGCCGTGGCGGCCGGGACCGCGCTCGATGTTTTTGAGATACCCGCTGGAAGCCATCACGTCGCAGAGATGAAGGATGTTCATCGCGGTCGGCACCCAATAGGCAAAATGGTGCAGGCGAGGGCCTTTGCCGCTGGTAATGGCGAAATCATGCACGTTGCCTTTGCGATGCATCCAGGCCGCTGCGATACGGCCGTTCGGCCCGTCTTCCTCGGCATATTCGGTCAACCGAAAACCGAGCCGCGCGTAAAAGTCGACGGTGTCCTGAACCTCGGCCGCGAACACATTGAAATGGTCGAGCCGTTGCGGGTGACAGCCTTTGTAGAGATCGTAGCGCCGCAACAGATGCGGGCGTTTTTCCATGGATGAATAGAGCTCGACCTGAAAGCCGAAGGGATCGGCGAACTGAAGCGTGCGGCCCTGGAACGGCTGCTCCGCGAAGGCATAAGCGATCCCGTTCTCCGACAGGAACGCGGCGGCCTTGTCGAGATCGCTTTCGTTGCCGACCTTGAAGCCCAGGCGATTGCAGGCGGCGGCCGCCGCCTTGCGCAACACGAGCGAGTGATGCTGGTGCTCCTCGCTGCCGCGCAGGTAGACCGCTTGGTCGTCGCGATCCTCGACATGTAGCCCGACGGTGTTTTCGTAGAATTCGCGGCTGGCGTTGAGGTCCGTGACATCGAGCACGGCGTGGCTGCACCTGACGATGTTGAAAGGTGGGTCGAAGATGTGCGTTGGCACCGGCATGTTTAAGGGTCCTAAAAGCAGTCGAGTTGCTTCACCTCTCCCATCGGGAGAGGTCGGCGCGAAGCGCCGGGTGAGGGGTTGCGGTCTACCGTTAGACCGTACCCTCTCACCCCAACCCTCTCCCCATGGGAGAGGGAGCACACCTTGTTCGTTGATTGAGCTGTGCTCGAAATCATAGCCCCAGTCTCTGAATCTTGTGCGTGCCCCGCGCCAGCGAGACGTGCTTGGTCTCCATGTAAAAGTCGAACGAATAGTCACCGCCGTCGCGGCCGATGCCGGATGATTTCATGCCGCCGAACGGCGTCGGCAGATGGCGGACGTTTTCGGAATTCAGCCAGATCATGCCGGCCTCAAGTGCATCGGCCACGCGCAGCGCGCGGCCCATGTCCGAGGTCCAGACGTAGCCGGTCAGGCCGTATTGCACGGCATTGGCGATCTCGATGGCGTCATTCTCGTCGCGGAACGGGATCACTGTCAGGAACGGACCGAACACTTCCTCCTGCGCAATGCGCATCTTGGCGTGCGCGCCGGTGACCAGCGTCGGCTGCACATAATGCCCGCCGCCGGGCCCGTCATGCGGCTTGCCGCCGACCGCGATAACCGCGCCATCCTGCCGCGCGACGTCGAAATAGGCGCAGACTTTTGCAAGATGCCGCTCGTGAATGAGGGGACCGATTTCGGTTGCGGGATCGAGCGGATGTCCGACCTTCAGCGCCCGCACCCGCGCGGAAAGTTTTTCGATGAATTTTTCTGCGATGTTTTGCTGGATCAACAGCCGGCTCGACGAGGTGCAGCGCTCGCCATTGAGCGAATAGATCATGAACACCACCGCATCGAGCGCGCGGTCCAAATCCGCATCGTCGAACACGATCACCGGGTTCTTGCCGCCAAGCTCAAAATGCACGCGTTTCAAGGTCGGCGCACCCTGCGCCATGATCGCAGATCCCGTCGAGCTTTCGCCGACAAAGCCGATCGCCTTGATCGCGGGATGCTCGGTCAAGGCCTTGCCGGCTTCTTCGCCGATGCCGTGCACGGTGTTGAGAACGCCGTCGGGCACGCCAGCCTGTTTTACAAGTTTTGCCAATAGGTCTGCGGTGACTGGCGACCATTCCGCCGGCTTGTGCACGACCGTACAGCCGGCGGCGAGCGCAGGGGCGATCTTCCAGGTCGACAGCATGAACGGCGTATTCCACGGCGTGATCACGCCGACCGGGCCGATCGGTACCCGCGTGGAAACGTTCCAATGCTCCTCGCTCGGCATGTTCAGGCCGTCGCGCGCTTCCGCGCATTTGTCGGCAAAGAAACGAAAATTCTCGGCAGCGCGGATCGCGGCCTTGGCCATGAAGCGATGGGCCTGGCCGGTGTCGATGCATTCGAGCACGGCGATATCGTCGGCGCGGTCTTCGATGGCGTCGGCGACGCGATGCAGCAGTTTCTTTCGCATGGTCGCCGGCATGTCACGCCAGGCCTTGAAGGCGAGCGCCGCGGCGGTTGCGGCGCGATCGATATCCTCCGCATTGCCGCGCGCAACGGATGCCAGCACCGCGCCGTCAATGGGGGATTTGGTCTCGAAAGTATCGCCCGAGATTGACGGCACCACCTTGCCGTCAATCATGTGTCCGATGCCGTCGACTCTTAATTGCTTGAGTAGCGGCGCGGCGCGCTCGCGATTGGCCTGAAACAGATCCTTCGGCGTGACCTTATCCATTGATAGCCTCCGCTTTCAGAGCCTCGTGGATGTTGTTGCGCTTCCAGCTGGTTTCCTTGTCGTTGATCTGCATGTCGAACGACAGCGCAAACTGGCTTGCCGCAAAGACCGGATCAAGATGGTCCGACAGCGCCCTGAAAATATGCTCGCCGGCCTTTTTGCGGGTGGCGAGATCGCGGCCTTCGCCAAGCCGCAGCACCATGTCGAGAAAGCCGTGCTGCGGCCGCCCGTCGGCGATGGCAAAATGCTCGCAGCGGATGGCGCGGACGCGGATGCCACCGAGCGGAAAGATCCCGGTTTCCACCGCGGCCTTGCGGACGATCTCGACCACTTTGCCCATGTCGACGCGGTCATCGAGATTGGCGGAATATTCGATCGTGAAATGCGGCATGTGTTGCTCTTTCCCTAGAGTCGGATCGACCTAGATCGAAATTTTGCGGTGACGTTACGGCAACGGAAGCGCGCTCCCTCTCCCTTTGGGAGAGGGCTGGGGGTGGTTACACTCTAACGATAGGCCGTAACCCCTCACCCGGATCGCAAGAGCGATCCGACCTCTCCCGATGGGAGAGGTGGCCGAACTCGCACATTCCGATTCCATATTCATAAGGCACTCTTGTCGCTTACGACATCAGGCGAAGTAACAACTCACCGACCCATACGGTCCATAATCGGCCTGGATCGTGTCGCCTTTGCGGGTCTCGATCGGCCGAATGAACGATCCCGCCAGCACCACCTGGCCGGGCTCCAGCGCAAGGCCGTGGGCTGCGATCTTGTTGGCGAGCCAGGCGACGCTGGTCGCGGGATGATTGAGCACGCCGGCGGCAAGGCCGGTCTCTTCGAGCTGGCCGTTACGATAGCACAGCGCGCCGATCCAGCGGAGATCAGCGTCCAGCGGACGCAGCGGGCGGCCGCCCAGCACGATCCCGGCGTTGGCGGCATTGTCGGCGATGGTATCGAAGATCTTTCGCGTCGATTTCGTCACGGCATCGACCCGCTCGATCCTGGTGTCCAGAATCTCCAGCGCGGGCACCACAAAATCTGTCGCGTTGAGCACGTCGAACAGGGTGCAGTGCGGTCCCGCCAGCCGCTCTTTCATGATGAACGCAAGCTCCGCCTCGACCCTTGTGCCGATAAAACGGTCCGACGGCACGAGGCCGCCATCGGCGAAAAACATGTCGTCGAGCAGGATGCCGGAATCCGGCTCGTCGATTCCGAGCGCGCCCTGCATCGCCTTCGATGTCAGCCCGATTTTATGGCCCTTCACGATGCGGCCCTCGGCAATTTTGATCTCGATCCAGGCCTTCTGGATCGCATAGGCATCCGCAATGGTGATATCGGGATGATCGAGCGACAGTTGCCGAATCTGCTGCCTCGTCTTTTCCGCCCGATGAAGCCGATCGGCGGCAAGCCGGATTTCGTCTTTTGTCAGAGCCATGCTCGGTCGGCCAATTGCGTGCAAGAAAGCTGCGTGCGGAAATATGATTAACATGTTAAATGTATCGGATCAAATCGAATCGGACTTGTTGCATTGCAAACCTTGTCTGATGGGGACCATCGATAATGGCGCGGAACAAATCAGCTGAGCGTCCCGGCGCCTCTGCGGCAAGGAGAGCAAAAATCCGGCGCGTGCCGATGCGCGAATTCTCCCGTTCGCTGCCGATGTCGCTATTGCGCGCACGCGAGGCGGTGATGCGGCATTTCCGCGCCTCGCTGCGCAATTACGACCTGACCGAGCAGCAATGGCGGATTTTGCGAGCGCTCGCCTCAGTCGATACGATCGAGGTCACGGAACTCGCCCGGGTCGCTTTTCTGCTCGGCCCAAGCCTCTCCCGAATCCTGCGTGATCTGGAGGCGCGCCACCTGATCGAGCGTCGGGTTGCGAAAGCCGATCTGCGCCGCGGCCTGGTGTCAATCTCCGCCAAGGGTCTAAAACTGATCGAGACCGTCGCGCCGTCGTCGGAAGCGATCTACGCTGAAATCACCCGGCGCTACGGCGCGCGCAAGCTTGCCGAGCTGCAGGACATGCTGCATGCGCTCGAGAACAGCCTGTCGGGGCTCAGCGTCGTGGGTGCGGGGAGCGCCGAGGCCGATGAGGCCGAGTGAGCGCAAATTTGCATGATGATGCGAAGCGAACGCATAGCTCTGCCGCTGCATGGGGCCTGAGCATCGAAAAGTCTGCAGTCAGACGAGGGGAATAGGCCCGATCCGCAGGCGTTAATCTTCTGCAAGGCGTGGGTCCTGCGACAGGTTCGCACCCCGGGATGAAATCGCAGCGATATCAATTTACTCCGGGCGGGAGAGTCCGTAGATACGCATTCGGTTTCGCGTCCGTCGCGGAGTGCCAGCATCAAGAAAGGCCGACAAACAAGTCCGGCCTCAAGGAGGAATGGATGAAGTTCTCGAGACGCGAGTTCACGGCTGGGTTGGCCGTTGGTATTACCGCACCTTACGTGATCGGCAGCGCACGCGCGCAGGGCGCGACCATCAAGATCGGCATGTGCGTGCCGGTGACGGGGCCGGCGGCCGAGCAAGGGCTGTGGGCGCAGAACGGCGCAAAACTCGCGCTCGCCGCCGTCAACAAGGCTGGTGGCGTCCTCGGCAAGCAAGTCGAACTCGTGATCGAAGACGATCAGACCACCAATCCCGGCATCGTGCTGGCATTCTCAAAACTGGCGGCGCAGGACGACATCGTTGGCTTTCTGGGCTCGATCCGCTCGACCCAGGTGCATGCGATGGCGCCTGATGTTTTGAAACTCGGCAAGCCGGTGATGATCGGCGGAACCGATCCGACGCTCACCCACATGGGCAATCAATGGCTGTTTCGGTTTCGCCCCAACGACAGCTATTCGGGCCGCGTCATCGCCGACTACGGCGTCAACACGTTGGCTAAGAAGAAATGGGCGATCGTGCATTCGACCGACGCGTTCGGGACCGCGGGCGGCAAGGCGCTTGCCTCGGCGCTGGAAAAGCTCGGCACTCCCGCGGTGCTCGATCAAGGCTATGCCAACCAGAGCCAGGATTTCACGCCGGTCGTGCTGGCCGTAAAACAATCCGGCGCGGACGTTCTCGGCACCTATTTCACCTTCGAGAACGACCTCGGCATTTTCGCCCGCCAATTGCGTCAGCTCGGCGTCACCATTCCCTGGGTGGGATCGCCTTCGGTGGTGGCGGTTTCGTCGACCAAGCTCGCAGGCCCAGCGCTGTTCGGCACCTATGGCGTCGCCGATTACGCCGAAGAATCCAGCGAGGCGTCGAAGGCGTTCGGCAAGGCCTATCGCGGCGCCTATAAAACCGCGCCGGATAACCAGAGTGCGTGGCCCTACGACGCCGTCACCATCCTGTCGGCGGCAATCAACAAGGCCGGCTCGTCTGATCCGGCAAAAATCCGCGAGGCACTGCTTGCCACCAAGAAAACACCCGGCGCGGAAGGCGAATACAATTTCGACCAGAACGGCGACGGCCTGCACGGCTACAATGTCGTGAAGAACGAGAAGGGCACCATCACGTTCGACAAGCATATCGACTTCAACGATTGACGGCTTGGCGGGCTCCCTTCGTGCGATGGGAGCCTGCGCGTCTTCGAAGAGCCGTACCGCTGCCGAAGCGAATTCCCTCACCGCACAGCGCCTAAAGTCTTCTCCTAACCGAGCGTTTGCATGGATCTCGCACTACAATTGTTGTTCACTGGAATTGGCATCGGCGCGGTCTACGCGCTGGTCGCGCTCGGCTTCGTGCTGATCTTCCGCGCCACCAATGTGGTGAATTTCGCGCAAGGCGAATTTTCCATGGTCGCGGCCTATCTGATGGTGGTGTTCGCCGTTGATCTCGGATGGCCGTACTGGCTCTCGTTCCTGCTGGCGCTGGCCGGCATGGCGCTGCTGGGCGCGATTTTCAATCTCGGGGTTTATTATCCGCTGCGTCACCGGACCTTTTTGCCGGTCATCATCGCGACCATCGGCGCCTCGATTTTGCTGGCCAATTCGGTGCTCGCGATCTACGGCCCGCAGCCGCAGGTGCTGGAGGGGTGGTTCGAGACGCCGGGCATTCAGCTCGGGCCGGTCTATCTCGACAGCCAGTATCTCCTGATCATCGCAGTCACTGTCGTGCTGGTCATCTTCAATTACTGGTTCTTCGAGCACACGATGTTGGGCAAGAAGCTGCAGGCGACCTCGCAGGACAAGGAGATGGCCTCGCTGCTCGGCATTTCCGTATCCACCATGATCATGATCACCTTCATCTATTCGGCCGTGCTCGGCGGTCTCGCCGGCATCCTGGTGGCACCGGTGCTGTTTGTTTCGATCCAGATGGGATCGACGATCGCGCTGAAAGCCTTTGCCGCCACCATTATCGGCGGGTTCGGTGACGTCGCCGGCGCGATCATCGGCGGATTGGCGCTCGGCATCATCGAAACATTTGGCGCGGCCTATATTTCGGTTCCCTACAAGGACGGTTTTGCCTTTCTCGTGCTGGTGTTGTTTCTGGTGTTCCGGCCTCAGGGCATCTTCGGCGAACGCGTCGCGGAGAAAGCATGAGCGCCCCCAGCGAGAATATGCCGATGGCGATCTCCACCGCGCCCGCAAAACCGCTGTGGCTCCGTCATCTGCCGTATTTCATCGGCGCCGCGATCGCCGTCGCACTCGCCGCGACCATGCGGTTCGACGGCTACATCCTCAACATCCTGATGGAAGCCACGACCTTTGCGATCGCGGTGTTCGGTCTCTCCGTCGTGCTCGGCCTGTGCGGGCAGATCAATCTGGCGCAGGCGGCATTTTTCGGCCTTGGCGCCTATGCGGTGGGCTTAGGCACGGCCGACTATCATCTGAGCTATTGGCTGTGTCTTGTCGGCGGCTGCGTGATCGCGCTGCTGGCCGGCGCCTTGCTCGGCATGTCGACGCTGCGGCTCGGCGCGCACTATCTGGCGATGGTGACGATCTCGTTTCAGCAGATCGTCACGCTGGTGATGATCAACACCATCTGGCTCACCCATGGTCCGGACGGCGTGTCGCATATCGGCCGGCCGGCGCTGTTTCAATCGTCCCAGTCCTATCTGGCGTTCTGCGTCACCATGCTGGCGCTGGTCGGCTATGTCGTCTGGCACTTGCCGGAGACGCGGCTCGGACGCGCCATGCGCGCGGTGCGCGACAACGAGCTTGCCGCAGGCGTCGTCGGCATCGACGTGTTCCGCACCAAAGTGTCCGCCTTTGCGCTGAGCGCAGTGCTCGGCGGATTGGCCGGCGGCCTGTTTGCGGGCGGCTTTGCCTATGTCAGCCCGGATCAGTTCTCGTTTGCCGAGTCGGTCGTGTTCCTGACGATGTCGCTGCTCGGCGGCGTCGCGTCGCCGATCGGATCGGCGATCGGCACCGGCTTGCTGATCCTGATTCCGGAATGGCTGCGGTTTCTCAAAAGCGTTCCGGGCCTTTATCTCGCGATCTACGGATTATCCGTCATCCTCATCATCCGCTACATGCCCGACGGCATCTGGGGATTTTTCAACTTTGCAACCGAGCGCTGGCGCAGCCGGACCAAGGCGCCGCCGGCGGCCGCCCCGCTGCAGTTGAAGCCTGCGACCGTCGGCGGCGATATCGTGCTCCAAGTCAGCGGCCTGTCGAAATATTTCGGCGGACTAAAGGCGGTCGATGGCGTCGATATCGCGGTCAAGCGCGGCGGCGTGCACGCGCTGATCGGGCCGAACGGCTCCGGCAAAACCACGACACTCAACGTTCTCTCCGGCCTCTACAAGGCGACATCAGGCAAGATCGTGCTCGATGGCACCGATATCACCAACATGCCGCCGCATCAGCGCACGGCGGCCGGACTGGGACGCACGTTCCAGAACATCCGCCTGTTCCGCTCGATGACGGCACTGGAAAACGTCGAGATCGGCGCGGAGCGGCCCGGCAACACGCTGATCGGCGAGGGCAGGGACGACGCCCTCACCGAACGCGCGATGGAAGCGCTGACTTTTGTGGGCCTGGGCGGCCGCGCCAACGAACTGATCTCGAGCTTTTCCTATGGCCATCAGCGATTGATCGAGATCGCGCGCGCGCTCGCCGCCAATCCGACCTTGCTACTGCTCGACGAACCCGCGGCCGGCTTGAATTCGAGTGAAAAACTCGAACTGCATGAGTTGCTCAAGCGCATCGCGGCGCAAGGCTTGACCATCCTGATAATCGACCACGACATGACGCTGGTCTCAGAAGCGGCCCAGCATATCACCGTGCTCAATTTCGGACGCCGCATTGCGGACGGCGAATCGATGGCGGTGCTGCGCCATCCCGATGTCGTCTCCGCCTATCTCGGAACCGAATAATGCCGCTGCTCGAAATCCGCGATCTCATTGTCCGCTACGGCGAGATCGAAGCCTTGCGCGGCGTGTCGCTGACCGTCGATGCCGGGCAGGTCGTGACCTTGCTCGGCGCCAACGGCGCGGGAAAATCGACGACGCTGCGGGCGATCTCGGGCCTGACAAAACCGGCGGCGGGCGACATCCTGTTCGACGGCAAGTCGATCTCAGGCCTCGGGCCGGAGGCCATCGTCCGGCTCGGGATTTCTCACGTGCCGGAGGGGCGGCGGGTGTTTCCCGGCCTTTCGGTGAAGGAAAACATCATGCTCGGCGGTTCGAACCGGCGCGCCGCGAAATCCGAATTATCGCGCGAAGCCGACGCCATGTTCGACCTGTTTCCGGACATCCGCTCGTTTTCCAATGCGCTCGGCTGGACCTTGTCCGGCGGACAATTGCAGATGGTCGCGGTCGCCCGCGGCCTGATGGCGAAACCTCGCCTGCTGTTGCTGGATGAGCCCTCGCTTGGGCTTGCGCCTGTCATCGTGCAGGCGGTGTTCCGGATCATCTCGGAGATCAGGCGCAACACCACGGTCTTGCTTGTCGAGCAAAACGCGCGCATGGGACTTTCGGTGGCCGACCACGGCTATGTGCTGGAAACCGGGCGCATCGTGCTGGGCGGCAAGCCCCAGGAGTTGTGGGGCAATGAGGCCATTGCCGCCGCCTATCTCGGCGGCCACGCCAAAGTAAGTGCTTAAGGAGCGAACGACGCATCCATGGTCACCATAAAAGTTCAAAATCTGATCGACTTCGTTGCGGAAGTCTTTGCTCACTCGGAATCCTCGCCCGAAGAGGCAAAACGCATCGCAACCTATCTGACGACTGCAAATCTCACCGGACACGACAGCCACGGCGTGATCCGCGTGCCCGTCTACATCAGGTGGAAGAAGATGGGCTCGGTCGTTCCCGACCAGACCGTCGAGCTCGTGGTCGATACGCCGTCGCTCGCCGTGGTCGATGGCAAATTCGGCTACGGCCAAACGGTGACGCCGCAGGCCGTCCGGATCGGCATCGAAAAGTGCAAGAAAGCCGGCCTTGCCGCGGTGGCGCTGCGTAACGCCGGTCACATCGGCCGCGTTGGCGACTGGGCCGAGATGGCGGCCGCCGAAGGGCTGGTATCGGTGCATTTTGTCAACGCCGCGGGCTCGCTGCTGGTCGCTCCTTACGGCGGTGTCCAGAAGCGGCTGTCGACCGCGCCCTATTGCGTCGGCATTCCGCGCAAGGGACAGGATCCGATCGTGCTCGATTTTGCGACATCGATCGTCGCCGAAGGCAAGGTGCTGGTGGCAAGCCGCGGCGGCAAGAAATTGCCGAAGGGGGCGCTGATCGACGCCGACGGCACGCTGAGCGAAGACCCGGCCGTGCTGTACGGGCCCCACACCGCGGAAGGACCACGCGACCACACCAAGGGAAGTGGCGCGATCCGCGCCTTCGGCGAGCACAAGGGCTCGGGGCTCGCCTTCATCTGCGAACTGCTCGGCGGCGCCTTGACCGGCACCGGCGCCACCGCGTCGGACCGGCGTTTTGCCAACGGCATGCTGGCGTTCTACATCGACCCCAAGGTGGTCGACACCTCCAATTTCTTCGACGGCGAAATCTCGCGCTATACTGACTTTATCCGGGCGACCAAGCCGGTTTCCGGTGTCGAAGCCGTGCTGATCCCCGGCGATCCCGAACGGAAAATGCGCGCTGAGCGCACCAAGAACGGGGTGCCCTTGCCTGACGATACCTGGGCGGCGATAGTAAACACCGCCCGCGAGGTCGGCGTGAGCGAGGTGAGTATCCAGAGGGCGACGGCGTGATTGGCATCGTCATTGCGAGCGCAGCGAAGCAATCCAGCTTCTTTGCCGAAAAATGGATTGCTTCGTCGCGGAGTTTATCATCGGGCCCGCCAAAGGCGGGACCCGTTGGCTCCTCGCAATGACGAAGTTCTGAACAACAGGGAAGGAATACAAAAGTGGCAAATAACGTGAAAAAAGTCTGGGCTTCGGGCAAGGCGGTGGTGAACGCCTGGCTTGCGATCCCTTCCGGGTTTTCCGCCGAGGTGATCGCGCAGTGCGGCTTCGACAGCGTCACCGTCGACATGCAGCACGGCGTGCAGGATTATCAGTCGATGGTGCAATGCTTTCAGGCGATGCACGGCCATCCGGTGACGCCGATGGTTCGCGTGCCCTGGAATGAGCCCGGCATCATCGGCAAGGTGCTGGACGGCGGCGCCTATGGCGTGATCTGCCCGATGATCAACACCAAACAAGAGGCGGAAAACCTCGTCTCCTACTGCAAATATCCGCCGCGCGGCACGCGTTCGAACGGCCCGATCCGTTCCGGCATGTATGGCTCGGCCGGCACTTATCAGCAGACCGCAAACGAAGAGATCGTGTTGCTGCCGATGATGGAGACCAAGACCGCGGTCGAGAACATGGAACAGATCCTCGATGTCGAGGGCATCAACGGCGTCTATATCGGTCCCTCCGATCTCGGCTTCTCCTATGGATTGGTTCCAAAACTCGACCGCGAGGAACCCGAAATCCTCAAGATCTATGAGAAAATCGTAAAAGAGTGCGGCAAGCGCGGCCTTTATCCCGGCATTCACTGCAGCGGCGCCGACGGCGCGGTGCGCGCGATCAACATGGGTTTCAAGCTCGTGACGCTGTCGAACGAGAGCGGATTGATGATGACCTACGCCAAGATGCAGGTCGCGCAGACGCGGAAGGATTCCGCCGGCAAGGCGTGAGATTGCGAATGGCGAGTAGCGAATGGCGAGTAGCGAGTAGCGAGTAGGATTCCTTCTATTCGCCATTCGCTATTCGCCACTTACAGGAGACCCCCCATGGCCCCAGCACCCGTGATCCGCCTGCATCCCGACGACGGCGTGCTGATCGCACGCTCAAGCCTGCCGCCCGGCATGATCGTGGCTGACGGCGTGACGACGGTCGAGCGCATTCCCGCCGGCCACAAAGTCGCGATCCGCCCGATTGCGGTCGGCGAGCCGATCCGGCGCTATGGCCAGATCATCGGTTTTGCCACCGCTCCGATCGCGCCGGGCCAGCATGTCCACACCCAAAACTGCGGCATGGGCGACTTTGCAAAAGACTATGCGTTCGGCGTCGACGTCACGCCGACCCCGAATTTTGACCTACCCGCGACTTTTGACGGTATCCGCCGCTCCGACGGGCGCGTCGCGACCCGTAACTATATCGGCATCCTCACCTCGGTGAATTGCAGCGCGCATGTCGCCGGCATGGTCGCCGATGTCTTCAAGAAGAATCCGTTCACGCACGACAACCCATTGGCCGATTTCCCCAATGTCGATGGCGTGGTCGCGCTCACCCACAAGACCGGCTGCGGCATGACGCAGGACGAGCCGCTGGCCCTCCTGCGCCGCACGCTCGGCGGCTACGCGCGGCATGTGAATTTTTCAGCCGTGGTCGTGCTGGGCCTCGGCTGCGAGGTCAACCAGATCGGCGGGTTGATGAAAGAACAAAAACTCGCCGGCCGCCTGCGCGAACTTGAAATCCAGGAAATCGGCGGCACCCGCAAGACCGTCGAAGCCGGCGTAGCCTTCGTGCGCGAGGCGCTGACCGACGCGAATAATGTGAAGCGCCAACCGGTGTCGGCGAGCGAATTGACCGTCGCCCTGCAATGCGGCGGCTCCGATGGCTATTCCGGCGTCTCCGCCAATCCCGCGCTCGGCGCGGCGAGCGATCTCCTGGTGCGGCACGGCGGCACCGTGATCCTGTCGGAAACACCGGAAACCTATGGCGCCGAGCATCTGTTGACGCGCCGCGCTGTAAGCCGCGAGGTCGGCGAAAAGCTGGTGGCGCTGATGCGCTGGTGGGAGGAATACACGGCGCGGGAAGGTGCCGAGATGAACGCCAATCCGAGCCCCGGCAACAAGGCCGGCGGCCTCACCACGATTCTCGAAAAATCGCTCGGCGCGATGGCCAAGGCTGGCAGCACCAATCTGGTCGATGTCCTGAATTACGCCGAAGCGGTGACAAAAAAGGGTTTTGTCTTCATGGACACGCCGGGCTACGACCCGGTCGCGGCGACCGGGCAGGTGGCCGGCGGCGCCAATCTTGTGTGCTTCACCACCGGGCGCGGCAGCGTGTTCGGTTGCAAGCCCGCGCCCTCGATAAAGCTTGCGACCAACTCAGTGATGTACAAGCGCATGGAAGACGACATGGACGTCAATTGCGGCACCATCCTCGACGGCGAGGAAACCGTGCAGCAATGCGGCCAGCGCATTTTCGATCTGATGCTGAAAACAGCCTCGGGACAGCCGACCAAAAGCGAAAGCTTTGATTTCGGCGGCGCCGAATTCGCACCCTGGGTGCTTGGGGCGACGATGTAGGAGTGGTCGAGCGACCGCGACGTCGTCATTGCGAGCGAAGCGAAGCAATCCAGCTTCCCGCACAAAGAAAGCTGGATTGCTTCGTCGCTTGCGCTCCTCGGAATGACGGCGGTTTTGGCTATTTCGGCCCCTAATCCGCCACCCTCATAGGCAACCGCTGCCCGTTGTTAGTGCTTGATCCCTGCCGGAACCAGTGTTCTGCTCAAAAAAGCTGCTGGAGTAGCCTGCCTGTGTCGATCTTCGTCGCACTACATCACGTTACGCACTACAAATATGATCGTCCGATCGACCTCGGCCCTCAAACCATTCGCCTGCGGCCGGCGCCGCACACGCGCACGCCGATCCTGAGCTACTCGCTCAAGGTCACGCCATCAAACCATTTTGTGAATTGGCAGCAGGACCCGCAAGGCAACTGGCTGGCGCGCTATGTGTTTCCCGAGAAGGCCCACGAGTTGAGGATCGAAGTCGATTTCACCGCGCAGATGACGGTGATCAATCCGTTCGATTTCTTCGTCGAGCCCTATGCGGATAGTTTTCCGTTCGCTTATACGGCCGACCTCAAGACCGAACTCGCGCCGTATCTCGCGACCATCGAGCCCGGACCGCAACTTGCAAAATACCTGGCGGAGATTCCGCGCGAGGCACCGAACACGGTCAATTTCCTGGTCGATCTCAACGCCCAATTACAAAAGAAGATCGGCTACATCATCCGCATGGAGCCGGGCATCCAGACGCCGGAAGAGACGCTGGCGTCCAGCGCCGGCTCGTGCCGCGACTCGGCGTGGCTGTTGATCCAGACGCTGCGCCATCTCGGGCTCGCCGCGCGCTTCGTCTCGGGCTACCTCATTCAATTGCGCCCCGATATCGATCCGCTCGAAGGCCCGCGCGAGGTCGAAAACGATTTTACGGATTTGCACGCCTGGGCCGAAGTCTATCTCCCAGGCGCGGGGTGGATCGGTTTCGACGTCACCTCGGGCATGCTGACCGGCGAGGGGCACATCCCCGTCGCCGCCACGCCGCATTATCGCTCGGCGGCGCCGATCTCAGGCGCGGTCGGATTTGCCAATGTCGAGTTCGGCTTCGAGATGAGCGTCAAGCGGATCCGCGAAGCGCCGCGGATCACGAAACCGTTCTCCGACGACAGCTGGGCGCGCCTCGACAGACTCGGCGAACAGGTCGACGCCGATCTCAACGCGCATGACGTGCGATTGACGATGGGCGGCGAGCCGACTTTTGTTTCGGTCGACGATTTGGAATCGCCAGAATGGAACATCGCCGCGGTCGGGCCGACCAAGCGCGCGCTCGCCGACGATCTCATTCGTAAACTGAGAACGCGCTTCGCGCCGGGCGGCCTTTTGCATTACGGGCAGGGCAAATGGTATCCGGGCGAAAGCCTGCCGCGCTGGGCGTTCGGCCTCTATTGGCGCAAGGATGGCGTGCCGATCTGGAAGAATTCCGATCTAATCGCGAAGATCGAGAGCCCGCGCAAAGCCGGAATCGAAGACGCCGAGCGCCTCGCGGAAGGCACCGCCAAGCGACTGGGTCTCGATTCCGATTTCATCATGCCGGCCTTCGAAGACCCGAATTACTGGCAGCAAAAGGAAGCCATGCTGCCCACCAATGTCGTGCCGGCCGATTCCAAATTGCCCGACCCGGAAGAGCGCACGCGCATGGCGCGGGTATTCGAGCAGGGGCTCGATGTGCCAAAAGGCTTCGTGCTGCCGATCCAGCGCTGGAACGCCGACGCCGGGCGCTGGAAGAGCGAGCGCTGGAAGCTGCGCCGCGGCAATCTGTTCCTGACGCCCGGCGATTCTCCGCTCGGGCTGCGTTTGCCGATTGCCTCGCTGCCGCATATCCCCGCGGAAGAATATCCCTACATCGTCGAGCAGGATCCGCTGGAGCCGCGCGAGGCGCTGCCGGTCTACGACGCGACCGCGCAAACCGAGGCCGCGCCGCATCAGCAGGTCCAGGAGCAGCAGCTCAAGGGCGGCGGCATCCGTACCGCGATGTCGATCGAGATCCGCGACGGCATTTTGTGCGCCTTCATGCCGCCGGTGGAGAAATTGGAGGACTACTTCGAACTGGTCACCGCGGTCGAGGCGACCGCCGAAGAAATGCAGATGCAGGTCCATGTCGAGGGCTATCCGCCACCGTTCGACCCACGGGTCGACGTGATCAAAGTGACGCCCGATCCCGGCGTGATCGAGGTCAACGTCCAGCCGGCGACAAGCTGGCGCGAGGCGGTCGATATCACCTTCGGCCTTTACGAAGATGCAGCCCAGGTTCGCCTCGGCGCGAACAAGTACCTCGTCGATGGCCGGCACACCGGGACCGGCGGTGGCAATCATGTGGTGGTCGGCGGCGGAACGCCGGCCGATTCACCGTTCCTGCGCCGCCCCGATCTGCTGAAGAGTCTGGTGTTATATTGGCAGCGGCATCCGTCGCTGTCGTATCTTTTCTCGGGCATGTTCATCGGTCCGACCAGCCAGGCGCCCCGCATCGACGAGGCGCGCCACGACGGCCTCTATGAGCTGGAAATCGCGCTCGGCCACGTGCCGCCGCCTGGCATAAAAGCGCCGCTATGGCTGGTCGATCGTGCTCTATTCCCCTGACGGCACCACCGGCCGGCTCGGGCTGGTCGAATTCCGCGCATTGGAAATGCCGCCCGACCCGCGCATGTCGCTCGCGCAGCAATTGTTGGTGCGGGCGTTGATCGCAAAACTCTGGCGCGAGCCTCTGCAAGGCAAGTTCGTGCGGTGGGGTACGACATTGCATGATCGGTTCATGCTGCCGCATTTCCTCTGGGAAGATTTTTTGGACGTGCTCGCGGACCTGAAGCCATCCGGTTACGATTTCTCGCCGGATTGGTACGCGGCCCAGCTCGAATTCCGCTTTCCCGCGTTCGGCCGGGTGCATCATGGCGGTGTCGCGCTGGAGCTGCGGCAGGCATTAGAACCCTGGCACGTTCTCGGTGAGGAGAACGCGGCCGGCGGCACCGTGCGTTATGTCGACAGCTCGGTGGAACGGCTGCAGGTCAAGGCCTCTGGTTTCGTCGAAGGCCGCCATGTCGTCACCTGCAACGGCAGGCGGATGCCGATGACCGAAACCGGCCGCTCCGGGGAAGCGGTGGCAGCGGTCCGTTTCAAGGCCTGGCAGCCGGCGTCCGGCCTGCACCCGACCATCCCCGTGCATGCGCCGCTGACCTTTGACTTGATCGATACCTGGAACGGCCGATCGCTGGGCGGCTGCGTCTATCACGTCGCTCACCCCGGCGGACGCAGCTATGAGACAAAACCGGTCAATTCCTACGAGGCCGAGGCGCGGCGGCTGGCCCGGTTTCAGGATCACGGCCATACCCCCGGCAAGATCGATCCACCGCGCGAGGAACGCACAATTGAATTTCCTTTGACCCTCGACTTGAGGACACAGCTCCTGCATTGAAGATGGGCTTTGGGCGGGAGTACAGGGATGGCGGGACACGCCGGCCAAGGAACTGGTCACGGAAACAGTCAAGGCGCAAAGGCCCGTCCGGCCAATCGGCGGGTGGCGCAGTGGACCCGCGACTATATTCGCCTGCCCGGCATTCCCGATGAGTTCATCGCGCCGGACGGGACGCCGCGCGCGGTCTGGAACCGGTTCTTCGAAGCCTTTGCCACACTGACACCGGGTGACATCGAGCGCCGCTTCGGCTCCGCCGACCGGCATTTGCGGGAAGCCGGCGTGACCTATCGGGCGCCCGGCGAGACCGCCGACCGGCTGTGGCCATTGAGCCATCTGCCGCTCCTGATCGACGAGGCCGATTGGCAGCAATTGACCGCCGGCATCGTGCAACGCGCCCAATTGCTGGAACTGGTCCTGAGCGACCTCTATGGCGAGGGCCGATTGGTCGCCGAGGGCGCCATCCCCGCGGCGGCCATTGCCGGCAGCACCGAATATCTGCGCGCGGTTTGCGGCGTCAAGCCGCCGGGCGGACGCTATCTCAGTCTGTATGCCGCCGATGTCGGCCGCGGGCCCGACGGGCGCTGGTGGGTGCTGGGCGACCGCACCCAAGCGCCGTCCGGCGCGGGCTACGCGCTGGAGAATCGCCTGGTGCTGTCGCGCGCCTTCACCACGCTCTACAAATCGATGAATGTGGAACGCGTTGCGCCATTCTTCGAGGCATTTCGTGACTCCCTGCGCGCCAGCGCCGACCGCGACGAGCCGCGCATCGGGCTGTTGACGCCCGGCCAGTTCAACGAAACCTATTTTGAGCATGCGACGCTCGCGCGCTATCTCGGATTCCTGCTGGTCGAGGGCGACGATCTCGCCGTCAGCGGCGACCGCATTCATATCCGCACCGTCGCCGGCCTGAAACGGCTCGACGTGCTGCTGCGGCGGGTGGATTCCAATTTTCTCGATCCGCTGGAGCTCAACGCCTCCTCGCAGCTTGGCGTGCCCGGCCTGATCGATGTGCTCCGAAAAAATGGCGTCGTCGTCGCAAATATGCCCGGCTCGGGCGTGATGGAGGCCCGCGCGCTCTTGGGCTTCCTGCCGAGCCTGAGCCGGCGCTTCTTCGGCGAAGAACTGAAGATGCCGAATATCGCGACATGGTGGTGCGGCCAGAAAGCCGCGCGCGAGGAAGTGTTGTCGCGGCTCGACAGGGTTGCCATCGAGGGCGCTTACGGCCGGGGCGTTCCCGGCTTTCCGGGCCACGGGCCGGTGCTTGCGAGCGAGTTGTCGGAAAGCGAGCGCGAACGGCTCAAGAGCGCGATCAACGATCGGGGCACCGGCTATGTTGGCCAGGAACTGGTGCGATTGTCGACGACGCCGGTGTGGGACAATGGCCATATCACGCCGCGCCCGTTTGTCTTAAGGGTGTTCGCGGCCGCAACGCCTGATGGCTGGACCATCATGCCCGGCGGCTTTTGCCGGATCGCCGAACAACTCGACGCCCGCGCGGTGTCGATGGGGGACGGCGCGCGAGCCGCCGACGTCTGGGTGGTCTCCGACAAGGCGGTTTCGACGGCAACGCTGTTGCCGGCGGTCGATACGGTGCGGATCAGGCGCGTCGCCGGCGTGGTGCCGAGCCGCGCTGCCGACAATCTGTTCTGGCTCGGCCGCTATCTCGAACGCGCCGAGGCGACGCTGCGGCTGGTGCGGGCGCTCGGGACGCAGCGCGATCCCGGCAAGGGTTCTTCAATGGTGCTGCATTCGGTTGAGCGAATCCAGCGCCTGTTGGTGACCTGGGGGGCGACCTCGCAGGCCTCGCGGACCCTCCCTGCGAAAGTCGCAGCCGAAGCCTTGCAGGCGGAGGATAAATTCGGTTCGGCCTTGTCGCTGGTGCGCGCCGCACAGCGAACCGCGACGTCGTTGCGCGAGCGGCTTTCGCCGGACGCCTGGCAGGTCATTACCGAGATGGTCGAGCGTCTTGCGGAGGAGGTTGAAGACGACGACGGCGTCGTCAGCGCCGCCGAACTGACCTTGCAGGAGCTCGCGAGTTTTGCAGGGCTAGCCCAGGAAAACATGAACCGCGCCGCCGGCTGGCGATTTCTCGAGATGGGCCGCCGCGCCGAACGCGCCATCAACACCGCACGCTTCGCGCGCCAGTTCGCCCCTGACGAGGCCGGCAACGAGGACCTCGACATCCTGCTGACGTTGGTGGATTGCCAGATCACTTATCGCTCGCGCTATCTCGTTGGTCCGCTGCTGGCGCCGGTGCGCGATCTCGTGGTGCTCGACCCCTATAATCCGCGGTCGGTGGCGTTTCAGGTCTCCGCGCTGAACGACCACATCGCGAGCCTGCCGAGCCTCAAAGAGGGCGGACTGATCGAGCGCCCACAACGGCTCGCCGTCGCCCTGCAGGCGATGCTGACGACGGCGGAGGCGGCGTCGCTCGATACCAAGACGCTGTTTGCGCTGGAGCAGGATCTGCTCAACCTCGCCGATGCCATCGGATCGCATTATTTTCCGCATGGGCCCAACGCGAGCCGGCCTGAGAAGCTGACGGGCCTCGCGTGATCTACGACATCCGTCACGTCACCACCTACGGCTACGAAAGTCCGGTCAGCTTCGCGCGATGCTCGCTGCGGCTCGAGCCCAAGAGCGGCGACGGCCAGCAATTGATCTCGCACAGCGTCGAGATCAGGCCGCGGCCGGCGGACCGTAACCTTCGGCGTGATTTTTTCGGGACGCTGACCGAGAGCATCCTGATCGAAACCGCGCACCGCAACCTTCGCATCGACAGCCGCTCGCGGGTTTCGGTCTCCCGCCGCGCGCCGGGCCGCACCACCCAAGGTCCCGCATGGGAAAACGTCCGCGACGTGGCATTCGCCGCCACTAGTCTCGGCCCGGCCTCGCCGATCGGCTACATTTTTGCGAGTCCGCTGGTGCCGGTGCTTGAGCCGGTCACGGGATATGCAGCCTTGAGTTTTCCGCCCGCAGGCGGCGTCCTCGCCGGCGCGGTCGATCTGATGCACCGGATCCGCAACCAGTTCAAATACGACCCGAAGGCAACCGTGATCTCGACGCCGCTCAAGGAAGTGTTCGAAAAGCGCCATGGCGTGTGCCAGGATTTTGCCCATGTGATGATCGCGGGGCTGCGCGGCCTCGGACTGCCGGCGGCCTATGTCTCCGGTTATCTCCGCACCATTCCGCCGCCGGGCCGGCCGCGCCTGCAAGGCGCGGACGCGACGCATGCATGGGTCTCATTATGGTGCGGCGAGGGGATCGGCTGGGTCGGCCTCGACCCGACCAACGACCTCGTGGTCGAGAACGATCACATCGAGCTTGCGGTAGGGCGGGATTTTTCCGATGTCTCGCCGGTCGACGGCATCATCGTCGGATCGCGCAAGCAGAAGCTCGGCGTGGCCGTGGATGTGCTGCTGGTGGAATGAGGCTAGGCTCGCGCTTCAGTCTTCTCCCTCGCCCGCTTTTCGCGGGGAGAGGGTTGGGGGACTATCCGCGAAGCAAAATTGTAGGGTGGGCAAAGGCGCTCTTTGCGCCGTGCCCACCACTGATGCGATCGCGATCTTGAATGGTGGGCACGCTTCCGCCTTCGCTCTTTGAGCTACGGCGGACAGGTCGCTTTGTCCACCCTACGGGACTTCCGACGATATGTCGTGGAGCCAATGCCGACAGACCGACGGGGATAAACAAATGAAATATTGAAATGCCCGTCCCCTCGCGTCTATCTACAGGGGCGACACCAGCATCGCCCGCCACCGCAGGTCCACACAAAGCCCGGAGGACAATGCGATCCGAATGATCGACAGGCGGCTCTTTCAACCGGCGAGAAGTTTTTCGCCGCGTTAGGAATCGCGGCTCCGGTGGCCGTTACGGCATCAGCCTTACACGCCAGCGAGCCAACCAGAAATATTGTAGCTGCGGCCATTACGGTAACTGCTAACCTTCTCATAGCCCTCTATCTCCAAGTTTTAGGTTTTCTGCCCCTGTACACGTTAACCCAAGGTTATGAAAACAGAAAGACTGCCTCGCTGCGGGTGCTTTGGGCACCCGGCGTTCCCCACGCCCTCTGTTTCGAGAGGCGAGCGGTTCAAGCACAACTCGGGCGTCCCGCGCCGCGAGAGCGCGAACGCGTGTGCGCCTTTCGTGGCTGTTTGACAATTGAATCGGGAGCCAGGCGGCTTCCAAACACTCGGTGCACCTCTCCCCTTGTGGGAGAGGCATAGGCCGCCTTCGGCGGCCGTTCTTCCGAAAAGAACGCCGAAGCAAAGCTTCGGCTACGTCGGATCGACAGATGCGATCCGGGTGAGGGGTCTCGCTCCACCGATAGACCTGAACCCCTCACCCCAACCCTCTCCCACAAGGGGAGAGGGAGCTCACCGCCGTTGCCGAGAGTAAGATGCTATCAGCCCGAAGCGGCTCAAGCCGTCCGCCGCGCGCTATCGCGCTCGAGCGGGTCGGCGCGCAGATTGTGGAAGAATTTGTCGACCTCGCGCGACAGAGTTTCCGCCGTCGACGTCAGCTCACTCGACGCCGACAGCACCGATGTCGCGGCCTTGTTGGTCTCGCCGATGGCGTCGCCGAGCGAACCGATGTTGGCCACCAAAGTTTCGTTGCCCTGCGCGGCCGATTGCGCGTTCACGGAGATCTCGCGGGTCGCGACATCCTGTTGCCCGACGGCGCCGGCGATGTTCGAGGTGACCTCATTGATGTCACGTACGGCGTTGCCGATTTCGCGCACGGCATTGACGGCGTTGCGCGTCGAGGCCTGGATCAGGTTGACGTTCTGGCCGATCTCGGAAGTCGCCTTGGCCGTCTGTTCCGCCAGCGTCTTGACCTCGTGAGCCACCACCGCAAAACCGCGGCCGGCCTCGCCGGCGCGGGCGGCTTCGATGGTCGCATTCAGCGCCAGCAGATTGGTCTGCTCGGCGATGGTTTCGATCAGATTGAGCACGCCGTCGATGCGCTGGGTCGCAGCCGCCAGGCTTTCAATCTCGGCGATCGACTTTTCGGTGCGCAGACCCGCCTGTTCGACGACACCTGCGGATTGGCGCACCTGGCGGCCGATCTCCTCGACGGACGCCGACAGCTGTTCGGCGGCGCTAGCGACGGCGAACACGTTGCGGGAAGCCTGCTCGGTCGCGCCGGTCGCGGCAACTGCGCGGCCGTTGGCATCCGACGCCACCTTGGTGATCGATTGCGCCGTCGCGCGCATGGACGATGCATTATCGGTGACCGCGCGCAGCACGTTTCCGATCGCGCCTCGAAAAGCTTCGACCGAGGTTTCGATATGCCGGGCCCGTTCGTCGCGCGATTTGGACTCCTGCAAGACCTGCGAATTGAGATTGCGGTTGCGCTCCATCGCCTGCTGGAAGATGCCGATCGCCCGCGCCAGTGCGCCGATCTCGTCGGCGCGATTGGTATGCGGCACCGTGACATTCTCGGCGCCCTCGGCGACCCGCTTGATGGTGCTGGTGATGAGCGAAAGCGGTCGCGCCACCGAGCGGGAAATGATCAAGACGCCGATCACGACCACGATCAGCGCCAGGCCGCCGAGACAGGTCAGCAGAAACGACATCGAGCGGTTGGCCGCGGTTTGCCGGACGATCTGCTTGGAGCGTTCGTCATAGACCCTGGACAGCGCTTCAAGGTCCTTGTTCAGCGCGGAGCGCACGGCGCGATTGGCATCGTTGTCGCCGAACTCGCGGCCGGCGGCGGCGCTGATCTCGACCGCGCGGCGGACCAATTCCTTGCGGAAGTCGACGAACTGCTCGATGCGCTTCTTGAACGCCGCAAACTGCTCGGCGTCATCTGAGCGGATGATGGATTCCCAGTCCTTGACCACGGCGAGGATCTGGTCGTTGAACTTGAGCAGTCCGTCGCCGAACTTCTTCACCGCGGCGGCCTCTGTCGACATATAGACGCCGCGGGATTCCATCACCACCGCATAGACCAGCGCGTTGACGCGCTCGACGTTGATCGCGGCGCGGCTGGCGGTCTCGATGGCTTCGGTGAGCTCGGCGTTGCGGCGGCTGTTATGGTCGGACAGGGCAGTGATCGCCGCGGTCAAAAGCGCGAACAGGGCGAACACTGCGTAGAGCTTGCCCGCGAGCGAAAGCCGCGGCGTCACGCGCTCGCCGGAGGGGCCACCAGCCATCGTTGTTTCAGCCATCTCGGCCTTTCCTCGGAGGCCGGACAGCACAGTCGGCCGCCCAAAAAGCATGCAAAATGCGGGTTTAAAATTCATTAACCTTTGAACCAAACTTGAAGTTTGGATGAAATTTGTATGATTCTACCGCTGTTTCCGGTCAAATCCGGACAATTTGCCTCCCACGCTTCGGCCGTGAAGCTCTTGGCAAAGTATACAAGACGCCTTGCCCCCGACTGGAACAACGTACCCAATCGGCGCCTCGCTGCGCGGAATCCCGTTCGGCTATAGTCTCTGTCAAGGCGCATCGAAGCGCCGATGGCCCGGAGCCGCCATGGTCTATCGCCACACCATCAATGCGACGTCCTATGTCTTCGAAGACTTGCGCGATCTTTTGGCCAAGGCCACGCCGCCGCGCTCCGGCGACCGCCTGGCGGGGATCGCAGCCGACAGCGCGGAGCAGATGATCGCGGCGCGGATTGCGCTGGCTGACGTTCCCCTAAAACAATTCCTGCACGAAGCCGTCATTCCCTACGAAGACGATGAAATCACCCGCCTGATCATCGACACCCACGACGCCGCGGCCTTTGCCGGCGTGTCGTCGCTGACCGTGGGGTCGTTCCGCGATTGGCTGCTCTCCGATGCGGCCACGCCCGAAATCCTCAAGAAATTGTCCCGCGCGGTGACGCCGGAAATGGCCGCGGCCGTGTCAAAACTGATGCGCAACCAGGACCTCATCGGAGTGGCGAAGAAATGCGAGGTGACCACCGCTTTCCGCAACACCATCGGCCTGCGCGGGCGGATGAGCGTGCGATTGCAGCCCAACCATCCCTTCGATGACTTGAAGGGCATCACGGCCTCGATTCTCGACGGCCTTCTGCTCGGGTCCGGCGACGCCTGCATCGGCATCAATCCGGCGAGCGACGATCCTAAAATCATCGGCGGATTGCTGCGGCTGCTCGACGACATCATTTCGCGGCTGCAGATTCCAACCCAGGCCTGCGTCCTGACCCATGTGACGACGACGCTTGCGTTGATCGAGCAGGGCTCGCCCGTTGATCTGGTATTCCAGTCGGTCGCGGGCACGCAGGCAGCCAACCGGAGTTTTGGCGTCGATCTCGCCCTTCTCAAGCAAGCCCATCAGGCGGGATTATCGCTGCAGCGCGGCAACGTCGGCACCAACGTGATGTATTTCGAGACCGGGCAGGGGTCAGCGCTGTCGGCGGGCGCCCATCACGGCGTCGACCAGCAGACCTGCGAAGCGCGCGCCTACGCGGTGGCGCGCGCCTTCGATCCGCTGTTGGTCAACAGCGTGGTCGGCTTCATCGGACCGGAATATCTCTATGACGGCAAGGAGATCATCCGCGCCGGGCTCGAGGACCATTTCTGCGGAAAACTGCTCGGCCTGCCGCTCGGCGTCGACGTCTGCTACACCAACCACGCCGAGGCCGATCAGGACGATATGGACAATCTGCTGACGCTGCTCGCCGCCGCCGGCGTCACCTTCATCATGGGCGTGCCCGGCGCCGACGACGTCATGCTGAACTACCAGTCCACCTCGTTCCACGACGCGCTCTATGTCCGCGACCTGTTCGGCCTGAAGCGGGCTCCGGAGTTCGACGATTGGCTTTATCGTGCAGGTCTTGCCGATGTCGGCTTTCGCCTTGCGGGCAGCGCGGGGCAGTTACCCGATTTTGCGTCGCAACTCATTGTCGAAAGTGCATCCAGGATATGAACCAAAGCAACTATCCGGCCGTCTCAAGGTTGGTGAGCGTTGCCACAATCTTGAGGAATTTATAGCCCAGCCTCCGGGAGCGTGCTTAAACTGGCGTGCTTAAACTACGGGGACACGCAGAGGAAGTTCGATGAGAGCTGAGGGCATTGAGACGGCGCGGCGCATCCTGTGCGTCTTTCCCCGTTATACGTCTTCGTTCGGCACGTTCGAGTACTCCTATCCATTGACCGACGGCGTCCAGGCCTTCATGCCGCCGCAGGGCCTATTGTTGATCGCAGCCTATCTGCCCGCGAACTGGCCGGTCCGTTTCGTCGATGAAAACATCCGCTCGGCCACCCAGGAAGACTTCGAATGGGCGGAGGCCGTCTTCGTCAGCGGCATGCATATCCAGCGTCAGCAGATGAACGATATTTGCCGCCGGGCGCATGCGTTCGATCTTGCGGTAGCGATCGGCGGACCATCGGTCAGCGCCTGCCCGGATTACTATCCCTCGTTCGACTATCTCCATGTCGGCGAGCTTGGCGATGCGACCGACGAGCTGTTTGCGCGGCTGGCGCGCGATCCGTCGCGGCCGGAGCAACAGGTGGTGCTGAAGACCGCCGAGCGCGTCGCCATGAGCGATTTTCCAATTCCCGCCTACGAGCTCGCCGAGATCAAACGATACTTCCTCGGCAGCATCCAGTATTCGAGCGGCTGCCCCTACCAGTGTGAATTCTGCGACATCCCCGGACTTTACGGCCGCAATCCGCGTCTCAAAACGCCGCAGCAGATCGTCGCCGAACTCGACAAATTGCTCGAATGCGGGGTGACGGGCTCGGTCTATTTCGTCGACGACAATTTCATCGGCAACCGCAAGGCGGCGGTCGATCTGCTGCCGCATCTGATCGAGTGGCAGAAAAAAACCGGCTACGTAATGCGGCTCGCCTGCGAGGCGACGCTCAACATCGCCAAGCGGCCGGAGATTCTCGGGAAGATGCGCGAGGCGTTTTTCGTCACCATCTTCTGCGGCATCGAAACCCCCGATCCCGACGCGCTGAAGGCGATGCACAAGGACCACAACATGATGGTCCCGATCCTGGAAGGGGTTCGCACCATCAACAGTTTCGGGATGGAGGTCGTCTCCGGCATCATCCTGGGGCTGGATACCGACAAGCCGGATACCGGCGAAGCCTTGCTGCGCTTTATCGATGAATCGAAGATTCCGCTATTGACGATCAATCTGCTGCAGGCGCTGCCGAAGACGCCGCTGTGGGATCGGCTCGAGCGCGAGAACCGGCTGATCCATGACGAAACCCGCGATTCGAATGTCGATTTCCGATTGCCCTATGATCAGGTCGTCGATTCCTGGCGCAAATGCATGGAGCTCGCCTACACGCCTGAAAAACTATACGCGCGCTACCGGCACCAGGTGGAATACACCTATGCCCACCGGCTGAAACTGCCCGCAACCGCGGCGCAGCAGAGCTGGTCCAATATCAGGCGCGGGTTGATCATGCTGCGGAAGATTTTCTGGAAGGTCGGCGTGCTCGGCGACTACAAGAAAGTATTCTGGAAATTTGCCTTGCAACGCCTGCGGCACGGCGACCTCGAAGGCCTGCTTTCCTCGGCGTTGATCGCGCACCATTTGATCATGTTCGCGCGCGCCGCCTCGGTCGGTCAGCAGAACGCCTCGAACTATTCGCTTAGGCTGCGCGAGGCCTCGGTCCCTGCCGAGTAGCGCGAGATGAAAACACCGGCGCCGTCGTTCCGTTCGATGAGCGATCTGCGGCATCTCACGCCGGCGCGCGTCGGGCTCGGGCGTGCCGGCGCAGGGCTGCCGACCAAGGCATTGCTCGAATTCACCCTCGATCATGCGCGCGCCCGCGACGCGGTGCATGCCAGCTTCGATGTTGCCGCCGTGATTTCAGGCCTTGGCGAGCTCGGTCTTGCGGCATTCGATGTCAGAAGTCGCGTCCGCGACCGCAGCGAATATCTCAGGCGGCCCGACCTCGGACGCGCGCTCGATCAGGCTTCGCAACGTTTGCTGGCAAGCAAAAGCGGCAACCCATGCCGGCTTGCGGTTGTCGTCGGCGACGGCCTGTCGCCGACGGCGGTCAACGCGCATGCGGTTCGACTGGTGCGGAGCCTTATTGCCCAGCTTGCCGTCGACGGCATCGAAATCGGGCAAACCGTGGTGGCATCAGGCGCACGGGTTGCCTTGGGCGATGAGATCGGATCCATCTTGGAGGCGCGCATGATGGTGATGCTGATCGGCGAGCGGCCGGGCCTGTCTGCGTCGGATAGTCTCGGGGCGTATCTGACGTTTGCGCCGAGGCCCGGCCTGACCGACGCCGAGCGCAATTGTGTTTCCAACATTCACGGCGCCGGGCTCAGCTACGATGAAGCCGCTTTCAGGATCGCCTGGCTGGTCCGCGAGGGCTTGGCTCGGGAAGTCACCGGCGTGGCGCTGAAGGATGAAAGCGGCGGCGGGGCGTCCGGCGCATCACGACAAATTCAAAAGCCCGCATGACAAATCCGAGACTTGAGGCCAAATATCGCCGCTTACGCGCTGATTCTCAGCCGGGGCGCGTGCTTGCGAGACGCGGTCAAGACCTGCTAAACCAGCGGCAGTAAATTTACCGCATGTTTTCAAGGGCTAGCGCCGACCATACATGGCCGATTAGGCCACATTCGCGCCCCGGACCTCAAGCGATACATATTGGCGATGTGAGAACTGGACAAAACATGCTCGAAAAGAACAGCGACCGTGAGGTCCATGTCGAGAAGATCGAGCAGCGGCCGATGGGCAGCATCGCCTTCGGGCTGGAACGGATAGGGCTGATCGCGGTCCAAAAGCCGGTGCTGTCCTGCATTATTCTGGTCGGGCTGATCATCGGCGCGCTGTTCGGGATCGACCGCATCAAGATCGACGATTCGCTCAGCCAGTTGTTCCGCTCCAATTCCAAGGACTACAAGCAATACGAGGCGGAAACCAAGCGCTTTCCGGCGGTCGAATTCGACGTGCTGGTCGTGGTCGAGGGCAAAACGCTGCTCAAGCGCGAAAATCTCGAAAAGCTGCGCGATCTCGTCACCGATATACAACTGGTCGAGGGTACGCGCGGGATTATTTCGCTGTTCTCGGCGCGCCAGGCGCCGGCGCCCGGCAAGTTGCCGGCGGCGCTGTTTCCCTCGGAACTGCCGGAAGGCGCCGACTACGACAAATTCATCGAAACCGTCAAAACCAACGAGATCATCCGCGGCAAGCTGTTGTCCGAAGACGGCACGCTGGCGCTGATCGTGCTGTCGCTCGAACCTGAGGTCGTCGCCAGTAACAAGCTCGCCAAGACGGTCGGCGATATCAGAAAGTTGATGGCCGAAGATCTCCAGGGCAGCGGCCTCAACGCCGAATTATCCGGCGTTCCCGTGATGCAGCTCGAAATCCGCAACGCGGTCAAGCGCGACGGATTGACCTACAATATCCTCGGTATCCTGGCCGGCTGCATCATCGCGATCATCTTCTTCCGCAAGATATCGTTCATGGTCGTAGCTGCGTTCCCACCGATCATCGCGATCGTGCTCGCGCTCGGCGGTCTCGGCTGGGCCAATTTCAACCTCAACATGTTCCTGAACGTGATGACGCCGCTGATCATGGTGATCAGCTTCTCCGACTCGATGCAATTGACATTCGCGGCGCGCGACCGCCTGATTGCCGGCCAGGACAAATACACCGCGTTCAAGAACGCCGTGATGGTGGTCGGGCCGGCCTGCGTGCTCACCCATGGCACCGCCGGCATATCGTTCATTGCGCTGCAGTTTTCCAATTCCGACCTGATCCGCAAATTCGGTGAGGCCGGGCTTGCCGCCACCATCATCGCGCTGATCGCGGTGAGTTTTCGCCGTGAAATTCCAGAGCGCCGATGCCGGCGTTCAGATGTTGCGCAATTTTTGCTACTGGATCGCGGTGCGCATGGTCTCGAGGCCCGGCCTGTTCAGCCTGATCGCGGTGATCTTTGTCGGCGGTCTGGCGGTAATCTACGCCAATCTGGAGCCGCGTTACCGGCTCGCCGATCAGGTGCCGGACAAGCAGCAGGCGGTGGCGGCGTCAGGGCGTCTCGACGCCAAGCTGACCGGAGCCAATGCGATCGACGTGCTGATCGAATTTCCCAAGGGCGCCTCGCTGTATGCGCCGGATACGCTGCAGACCATCGCCGATGTTCACGCAACGGTGGAGAAACAGGCGGGCGTCGGCAATGTCTGGTCGTTGGAGACGCTGCGGCGGTGGCTTGCGGAAAAAGCCGGAAGTTCCGACGTCGCGACCTTGAAGGAATATGTCAGCCTGATCCCTGAATATTTGGTGCGGCGTTTCATTTCCGCCAATCAGGATGCCGTGGTGGTGTCGGGCCGGGTCCCCGATCTCGATTCAAGTCAGATTCTTCCCGTCGTCGAGAATCTCGATCATGCTTTGGACACGGTGCGCAAGGCGCATCCCGGCTACGAGATCGCGGTGACCGGTCTTTCGGCCATCGCCGCCCGCAACAGCGCCAACATGATCGAAAAGCTCAATCGCGGGCTGACGATCGAGTTCGCGCTGGTCGCGGTCTTCATTGGGCTCGCATTCCGTTCGGTGGTCGTGATGTTCTCGTGCATCCTGCCGGGCATCTTCCCGGTGGTATTGTCGGGCACGGTGCTGTGGTTGCTCGGGGAGGGGCTGCAGTTCGCGAGCGTCGTCGCGCTTACGGTGTCGTTTGGCTTGGGACTAAGCGCG
>WNFM01320872.1_pt1 | contig 30548 bp, 34 predicted proteins | sample 5400271 | NCBI WGS metagenome assembly WNFM01 (sample SAMN13153352, study PRJNA577476) | soil metagenome | isolation source: 60 cm saprolite on Douglas fir-dominated hillslope | place: USA:California | collected 2013-09-17 | reverse complement strand
TGGTTGCGGGGAGAGGATTTGAACCTCTGACCTTCAGGTTATGAGCCTGACGGTCGTCCTTGATCGGAATGCTTGGCCTATTTCCCGAACGGGGGCGCCCGACCTAGGCCTGATCTCTGTTCGATGTTGACGGTAGTGTAAAACGGTAGTGAAATGCCGAATGTACCGACCGGGCAAGTGCTTGAACTTGTTGAACCCCGCTCCGCGGCAGTCCCCTCCGGTAGGGGACGCCACCTAATCCAAGCCCTGAGCAGACACCCGCGCGTCGCCGCGGGCGGGTGCTCTATGGGCGATCGCGCGTCGCATGGCGCGCGGCGAGATCGAACAGCAGCAGGCCGGCGAGGAAGCCGCCGAGATGCGCGACCCAGGCTATGGGCGCGCTGTCGGCGCCGGGCATGCCGGTTTGCCCGACGACGAAATTCACGGCGATCCATAGAATGATGATCGGCCACAGCCCGCGCCGGCGCCCAGGAGCGGCGCCGAACTGAAATCGCAGCACGCCACCGAACAAGCCGCTGATCGCGCCCGATGCGCCGACGATCGGCTCGGGCGTGGACGGGTATGCGGCCAGGTGCGCGAGAGCGCTGACGACACCGCAAACGAGGAAGAAAACCAGCATGCGCCAGCCGCCGATGCGCCGCTCGACGCCCGAGCCGAAGGCAAGCAACGCCAGCATGTTCACGCCGAGATGAATGAAGTTGGCGTGCAGGAACTGGTAGGTGATGGGATCGACCAGCGCCGGCCAGCCCAAGCCATCGGCCAGGGTGTAGCGCGCGGGGATGAACGCCAGGGTCGACACCAGCGCGTCGTCGAGATGCGCCGGCAGCAGGAGCCGCAGCACATGCACGGCGACGTTGACGATCAGCAGCGCCTTGGTGATCGGCGGGAGGTTGAGGATGGGCTGCCTTGCGGGCGGCGTCGGGCGATCGCTCACGCCGCAGCTTAGCGGGTCGCAGCAACACCACGCCAATCCTCATGCGGCGCTAAATCCTTCGTTAATCGCCTTCGGCCACGATCAAGCGCTACTCAAAGGCATCGCAGATGAACGTGCACATCACGCAGCCGCGCCAGCTTTCCCTCGGTTGGGGCTGGCTTGCATTTCTCCTCGCCGCCGCCGCGCTATCCGGCGGCGGGATCGGCGCTGTCGTCGACCGGGGCATCGGCTATGCCGCGTCGGGCGCGCCCGCCGTGCGGGAGACCGCCTCCACCAAGTTTGTCATGCCCGATCGCGTCTACCTGCCCGGCGTTGCCGCTCAGGATTACAACCAGGCGCTCGACTCCATGGGGCTGTCGCCGCCGGAGCGACGCCAGATGCGCAGCGGCATCGAGGCCCGCAAAGTCCGTCTGTTGTGGTTGACGCTGTGGGACTGGGACACGCAGACCGAAAGCGGCGACACGATCCTGATCATCGCCGGCGACTACCAGCGGCTCTTCACCTTGTCGAGCCATCGGACGCGGATCGCCATCCCGGAGCCGCGCTCGGGCACCATCGAGCTTCGCGGCGAGCGCTCCGAGGACGGCATCATCGCCATTTCCTTCCTCACGGGCAGCCGCCCGGTCGCGGTGCCCTATATGCGGCCGGGCGACACTGCCAAGCTCGAGATCGACACGCAGTGAAGTCGGACGAGCCGCTTCCGGGGCGCGGCGGCGCCTCGTCTCGAATATCAGTGAAGACACGTGTGATTCTGATTCTAAAACAAATATCTGCGCCAAATCGAGCCGATCAGGCGAGCCGGAAATATCGATTGCCATCTAACGGGGCTTGAGGTGACAGCGGCAAAGGGGGAAGATGGCGCCACACAACAATCGGACGGGCGCCCGCCGTGAAGCCTCACTGGGTCATATTCGACGCGTTCCGCAGCATTGCCAGCCCGAGCAGCCGCGAGCTTGCCGAGCTCATCCTGTGGAGCTTGCTCGCCCTCATTTCGTTGGCGCTGGTGTTCTTGCCGGGCGACCAGACGTTGCAGGGTCTGGAATGGCTCTTCCGCTCCGTCGAGTGACCGCGCCTGAACGGCCCTAATCGAAATCCGCCGCCACCGGCCCGACGAGCGCCCGATTGCAGATCGTGCGCGGATCCTCATCGCTGATGTTCGCCTTGAGCTCGTACATTCCCAGGCACGCCATCAGACGGTGCTGGTAGCCGAGCTCATCGGCAAGCGCACGCAAATCAAACATCAGGCCGATGACAAAGAATGCTCCGAGCGCGGCAAGCGCCGTCGAGGGAGAGGTCTTCATGGCTAAGAGTGCACGCATCTCGACACGGTTAACGCCGCAGCCCGATGTTCTATCCATAATGTAGACAATCAGAAGGCAAACCGGCAGTATCTGGGTGTGCACTGCGACGTTCGCTCCCGTCGCGCATCGGATATTGCGTGGATTACCACAGCAATATGTGCCGCAGCGCTGTTTTGCGCTGCACTCACGTGCCGGCGCAGGCACATCCGCACCGCTCCTCCGCGTCGAAACGTGTTTCTCCACGGATCAAAGCCCGCATCCCCGACGACTTCAATTTGGCAAAAATTTCGCGGAGATTTTCGGCCAAACCGATAGCCGTGAATTGCCGCCAGTTCCTAACCGCCAATTAATAGTCGAGGCCCTATACTCCACACCATCGATGGTCGCGATTTATCTGGGGGGTCGATGTCCACTCAGAACCGCTATGCCACGCTGGCATCCGATCTCATGGGCAAGGGCGCTGAGCCGCCTCCTGCCCTGCCCTCCCGGCGTCGGACGCCTGAGCGCCTCACCGGCCGCGCGCCGCTGCCGAGCGCCGCCCCGGAGGCCACCGCGCCCGCGCCGGTCGCGCCCACGGCAGGCGACGTCTTCTATGACAAGGGCGCCGCCACCGCCGCCAATTTCCGCCCGTCCTACTGGTCCTACGAGCGCAACGCCGCCAACGAGCTCGGGACCGAGCCGCCCGCGGTCGTGGGCATGCCGATCGAGCCGCCAGCGACCACCGCCTCGCTTCGGCCGGCGGTCGCCGACGAGCTCGCAGCGACGATCGAGCACGTGCTGGGGAGCCGCTACGCCGGCGGTCGCCCGGTCCAGGACAGCGCGCCGAAGCCGCGCCTCGCGGCCACGGCGGTGACCGCCGACTCGCTGATGGCCGAGCTCGCACAAGCGCGGCAATCGCGATCCGAGCGGAACGAGCCCGCATCGCCGCGCCGATCCTCGCGCGGGCCGAAGAAGGCGCCGTCCTTCCTCGATCGCGCCTTCACCTTCGGCGGCCTCGCGCTCATCCTGTTCGCGCTGCTCGCGCTCTCGCCGTGGCGCGATTCGTTCCTCTCACCGAGCATCACGCATTTCTTCGGCTAGGCGCGCGACCAGCGCGCCGGCCGCCATGGCGCGCGCCTGAGGCGCGCCCGTCCCAGCCCATAGCGACAGAAAGCCCGCGTCCCCGCCTTTGGCCGCGGCCGTCCGCATCGCGCGGGTCAGCATGTTCTGCAGCGGATAGGGTAGGATGATGTCCTCCTGCCCGGCGAGCCTGGCCATGAAGGCGTTGGGAATGCCGCGCGCCGGCCGGCCGGAGAAGGCGCGCGTGATGACCGTACGGTCCTCGTGCGCCGCGAGGATCGCCTGCTTGTGCGCCGCGGGCGCGCCCGATTCCGGGCATGTCAGGAACGCGGTGCCGAGCTGCGCCGCGGCGGCGCCGCGCGCCAGCGCCGCGGCAATCGCGCGTCCGTCCATGATCCCGCCGGTGGCGATCACCGGCACACGCACGGCCGCGGCGATCCCCGCCACGAGATCGAGCGTCGGAACCATCGCGGCCTCGAAGGGCGCGGCGAACGTGCCGCGATGCGCGCCGGCCTCGGCGCCTTGCGCGACGATCGCATCGACGCCGGCTTCGGCCAGCATGCGTCCTTCGTGCACGGTGGTGGCGGTGCCGAGGATGGTGGCGCCGTTCGCCCTGATGCGCGCCATCGCATCCTTGCCGGGTATGCCGAAGGTGAAGCTGAAGATCGGCGGGCGCGCGGCGAGCACCGCTTCGAGTTGCGCGTCGAACGGATCGGGCGGCACTGCCGGCAACGTCGGCGCGGGCAGACCCAAAGCAGCGTGCACCTCGGCGAGCAGCGCCAGCATCGGCGCGGGATCGAGCGCGTTCGCGCTTTGCCAAGCGCCGGCAAAAAGGTTCACGTTGAAGGGCCGGTCGGTGAGCGCATTGATCCGCCCGATGGCGTCGGCGATCTGGTCGGGCGTGAGGTAAGCCGCGCCCAGCGAGCCGAGGCCGCCGGCGTTCGAGACCGCCGCGACGAGCTCGGGCGTCGATGGGCCGCCGCCCATCGGTCCTTGGATGACCGGGTGCTCGATTCCCAGCCTGCGCAAGAATTCGTTCGCTGCCATCGCGGCCCGCTCCTCTCTCTTTGCCGTTGCCAGACCCAGATTAGGCCGCGCGAAACCTCACAAAAAATGGTTTATCCTGAAAGAAGCCATCTGTTTCCGTGATGGTGGCAGGAGGAGCAGAACCATGGACACCGGCGATCTCGCGGTCTTCGCGGCGGTGGCGCAGGCGGGCGGCATCACCAAGGCGGCGCAACGGCTCAACACGGTGCAGTCCAACGTGACCCAGCGCGTCCGCCTGCTCGAGGCCGAGCTCGGCGTGCCGCTGTTTCATCGCCACAGCCGTGGCGTGAGCCTGACCAGCGCCGGCCGCCAGCTCCTGCCCTACGCCGAGCGTATCGGCCGGCTCATGGCGGAAGCTAAGCAGGCGGCCGCGGACAGCGCGGTGGCGCGCGGACAGATCGTCATCGGTGCGCTCGAGACGGCCACGGCGATGCGCCTGCCGCCGGTCCTCGCGGCCTATGCCGCGGCTTGCCCGGAGGTCGATATCGAGATCGTCACGGGCACCTCGGCGGCCCTCCTCGAGGCCGTGCGCGAACGGCAGGTCGAGGCCGCTTTCGTGGCGGGACCGGTCGACCACGCCGAGTTCGCGGCACTGCCGCTGCTGGAGGAGGAGCTGGTGGTGGTCACCGCGCCCTGGCTCACCTCGCTCGACGACATCGTCGCGGCAACGCCGCTCAAGATCGTCGTCTTCCGCCCCGGCTGCACCTACCGCCTCCACCTCGAGGCGCTGCTGGCGGCGCGTGGCGCGGTCGGCGTGCGCCGGCTCGAATTCGGCACGCTCGACGGCATCATCGGCTGCGTCGGCGCCGGCATCGGCGTCACCTTGCTGCCGCGCGCCGTCGTGGCCAAGGCAGCCGCCGAAGGCCGGGTGGCGCTGCACGCGCTGCCGGCACGGGAGGCGCGCGTCCCGACGGTGCTGGTCCGGCGCGCCGACGCCTTCCTCTCGACGGCGCTGTCGCGCTTCATCGAGACGGCGCGCCGGCATCTGGCCACGCCGCGGCCGGTGCCGGCCCGGGCGCGAAACGCCCGCGTGGATAAGTTTTCGTTAACGACAAGCCGCTAGCATCCCGGCGGCAGAACGCTCGAGACCGCGGCAATGGACAGCTCCTTCGCACTGCAACAGCACGAACAACGGCTGGTCATGCGCGTGCTCGCGCAATGGCGGGCGCTGGCCGACGGACACGGCCTGCCGCGCCGCGCGCAGATCGACCCGCGCGCTTTCGGCGAGGATTGGCGGCACTGCCTCCTGATCGACCTCGATCCCAAGGCCGAGCGCTCGCGCCTCGCCTTCGTCGGCGAGAGCCTGCGCGACCCGAGCTGGCCGACCTTCGAGCGCCAATCCATCGCCGATTGCCAGAAGGATTCGCTGCTGCACGTGGCGACGTCCTATATCGCCCGCGTCGTCGCCAAGGGCGTGCCGATCAGCAGCGGCGGCGTCGGCATCCACCAGGGCGTGCCGATCGTCTATCGCAGCATCCTGCTGCCGCTGTCCGAAGGCGGCGGCAAGATCGACGGGCTGCTCGGCGCGGCAAATTATCGCGAGATCCCCGTCGCCGAGGAGATCCACGCGTTCCGCGAGCATCCCGCGTCGGATCCCCTCTCCGCCGAGCTCGACACCGCCCATGGCTGAGGGCGCCGGCATCGCCGCCGCCTGAGCTTTCGCGTCGTCAACCCGGGATAAACGCCGCTCTCGGCTGTTTCCCTCTCTGAACGAGCTAGCCGTGCAGGAGGGATCTGAGATGGCGACCAATATGGCCGACGAGGCGAGCAAGCTCGCCGATAAGGCGTCAGACCGCATCGACGCCGCGAGCCAGCAGGCCAAGGACATGGCGCAGCGCGCCGCACAGACGGCGCAGGAGACCAGCGAAGCCGCCTGGGACGTCGCGCAGAAAGCCCGCGCGGAGGCCCGGAAAGTGGCGGGCGAAGCCTATGCCCAGGGCGAGCGCACCGCGCGCGAGCTGGCGCGCCGTGTCGAGGAGCGGCCGCTGGCCGCTCTCCTGATCGCCGGCGCGGTCGGCTACGCGATCGCCTATCTGCTGCACGGCCGGCGCTAGGCACGGCGGGTTCGTCCGAGCGGCGGCAGCGACGCAAGAAGATCGCGCCGGCAGCACGTCCGCCTCGGGCCGGCGCCTGCATCGGGAGATCGTCCATGAACCGGCTGCTCATCGGTACCCTCGACATCACCAACAAGATAATTGCCCTGCTCCTGATCGTCTTCGGCATGATCGAAGGCTGGTATGGCGACGTCTGGCCCTATATCGGCCAGGGTTACGTCGAGGCGCGCAGCATACTCGGGGCAATCATCGGGCTCGTGGTCGGGTTGGTGCTGGCCGGCCTCGTCTCGGGATTTCTCGCCGCAATCATCACCATTGCCCGCGAACTCATTTCCATCCACGAGTTGCTCGCCGTGCGCGTCTGGACGCCGCCGCCGCCGCGCTGACGCGGAACTTGCGTCCGCAAGAAGCGTTCTGCGTCACCCGGGCCGGCATGACCTGTTCTACCGCCGATAGCGTCGCCTTAAAGCAGCAGAGAGGATGAATGTCGAGCGAGAACCTGCACGCGCCGCGTGAGCGCCTGTCGAAGAAGGTGCTGACCCTGCATCACGCCGTCGTCTCGCTCATGGAGGAGCTCGACGCCATCGACTGGTATCGCCAGCGCGCCGACGACACCGAGGACGAGACGCTCAAAGGCCTGATGCTGCACAACATGCGCGAGGAGATGGAGCACGCCTCGATGCTGCTCGAATACATCCGCCGCTCCGACAGCGATTTCAATCGTTTCCTCAAGACTTACCTGTTCACCGAGCAGCCTATCCTCGAGATCGAGAAGGGGACGGCCGACGAGGTCGACGGCGACCGCACCAAGGGCCAGCGCCGCGAAAGCCGGGAGAGTGCGCCCGAGGGCGGATTCACCGTCGGTCCGCTCAAGGGGAACTGAGCGATGGACTATCTCCACCGCAGCCAGGCCGATCTCCCCGCTTCACTGTGGCAAACGATCGACGAGGCCGCCGTCAAGGCAGCGCGCGACAAGCTGACCGGACGGCGCTTCCTCGACCTCCAGGGGCCGTTCGGGCCCGGCCTCACCTCGATCGAAGTCGGCAACGACGATTACTGCCGCCAGCCCGCGGAGGGCGAGGCCGGCGCCGTCATGGGCCGCGCCATCTCCGTGCCGATGCTGCGCAAGAGCTTCCGCCTGAGCATCCGCCGCGTCGCCGGCCATCTCGAGAACGGCCAGCCGCTCGACCTCAAGCCGGCCGAGGATGCCGCCGAGGCGGTGGCCGACCGCGAGGAGGATTTCATCTATCGCGGCCAGCCCGATCGCCAGCTCGCCGGCCTGCTGACGCAAGAGGGCCGCATCCATATCGACGGCGGCGACTGGTCGGGGGTGGAGCGCGCGCTGGCCGATGTGCTCGCCGCGGTCACCAAGCTCGACGAGGCCGGCTATCGCGGGCCCTATGCGCTGGCGCTGGCGCCGGCGCTCTACAACGGCCTGTTCCGCCTCTATCCGGGAACGGACATCATGCAGCTTGAGCATCTGCACCGGCTGTGCACCCGCGGCATCTACAAGGCGGCGATCGAGGGCGGCGTGCTCGTCGATCCGCGCCTCGGCGCGCTCATCGTCGGCCAGGATCTGCGCGCCGGCTACATCAGCCAGGACGGCGTGCATTATCATCTGTTCCTCAGCGAGAGCATCGTGCTGCGCATCGACGAACCGCCGGCGATCTGCACGATCTCGGCGCGCATCCGCCTCGACCTGGGGCGGGGACGCGCGCGCGGCGAGATCGTGTCCGGCCGCCGCGAGACGGTGGAAGAGGTGGTGCCCTCGGACTCCGAGGAGAGCGGGCAGCGCTCGTAGCGGCGCGGCGAGCGCCTACTCGCCGACCAGGGTCAGCACCACCGTGCGTCGGTGCGGCGCGCGCCGATGCTCGAAGACAAAGATGCCCTGCCACGTCCCCAACGCGAGCCGTCCCGCCTCGACCGGGATCGACAGCTGCGTCGGCAGGAGGGCGCCGCGGATGTGCGCCGGCATGTCGTCGGGCCCCTCCTCCGTGTGGCGATAACGCCGGATATCCTCGGGCGCCAGCGCGCGAAAGAAATCCTCGAGGTCGCTCCGCACCTCGGGCGCGGCGTTCTCCTGGACGAGCAGCGATGCCGAAGTGTGGCGCAGAAAGAGCGTGAGCAGCCCATTGCGCATCCCTTGCCCGGAAACCCAGCGGGCCACTGTCTCCGTGATCTCGTGCAGGCCCTGCCCGGCCGTCGCCACTTCCAGCGAGTGCTGTGCCATGCGCATGTTGGTCCCTCGCGGCGCCATACTAGACTAGCTCACTCAAGGTGAACTCGCCCGCCGGGCCGGCGTTTCCGCAAGCGACGCCCGGGTAGCCCGCTGGGAGGCACCTTGCCATGCCGATCGCCGGCAACCGGCGGAACATACTCTGCGTGTCTCCCGCCTACAGCCCCTCCTTCGGCACGTTCGAGAACGCCTACGCAGCGGGTGCGCGCGGCGCTGGCGCGCTTCGCCGGCTCGGGGTGATCTCCCTCAGGGCAGGAGCGCGCCCTGGGTCTCGACGTAGACGGCGTAGACCGAGGTGCTCGCGGCCATGAACAGGCGGTTCCGCTTCTTGCCGCCGAAGGCGAGATTGGCGCAGGTCTCCGGCAGGTGGATCTTGCCGATCAGCTCGCCGCTCGGCGCGTAGCAGCGCACGCCGTCCTCCTTGGGATCGGCCCAGCCCATGCTGCACCAGACGTTGCCGTCGATATCCGTGCGCACGCCATCGGTGAAGCCGGGCGCGAAATTCTCGGCGAAGACCTTGTCGTTGGCGAGCTTGATGCCGTCGACCACGTCGAACACGCGCATGTTCGAGCGGCCGCCATGGGTGATGCCGCTGTCGATGATGTAGAGCTTCTTCTCGTCCGGCGAGAAGGCGATGCCGTTCGGCTTGTCGAAGCTGTCGACCACGACCGTGGCCTTGCCGCTCTTCGGATCGAGCCGGTAGACCTGCGCGGGCAGCTCAAGCTGGTCCTTGTGACCTTCGTAATTGCCGAAGATGCCGTAGCCGGGATCGGTGAACCAGATCGCGCCATCCGAGGCGACCACGACGTCGTTCGGCGCGTTGAGCTTCTTGCCGTTGTAGTTGTCGATGAGCACGGTGATGGTGCCGTCATGCTCGGTGCGCGTCACGCGCCGCGCGTCGTGCTCGCAGCTGATGAGCCGGCCTTCGCGGTCCCGAGTGTTGCCGTTGCTGTAGTTCGAGGGCTGGCGAAAGACGCTGACATGGCCATCCTCCTCGAGCCAGCGCATGATGCGGTTGTTGGGAATGTCGCTCCACAGCAGATAGCCGCCGTCGCGCACATAAACCGGCCCCTCCGCCCAGCGGAAGCCGGTGGCGATGCGCTCGATCGCGGCGTTGCCGACCTTGTACTTGAACCGCTTGTCGAGGGCCTCGACCCGCGTATCCGGGTAGCGCCAGCCCGGTAGATTCCCCAATGGCAGCTCGTCGGCGGCGGCCGGCTTCGTGGCGAAGGCCGCAGCGGTTGCGGCCGCGGCGCTCAAAAATGCCCGTCGTTCCATCTGGCATCTCCCCATGTTTTTCCGGGATGAGATCGGCAACCCATCGGTCGCGGCCCGGATTCCGCAGGAGGCGACCCGCCGCGCGTCAGGCGAGGAAGCGAAGCGCTCACACCGACGGGGCGAGCCTTGCGGGTTGCATCGCACACACGGTGCGGCTGCAAGCCACTGCCGTCAAGCCATCCGTAGCGGCAGATTGTGCCGGCCCGGCGGCGCGCGTCGCTCAGCCATCGGGCTCCGCCGCCCTCACTTCGCGGCCGCGGCCCATCTGGATCATCGCCTGCCCCACCTCGGGGCGCCGCTCAATGACGTGGCGATAGCGCCCGACCGCCGCCGCGACGAGCTCGCCGCCGCGGCCGAGCAGCTCGTCGCCGAGCTCGATGACGCGCAAATTGGGCCAGATGCGCGGACGGATGCGCCGCACCTCGGCCAGTGCCTCGCTGGCCGGACGATCGGGCCGCGCCTGCGTCAGGATCAGCGCCATGGCGGCGGTCGAGCGCGAGATGCCCATGTGGCAATGGACGAGGAGATGCGCGCGCGGCTGACGCATCAGGTCGCGGCCGAAGCGCAGCAGCGCCTCGACATCCTCGCGCTGCACCAGGCGCAGGTCGGGCAGCTCGTCGATGATGTCGTGGAAGCGCAGATCGAGTCGCTCATGCTCGCCGAAAGCGCCGAAGGCCTCGGGATCGGGGAAGCCGGGATCGAGGATCGACAGCACATGCGTGACGCCCACGGCGCCGTGGCCCGCCAGCTCCTCGATGCCGCATACGGTGATGTGAAAATCGACAAACTCGCTGGCGCTCGTCACAGCCGCTCCCCTGCCCGATGATCGGCGCGCATAGGAGCGCAGGCGCGCCGCGCGGTCCAGTGACTATTTGCAGCGGGTCATGCGACGATGACGCTCGGACGCGAGGAGAGCGGTCATGGATGGCAAGGCGCTGATCACGGGATTCGAGCCCTATGGCGGGCGCCGGGTCAATCCCTCGGGCGAGTTGGCGGCGGCGCTCGACGGCGCGCGGCTCGGCGATCTCGTCGTCGTCGGCCGCACCTTGCCGGTGGTTTTCGCCGGGCTCGCCGCGCGCATCGAGGCTTGCCTCGCCGAGACGAGGCCAGCGGTGGTCATCGCTCTCGGCCTGTGGCCGGGCGAACCGATGATCCGCCTCGAGCGCCTCGCGGTGAACCTCGCCGATTGCGCCAGCCCCGACAACGCCGGCGCGCTCCCCAGTGAGGAGCTGCTCCATCCCGACGGCGCGCCGGCACTCTCCGCGACGCTGCCGTTGCGGGCGATCGAGGCGGCGCTGCTGGCCGAGGGCATCCCGGCGCGTCTCTCCAACACCGCCGGCACGTTTCTCTGCAATGCGACGCTGTACACGCTGCTGCGCGTCATCGCGCAGCGCGGCGAGCACATTCCCTGCGGCTTCATCCACCTGCCCTACCTGCCGCAGCAGGTCGCGGAAATGCTTTCAGGCGCGCGCGCCGGGCGGGTCGACCTCCAGCACGGCACCGATTTCGCCTCGATGGATCTCGCCACCATGGAGCGCGCGCTGCGCATCGCGCTCGCGGTCACCGCGAGCGAGCAGCACCGAGGGACGAAATCGCCTTGAGCCGGGCGTCAGCGCTTTTTCGGCTCGACATCGTCGGCGCCGGCGCGCAGGCCGCTGCCCTGCATCTCTTTCTCGGGCTTGTCGTGGCTGCCAGTGCGCTGCTGCCGCACCTTTTTCACCAGCTCCCGGTCGGCGTTGCGCTCGCTGGCGCGCCGCACCGCAATGGGCATGACCGCGAACTGCCGCTGCTGCTCGCCCATATGCGTGAGAAAGGCGTGCCGAATCGAGTCTTCCATCATACGCGCGGTATCCGCAGCAGCGCCTGGCTGGCGCTGGCGGCCAATCTTCGGGTTCCGATCCTCCGGCATCTCACCCCCTCGCCCGATTGACAGAGTTGCTCAGGACAACGCCCAGGGCGAGCCATGGTTCGCGACGCGGCCCGCTCCCGGCAGGGGGAAGCTTAAGCCCTTTCGCACGATCGAGAAAGGAGGGAGACGCGGCTAGGCCAGCTCCGGCCGCAGCGTCATACGGGCGCTGCGGCGCGCGCCCGGGGCCAGCACGCGCAGCCCGGTCTCGGCGACCCCTTCGCGCGCGAGATTGATGGCATCGGTGCAGTGGCTCGCCGGCTCGACGCAGAAGAAATCGCCCTGCGCCGGCGTATAGACCGCGAGGAAAGAGAGCAGCGGCTGGGTCGCCTCGATGGCGAGCCTGGCGCGCCGCTCGGGCCAGGCGACCATGGCAGCCCCGCTCCAGCCGGTGAACACGTTATCGAGCGCGAGTTCGGCGATGCGCCGCCCCTCGGCCAGGTCCCAGCCCGGCGGCACCGCGGTCTTCTCGGTCGGCAGAATCTCGGCGTCGGTCAGCCACACGCCCGCCGCCGCCGCCGCGACCGTCGCTTGCGGCGTACGCGGGAAGAAGGGATGAAAGCCGAGGCCCGCGGGCATGAGCTCGTCGGCGAGGTTCTCGATCTCCAGCGTGAGCGCCAACGCCTCCGGCGTCAGCACGAAACTTTGCCGCGCACGGTAGCACCACGGCCAAGCGCCGGGCGCGTGCTCGTATTCGAGCACCAGACGGTCCTCGCCGCGCTCGATCACCTGCCAATCCTGGCGCCAGCCATGGCCGTGAATGGCATGGCGCGTATGCGGCGCCGCCGGGCTCTCGACCACTTCACGACCGCAGAACAGGAAACGGCCGTCGCGGATGCGGTTGCCGTAGGGAACCATGGGAAAGCAGGCCATCTGCTCGGCGTCGCGGCGTGCCACCGCGGCAGGCGCCGCCGGGCGCAGCCAGTCGATGCGCCCGCCCCCGCGCTTCCACCAGAAGCCGGCGACGGCACCACCGGCGCGCGGGGCCACCTCGCAGGTCGCGGTCTCGCTGGTGAGGGTTATGACACCGTTGTCGACAATCATCGCGCGCCACCTCGCGGCAAGTCGACGCAACCTTCGCCAGTCTTGGTTAATTTTTCCTTACGCGATGGCGCCGGGGGATGACGCCATGGACCGCGGCCGCGGAGGCTGGCGAGGCGGCCGGTCGAGACGGCAAAGCACAACGCCGGCCGATCCAAGGTCGGCCGGCGTTTGCCCTTCGCAAGCGATAGAGAAGAGCGCGGTTAGCGGCGGGAATTGCCGGCGCCGCCAGCGCCGGTATCGGTCGAGGTCGACGTGCTGCCCGGATTGGCGCCGATACTTCCGGCGCTGTTGGTCGCGACCCGCTGCTCCGAGATCACCTGCCCGGTGCGCCCGTCGATACGCAGCGCATAAGCCTCGTCGCCGCGCTGCGCCTGCGCGGTATAGCGCTGTCCCAGCGCCCGCACGTTGCTGACATTGGTATAGCCCGCCGACTGCAGGCGGTCGCGGATCTCATCCGCGCTCATCATCATCGGCGTCGAGGTGCCGCTCGATGCCGTGTCGCGGTCGCGCCGCGCCATCCGGTCTGACCCGTTCGCCAAGTTCATCCGCTGCAGCGTGTCCCGGTCGAGCGTCGCTGTCTGCTGCAAGCCTTCGCGCGCCTGGTAGGCGGCGATCGCCTGCTTGGTGTCGGGACCGATGATGCCATCGACCGGGCCGCGGTAAAGCCCCTCGCGCTGCAACTCCTTCTGCGCGTTCCGGACCAGCCGGCCCTGGCTCGGCTGCGACGATCCGGAGGAGGCGCCGAGCCCGACATCGTTGAGGGCGCGCGAGGCGGCAGTTTTCTCCTTGTGGATCGCGTTCATGGCGAGCGTGTCGGCGCCTTCCGGCATGGCCCACCCGCCCGTCGCGCCGACCGCGCCACCGACGGCCGCGCCGACAGGGCCGCCGACCAGGGCGCCCACGCCCAGGCCGGTCAAGCCGCCGGAGGCGGAGCGTTGTTGAGTATCTGTGCCGCAGGCCGCCGTAAGCAGGCCCAAGGCGACGACGGCTGTAACTCTGATATGCATGGCATTTCCCGACTTGGCTGATTGTCCCGATGCTGTTCCAACAGCGGATTTTTTGCTTGGGTTCCGTTCGGGACTGGCGCTTGACAGCTTGGAGGCTAACGCTATTGTCGCTGCTCGCTTTTGCTGTTTCGACAGAACGGATTGCCGGCCATGGCCAAATCAAATACCGTCCTGATCAAGCTGGTGAGCAGTGCTGACACCGGCTTCTATTATGTGACCAAGAAGAACCCGCGCACGAAGACCGAAAAGCTCGAGCTCAAGAAATACGACCCGGTCGCGCGCAAGCACGTCGTCTTCAAGGAATCCAAGATGAAATAGCGCGCCGGTCCCGGCGCGATCAATCGTGGCCGCTCTCGCCGAGAGCGGCTTTTTTTCTGCTGCGCCGACGCGGTGCGCCGGCCGTCGCAGCCTTGGGCATCGGCAGCGCCTCGACGACCGAGCTGTAGACGCAGTTGCGACCGCTCGCCTTGGCGCCGTAGAGCGCCTTGTCGGCGCGCTGCAGCAGCGCGGCGGCGCTGTCGCCCCCGTCGCGGGTCACGGCGATGCCGATGCTGATGGTGACGCCGACCTCGCCCGCCCCTTCGCCGAGCGTCACCGGCTTGTCGGCGATCACGTTGCGCAGTCGCTCGGCGACCATCGTCGCCACCGGCAAGCCGGTATCCGGCATCACCACGACGAACTCCTCGCCGCCGTAGCGCGCCACCAGATCGAAGCCGCGCACATGGCGCTGGATGCGGGTCGCCACGTCGCGCAGCACAGCGTCGCCGGCCGCATGGCCGTGCGTGTCATTGACGCGCTTGAAATAGTCGATGTCGAGCATCAACAGGCCCGGGCCGGCATGCCCCTCCGCGGTGCGTGTCATCAGCTCATCGAGATGCGCCATGAGGTAACGTCGGTTATAGACACTGGTGAGCGGGTCGGTGAGCGCCAGCGCCAGGCTGCGCTGATAGTTGTCGAGCAGCCCGTCCTGCATGCGCTTGCGGCGGATCTGCGTGCGTGCGCGGGCGATCAGCTCGTTACGGTCGATGGGGCGGACGATGTAGTCGGTGGCGCCGAGATCGAGCCCCTTGGCGAGGCGCGGCAGCTCCTCGCCGTCGGCGATGAGCAGGATCGGCACCAGGCGACTCGCCTCGGTGGCGCGCAGCTGGGCAAGCAGGCGCAGCACGTCGCGCTGCCCGGAAAGGCTGAGAATCACCAGATCGATCGACGTTCCGACCAGCTCGCGCAGCTGCTCCGGCGTGGCGGGCCGCGCCACTTCCGCGGCGATCGGACGCAGCATCTCCGCCATGCGGTCGCCGGCGAACTGGCTTTCCTCCCACAGGACGATGCGCCCGGGGCTGGTATTCTCGCCCGCGCGGGCCTCGCCGATGAGATGATCGAAGCGGCCATAGACCTCTTCGCGCAGACGCCACTCCTCGGTGATGCGCTTCAGGCGCACCAGCGAGCGCACGCGCGCGAAGAGCGCCACGTCGTTGACCGGCTTGGTGAGGAAATCGTCGGCGCCGCATTCGAGGCCGTGCACGCGGTCGGATATTTCCGACAGCGCCGTCACCATGATGACCGGGATGTCGGCGGACCGCGCATCCGCCTTGAGGCGCCGGCAGACCTCGAAGCCGTCCATCTCCGGCATCATCACGTCCAGCAGCACGATGTCCGGGTGCTCGCTGCGTGCGGCGCGCAACGCTTCCTCGCCGCTCGACGCGGTTATGACGGTGAAATACTCGCTCGACAGCTTGGCTTCGAGCAGCCTGACGTTGACGTCGACGTCATCGACAACCAGCACGCGCGCCGACATGGCCCGCCCTCAGTTCAGGAACCGTTCAACGGTCTGCAGGAAATTGGCCACCGATATCGGCTTGGCGATATAGGCCTCGCAACCGCCTTCGCGGATCTTCTCCTCGTCGCCCTTCATGGCGAAGGCGGTGACGGCGATGATCGGGATCGCCTTCAGATCGTCGTCCTCCTTGATCCATTTGGTGACCTCGAGCCCGGAGACCTCAGGCAATTGAATATCCATGAGGATGAGGTCAGGATGATGCTTGCGCGCCAGCTTGAGCGCCTCCATGCCGTCCTTGGTCTGCAGCGTCGCGTAGCCGTGCGCTTCCAAGAGATCATGGAAGAGCTTCATGTTGAGGTCATTGTCCTCGACGATGAGAACCCGCTTGGTCGCCCGCTTGGTCATCGGATGATCCTTGTGTTCGGAAGCACCGGTGCTGCGGCGCCCGGCCTGTCGCTGCGTCGGCAGCGGTGGGGCGAATGCGGCGGATCGGTGTGGATTCTCATGATCGCGGTTCCTGGCGCCGCCTTACCTATAAGTTGGTTTACGTTAAGATTTCGTAACTATTGGTTACCTTTCGCCGCGAAAGGCCGGCCGCCTGGCGACCATGCGCATCGGTGTTGATCTCGGTGGAACGAAGATCGAAGCGGCGGCGCTCGAGCGCGACGGCCGGGTGCTGGCACGCCACCGGGTCGCCACCCCAGCCAACGATTACGCCGCCATCCTCGCCGCGGTGCGCGACCTGGTGACGGGCATCGAGGCGGCGACCGGCCGGCGAGGGACGGTCGGGGTTGGCATGCCGGGTGCGCTGTCGCCGGCTACGGGGCTCGTCAAGAATGCCAATTCGCTCTGCCTCAACAACCGCGCCTTCGACCGCGACCTCACGGCGGCGCTCGGGCGCCCGGTGCGCTTTGCCAACGACGCCAATTGCTTTGCGCTGTCCGAGGCGGTCGACGGGGCGGCGGCCGGCGCGGCGATCGTGTTCGGCGTGATCCTCGGCACCGGGGTGGGCGGCGGCATCGTCGCCCATGGCCGCTTGCTCACCGGCATCAACGCCATCGCCGGCGAGTGGGGCCACTCGCCCCTGCCCTGGCCGGGCGATGCCGAGCGCCCGGGCCCTCCCTGCTACTGCGGCAAGCGAGGCTGCATTGAGAGCTTCCTTTCCGGCCCCGGGCTGGCTTTCGACCATCGTCAGGCGACCGGCGAGACAGCCGATGCGGCGAGCATCGCCGAGCGTACGGCGTCGGGCGATCCCGGCGCCGAGGCCAGCCTCGCCCGCTACGAGGACCGGCTCGCCCGCTCCCTCGCCACCGTGATGAACCTGCTCGACCCCGACGTCATCGTCCTCGGCGGCGGGGTCGGCCAGATCGCGCGGCTCTACGATCGCGTCCCCCGGCTCTGGGACAATTATGTGTTTTCCGACCACATTGCGACGCGGCTGGTGCCGCCGCGTCATGGCGATGCCAGCGGCGCGCGCGGCGCCGCCTGGCTTTGGGGGGCGGACGACGCGCCATGACCACGCTCTGCCGCGACTGCGCCGCGCTCGCGGAGGCCCCGCCTCCCGGCGGACGCTGCGCATCCTGCGGCTCACCGCGCCTCATCGCTCACGCCGAGCTTGCCGCGCTGCCGCTCGCCCATATCGATTGCGACGCCTTCTATGCCAGCGTCGAGAAGCGCGACCGCCCGGAGCTGCTGGACCGGCCGGTGATCGTCGGCGGCGGCGCGCGCGGCGTCGTGCTGGCCTGCTGCTACGTGGCGCGCCTTTCCGGCGTCCGCTCGGCCATGCCGATGTTCAAGGCGCTGAAGGCCTGTCCCGACGCCGTGGTGATCCCGCCGGACATGGCAAAGTACCGCGCCGTCGGCCGGCAGGTGCATGACCTCATGCTGGCGACGACGCCGCTCGTCCAGCCGCTCTCGATCGACGAAGCCTTCCTCGATCTTTCCGGCACGGAGCGAGTGCATGGCGGGCCGTCGGCACGGACCCTCGCTCTGCTGGCGCGGCGCGTCGAGCGCGAGATCGGCGTCACCGTCTCGATCGGCCTCTCCTACAACAAGTTCCTCGCCAAGATCGCCTCCGACCTCGACAAGCCGCGCGGCTTCGCCGTCATCGGCCGCGGCGAGGCGCTCGATTTCCTGGCGCCGCGGTCGGTGGCGCTGATCTGGGGCGTGGGCGCGGCGCTGCAGCAGCGCCTGGCGCGCGACGGCATCACCACCATCGCCGAGCTGCGCCAGCGGCCGGAGCGCGAGCTGATGGCGCGCTACGGCGCCATCGGCCGGCGGCTCGCCCGCTTCGCCCGCGGCGAGGACGACCGCGTCGTCGACCCCGACACGCCCGTGAAGAGCATTTCGGCGGAGACCACCTTCGACCGCGACATCGCGGCTTTCGAAGGCCTCGCTGCGGAGCTGCGGCCGCTCTGCGACAATCTGGCGCGGCGGCTGGTGGGTGCCGAGCGGGCCGCCGCCGGCATCACCCTCAAGCTCAAGACCGCCGATTTCCGCATTTTGAGCCGCAGCCGGCGGCTGGCCGACCCGACGCAGCGCGCCGACGCGGTCTATCGCGCCGCCTTGCCGCTGCTGCGCGAGGAAGCCGACGGCAGAACCGCCTTCCGCCTCATCGGCATCGGCACCGATCGCCTTGCCGAGGCGGCGCTCGCCGACCCGCCGGACCTGTTCGGGGCCGCATCGCCACGAGGCCGCGCCCGTGTCGGCGGCGAGAAAGAAGAATGACCGCTCAGCAGTTCGGACGCGGCAGCGCCTCGATCTCGTCAAGCTTGGCGCGGATGATGTAGTCGCTGTAGTCGAGCGACATGTCCTGCGACACGCCGTTGTCGAGCAGCTTCATGCCCAGTTCGTAATCGGGCTGCCCCGACTTGTTGTCTGCGGGGAAGAAGGCGAGCCGCACGCGCCAGGACGGGCGCTTCAAGAGCGCGTTGTCGGCGGATTTGTCGCCGCCGGGAGCGGCGGCCGCCCGCCGTGATCTGCGATGCGTTCTCCACCGTGGCGCCGTCGAAGACCTGCTTCGAGACGAACTGCTCGCCCGCTTGTGCGCGGTCGATCAGGAGAATCGTGTGCGCCGTTGGGAAGAGGACGCCGGGCGCCAGCGTCAGCGTCGTCGCCTCGGGCCGCGAGAATTCCGCCGTGCCGCCCTTGCCGGCATCGTCGAGCTTGGCCTCGCCCTTGATCTCCTCGTCGGGCTCGCCATTGCGCAGCCGGCGCTCGTTGAAGCGATAGCGCAGCCCGTCCTTCGATTCCCAGGTGACGAGGTTCGAACTCACATCAACGCCGTCCTGCTCGGCATATTGCAGCCGCAGGCGAAAGCGTTGCTGCACGGTCCAGCCGTCGCAGGTCTCGCCCCACTCATAGACCATCGCGCCCGAGGCGCCGACGACGCCGCTGCTCGATTTCGAGGAGCCCAGCGTCAAGCTGTAGAGCGCGCGGTGAGGCGCGATCTCGACGGCGAATGCCGCCGGCGCCGCCGCGACCCAGACACCGGCGACAACTGCAAGCACACGGCAAGGCCGAATGGTCATCATGAACCCCAGACGGGAAAGGACGGAAGCACGACAGGGCGGCGCGAATATGTTCTGAAAGCGGCGCGAGTATGTCACGCCCGCTCGTCCGCCGATAGTATAGCAGGCACGCGGCAGAGCATCCCCATGGGCGGCGCTCAACCCTTGGCCGGCGCGGGCGGTGGCAGTGCCAGGCGGATATGCAGCTCCTTGAGCCGCTCCGCCGGCACGGGCGCGGGCGCCTGCATCATCAGATCCTGCGCCTGCTGGTTCATCGGGAAGGCGACGATCTCGCGGATATTGGGAGTGTCGGCCAGCAGCATGACGATGCGGTCGATGCCGGGCGCCGAGCCGCCATGGGGCGGCGCGCCGTATTTGAACGCGTTCAGCATGCCGCCGAACCGCGCCTCCACTTCGGCCGCCGGATACCCGGCGATCTCGAACGCCTTGTACATGATGTCCGGGCGGTGATTGCGGATCGCACCCGAGCTGAGCTCGACGCCATTGCAGACGATGTCGTACTGGAAGGCCTTGATGGTGAGCGGATCCTGCGTCGTGAGCGCCTCGAGCCCGCCCTGCGGCATCGAGAACGGGTTGTGGCTGAACTCGATCTGCTGCGTCTCCTCGTTGCGCTCGTACATCGGGAAGTCGACGATCCAGCAGAAGCGGAACTCGTTGGGCTTGATGAGGCCCAGCTCGTGCGCGATCTTGATCCGCGCCGCGCCGGCCAACTTTTCCGCCGCCGCTTTGTTGTCGCAGACGAAGAACACCGCGTCGCCCTCGCCCAGCCCGGTCAGCGTTTTGAGCCGGTCGAGCCGCAGCGCGTCGAGGAATTTGACGATCGGGCCCTTGGCGCCGCCCTCGGCGAAGACGATGTAGCCGAGCCCCGGCGCGCCCTCGTCGCGCGCCCAGTCGTTGAGCTTGTCGAAGAAGCTGCGCGGCTGCGCGGCGACGCCGGGCACGGCGATGGCGCGCACCACCGCGCCCCCCTCGACCGCGCCGGCGAAGACCTTGAAACCCGAGCCGCGGAACACCTCGCCGACCTCGGCGATGAGCAGCGGGTTGCGCAAGTCGGGTTTGTCGGTGCCGTATTTGAGGAGGGCGTCGTCATAGGTGATGCGCGGGAAAGGCGGCGGCGTCACCTTGCGCCCGCCGGAAAACTCCTCGAAGACGCCATGCAGCACCGGCTCGATCGCGGCAAAGACGTCCTCCTGCGTGACGAACGACATCTCGAAATCGAGCTGATAGAACTCGCCGGGCGAGCGGTCGGCGCGGCTCGCCTCGTCGCGGAAGCAGGGGGCGATTTGGAAATAGCGGTCGAAGCCCGCCACCATCAACAGCTGCTTGAATTGCTGCGGCGCCTGCGGCAGCGCGTAGAACTTGCCGGGATGCAGCCGGCTCGGCACGAGATAGTCGCGCGCGCCCTCCGGCGAGCTCGCCGTCAGGATCGGCGTCTGGTACTCGGCGAAACCCTGCTCGATCATGCGCCGCCGGAGCGAGGCTATCACATGCGAGCGCAGCATGATGTTCTTGTGGATGCTCTCGCGCCGCAGATCGAGGAAGCGGTATTTGAGCCGCATCTCCTCGGGGTATTCGGCCTCGGTGTTGACGGGAAAGGGCAGCGGCTCGGCCTCGGAGAGCACGGTCAGCTCGGCGATCTGCAGCTCGATCTCGCCGGTCGGCAGCTTGGGGTTGATCGTCTCGGGCGAGCGTTTGACCACCGTGCCGGTGACGCTGATGACGCTTTCGAGCCGCTGCGCATCGGCGGTGGGAAAAAGCGGGCTCGAGCTGTCGATGACGCATTGGGTGATGCCGTAATGATCGCGCAGGTCGATGAACAGCAGCTGGCCGTGGTCGCGCTTGCGGTGCACCCAGCCGGCCAGGCGCACCGGGCGCCCGGCGTCGCTGAGGCGCAGGGCGCCGCAGGTATGGGTTCGATAGGCATGCATCGGCGTCAACCGGTCGCGGTCACGGGAAAGGCGGGAAAAGCACACGGACGCGGGGCTTTGTCAAGCCGTCCGGCCCTCGGGGGCCGCCGCACGGCGCGTGCTTTGTCCGCGCCTGAGTTTCGGTGTATAGCACGGTGATGACGTTGATCGACACCAGCGACGCGCTCGCCGCCTTCTGCCGCCGCCAGGCCCAGGCGCGCTACATCACGGTCGATACGGAATTCATCCGCGACAAGACCTACTTTCCGCAGCTCTGCCTGGTCCAGATCGCCGGCCCGGACGAGGCCGCCGCCATCGATCCACTGGCGCCGGGCATGGATCTGGCCCCGCTGTTCGAGCTCATGGCCGCCAGCACGGTCCTCAAGGTCTTCCATGCGGCGCGGCAGGACATCGAGATCTTCGTCATCATGGCCGGCGCCGTGCCGGCGCCGCTGTTCGACACTCAGGTTGCGGCCATGGTCTGCGGCTTCGGCGACAGCGTCAGCTACGAGACCCTGGCCGGCAAGCTCGCCGGCGCGCATATCGACAAATCGTCGCGCTTCACCGACTGGTCGCACCGTCCGCTGAGCGAGCGGCAGCTGCGCTATGCGCTCACCGACGTGGTGCCGCTGCGCACGGTCTACGAGAAGCTTGAGGCGCGGCTGGCGAAAAGCGGACGCTCCTCCTGGCTCGCCGAGGAGATGGGCACGCTCACCCACCCCGCCACCTATCGCCAGGACCCGGCCGAAGCGTGGCGGCGCTTCAAGGTCAGGAGCAACAACCGCAAGCTGCTGGCGCTGGTGCGCGAGCTCGCCGCCTGGCGCGAAACCGCGGCGCAGCAGCGCAACCTCCCACGCAACCGGCTGCTGCGCGACGAATCGCTGCTCGAGATCGCCGCCCATGCGCCGACCAACGTCGCCGACCTCGCGCGCACGCGCGGCCTCGGCAAGAACTTCGCCGAAGGCAAGCTCGGCGGCGAGATCCTCGCCGCGGTCACGCGCGTCCTCGCCACACCGGAAAGCCAATACCCGGTGCCGCCGCCGCGCCACGAGCCGCCGCCCGGCCTCGGGCCGCTGGTCGATCTGCTGCGCGTCCTCCTCAAGCTGCGCTGCGAGGAGAACGACGTGGCGCAGAAACTGGTCGCGGACACCGAGGATCTCGAGATGATCGCCGCCGACGACGCGGCGCCGGTGCGCGCGCTGCAGGGTTGGCGTGCCGAGCTCTTCGGCAAGGACGCGCTCGACTTGAAGCGGGGACGCATCGCGCTCACCGCCGGCGGCAAGCGCATCAAGCTCGTCCGCCTCGGCGCCGCTGCGGAGGCGGCGCAGTAAGCGGCGCTCAGACCCCGCGCACCTCGGTGCGGCGGTTGAGGCCGCGGCCGAGCGCGTCAAGACGCCGCTGCACGCTCTCGCCGAAGCGCCGCGCGCCGTCGCGCGACAGCGTCAGCACCAGCGCCCCGTTCTCGATGGCGAGCTTGTTGCGCGCCAGCACGCCCGGCACGCCGCCCGACAGCGTATAGCCCAGGCGCAGCGCCAGCCCCGTCCGACGCGCGGCGGTCAGCGCATCGTCGTCGAGCAGGCGGTGCAGGATGCCGCCGCCGGCATCGCCGCCGCCATAGCGCGCATAGACCGCAGCCGCGAGATAAGCGCGGCCGTGATGATCGACGCCGGCGACGGGCATGTAGAGCGCGCTGCGCAGCGCCTGCTCGGCGCGATAATCGGGATGCTCGTGCCAGGCAATGTCGCTCAACAGCGCCGCCGCGTGCCGCAGGCGCTGCCGCTCCTCGTCCTCGTCGGGGAAAAGCGCCGCGATCCATGCGAAAAGCTCTTCGCCGTCGGCGCCGAAGCGGCGGTTTGCCGCAGCGGCATCGGCGCAGCCGGCGAGCAGCGGGTCGGCGCGCTGCTCCTGCTCGTCGAGCAGGTTGTAGAGGTGACCCTCGCGCAGGCCGAAGGCCGAGAAGACGAGCTGCTTGGGCGCGATACGCCGCAGCAGGCGATGCAGCACGCGCGCGGCGATCGGCACCACGTCGAGCCGCTTGCGCGACACGGTGCTGATCTTCTCCAGCGATTTCTTGGAAAGGCGCGCAATGAGATCGAGGAAGTCCTCCGCCTCGCGCCGCGAGAGCGTATAGTGCTGGATGACATGGAGCGGATAGCGCGTCTGCTCCATGTGGATGCGCGCCAGCGCGCGCCACGCGCCGCCCACGGCATAGAAGGTGCTGCCGTCGACCTTGGTGGTGAGCCAGGGGACGCCGGCGAGATGCTTGTCGATGGCGTCGCGCAGCTTGCGCTCGTCCTCGGCGAGCTCTGCAAGGCGCAGCGGACCGATCGGCAGCGTCGCGGCGGCGCCGATCTGGCCGCCCGCCACCGGCACCAGCTCGGCGCTGCCGCCGCCGAGATCGCCGACGATGCCGCCGGCGTCGGGAATGCCGGCAAGCACGCCGTAGGCGGAGAGCCGTCCCTCCTGCTCGCCGCTGAGGATCTGCACTTTAAGGCGATGGCGCCGCTCGATCTCGGCGACGAAGGCGCGCCCATCGCTGGCATCGCGCACCGCCGCCGTGGCGAGGACGTCGAGCCGCCTCACCGCGATGTCGCGCGCCAGGGTGACGAAGCGCTGCAGATTGGCGCGCGCCAGCGCCACGCCGTCGGGATCGAGCCGCCCGGTGGCCTCGAGGTTGCGGCCGAGGCCGCACATGACCTTCTCGTTGAACAGCGCGCGCGGCGAGCGCCGCACGCCGTCATAGATGACGAGGCGCAGCGAGTTCGAGCCGATGTCGATCACCGCGACGGAGCCGCGCCGCGCCGATCCGTTGCTGCTCCGCGCCCGACGCCGCGGCATGCCTAGGGCTCGGTCTTCTCCGTGACGAGGCGCGGGCCGGCGCGCGTGCGATCGAGCGCGCTGCCTCGGCCCGACAGGCTCGGATTGGTCATGAAATAGGTGTGCGCGCTGAAGGCGTCGGGGTCATTGCTTTCGCGCACATACTCGCCCTCCGCATCGAGCCGCCAGCTCAGCGCCTGGTCGCGCAGGTTGGCGCCCATGATCTCGTCCAGCACTTGGCGATGCACGGTCTCATTCTCGATCGGCACCAGTGACTCGACCCGCCAATCGAAATTGCGCGGCATCCAGTCCGCCGAGGAGATATACACCTTCGCCGACGGCGAGGGCAGCCTGTGGCCGTTGCCGAAGCAGACAATGCGGCCATGCTCGAGGAAGCGGCCGATGATGCTCTTGACGCGGATGTTGTCGGACAGGCCCGGAACGCCCGGCCGCAGGCAGCAGATGCCGCGCACCACCAGGTCGATCTGCACCCCCTCTTGCGAGGCGCGGTAGAGCAGGTCGATGGTGGCGGGATCGACCAGCGCGTTCATCTTGGCCCAGATCTGCGCCAGGCGGCCGGCGCGCGCATGCGCGATCTCCGCCTCGATCAGCTCGACGAGCCGTGAACGCAAATTGATCGGCGCCACCGCGACCTTCTCCAGCGTCACCGGCGTGGCGTAGCCGGTCATGTAATTGAACAGCCGCTGCGCGTCGCGGCACAGCGCGGGATCCACGGTGAAGAAGGACAGGTCGGTGTAGACCTTTGCCGTGTAGGGATGGTAGTTGCCGGTGCCGTAATGGACATAGGAGCGCAGCGCGCCGGCCTCGCGCCGCACCACCAGCGACACCTTGGCGTGGGTCTTGAGCTCGAGAAAGCCATAGACGACCTGCACGCCGGCGCGTTCGAGATCGCGCGCCCAGCGGATATTGGCCTCCTCGTCGAAGCGCGCCTTGAGCTCGATCAGCGCGGTGACCGATTTGCCGGCCTCGGCGGCCTCGATGAGCGCGCGCACCACCGGGCTGTCATGGCTGGTGCGGTAGAGCGTCTGCTTGATCGCCACCACCGCCGGGTCGCGCGCCGCCTGGCGCACGAACTGCACCACCACGTCGAAGCTCTCATAGGGGTGGTGGACGATGATGTCCTTCTGGCGGATCGCCGCGAAGCAGTCGCCGCCGAAATCGCGGATGCGCTCGGGAAAGCGTGGATTATACGGCGTGTAGATGAGGTCGGGCCGCTCGTCGATGATGAGCTGCCTGGTATCGGCGAGGCCGAGCAGCCCTTCGAGCGGAAAGACGTCGTCGGGCGAGGCGTCGAGCTGCTCGACCAGGAACTCGCGCAGATCCTCGGGCATGCCGGATTCGACGCCGAGGCGGATGACATGGCCGCGACGGCGGCGCTTCAGCGCCGTCTCGAACAGCCGCACCAGATCCTCGGCCTCCTCCTCCACTTCGATGTCGCTGTCGCGCAGGATGCGGAACATGCCCTGCCCCACCACCGAGAAGCCGGGGAAGAGATGGTCGAGGAAGAGCCCGATCATCTGCTCCAGCGGCAGGAAGCGCACGGTCTTGCCCGGCAGGCGGATGAACCGGTTGATGGTGGCGGGGATGAGGAGCAGCGCCTCCATGCGGTTGCCATCGCTGCGGCGCCTGAGCTGCAGCGCGAAGCCGAGGCCGAGATTGGCGATGAAGGGAAACGGATGGGCGGGGTCGATGGCGAGCGGCGTCAGCACCGGGAAGATCTCGGCCATGAAGCGCTCTTCGAGCCAGGCGCGGTCCTCGCCCGAGAGCTCGGCCGGCCCGACCACGGAGATGCCGGCACCGGACAGCTCCTCCGTCAGCTCGCGCCAAGTCACCTGCTGGTCGCGCATCAGCTTGCCGGCGCGGCGGTTGATCGCCTCGAGCTGCTGCGCCGGTGTGAGGCCGTCCTGGCTCGGCGTCACGATACCCGCCAGCACCTGCCCTTTGAGGCCGGCAACGCGCACCATGTAGAATTCGTCGAGGTTATTGGCGGAGATCGACAGGAAGCGCAGCCGCTCCAGCAGGGGATGGCGCGGGCTGCCGGCCTCGGCGAGGACGCGCTCGTTGAAGGCGAGCCAGGACAGCTCACGGTTAATGAACCGCGCCGGTGAATGAACGTCGATCGAGGATGCCGCGGCGCGGAGAGCCTGAGCCACGTGGTTACTCCCTTTTCCTGCCATAAAGCCCCAGTTTATAACGAGGAGATGGCGATGTCATGGCGACCGGCAAGGGGGAACGGGACGGGACCGTGAGCGAGCTCCACCTGCTGCGCCATGCCAAGGCCACCCCTCAGGGCGACGGCACCGATCGCGAGCGACCGCTCGAGCAGCGCGGCCGCCGCGCCGCGCAGGCAGTGGCGGCGTGGGCCGCCGAGCACCGGCTCGCCCCCACGCTCGTGCTGTGCTCGCCCGCGCTGCGCACCCGCCAGACCCTCGATATCATCGCTCCCGCCTTCGCCCGGCCGCCGCAGATCCTCATCGAGGACGCGCTCTACCTGGCCACCGGCCGCCAGCTCGTGGCGCGGCTGCGCCAGGTCCCGGCCAGCGCCCCGAGCGTCATGATCGTCGGACACAATCCCGGGTTGCATGAACTCGCCACCCTCTTGTCGGACGTATCCGGCGGGCCGCTGATGGCGCGGTTGGCGGCAGGGCTGCCCACCGCGGCGCTGGCGAGCTACGAGATCGCCGTCCCCTGGTCGGCCCTCGACCGGCGGCTCGGCCGCTTCGCCGGGCTGGTCACGCCGAAGGACCTGACGAAGGGCCTCGATCAGGAGTGATGCGGGCGGCTAGAGCTCCAGCACGCGCCGCACCAGCGGCACGGTGATGCGGCGCTGCTCCGCAAGCGCAGCCGTGTCGAGCGCGGCCACGGCGTCGCGCGTCGCCGCGAAGGAGCGCTCGAGATGGAGCGCGAGATAGGTGACAACCTCCTCGCCGATGGCGAGCTGGCGATCGGCAAAGAGCTTGACCAGCACCGCGGCGATGAGCGCCTCGTCGGGCGGAGCGACGGCGACGGCGGGAGCCGCGCGCAATCGCGAGCGCAGATCGGCCAGTGCGATCCGCCAGCGCGCAGGCGGGCGGCGCGCGACGACGAGCAGGTGGCCGCGGCGCTCGGCGAGGAGGTTGTAGAGATGCAGCAGCGGCTTTGCCGCGGCGCGGTCGGCATCGTCGACGATCGCCGCCGCGGCGTCGCCGAGCAGCGTCGGCACGCGCTCGGTCTTCAGCTGCGCCGGATCGATGCTGGTCGCAGCGGCGCGCGCCGCAAAGACGTGAGCGAGGTGGGTCTTGCCGCTGCCCGCCGCGCCGTAAAGCGCCAGCGCCGGCGCCGGCCAATGCGGCCAGCGATCGAGCCAGGCGATCGCCTCGGCATTGCAGGGCGCGACGAGGAAATCGGCGCGGCCCAGCGCCGGGCGATGACCGAGATCGAGCGGCAGCTGCATGGTCAATCCGGCGGCAGCCGGCGGTTGGCGGGATCGTAGAGCGGGCTCGCGAGGTAGCGGCCGAGCGCGAAGCGGACGAGGACGCCCGCCACCGCCGCCGCGGGCAGGGCGATGAGCACGCCCACGAATCCCAGCACGCTGCCGAAGGCGAGCAGCGCGAAGATCACCCACACCGGGTGAAGATGGACGCGCTCGCCGACGAGCTTGGGCGCCAGCACGTTTCCCTCGAGCACCTGCCCGACGGCAAAGACGGCGAACACCCAGAGCATGCCCGAGAGCGTGCCGAACTGCAGGAGCGCGAGGCCCATCGCCAGCACGAAGCCGGTGGCGAAGCCGACATAGGGGATGAAGGTGAGGATGCCCGCAAGGATGCCGATGATGAGGCCGAAATCGAGATGGATGACGGTCAGCGCCACCGCGTAATAGATGCCGGTGCCCAGGCAGACCAGAAGCTGGCCGCGCACGAAGCCGGCGAGCGTCATGTCCACCAGGCGCGCCTGCTCGCGGATGGTGGCGAGGTAATGACGCGGCAGCCATTCGTCGATGCGTGCGACGATCTGCGGCCAGTCGCGCAGGAGGAAGAACGCGACGATCGGCGTGATGAACACGAGCGACAGCAGGTTGGCAAGCGCGACGCTGCTGGTCAGCACGCTCTGCACGAGGCGCGCCGCCCAGCTGGCGACGTCGGCGAGGCCCGAGCCCACGATATCGCGCAGCTTCGCGACGTCCTCCGGCACCAGCTGCTGCTCGGCGAGATGCATCAGCTGCTCCATTCGCTCGCGCGCCGCGCCGACCAGCGCCGGCACGCGCCGCACCAGCTCCGCCGCCTGCAGCTCGACCAGCGGCACCAACAATGACAGGACCAGCAGCAGCGCCAGCACGAAGAGCAGCAGCGCTGCCACGGCGCCGAACGAACGTCGCACATGCCAGCGCTCGAGACGGTGAACGGCGGGATCGAGAAAATAGGCGATGACGAAACCGGCGACGAAGGGCAGCAGGATCGGGCTCAGCAGGTAGAAGAGCACGAAGAAGACGACGAGCGCGCCGAGCCAGAAGAAGGCCTGCTGCCGCTGGCCCGTCGTCACGTGTCCTCCTCGACGCCGGCCAGTGCGCTGCCCCAGCGCACGAGGTAGGCGGCGCCGGAGATCACCGTCGTCGCCGCCACGGCGTAGATCAGGATCCTGCCGACGCCGAAATCAGGGACGCCGAGCCCGAGCTGGCCGAGGACGACGGCGATGAGCGCGATCTGCAGCGCCGTGTTGAGCTTGCTGACGAAGAGCGGCTCCCAGCGCATCGCATGCGCCAGCGCCGTCACCAAGAGGAAGCCGCCGACGATCAGCACGTCGCGGAACACGACGAGGATCACGAGCCAGTTGGGCAGATGGCCGGCGACGCCCAGGGTCACATACATGCTGACGAGCAGCGCCTTGTCGGCGATCGGGTCGAGCAGCGCGCCGAGCCGGGAGCGCTGGTCGAACCGCTTGGCGATGAAGCCGTCGATCGCGTCGGACAGGCCGGCGGCGACAAACAGCCAGAACGCCGCGCCGAGATCGTCGGAGAGCACCAGCCAGATCGCCAGCGGCACGCAAAGCAGCCGCCCCAGCGTGATCAAATTGGGCAGGTTCACCGGGCGCTCCGGGCGCGCATCTCAGCGCGACGCGCCGCCGCCGACGCGCTGGCGCAGCACCCAATCGGGATCGCTGCCGCTGAGCTCGAGGTCGCGCTGCGCCAGCGCCAGGCGCAGCTGCGCGGGATCGCCGACATAGCGGATCTCGACCCGCGCGCCGCCGCGGTCGATCGACATGAGCTGGCTGCTGCGCACGGCGGGAATGCCGGTGAGGCGGTCGCGCACGACGATCCAGTCCTGCAGCGAGCCCGCGGCGACGCGCACGACCAGCGTCCCGCTCTGACGCAAGTCGAGGATGTTGGCGACCTTCCACGCCTCTTCCACGCGCGCCCTCGTGTCGGAGAGCGCGCGCGTCATCATGGCCATGTCGCTCTCGCCGGGATTCGCCGTGACCGAATTGCTCCAGGTCTGGCGGCTCGCCGGACTGCCGGGCGTGTATCGGGTGGTCACGACGTCGAGGCTGCGCGTCGCGCCCTGGTTCACCGTCGCCGCCGTGACCAGCACGTCGTCGCCGTCGTAGCGCTGCGACAGATTGCGCAGCCGCGCGTCATCGCCGTGGAGCGCGGCGTCAGCGTCGATCGCCGCGACATCGTCGATCTCGCCCAGCGGTATCACCAGCGGCACCAGCCCCGGCGGCAGCTTGGCGCGCGCCCAGGCGTCGCGCCACGGGTTGGGATCGTCCCACAGCGCCGGCCGGTCGCCGTCCAGCAGCACCGCGAGCACGACCAGCGGCTTGCTCGGCGTCTCCGCGAAGGCGATGCCGGCCTGGCTCAGCAGTTGGCGAACCGAATCGGGGCGGAAATGAAACGTGTAGTCGGCGATATAGCGCACGCCGGAGCGCCGCTCGTTCGCCACCTCGAAGCCTTGCACGAGATCGCTGAGCTGGGCATTGTTGGGCTGCGGCAATCTGCTGCGCCCGGCGGCCAGCGTCAGCCGCTCGATCAGCATCTGCAACGCGCGCCGCTCGCCCCCAATCAGTGCCTGATCGCGCGCGGCGCTGGCGCTGGCGGCGGTCACGTCGACTCGCACCGGCGCGATGGTGAAGACGTCGAAGCGGGATTGCGCCACTGCGGGCGCGGAAAAAGTGCAGAGCGCACCCAGCAGCAGCATCGCGCCGCGCCGCGCCGGCCAGCGTTTCAGGAGCATTGCAAACCGTTCCGGATCAAAAGTATTGTCCCCGTGCCGCGCTTTCCGACGCGCGGTCATACCCTAAAACAGGCGAGGGCGCCATAAAGAGGCAGAATTACCGCGATGCCGGGGTCGATATCGACGCCGGCGACGCCTTGGTCGAGGCGATCAAGCCGCTCGCCAAGGCTACGGCGCGGGCGGGCACGGAGGCGGGACTCGGCGGCTTCGGCGCGCTGTTCGATCTGAAGGCGGCGGGCTACAAGGACCCGATCCTGGTCGCGACCACCGACGGCGTCGGCACCAAGCTCAAGATCGCCATCGCCACGGGACGCCACGACACCATCGGCATCGATCTCGTCGCCATGTGCGTCAACGATCTTGTCGTGCAGGGCGCCGAGCCGCTGTTCTTCCTCGACTATTTCGCGACCGGCAAGCTCGACGT
>WNFM01223314.1_pt2 | contig 30575 bp, 28 predicted proteins | sample 5400271 | NCBI WGS metagenome assembly WNFM01 (sample SAMN13153352, study PRJNA577476) | soil metagenome | isolation source: 60 cm saprolite on Douglas fir-dominated hillslope | place: USA:California | collected 2013-09-17 | reverse complement strand
TTCACTCGAAATCGGGATCAGAAACCTGGTTAAGGAATATGGCCTTAAATTGATAAATTGAATTAATCCCTGAGCAATTACTTATTTGTCGTTCACTTTTTGATAGTTAGGGTAGCATTATGAAAGTAGTATTACTGGCCGGAGGTTTTGGAACAAGGTTAAGCGAAGAAACTGGCTTGAGACCAAAACCAATGATTGAAATAGGGGGAAAGCCGATCATATGGCATATCATGAAGCTCTATTCCGCTTATGGCTTTAACGAATTCGTGATTTGCCTTGGCTATAAAGGTTACATGATTAAAGAATACTTTGCCAACTATTTTTTGCATCAATCGGATCTTACCATAAATCTAAAGGGGAATTCGATAGAATGGCATGACTCTCAGGCAGAAGGTTGGAAAATTACCTTGAAAGACACCGGGCTTCATTCTATGACCGGGGGAAGAATCAAAAATATTCGGGAATTTGTGGGCAAAGAAACATTCATGCTCACCTATGGAGACGGTGTGAGTAACGTTAATTTGAAAGAATTATCCGAATTTCACAGGAAACATAGGAAGCATGTTACCGTAACGGCCGTGCAGCCATCCGGCAAATTTGGATCACTTAATATTGATTCTGAAACGGGGTTGGTAAAGAGTTTTCTTGAAAAGCCGAAAGGGGACGGAGCCTGGGTTAACGGTGGCTTCTTCGTTTGCGAGCCGGAAATTTTCGAGTACATACAAGACGATAAAACGATCTGGGAAAGAGAGCCCCTGGAAAAGATTGCAAAAGATAACCAGCTCATTTCTTACAAGCATCACGGTTTTTGGAAACCAATGGATACGCTAAGAGACAAGGAGGACCTTGAAAATCTATGGGCCTCAGGCCAGGCAGAATGGAAAATTTGGTAGGAATGAAAAATCACTTTAAAGGTGTTTTTGGAAATCGAAGAATACTCATTACCGGAGATACTGGATTTAAAGGATCTTGGTTAAGCATTTGGCTGAAGGAATTAGGAGCCAAGGTGTACGGATATGCCCTGCCGGCAAAAACACAAATGGACAATTTTGTCCGGACCGGCCTCTCACAAAAAATTGTTCACCAGGATGGAGATGTCGTTGACTTTGATTCTTTTTTAGCTTTTGCAAGAGAAGCCGATCCGGAAATTGTATTTCATCTTGCTGCTCAACCGTTGGTTATTTATTCTTACGAAAACCCGAGGGAAACATACCAAACTAACGTAATGGGGACAGTTAACTTTCTAGAAGTGGTTAGAAAATTACCTTCCGTTAAAGTGGCAATCAACGTAACCAGTGATAAGTGTTATGAGAACAAAGAATGGTTTTGGGGTTACCGTGAAAATGATCCAATAGGTGGCAGGGACCCGTATAGTTCTTCCAAAGGGTGCTCTGAGCTTATTACGGCCGCTTATATTTATTCTTTTTTTCAAAACGAAATTAGTAAAACAAGTTTAGCCTCGGCACGGGCTGGAAATGTAATAGGAGGCGGGGATTGGGCAACCGACAGAATTGTGCCTGATTTTTTCCGTGCGCTGCTCAAGGGAGAAGAGTTGGTGGTGAGAAATCCGGACAACACGCGACCGTGGCAACACGTTCTGGAACCGCTAAGTGGCTACCTGCAATTGGCAGCAACCTTATTCCTCGAAGGAAACACGTATTCTGGAGGATGGAATTTTGGCCCTTCCGATAGCAATCATTATTCTGTTAGGGATCTGATTGAAGGGGTCATCGGAAATTTGGGCAAAGGGAGGTATGGGATCCCGGTCATGGAGAAAAAGAAGCACGAGGCGCAGCTTTTGAAGCTGGACGTCTCCAAGGCCTCGAGAATGTTAGGATGGAAACCCGTGCTGAATTTCACTCAAACCGTGAAGTTTACGGTTAATGGCTATCAGTCGGAGTTTACAGATGGAGATGTGTACGAACCGCGGGTTTCGCAGATAAAAGAATACGTAGCGCTGGCAAAAGAAAAAAAAATCAATTGGGCAATATGAAAAGCGAAGAATTAGAATTAGACAAGGCGGAAGGGATAAAGAATCAAATTTTTGATTTGGTAAAAGAATATCACCGTGAGAAATTTGGAGATCGGACGTTTATCCCAGGAACCTCGCATATACCCGTTAGCGGAAAAGTATTTGATCATCATGAACTGAATTTCATTGTTGACTCAGCCCTTGACGGCTGGTTTACGACAGGAAGATTCAATAAAGATTTTGAAAAGAGGTTGGCCAAATTTATAGGCATCAATAATGTGATCACCGTCAACTCCGGTTCTTCCGCTAATCTTGTCGCTTTTTCGACATTGACCGCTCCCGAGCTTGGTGAGAGAGCAGTTAAATCCGGTGACGAAATAATTACCGTTGCTGCGTCTTTTCCCACAACCGTCAATCCTATGGTATTGCATGGGGTAGTTCCTGTGTTTCTGGATGTGCATATCCCGACTTATAACATAGATGTTTCTAAACTGGAAGAGGCGATCACCCCGAAAACCAAAGCCATAATGATTGCGCATACCCTGGGCAATCCATTCAATTTAAAAGAGATTGAACGTGTTGCAAAAAAATACGGCTTATGGCTTATTGAGGATTGCTGTGATGCACTGGGGGCAACATATGAAGGTAAACACGTAGGGACATTCGGCGACCTGGCTACCCTCAGCTTTTACCCAGCCCACCACATCACTATGGGAGAAGGGGGAGCAGTCTTTACCACGACCATGAGGCTTAAGAAAATAATCGAATCTTATCGGGATTGGGGAAGAGATTGCTATTGTGATTCCGGAAGGGACAATACCTGCATGAAAAGATTTGGATGGCAATTAGGCGAACTTCCATTCGGATATGATCACAAGTACATCTATTCTCGCCTGGGGTATAATCTCAAGATCACCGACATGCAGGCGGCCCTGGGGCTAGCTCAGTTGGATAAGCTTCCTGACTTTGTGAGGATTCGAAAACGCAATTTTGAGGAGCTAAAAAAGGGATTAGAAAAGTTTCAGGATAAACTAATTTTACCGGAAGCCACCCCGGGTTCAGATCCGTCTTGGTTTGGTTTTTTAATCACCGTTAGAAAAGGTTCCGGGATAACTAGAAATCAACTCCTGGAAAAGCTAACGGCTGCTAAAATCGGAACCAGGCTTTTATTCGCGGGTGATTTGAGGAAGCAACCTTATTTTAAGGATGTCAATTACAGAGTAGTGGGTGAATTGACGAATACGGAAACAGTCCTGAATGATACTTTTTGGATTGGAGTAACACCGATGATCAATGAAGAGATGGTTCATTATGTGATTGAGACATTCGGGCGTATTTTTCAAAGGTAATTATGATTTTGCTTACTGGTGGAACCGGTGCTATTGGCAGAACGATAGTTCAGGAATGGACCAGCAGGAAGGATGAATTTGTAATAATTACACGGAATAAAGACAATGCCAAAAGGGTAAGAAATCGAAATTTGATTGTTGAACAAGGTACTATTTCAGACCCTTCCTTTTTAAGTTCAATTTTCAAGAAATACAGGTTCGAAACGGTTGTCCATTGTGCCTGGGATGGAGTGACGGGATCGTTGCGGAATAGCCCTAATCAATTCAACAATTTTATTGCCGTTAAGAATCTTTTGGAATTGGCCGGAACCAATCAGATTAAGAATTTTATAGGATTAGGATCCCAGGCAGAGTATGGTGTACACAACATTCGGATTACTGAAAAACTTTTACCCGATCCGGACAGCCTTTATGGAGTGTATAAGTTGTCGTCAGGACTTCTTGGTAGATTGTTGGCTGATCAATTTGGATTTCGCTTTGCCTGGCTAAGATTATTTGCAGCCTATGGCCCCGATGACAATAAGCAATTTGTTATCCCCTATACAATTAGTTGCTTACTGGAAAACAAGGCGCCAGCGCTTTCGTCGTGTGAACAATGGTGGGATTATTTGTTTTTGCCGGATATTCCGTTGATCGTAAAAAAAATCATTGATGCGCCACACCATTTTAATGATATTTATAACCTGTCATTCGGCAAAGCTACCAAACTAAAAGACATCATTTTTCTCATCAGAACTATTTTGAGATCAGAAATTGATCCCAATTTTGGAGCGGTTTCGCATAAAAGCGATCTTTTCTTCCTTGAAGGAGATAATGAAAAGCTTACGGGCGCCTTTAACGTTACAGGTTTAACGGATATTAATAAAGGGCTATCTTTGACAGTGGATTGGTATAAAAACCAATTGGCGACTTAAATTGATGAAGATGAAGGTATCAGATGGAATTGCTAAGTTCTTAAAATTGCGTGGCATTGATCGCGTGTTTGAGCTTTCCGGAGGAATGATCACCCACCTTTTGGATTCTCTTTTGAAAGAAAAAATAAATATTGTGACGATGCATCATGAACAAGCTGCTGCATTTGCGGCCGAAGGGTATGCAAGAGTTACCAGAAAACCCGGAATTGCACTTGCCACCAGTGGGCCCGGGGCGACGAATCTGATAACCGGAATAGGAAGTTGTTTTTTTGATTCGATTCCCGCCGTTTTCATAACGGGTCAGGTGAATACACATGAACAACGGGGAGACAGACCAATAAGACAATTGGGTTTTCAGGAAACGGATATAGTTTCGATGGTGAGACCTATCACCAAGGCTGCTTTTAATATCACCAATGCGGATCAGATACCGGAAGTTTTTGAGAACGCTTTTGAAATTGCGGAAAGCGGGAGACCAGGTCCGGTCCTGATTGATATTCCGATGAATATTCAGCGGGCAAATATTAATTGGGATCAGAATTCAAAAAAGCGGGAAGCACCATTGATTCCTTTTGAGAAGGAAGTTTTTCAGCAAATTACGGAAGCCATTCAACTTGCTAAACGTCCTTTGATCTTAGCGGGAGGTGGAATTCGGGCTGCCGATTCTATAACCGCATTTAGGGCATTTGTCCGGTTAACGCAGATACCTGTTGTTATGTCCCTCATGGGGGTAGACACACTGCCATTCAGTACTCCTCTTCGAGTTGGATTTATTGGGAGCTACGGAAATCGATGGGCCAATCTGGCAATCGGGAGATCGGATCTTATCTTGGTTTTAGGCAGCCGATTAGACATACGGCAGACCGGAGCAGACACGGATTTTTTCAAAGGGGATAGAAGAATTATTCATATTGACTGTGAAGAAGGAGAAATTAACAATAGAATTAAAGGGTGCACTAAAGTGGTGACAGACCTTCGCGTATTTTTTAAAAAAGCGAACGAGATTTTCAAAAACCAGAAATTTGAATTGAATAACGACTGGAATTTGGAATTAACAGAACTCAAGAAAAAATGGCCTGATATTTCCGAAATACAAAATGTCAAGGGAATAAACCCTAATTTCTTTATTCATAGGTTGTCTCAGGTTTCGAAAGAGTGTTGTGCTTATGTTACGGATGTAGGCAATCATCAAATGTGGGCGGCCCAATCCGTTGAAATCGCTGAAAACCAATTCTTTATTACTTCCGGTGGAATGGGCGCCATGGGGTTCGGTCTCCCGACCTCCATTGGAGTAACCTTTGCAACCGGGATGAAACCTACCGTGTTGATTGCCGGAGACGGTGGGTTCCAATTAAACATACAGGAGCTCCAGACGGTCGTAAGAAATAAGCTCCCCATTAAGCTAATTGTTATGAATAATAAGGCATTGGGGATGATAAGACAATTTCAGGACAGCTACTTTGAAGGACGATATCAATCCACTTTTTGGGGTTACGATACGCCCGATTTTGAAAGCGTTGCCAAGAGTTATAAAATCAAGTCTAAAACCATTTCCAGCGGAGATGAAATTGAAGGTGCTTTAAAATGGATGTGGGAGGACCCTTACGAAACCGTTCTACTTCAGGTTATGATTGATACCTTTACAAATGTATATCCCAAAATTGCTTTTGGTAAGCCCATTACCGAAATGGAGCCCCTTTCCAAGCCCATAGAGATGGAGGGAACTTGATATGAGTAAAGGCACTAGGCCTCGCGTGACAATCGGTATTCCTTGTTACAATGCTGAGCGCACCATCGTTGAAACGTTAGAATCTGTCCTTTCCCAGGATTATCCGGCATTTGAAATAGTGGTTTGCGACAACGCGTCAACGGATCGGACTCCCCCGATTGTTAAGTCCTATGAAAGCAAGGGGGTTAAATACATTCACAATTCTATTGTGCGATCAGCCGAGGCGAATTGGAATCATCTATTGGACCATATTGCAACGGAGTACCTTTGCCTGTACCATGCGGACGATCTATATGACCCTTCCATGGTCTCAAGACAAATGGATTTTTTGCTCAACGAGCAAGTGAGTGCTGTCTTCACCATGTCGTCAATCATAAATGAGAACAATGCGATCCTGAAACCAAGAAAAAAGACCGAGTCCGCTTTGCCATCATCCCTTAAAGGGGAACGTACCTTTGGGTTTAAAGTAATTTTTAACGCTATTCTGATCCATTCCAACTTCATCCGTACTCCAACGCTCATGACGACCAAAAAAACGTTGGAAGCGGTTGGAAAGTTTCGTTATGATCTTTTCAAGTCTTCCAGTGATCTTGATTTATGGTTGAGAATGTCCCGCTATAAAGCGATCGGAATTATCGACGAGACATTGCATCGGTACAGGATATCCAACGCGCAGGGGAGTTCATTGATTTATAATAGCCGGTTAGAGCCTCAGGATTATTTTAAAGTAATCGATCATTACCTTCGGGAGAAATCCGTAAAGGACCTGGTAAGCGAAAGGGCATTGGCCAGCTATCAAAGTCATGAAGGAGAGGAACTAGTTACGTGTTCAACGAATCTGTTATTGCACGGAGAACCTCAACGAGCCATTCAATTTCTAAGGGTAGCCTTGAATTGGAAAAATGTGTGGTATGCCAAACGGTTTCTCAGGCGATTAGTGAAATATGCTATTGGGTTCGGGTTGCTGATAAGCGCCTACCTGGGATTCGGCAAAGCGCTGGCAGGAGCAGTAGACAGCGCTTATCGAAAGGAGAGAAAAATCTGGAGTAAAACATAGCGGTATCAATCTGATTGAGCAGTATAATCGTTGTTAGATTAATGGGCAGATTGGGCAATCAGATAGGAAGCTGGAGGAGATGTCGTGTTCGGAATTTGTGAATTTCCTCAACTGTAGAAATGCAAAAAATAATCGTTTTTGATTCCGATCATCCGGGTGCTTTGGAGAACTGGTGCTTTCGTGAAGAGGCGGCGAGCCAGGGGTTAAGTTTTACAGTAGAGCTTGCCAAGCAGGCTGTGTCGAAAGGGTTCGAGATCATGACAGGAGATGTGTTGTTAAAAAAAACAATCGCACCAGAGACGCGCATTTTTTGTATTTCTGAGATGCATAGCCAGCGCACAAATGCTATTCTAAAGGAAGGCGCAATTCCTGTGGTATGTATTTGTATGGAATCTCCAATTATTGCCCGGGACTTTTATCTTAATATAAATAAATACGCTGGGAGGTTTCTGCACTGTATTCAATTTAAAGGGACAGCAATGCGGCTGAATAAATCCGCTACGGAATTTTCTATTATGTACTTTCCAGTATATTCCCGGACGCCACTTCCCGCAGTGCCGTGGCCGAAGCGGAAACGCCTCGTGCTTATCAATAGAAACAAAAGGGCATTTTACACCGACCGAACGACCTTGAAGGGTGCGATCCGGTCCGTTCTTGCAAGGGTCAAATTTTCACTTCAAAAGTGGAGGGACCCATGGATGCGATCTCCTGAAATTTACAAGGATAGGATTGAAGCTATTTACTACTTTTCGACGCACGATACATTCGAACTCTATGGTGCCGGTTGGGAAAATAGGATTGTTGGTTTTCCTTTAAAGTATCATCGGGCCGCCCTAAAGGCGCTCAAAGGGACCATTGGAAACGAAGACAAACTTATCGTAATGAGTCAATTCAAATTTGCCATCTGTTTTGAAAACTGTTCTTTTTCAGGCTATGTGACAGAGAAAATATTCGATTGCTTTTTGGCCGGTTGTATTCCTATTTATTATGGAGCGCCGGATATTGAAGAATTTGTTCCAGCAGGAACATTTATTGATTACAGAAAATTCAAAAACATGAAAGATCTTGATCGCTATTTGTCAAATTTGGGGGAAACCGAGGCCCATTCCATGATCGAAAAAGCCCGAAAATTTCTATCGAGCACGGATTTTGATAAGTACTATTTGCAGAATTTTACATCTGGAGTGATCGAAAAAATTGAGAAATGGGCGGGCAAAGGGTAGACTCTCCAATATGGAGACAGTACGTATTGCTGGTCATGCCGGTATCCGCCTTGAAGGATTAAGCAGGAGAGAGCAACGTTGACATCATTCAAACGTGAAGGCAAAACCGCTTGACATCAATTGAAAAGAACCGTTATAAACATGGTTTCTGGCGGAGTGGGGTATTTGATACCCATGCTCATTAATTTCTTAGCTACTCCGCTGCTTTTAAGAAAATTAGGGGATGAAGCTTTTGGCCTGCAGAGCCTGGTCAATGTCATACTTGGCTACCTCATGGTCGCCGACATGGGCTTGGATATTCCGATCACAAAATTCCTTGCCGAATACACTGCGAAAGGCGATATATCCAACCGCGACAAATTATTAAGCAATACGCTCCAAGTATATGGCCTTATTGGCATTACAGGATTGCTCATTATTTTCTTCGCAGAACCATACATGTATGGCGTATTTAATATTCCTGATTTTCTAAAAAAAGAAGCAAAAATTGTGTTTTGGATTACCGGGATAGGATTTTTTGGGAACATTATCAGTATGTGGGGAAAATCCGTTTTTATCGGAATCCAGCGGTATGACATTGCGAATGGAATCTATATTGGCTTCAGTCTTGTTTCCACCATCGTTGGAATCGTCATGGTCTACAATGGAATGGGGGTTGTCTATTTTGTCCTGGCTAAGGTGGTTGGATTCTTCTTGTCAGCAGGGTCGTACCTGATTTATGTGAAATGGCTTTTGTCTGATTATCGATTTTCTCCAGGATTCGATAAGACTATCTTTACCAATATCCGGCCGTTGATAGGCTATGGTTTTTTATTGAGGTTTGCCGGAATGATTTTTGGAAGGTTGGACCAGTCCCTGATTAGCGCCTGGGTGGGCGTTGCGGCCGTCGGTGTTTACTCAATTCCATTTCTTATTAACACCTCTTTGACGGGTTTTATTTCGGGAATAATGAATTTTACTTTTCCAAAGGCCAGCGAACTTTACAGTACAAACAGGACAGAGGAGTTAAAAGTGCTGTTTACAAAATCGCTTAAATATGTAAGTTTAGTCTCATCCTACTTTTTTAGTTTTCTTATCGCTGCCGGCGACCGGTTTATTTATTTGTGGATTGATGAACGTTTTGCAACTGAAACCCACACGACGCTGGCCATTCTATCGTTGGCCTATTTCATAAATTTGGTCTCCTCCGCCATCGTAAACAATTTTGTGATCGCAATGAATGGGATGCGGTTTTTTACTTCCTATGCCGTAATAAGAAGCGTTATTATGGCGATTGGTTTTTGCCTTTTAATTAGACCCTTGGGAATAGAGGGGGCAGCGTTGGGAGTCCTGTCTGCCGGTGTCGTTGATATAGTGTATCTGTCCATCTCGCTTCGAAAATACATGGACGTAAAGTTTACTGATATTGCTTTGAAGTCCTATGCTAAGCCAATCCTCTTGGGGATGATTTCAGCGAGTGTAATTTATTATAATAGACCCTTGATCACGGACTGGTTATCCTTTTTATTGGCAGGAATAGTTTATAGCGTTTTGTTCCTGATCCTTGGTTTCGCAATCAAGGTTTTGGGCGAGGAGGAAAAAAGAATGATAAAAAATGTTCTGACAAGGTTCCTGAGGTAGTTATCGGAAGTTTACAATGGAAAATGGTTTCGGATTGAAGTATAACGAACACACATTTGTTTACGGGATTGTCAAAATAGCGCTTGTTGTTTTTTTTGTTTCTGATGGTTTAAACAAGCTGTTGTACATCGCGACCGAAAATGACTCGCCCGGGTTTAGCCCTTCCTTATTCTCCAGAATGATTTTCGAACTGGTGGCGTTGACCTTTATTTTTCACCGCCCCAACAGGAAAAGATTGTTGTTCATAGTCGTACTTTCGGCATTGGTCATTTGCCAAGTTGTCGGTATGGCACTTTACTTGAATAATTACGATCGATCCTTTCGGTATTTTTATCACATAAGTGTGTTTAATAAGTATTTGTTTGCATTCATCGTTTACTATTTTATCTATAAACTAAGGGAACGTGCGGACCTTATAACTAAATTGCAATTAGTCTGCGAATCTATTTTTGTTATTAATTCATTGTTTGTCATTGCCGGGGCAATTCTAAACATTAAGCTCTTCAGGTCGTACCCGTTTATGGATTATCGATATGGATACGATGGTATTATTTCAGCGGTAAATGAGTCTTCCTTATTCTATTTCATTGCGCTATCGTATGTGTATTACAAAAAGTTTATTTTAAACAGAAGGATGGGGCTTTCAGTAATCATACTAGTCGGAGCTCTGTTCCTGGGTACAAAAACGATATATTTGTTTTTGGTCTCCCTGACCTTATTCCACTTCCTACGAGTTTCGACGGCCAAAGCGAGATTTTACGCATTGTTTGGAATTGCTTGCACCACCGCTTTTATATCTGTTTTGTACGAAAATGGTTTCTTGGATGTCCTGGTTGATTATTTCACGGATGTCGTAAATAAAAGAGGCTTTGTTACTGCGCTTTTCTCCGGGAGAGACCTGTATTTGCAAACAACATTTTTTGAGAACCTGAAGTATTGGTCATCGTTGAATTACCTTTTTGGAGGACAAGATCAAATGAATTTCCTGATAGAGATGGACGTATTTGATGCCTTTTCGTTTTTTGGAGTGGTGGGTGCGTTTCTGTATTTTGTATTGTTTTTTAATTCTGTGTTTAGCGTCAACTTGAAAAAGAAGTTCAATTTATTTTTTATTGGAATTTATTTTATACTAGCCGCTCTCGGCGGACACTTTTTTGCGAGTTCATTGAACGCCCTTTATTTAGTCGTATTTTGTTTGTTTGTGTATAATAATGATCAACAAGTTGCCGAAGGCCTCGCTTGAAACTTCCCTACCCGATGAATGCACCAACGTTTCGGATATTGACCATTTCCAGCATGTATCCTTCAAAGACACATCCTACTTTTGGAATATTTGTTTCAAAATTTGAAGAAGCCATTGTCAGGGAAAATTTTGTTGTTTCAGAAAGGGCAGTGATCTCCGGGCAAGGCAGGAGTGTTCTGTCCAAAACGTTTAAATACCTGGTTTTTTTTGCTGAAATCATTGTGAAGGTGTTGAAGAACAGGTATGATGTAGTCTATGTACATTACATATCCAATTCCTCGCCTGTTTTGTTTTTCCTGAGAAGATTCATAAAGAAACGGTTTATCATAAACTTTCATGGAGGTGATTTGTTGCTGATCAATGGCCTCGAGCGCTTTACGGCGTCCATCACTAGATCCTTGATACAAAGCGCGGATCTGTTGGTAGTGCCTTCGGACTATTTCAAAGAGGAAGTGACGAGTAGGTTTCAAATCGAAGACGAGAAGATATACATCTATCCTTCAGGAGGTGTCGATACGGATGATTTCAGGCCAATGGATAGAAAGGCATTAAGGCACAAATTTCAACTGTCCGACTTCTGGGTTATCGGAATGGTGGCACGAATTGATAAGGGCAAAAGGTGGGATATTTTTCTCAAGGCGATAAGTTTGTTAGGGGCCACTGCTCCATGGATTAAATGTAAGGCCCTTGTGGTAGGAACAGGAAAAGAAGAGCCCGCTTTTCTCGAATTGATTGAACGTTTGAATATCAGCGATAGGGTCGTCTTTCTTGGAGAGAAAGATCATCAATACCTCCCTGAAATATACAATTTGATGAATATCTTTGTCTTTGCGACAGAGAATGAAAGCCTTGGATTGGTGGGATTGGAAGCGATGGCCTGCGGAACGCCGATTATAGCGCCCCTGGTGGGAGGCATTAGAGGTTATTTAAGCGATGGGGTAAACGGATTGAGCCTGAGTGCTTTGGATGAACACGATGTAGTCGACAAACTAATACTATTTTATCAGCTGGAGCCAGAGGCACAAGAAGCGATAATTCAGAACGGCATCGCAACGGCAAAATTGTTTGAAACGAAAAAAGTGACCAAAGAGATGGTCCATAAACTAAATTCCCTATTGATGAAGTAATTTCACGATGCCGATGCTTAATTATGAGACTACAATGGCAACCTGGTCGAACGTCTTTGTGTGACAAATGATCGTGTACTTAAATAAGTGCGAAGAGGCAAAATCACTCAACGCTCGCATTTCATGAAGGGGAGAACTGAATTCGTCGAAAATAATAATCGTGCCGGTTTTTAGAAAAAAACGGAGCGTTACAAGGGTGAATAAGGTGGAAGAGTACAAATCGGAATCGTTATGGATCACCAACTGCGCTTTCGGATGAAATTGTTCTAAGAAGGCGTCCAGCGTGTCCTGGAACATTCCTTTAATGAACCGGCACCGGCTGTCGTCGATGTCGGGGGCAATTCCATTCGTATCAAAGTGATTCTTTCGCATAGCCCCACTGATGGTCAACCAATTTTCGGGGAGACCGGTAAAAGTATCAAATCCAATAAATTCGGAATCTTCGTTTTTGTTTATTTTTGTCCAGTATTTGATGGAGTTCCCTTTATAAACACCGAATTCCAGGTAGGACATGGACGTATCGGAGACAAAATCCCTGTTTACATAATCATAAATCTCCTCTCGCTTATCAAAACATCTGGAATTTGAAAAATCAAACTCTCTTATTTTTGGCAAAAAGAATAGAATCCGGCCCCCTTCAACATTGGGAAAGTATTTAATAAAAAGTTGTTTTAGACCAGCCCTCAATTTCATTTTGGTAAGTTTATTTATGATCTTAACTTTAAAAGCAACAATTTACCATGAATATTTTACTCGGCAAAGAGCTTGTTCATGATGAATAATCGTCAAGAAATAATAAATCGAATTTATTACTATGGCCTCTTAATGATTGCCATTACTCTCCCGTTGCCTTCTTTTCCGTTGAATAGTATTTGCATTATCGCCATAATTATCATCTGGATCGTCAATGTAAGCATGGAACGGAAGCTTATGATCGACCGCCAGAATGTTTTGCTGGTATCCGCACCCCTGGCTCTTTTCGTTGCCTATTTGATCGGTGTCGGGTATAGTTCAAATATTCCCGACGCATGGAGCTCCATTCAAAAGAAGCTACCCATTTGCTTTTTGCCACTGGTCGTGGCGTCTTTTCCGGCCATTGGTTCGAAAAGACTGAATGCGATTTTGGTATCCTTTGTCATTTCTTGTGTGTGCGTATCCGCAGCGTGCGTTATCTATACATTCCAATTGAATAAAGAACTTGGAATTGAATTTGCGAGTTACAACAACTGGCAGTTTTCAGATGACAATCTGATCCGAAAATTTGGATTTCACCATGTCTATTTTGCCATGTATTTATGTTTGTGTCTTGTCGTTATTGGTCATCTGGTTAATTCTTCGGCGAATAAATACGTAAAGTTGGGATGGATTTTTATTTCGATCTATATCGTACTATTTATGATGGCATTGTCTTCACGGATGGGAATTATTGTCCTGGTGGTGATCGCCACGCTCGCTATTTTAGTGTATCTCAGGGGAAGCATTGTCTTGAAGCTTCTGGTAATCACTGGCCTGTTTGTAGCAACGATCGTGGTGGGCTATCAGTTTCCATTTATCCGTGAGAAATTTACGGGTCTATTTGATATTAACTTGAATCAATACAACGCGAAGTACCGGGCGAGCAGTCGATGGACCCTTTTAAATAACAGTTGGAGTATCATCAGGGACAATTGGGTATTCGGTGTCGGAACGGGGGATTTTGATGACCTCCTCCTCAAAGAACATATGAAGTCAAACTACGAAGAGGGCATTTTTCACGAATACAATGCGCACAATCAATACCTTGACGCTGCCGGGTGTGTTGGGATAATGGGCTTTATTGCGATGCTCGCATCCATGCTGATCCCATTCTATCTTAGTCTGAAGAAAAGGGACTTTTTGAGTCTGTCCTTTACCCTGATTGTGTTTCTTTCTTTTTTAACGGAAACGATGCTGGCGCGGCAAAAAGGAATCGTATTTTTCGCCCTATTCTACTCTCTTCTGAATATGTATGGATTTCACAAGGAAAACAGGCTCCTACAATTCTGACGATTAAATCCCACATCCCATTTTGAAAAAGGTTACAATTTTTGATTTTGAATTTGACTGCGCCGAATCGTTGGAGGAGATCGGCGAGGCAATTCTGAATTTTGAGCATGATGAACTTGGCGGGAAAGCCCCGTTCCTGATCACTCCGAACGTGGACGACATTGTGAATTGGGGCAAAAAGGAAAACGAACCGCTGAAAAGGGAATTCAGGAAGTCGTTTTTCGTATTTCCGGATGGTCAGCCTTTGGTTTTGTTTAGTAGGTTAATTGGCAAGAGTCTGATCCGGAGAACTCCGGGAAGTTCAATCTTTCCGGTGGTTTGGCGAAAAGTCAAAGAGCAGAATAAGAAAGCCTTTTTGATTTTAGCCAACGCTGAACTGTGCCAGTTTTACGAAAAGGAATATCCCCTGGCCAGAACCTATTTCCCGCCCTTTTTTAGTCAATATCACACATCGGAAATTTCCAAAATTGTCGGTACGTGTAAGGCAATAATAGAGGAACAGCAACCCCACTTTGTATTTGTAGGGATTCAATTTCCCAAACAGAACATTCTGGCGTTGGAGCTGAGCAAGAATATCGCCGTTTCAAGGAAGCCATTGTTCCTTATTCTCGGCGCGTCCATGGAATACTATTCCGAGCACTTAAAACGAAGCCCTGTTTTTTTTCAAAAAATAGGAATGGAGTGGTTTTACCGGTTTTGCCAACAGCCGGTTCGTTTGTTTAAAAGGTATTTTATTAATGACACTCGTATCATTGTGATATTTTTTAAAGAGCTATTTAAAAATGAAAAAACATGATTTGTAGATCAAAAGCTCCCTTGCGAATTGGCCTTGCGGGAGGAGGAACCGACGTAAGCCCTTATTCGGATATGTATGGAGGAAGCATCTTAAACGCCACCATTGATCTTTATGCGTACGCAAGTATTATACCCAGAAACGATGGCCAGGTCGTATTTAAGACTTTTGACCAGAAAGAGGAGCTTCGACTAAAATCGGCCAAGTCATTTCAAATTGATGGGCATTTCGATTTGTTTAAAGGCATATATAATCGAATTGTCAAGGATTTTGCTTACGAGCCCCTGGCTTTTGAGCTTTGCACCTATGTAGATGTACCTGCTGGTTCGGGCCTGGGCACTTCCTCCACGCTAGTGGTTTCCATTATTGGGGCCTTTGTAGAGTGGCTTAATTTGCCGTTGGGAGAATATGATATCGCTCATTTAGCTTATGAGATTGAACGGGTCGATCTGAAAATGGCTGGCGGAAAACAAGATCAATACTCGGCGACCTTTGGTGGATTTAATTTTATGGAGTTTTATGATAACAACCGAGTCATCGTAAACCCATTGAGAATCAATGAAGACTATATCCATGAATTAGAAACCAATATTGTCCTTTATTATTCGGGGATGAGCCGCCTTTCTGCAGTAATCATAGAGGAACAGCAGAAGAATGTCAGGGAAAAAAATAATGAATCGATAGAGGCCATGCATAAGCTAAAGGAACAGTCCATCATGATGAAGGAAGCGCTGCTTCGGGGTGAACTGCACAAAATAGGGGATGTATTGAATTACGGATGGTTACACAAGAAAAATATGGCCTCGGGCATATCAAATTCGGGCATGGACACGATCTACGAGGCGGCAATGAAAGAGGGAGCAATCGGGGGCAAAATTTCGGGTGCGGGAGGAGGGGGATTCATGTTCTTCTTTTGCCCGGGGAATACACGGTATGGTGTCATTTCGAGGTTGAAGGAATTTGGAGGAGCCGTAACGGGTTTTAGTTTTGTAAACAATGGACTCACATCTTGGAAAACGAAAAAGATTCGACACACATGAAAACCATTAAAGAAACAATCCTTGAGTCAGTTAATGTAAAAATGAAAATAGCTTCTGATGAGAAATTAAATAGAGAAATTAATAAGATCATAGAAGTAACTGTTGATGCTTTTAGAGCGGGAAATAAGGTTTTGTTCTGTGGAAATGGTGGGAGTGCCGCCGATGCCCAGCACTTAGCAGCTGAATTTTCAGGAAGATTTTACCTTGACCGAAAACCTCTTTATTCGGAAGCCTTGCATGTGAACACTTCCTTTCTTACGGCCGTTGCCAATGACTATAGTTACGATGAGGTGTATGCACGAATGATTACGGGTGTAGGCAGAAGTGGGGATATTTTATTTGGAATCTCAACTTCTGGCAATTCCAAAAATGTATTGAATGCATTGACGATGGCCAATCAGCTTGGTATGGCGACGATCGGATTGACGGGCTCCACGGGAGGTAAAATGGCCGATGTGTGTAAGTACCTGATCAATATCCCTTCCGATGATACACCGCGAATCCAGGAGAGTCATATTCTCGTGGGGCATATTATTTGTGAACAGGTTGAGGCGATTCTTTTCGGGAAATGAAAGTCACGATTTTGATCTTAGCAGGGGGTTATGGTACGCGGCTCCAATCGGTAGTGGCCGATGTCCCTAAATCCCTTGCGCCCATCCGTGGGCGGCCTTTTTTATTTTATCTTTTGGATTACGTTCAGGAACAAAGAATTGGAACCAAGGTTATTCTGTCACTGGGATACAAGGCCGATAGCATTGTTGATCGGGTAGGGTCAAGCTACAAGGACCTTGAAATTGATTATTGCATTGAGGCTAATCCATTAGGAACCGGAGGGGCCATTAAGAATGCCTTGGACGCTCATAATGATTTTGACCATTTTTTGATCATGAACGGAGACACCTATACGGAGATCAATTTTCACGACTTTCTAAGATTTCATCTGGAACACAAAAACGGTATCACATTGGCCTCCAAATCGATGTCAACGTTTGACCGGTACGGATCATTTACGCTGGGAAACGATGGGTGTATAACGGGTTTCAATGAAAAGAAGTATGTGGACAAAGGATTCATTAATTGTGGATCGTATTTGATCAGTCATGGGTTTTATCAAGACCATATAGAGCCGGTGCCTTTCTCTACCTTCTCTTTTGAAAAGGAGATTCTTGAGAAAAAGGATCGCACGTTTAAGATCGGGGCCTTTATCTCTGATTTTTACTTTATAGACATTGGCATTCCGCAAGACTATGAACGAGCGCAGAAAGAATTCAAAAAACTGGAATCTTGATCCTGCCTGGACTCTGTTTTTGGATCGAGATGGAGTGATTAATCGGAGAATAGAAAACGGATATGTTACCAAATTATCAGAATTTGAATTTCTCCCCGGTGCATTGGAATCCATTTCCAGGCTATCCGGGATTTTCAAAAGAATGTTCATTGTAACCAATCAGCGCGGGATTTCCAGGGGGCTGTATACAGTTAAAGACTTATCAGTGATTCATGATTATTTGCTTGAAAGCGTGCGCCAGGTCCAGGGAAAAATTGATGGCATTTACTTCTGCCCGCATGATGACGCTGACAAGTGTGGGTGCAGAAAGCCTGATATTGGGATGGGACTAAAGGCGCAGCATGATTTCCCGGAAGTGGATTTTGAAAGGAGTATCATGGTGGGGGATTCAAATTCCGATATCGGATTCGGCCAAAACCTTAAGATGAAAACGGTCCTGATCACGTCAACCAAATCGAAGGAAAAGGGGGGAGCAGATTTAATTTTCTCCAGTCTGCAGGACTTTGCTAATTCTATAAAAAAACCTTAAGAAAGGAGTAACCTTCTTATCGTCTTTTCATCAATAATGCATTGGCTCCGTATTGAGGGTGGTTTTCAACCACATCAAAAGTTTCACTTAATTTTCTTATTTCTGCCTCCATTTCATCAGGTGAGTAATGCGCTTGTAATAGCCAGAAGCTCTCAACGCGTGACAGATCGAAAGCATTAAGGTCCTTTACTTTATCCGGAATATTGCGAAAATAGAAATTAAAATGCCAGGGGAGGCCAGATAGGACGGGATAACCTGCTTGATTACGGGAGATTACAATTTCACTCGCTTCTCTGAACTGGTCCTTATGCAACCGGGTGTAATGCTGCTTAAAGAACGCCATGTTGACCATCATCCCCAGGGTGAGCAAGGCAGGAAGAGACCATTTCCATCTTGTATTCTTAATGGTATTCCACCCGATGGCAAAGATCAGAAACCAGGCAGGGAGCGTCACGATGGTATAGCGATCATGAAGCAGGGGCGTGTTGGTGATGGACCAGACGTAAGGGAGAAGATAGGAGAATACTATCCATAGAATAATAATTAGATAGATCGCCTTATTTTCCATATTGAGCAACGTGTTCGTTTTCCATGATCGGATAAAAAGAAATATGAAAATGATAAAAATAAACATTGTGAATGCATCCTTTCCCGTATAGTCGTAGAGGTATACCGCGACGAAGAAAGGTCCGGGACGCTTAATCCAGAACTCTTTTATCCCGGATTCGCGAAGGAGGACAGGTATCCAGGGGATGTAGGAAGCCAATATTACAATACCGGAAATTATTGAAGCTATGATAAATTTTAAATCCCTTTTATAGATCAAAAGAAAAAAAAATGTCAGGGTCTGAGTGCAGAAAATAATTAATCCGTAATAGTGGGTGTAAAGCAGGCCAGTAGTGAAAATGACGTAGCCGACGTAGTCTACAGCTTTATTTCCCTTAAACGCCCGTATGAAAAATAAATACGAAAGCACGGAGAGCAGAAAGCACAGGGAATAAAAACGGAGCTCCTGGGAATAGTAAATGTGATAGTAACTGATTGCAGCCAGCAGGCTGGCAAACAGTCCGATGGCTTTTCCCTGGCATTCCTTTCCAAGGAAATAGATTGAAAGAATTCCCAACAGGCCAATGAATGCACTGCCAAGACGGCCCACTAACTCATTGTATCCAAAGGCCTTAAAGACATAATGGATATAAATAAAAAAAAGCGGAGGTTGATCATATCTTGCATAGTCGATGATGGAAGATAATGAATTCGAAGGGTCCGTCGGTATGATAGTATGAAGTTCATCATACCAGAGACTTTGATAGTTTAAATGGTATAAACGTAGTCCAGCACCTAATAAAATTATTCCAGCGAGGACCTTTCCGGGAATCCGCTCAACCCATTCCTTCATCATAAAAATTAGTTATCGTTCGCGCGATATAGTGAGCGTCTTTGACGCTCAATTCAAAATAAATCGGCAGCCGAACCAGTGTTGAAGTGTAACGATCACACTGGTGAAGTTCGTAACCCTTATATCGAACTAGGTAATACGGACTTCTATGCAATGCGATAAAATGAAAAATGGCATTTATTCCATTTGAGTTGAGGTAATCCAACAGTTTATTTCTCTCTTTTTCAGATCGACAAACGAGATAGAATATATGAGCATTGTGTTCATTGAAAGAAGGGATCAGAGGAAGGCTCACTACGCCCTTGCGTTCAAGGGGACGTAGTGTTTTATGGTAGATATCCCAGATAGCGTGTCTTCTCGCTTGAATCTCCTCAATCTTCTCCAATTGTGCGAGGAGAAAAGCAGCCGTAATTTCAGACGGCAGGAAAGAAGAGCCCAGATCGATCCAGTTGTATTTGTCTATTTCGCCCCTGGCAAAAGCAGAACGATTTGTACCCTTTTCCCAGATTATTTCCGCCCGGTCCAGAAAGGCAGAATCGTTAATTAGCAACGCTCCTCCTTCTCCTGAAATTACATTCTTCGTTTCATGAAATGAAAAACAGCCCAGGTGCCCTATGGAGCCCAGCGGTCGCCCTTTGTAGGTCGATTCAATGGCCTGTGCGGCATCTTCTATGACATAGAGGTCATGGAGACTCGCAATAGCCATCAGCCGGTCCATATCACAACTAAAGCCAGCGTAATGGACAACGACAATAGCTATGGTGCGGTCCGTAATTAAGGGTTCCAGCTTTTCAAGGTCAATATTGGGACTATTTGCAGCGCTGTCGGCAAAGATGATGTTAGCACCCCTTAGGGCAAAGGCATTGGCGGTGGATACAAACGTATAGGAAGGCATTATGATCTCATCACCGGGCTCGGTACGGATCAGTAAGGCCGCCATTTCTAAAGCGTCCGTGCACGAAGTGGTGAGCAGAACTTTCCGAATCCCGTATCGCTTTTCAAGAAAGTCCTGACAACAACGGGTAAAGTATCCGTTACCCGAGATTTTTTCGCGTCGGACGGCCTCCATAATGTAATCAATCTCCTTCCCGCCAATATGAGGCTTGTTAAATCCAATCGTTGGTCTGGTCAATTTGTCGGACACGGGAATTCTTTTTTAGTTTGAAAAGGAATTAACAGTATTAGCGTTTAGACCTTTCTTACAATAATAGTGAAATCATATAACCCATAGTCATGTATCAGCGCTACATTCTTCGAGAAATTCCTTTTGCAATGGTCAAACAGGAATAATGGATCTGCGTAATAGAGATAGGCTTGCTTGAATTCTTTGTCGGAATAGTTGGAGAGATGGTTAAAAGCAAATCCAACCCTGCTCTTATCATGCATGGATTCGATTGTTGAAAAGATGTAGCTCAGCCATTCTGATTCTTCCGCTTCATATTTGACATTGAAAATACCGCTCGCAATGGTGTAGTCCGCTTCTTTCATATCACCCGCTGATGTGATCTTCGTCAGTGTAACTCCGGGATGGGGCATCAGACTTTTTTCTGCCATGAGGATCATTTCATCCAGAATGTCATAGCCGTGATAGGAAAGAAGGCGGAACCTTTCTGAACGTAAATAGGTATAGAACCGGCCGACCCCACATCCCAGGTCATTGATCGAGAAATCATGATTGGGTTGAATCACTTTTGCAACTTGGGCGAACCTGATAAATTGGGCCTGGTCGTTTTTCCAGCCAACTCCTTCAGAAGAATTGCCAAAATTCCTGAGCCGCTCCGAATAAAAATCTACTATTTTTGGCTGCGATTGAATTGGTTCATTTGATAAAGACATTTCTAACGATGGTTAAAGGCCTGTTTTTGATTTCCAGAAACATTTTAGAAAGGTAAATGCCAAAGATCCCCAAAACCAGAAAGATCAAGCCTCCGATTAACCAGATGCTGGCGAGGATGCTGGCCCACCCTTCCACCTCCACATTCAGTACTATTTTCTTGTAGGTAATAATGCAGATGTTAATCACGGCAATCCCAAATGAGAATATGCCCAGGAAGAACGTGAGGTAAAGGGGCCGGTGACTAAAGGATGTGATAATTTCCAGGGCGCGCTTCATTTTCTTTCTGAGGGTGTAAGTCGATATTCCTTTATGGCCTTTCGTTACCGGCACAGCGAGTTGGTTAAAGCCTGCCAGGGCGAAGATACCCCATAGATCCAATTCCTTTTCCTCAAACTTCATTAGCGAGTCAACGTAATGACGGGACATGATCCTCGCCGTAAGTGAATCTGCCGGATAGTGTACAGGAGATAAGGCAGACAGGAGTTTGTAAAAGAACCTGCCGCTCACCCGTTCAAACCACCCCCCCTTTCTTTTGATTTGTACGCCGTACACAACGTCTATTTTAGTTTGACCTATTATTCTCTGCCAAAAGTCCGCCAGGAGCTCGGGATTTTCTTCCAGATCGCAATCAATTAAAAAAATATAATCACCTGTAGCGTATTGCAATCCAGTCATGATGGCCCGTTGGTGACCAAAATTGCGAGAAAGCTCAATGATCTTGATGTTTGAATCGCCATTTTGCAGTTGCAACGCCGTAAACAGCGAATTATCGGGTGATCCATCGTCGACGAGCACAAATTCATAACCCATTTTTAATTGCTGTAGGACCAACATCATTCTGTTGTAGAATTCATGTAGGTAATTGCTGGAATAATACATGGTGGTGACGATACTCAGTTTCATGGTTTACAGCATTTCATGTAATGGAGGGAGGCAGACCCCGTATTAAATAGTAAATCAATAATGCTCACGCCATGCTGAAACGGAGGATAGAGCTGTGGATATTCCGGATACCCCTCGTAGTCCATCCATTTGATTTCAATTCCTTCTTGCTTGAACAAATCCTCCCGGAGATAGTTTTTTGCCGCTGGACCCGAAAGATAGGAACTTGCCCTTGCTTGCTTACATAGGTTTATCAATTTTTCTGTCGGATCACCCGATAATGCATAGTCTGCCGAATTGGTAATTAATGTAGGAATGCCCAACTGATCGCAAATGAGCTTGATGAGTGCAACATTAATTTCACTTAGTCTCGTGCTTTTAGCTGTGTGGTAGAACTCCTCAAAAAGAGGTGAATGAGTCTTGAAATAAGGTGCCTTTGCATAGTTTGCTTTGATCGAATTCCAACCCTTGACCCCCCATTTACGATTGCTGATTTCAGTTTCGGAAATTTTCTGCTGAAGACTTTTCTGATATACGGCGACAGTTATCCATTGAAGTCCTACAGGAGTTTTGATCTTGTTTCTGTTACGCCAGTCATTTTTAGTGTATTGAACTTCGTCATAAATAATAAACTCATCGACCATTCCAATAATATCAAAGTAGCCCTTCCAGGGTATATAGTTGGACTGCAAAATGGCTATTTTCTTAGCAGATGGTTTCATTCTAAACGGTAAGATACAAAATGGGAAGTAGCTCATTTTCAATAAACCGGATTCATCTTCCAGGCATTGGCGAATAATGGTTACTTTTGCGGATTCCTAGATAGCTTGAGAAAAATAAGGTTTTTATAGTTTGGGATCTATGACAAGTCGTATTTTCAAAACACCTAAATCAGAATTGTTTTTTCGCCTCCTCCTGCTTTTTGTTTTTACAATTCCTATTTCCCAATTTGTAAGCATACGATTGCTTGTGCTTGTCCTCGTGACTTCTTTTTTTGTACCCGGCTCGGGTACCTTTTTTCCACGATTGGTAAGCCGTTCATTGGATCTTCTTTTGTACTTACTAGTTCTTAGCGGTGGTTTGCTATATTCTGAAGAATTGCTTACCGGCTATCGGGTGATTGAAACGAGTCTTAGCCTATTAGTGCTTCCTATCCTGTTCAATAAATTTGAGGATTTTAACAAAGGTCGGCTTCACGAAATCTTCTATGCATTTGCTTCAGGCCTTTTTGTTGCCTGCCTTATTTGCCTTTCCAATGCCGGCTACGCGTATTTTCGAACCGGCCGCCTGGAAGTTTTTTTCTTTGATAATCTAACTGAAATAATTGATTCCCACCCTACCTATCTGGCATATTACCTGATTGCCGTTTTGACATTTGGGCTTTACCTCTTGTACTATGAGAAGATCAGGTTCTCCCCGGCTATTATTAGTGTGTTTCTCTTATTTTTCTTCCTCATGCTCATGCTAACCGGCGGATTAACGGCCTTTGTCGGTATACTCCTGATCTTTTCATTTTTTGTTTTGAAGTACCTGCTGGAAGAGAAGTCGAGAAGACAGACGTTGACGGTTGTTATTGTTATTGTGATGATGGTCTCGATGTTTGTTTTTAACACAATCAATTTAAAAGAAAAGAATGATTATTGGGAGCGTTTTGTGCTATGGGAATCGGCGCTCAACGCGACTCCCGATATTATTTTTGGAGTAGGTACAGGGGATTACAAGAAAGTTTTATATGAATACTATGTTTCGCACAAACTTTATGAATTTGCTGATTCTGGTTTCAACTCGCACAACCAGTTCATTGAGATTTTCTTCACGAATGGACTGGTAGGCGTTGTCGCTCTTATCATCATGCTAGGGAGGCCACTTTACCTTTCGGTCCGTAACCAGAATATCCTGGGAACCTTGACTTTCTTTTCATTTTTTATTTACGGAATGACAGAAGTCTTCCTGGGCCGGTATCAGGGGGTCGTTTTCTTTGCTTTGCTGCATCAGTCTTTCGTGACGTATTATCTAAGCCATAAACCCGCCTTCCCTTTGAGGGATGTGTGATTTTTTGCCGATCTTTGCCGCTCGGGCACACGAAAAAAACAATCTATGTCAGTTCTTTTAAGGGCAGCGTTTTTTGTGGGTGACCTGATTTTTTTGAACCTCTCTATCGTCTATTCCTATTCCGCGTTCCATGTAAAGCTCGAAGGGGAAGAGCGCATCAACAGCATCTATCTGTTTATTTTCAGCAATCTGGCGTGGCTGTTTTTGATCGTGGTTTCCAATCCTTATAATTTTTCCCGGAATTGGGGAATTTCTAAAATTCTCAAAAGCCAATCCAGTTTTATTTTTATTCACCTCCTCGTTGTGGCATCGCTCATTTTTTTCTTTAAGAAAAATTATGCCCCGCTTCAAATTGGAGTAATGTATTTTCTCTTTGTTCCTATATTTTTCCTGTGGAAGTTTTTAATACTGTACTTGTTTAATGTGTTCACCGGGAAAAGTATCATCACCAAAAATGTCATTATCGTAGGACAACGCGATCTGGCCAGAGAAGTACGAAGGTATTTTCTTATTCACCCTGAACTGCGATATCGTTTTCTGGGATTATTCGAAAATGAATCAGAAGGTCTGCCGTTAAAACGAATTGAGGGATTTTGCAACAACAAGAAAGTGCATGAAATTTATTGCTGTCTGCCCAACATCGATAACGATGAGTTGAAGCAACTTATTGATTTTGGACTCGACGCCCTTATCCGTGTGAAGTTGGTCACCGACTATCGCCCATTTCAGGAAAAATCTCTTGAACTGGAGCAGTATGATCAAATACCCGTGTTTAATATTACTACCATACCACTGGACGAGCTAAAGAACCAGGTGTTTAAACGACTTTTCGACTTTCTGTTTTCAACCGTCGTTATTGTTACGCTTTTGTCCTGGATGTATCCGATCATTGCTTTGGCGATCAGGCTCGATTCAACAGGGCCAATCCTTTTCCGTCAACGGCGCAATGGAAAGAACAATCAACCTTTTGATTGCCTGAAGTTCAGGACGATGTTTGTAAACGCAGAGGCTCACGTGAAGCAGGCGAGCAAGAACGATTCGCGCATAACGCGCGTTGGACAATTTCTCCGGAAGACGAGCCTGGACGAAGTTCCCCAGTTTTTCAACGTATTGCTGGGAAGTATGTCAACCGTCGGGCCTCGCCCCCATATGCTCAAACACAATGAAGAATACGGAAAAATCATTGCCCGGTTCATGGGCCGCCATTACATTAAACCGGGCATTACCGGCCTGGCCCAAAGTATGGGATACCGGGGGGAAACACGGGATCTGGCAGACATGAGAAACCGGGTTAAGCTGGATCGTTTTTATATTGAAAATTGGTCCTTTTTACTGGATATCAAGATCATCATGGTGACTGTCATGAGTTTGCTCAAGGGGAGCGAAAAGGCATATTAATCCAATACAGCTTGCGTATTTTACTGATCCTTCTTTATTCCTCAATTTCTTTCCTGATCTCGGTTCTCTTTTTTCCTGTTGTCATTAAGCTCTTTAAGAAATGGGAAATATTGGATACCTCGGGGGAACATAAAGTTCAGCGGACGTTTATTCCGTCCATGGGAGGCATATCCATTTTGCTCGGTGTCACTTTAGCACTTTTGATGAGTTTGCCTCTTCAGGAGTGGACCGGGCTTAAATATTTCTTTATATCAATTGGCTTAATGTTCTTGATTGGACTTCGTGATGATGTCCTGGCGCTCAATCCAAAACAAAAGCTTTTTAGCCAGTTTCTCCCTGTTTTTCTTCTCGTTTTTCTAGATGGTTCACTATTGACCTCTTTTTACGGCCTGGTCCCGACGCCGCTCTTTCCTCCCTTCATGTCCTGGACGATCAGCATCATAACTTTTGTCATCATCACCAATGCCTACAACCTTATTGACGGGGTGGATGGGTTGGCAGGCACCATAGGCTTGATTTGCCTCCTGTTTTTTGGGATTTGGTTTTATGAGGCCGGGAATAGGCCGATCAGTCTCATTTCATTTTGCTTTGCCGGTTCCGTGGTCGCCTTTCTCTTTTTCAACTGGCAGTCTTCCAGGATCTTTATGGGGGATACCGGGGCATTAATGGTAGGACTATTGCTCGCTTATCTGGCCATTCGTTTCATCAATGAAAATGCAGCGTTGCCGGCGGGGCATCAGGCTAAATTTGAAGCCTCTATCGGTACGGCCGTTTGTGTCCTTATTATCCCCATTTTTGATACCCTCCGGGTAATCGTCCTGAGAATAAGAAAAATGCAATCTCCTTTCCGGGCCGACCGGAATCATATTCATCATCGGTTCCTCAACATGGGCTTTTCACACGCTCACACCGTCTTGATTCTTGCCGGAATTAATATTTTCTTTATCGCATTGGCGTTGCTGTTGCGGGGAAACAACGATGCCTTAATTTTGGGGCTTGTCGTTTTGATTTGCCTGGGAATTAACTTCGTTCTAAGAAAAGGACAAAATCGAGTAGCTTGAGAACTTTATGCAGGAAAAAATAAGCCTTTTGGAGCAAGAGTTGAAGTTATTTCAAGGTCGAAACGCAGCCGATCTGGAAGAGTTTCGAATGAAATTCATCAGCCGCAAAGGAGCCTTGGCCGAACTTTTTGAAGACCTTAAAAAAGCGTCTCCGGAAAGTAAAAAGGATCTTGGCAAAAGTTTGAATAAGTTGAAACAAGAGGCAGAAGCGAAATTCAAGGAATTGAATCAAACGTTCGAAAATGCTGCCGGTCCTGGGGAGGTCGGGCTTGATTTAACGCTTCCCCCCATTCCCAACAAAACCGGCAACCTTCATCCGCTCAGCTTAACCCGCTACCGCATTATCGAAATTTTCGAACGCCTTGGCTTCAGTGTCGCCGATGGCCCCGAAATAGAAGACGATTGGCATAACTTTTCAGCGCTGAATTTTGCAGAGAACCACCCCGCACGCGAAATGCAGGATACTTTTTTTCTTGAAAGGAACCCCGATGTTCTCTTGCGGACACATACGTCCAACGTTCAGATCCGGTTGATGGAGAAACAAAAGCCTCCTATCCGGGCCATCATGCCAGGACGTGTGTATCGCAACGAAACGATATCGGCCCGGGCGCATTGTTTCTTTCACCAAGTGGAGGGGTTGTACGTCGACAAGAATGTGGGTTTTGTGGATCTGAAACAGACCCTCTATCAATTTGCCAGGGAGATGTACGGCCAGGACATTGACATCCGTTTTCGTCCATCCTTTTTTCCGTTTACCGAACCCAGTGCCGAGATCGATATTACCTGTTTGATCTGTAAAGGTACAGGCTGCACAGTCTGCAAATACAGTGGCTGGGTAGAGATAGCAGGATCGGGTATGGTCCATCCCAATGTTTTGAAGAATTGCGGCATTGACCCGGAAGAATATACCGGCTTTGCCTTCGGCATGGGGATTGAGCGTGTAACGCAATTGAGATACCGGATCAATGATCTGCGGCTTTATTCGGAAAATGATATCCGGTTTTTGAGGCAGTTTAAACCGGTATTTTAGATTGCGGACACGCGCGAGATCATAGGTCACAAAGAACACGGCGAACCACGGCGGGCACTGGGTTCAGGTGACTGGACTTACGATCTTGTCGCAAGGCGAAAATATAGAGACATGGGCGTGGCAACTGGATTTTTTTGACCCAGGAGATTGGCTTGTTAACTACTTGATATTCCCAAAACTACAACCATAAGAACTTTGAAAGCTAAACTAAGTATAATGCTCTCTATCGCTATGGTTATTCTTTCAGGATGTCTAGTAATCACGGATAGGGGAAAACTTGGGGACGACGTGAAATTTGTGACGATTGTAAATAATAGCAATAAATCAATCCATGCCATGAGGTCGTTTCTGTATCCCGATACAACATTGATCAATGCAAAGGAATGCGATTGTCCCCATATAGCGAGCAAATCGTCGTGTCAATGCCATTCTTCCAGTGGTTGGAAGGGTGACATTATCCAGAATTCACATGAAATTGGAATCATTTTTTTGGTATCGGAAGATTCCTTATTGACTATTTTAAAGAGATTTGATTATACGATTTCGGATTTTGATTCGGCGAAATGGACAATTGTGTATCCTTAACTTATTAAGACTTTCAAGTCAATAGTTGAAAAAGAGTTTGTGTCAAATCTTTATTGCTTTATGTTCTCCTGTTCAAGGCAAACACAAATTGAACAAACAATCCTAAATATAAGTACTAAATGAGCAGCAAAGAAATGAGTTCAACGATTCGAAAATTGCTCATGTCGCTCATGTTAGTTCTAATTAGTAAGGCCTTTTCGCCCAACAGGAGGATTCTCTCAACGTTTCGTACCAAGCAAAGCCTTCGATAAATGCAATAGATATCATTACTACGCTTAAGGTCGATACAATTGCAGATGCGGAAAGCAACAAATTGAAAGAAGTCGAAGCCAAAACACAAAGAATTCAACATAAACTCGACAACCTCAACCCTAAGAACAAGATCAATAGTGTCGCATCAAAAGAAGAGGAAGCGAAGAAACTAATTATGAAGGGGATGATTGTCGGGACTCCGAAGTAGGGGGCAGACTCCTGGTCCCGGACACTCCCAGAGTCTATTGGTCACAACGAACACGGCGAACCACAGCGGGCACGGCGAAATTGTCTGAACTGTGATTCTTGTGATTTTGAATGATGACCATGATTTTTTCATGTAAATATTACTGCGAGAATCACATGAATCACAAAAATCACAGTTCAGACAATTGACGAAGAAACGGGCGGCCTTGATGGAAATTTACCGATGAGAAGAACCGAAAAAAAGCAGTGGTCATTGATTTAAAGACGCTGGAGGAATATGATGACCAGACCGGTGATTTGTTTGATGTTATCATTGCTGAGTCCAGACGGGACGAACCTACCGTTAGCTGGAATGAATTGAAGAAGCGGCTAACGAGTAAAGGGAAGTTGTAATATGTGATTAAGATAGTAGAAATACGAAGGATAGGCTATCGCAAAGACATCTACGAATAAACCCACCCCGCCTGACAGAATCCTGATTTACCCCGCCTTCATCTCCTCATCAATCAGTTTATCCAACACCTCAAAAAAACTCATCTCATACTTCCATCCCAGTATTTTTTTAGCCTTACCGTTATCCCCGTAAATATCCATGATATCCACCGGCCGGAACAATGTTTCATCGATCCTGAGTTTATGAAGAGGGATCTTTAGTTTCTTGAAAACATAATGAATGATCTCTCTCAGGGAAACGGAACTTCCCGAGCAAATCGAGTAATCATCGGGACCCGAATGCTGAAGCATCAACCACATGGCTTTAACGTACTCCGGCGCATAACCGAAGTCGCGCTTCAAATCGATCTGTCCAACGGTCAATACATCCAGTTTCCCATTTGCAATTTCAATTGAATTCCGGATCACTTTCTTTACAAAAAAATTATCGGTACGCAGGTACGACTCGTGGTTGAACAGGATGCCGTTGCAGGCGAATAGACCATATGATTCCCGGTAATTTATAACGGACCAGAAGCCGGTTGCCTTTGAAATAGCATAAGGGCTTAACGGGTGCATGGGAGAGTCTTCCCTGACAGGGAGCTTTGTCACTTTACCGAACATTTCGCTGCTGGAGGCCTGATAAAAGCGGATGCCGGTATCGGTGATCCGGATGCTTTCTAAAAGGTTGAGAACGGAAATGGCACTGAACAGGATGGTACCAATCGGCTGTTCAAAGGAAACACCCACAGAACTTTGCGCCGCGAGATTATAAATCTCATCGGGTTTGTTTTTCTTTATCAAACTCATGATGCTGGTGATATCGGTCAGATCGCATTCTATGAGTTTTATTTTTTTGTCTATTCCTAAATATCGGAGATTAAATAAGTTGGCATGGTTGTATCCTCTTGTAATTCCAATGACTTGGTAGCCCTTGCTCAATAACAATTCGCTCAGGTAAGCACCGTCCTGTCCGGTAATGCCCGTTATTATTGCCGTTCGCTTTGATTTTTTCATGGTATCGTTGAAACATGCTATTTACCCTTTTACGCTATTCTGTCAAAGCCTATCTTTAAAGCGAATGGAGGTTCCTTTTGTCAATCTCAAAGCGCAATATCGAAGCATCAAGCCTGAAATCGACCGGGCCGTAGAAGCCGTTTTTGAAAGTGGTCAGTTTGCCGGTGGTACATTCGTTCAACGGTTTGAATCTTCATTTGCTTCCTTGTTGGATGTAAACCATTGCATTGGTGTTGGCAATGGCACCGACGCTATCTTCATTGCATTGAAATCGTTGGGTATTTCGTCGGGAGATGAAATCATTACGCCGGCCTTTAGTTGGATTTCGTCCGCTGAAACAATAACCCTCGCAGGTGGGAAACCGGTATTTGCAGACATCCTTCCCGAAACTTTTACTATCAATCCTGAATTGGCGGAGGCGCAAATCACAGGCAGGACAAAGGGAGTTATCCTGGTCCACCTATACGGCCAGGCCGGTCCAGCCCATCAAATAAAGCAACTCTGTAAGAAGCAC
>WNFM01219121.1_pt2 | contig 30588 bp, 29 predicted proteins | sample 5400271 | NCBI WGS metagenome assembly WNFM01 (sample SAMN13153352, study PRJNA577476) | soil metagenome | isolation source: 60 cm saprolite on Douglas fir-dominated hillslope | place: USA:California | collected 2013-09-17 | reverse complement strand
TCGGCGTTTTTTTCTTTCAACTTCTTGCGAGCATTCTCGGCGACTTTGTCGGTCTCCGCTGCAAAACCAACGATCAGGCGATGGCCTTTTTTGCGCGCGATGGTGGCGAGGATATCGGGATTCGGTTCGAGGCGCAGCGTGATCTCAGCGCCGGTCTTTTTCATTTTGTGAGTGGCGGCTTCAGCGGAGCGGTAATCGGCCACGGCTGCCGCGAAAATTGCGATGGTCGCCTCTGCAATGTTTTCTTCAACGGCATTCAGCATTTCGGAGGCGGTTCGAACATCAACGCGGGTAACGCCTTCGGGAGTTTCCAGATAGGTCGGTCCGCTGACTAAAATCACTTTGGCGCCACGTTGGGCAGCCGCTTCGGCCACTGCGTAGCCCATCCGCCCCGAAGAGCGGTTGCTCAAAAACCGGACCGGATCAAGATCTTCCTGTGTGGGACCGGCCGTGACTAACACAGTTTGTCCTTCGAGGTCGCGACGTACGCGCAGCACTTCGCGGACGGTGGCGATGATCGCGTCTTGCCCAGCGAGGCGTCCCGCACCTGTCATGCCACAAGCCAAATAGCCTTCGTCGGGACTTACGACGTGAACGCCACGCTCGCGCAAGCGGCCGATATTTTTCTGGGTCGCCGGATGATTCCACATGTTGACGTTCATCGCTGGCGCCACGACGACGGGCGCAGTGGTTGCGAGATAGAGCGTACTGAGAAAATCGTCACTGATGCCGCGGCTGAATTTGGCGAGGATGTCGGCAGTAGCAGGCGCGACCAGCAGCAAGTCGGTACGCTGCGCCACAGCGATGTGTTCGATAGCGCTTTCGAGGTTAGCTTCGCCACCGGATTCGGCAAACAGACTGGTGATTACTTTTTTTCCGGTGAGCGCGGCAAAGGTGAGAGGTGTGATAAATTCGCACGCCGCCCGAGTCATGACTACTTCAACCGAAAAACCTTCCTGCTGGAGGCGGCGCACCAGTTCAGCCGCTTTGTAGGCTGCCACTCCGCCGGTAACGCCAAGAGTGATGCGCATGGAGTTCTCGCCGCGCGTTACTTGCGCCGCTTGACGCCATCCTTGTCTTCGTCCACGGACTTGCCGGGACTGAACTCGTATTCGATCAAGCCGCTGTTCACTTCTTCGCAAGCCACGCGCGTGGGCTTCAAGGTGCGCGGATTTTCCAGCATTGGCGGCGCCCCCGCCATAATCTGGCGTGCCCGCCGCGCTGCAAGCACTACATACGCGAACTGGCTATCCGGAGCTTTTGTCTGCACGGTCATTTCAGTCTTTCCCCCCAAATGATGCCAGAAGTTCCACCACCCGGCCGCGCTGCCTGACTCTGCTGCAGCGAACCGCGGTGACGATCGATTCCACATCGCGGCCGGCCTGATCGACGTCTCGATTCATCACGCAAAAATCGTAGTACTGGCCGAAGGCCTCGATTTCGGAGCGGGCCCGCGCCAGCCGCCGGGCGATCTCTTCGTCCGAATCTTGCCCGCGGCTGCGCAACCGGCGTTCCAATTCCTCGCGCGACGGCGGCAAAATAAAGATAGCCACCGATTCCGGCAGCTTCTCTTTTACCTGTGCGGCTCCCTGTACGTCAATTTCCAGGACCAGGTCCAAACCCCTGGCGCGCGATTCGTCCAGCCATTTCTGCGGCGTGCCGTAGGAATGTTTGCCGAAGACGCGTGCGTATTCCAGAAACTCGCCGCGCCCGATCATCGCTTCGAACTCGGCTTCAGTGACAAAATCATAACACTTCCCACTGGCCTCAGTCGCCCTGCGCGTCCGGGTAGTACATGATCGAGAAGCCATGGTGCCCGGCATTTGTAACAATCTTTGTACCAGCGTGGATTTTCCCGACCCCGACGGCCCGGAAACGATCAATACCAGCGGCGCGAGAACTTTCTCTGGGCTCATTCGATGTTCTGCACCTGTTCCCGCAACTTCTCGATTTCCGCTTTGACCTCGAGACCGATGCCGGTGATCTGCAGCGCTTCGCTCTCGACGCCGGGCGTCTTGGAGAGCATGGTGTTGGCTTCGCGGTGCATCTCCTGCAAAAGAAAATCGAGTTTTTTGCCGAGTTCGCCGGCGCCGTCGAGCAATTTGCCGAATTGTAGCAAGTGACTCCTTAGGCGGTCGAGCTCCTCGCTGATATCGCTGCGCTCGGCCAGCATGGCGGCTTCCTGCGCGATGCGGCCGGAATCGATCGCGGTGCCGCTCAGCAATTCTTTCAAGCGCGACTCCAACCGCCGCGCAAATGCCGGACGCAACTGCACCACCAGCCCGCGCACCTGCTCGGTCTGCTCGCCGATTAGCGCAAGGCGGGTGCGAAGTTCATCCGTCAGGTGCCGCCCCTCGGCGCGCCGCATTTCATCCAATTTTGCCAGAGCTTCCCGGAGGCAGCGCTCCAGTTCGCGGCCGAGTTTTTCCTGTTCTTCTTCAGAATCCGGCACTGCGGGAGCCAACCCGCCAATTACGCCCGGCAGTCGAAGCAGCGCCACCACGTCCAACGCCGCGGAGACCGAGGTCTGCAGCCGCAACTCATCCGCGGCGCGCAAATAATTGGTAACGAGATCTTTGTTCACCTGAATCGGCGTGGCCGCTCCCGGTTCCACGATCACATGAACTTCCACGTGGCCGCGGTGGATACGGTCGCGCACGATCTGCCGCAGCCGCAACTCATACAGATCAAAACCTTCCGGCAAGCGCACTTTCAAATCCAGGAAGCGGTGATTGACGCTCTTCACGCTAACCCGCAAATCCCAGCCCAGCGCCTCGCCCTTCGATTGCGCGTAGCCGGTCATGGACATACATTCGGTTTTTTTTGTTTGTACTGCGCTCTTTTCACTCATCACTGGTTCCTCGTAGAAGATGTTGAGGGCAGCGGGGGCAAACTCGTTTGTACTGGGGCGGCCATTTCATCGTCGGTGAACTGCAAATCGTGCAGCCGGGCGTAAGTGCCGCCCTTGGCCAGCAACTCCGCATGCGTTCCCATTTCGCGGATGTGGCCGTCTTCCAGCACCAAGATTTTATCCGCACGGCGAATGGTCGCCAAGCGGTGCGCGATGACAAACGTGGTTCTCCCTACCATCAGGTTGGCCAACGCTTTTTGCACGAACATTTCCGATTCGGCGTCGAGCTCGGAAGTGGCTTCATCCAGAATGAGGATTGGCGAATCTTTCAAGATGGCACGCGCGATGGCGATGCGCTGCCGCTGGCCTCCGCTGAGCCGCGTCCCGCGTTCGCCGATGACGGTATCGTAACCCAGAGGGAGTTCCTGAATGAAATCGTGGGCCAGGGCGGCCTGCGCGGCGGCAATCACGCGATCGCGTTGCACGCTTCCCAAGCCATAGGAAATGTTATTCCAAACCGTATCGTGAAACAGAATATTTTCCTGGGTAACCATAGCGATCTGTTCGCGCAACGAACGCAGCGTCACTTCGCGGGTGTCGGCGCCATCAATGCGAATCGCTCCCGCAGTCGGCTCGTAAAAGCGCGGAACTAGGTTCACCAGCGTGGTCTTGCCCGCGCCGCTTGTTCCTACAAAGGCAACCACTTGACCTTTGCGCGCGTGGAAGTTGATGCCGCGCAGTACCGGCGTGGAATCATAGGAAAAGCTAACATTATCGAATTCAATTTCGTTGGAGAACTCCGGCAAGGGAACCGCTCCGGCGGCGTCGCGTTCTTCTTCTGCCAGGTCGAGGTACGCAAATACTTGGGTCGTCGCGCCTTGCGCTTGCTGGAACTGCTGGTACACCGAGCCCATTCTCTTGACTGGCTCATACGACTTGAAGAGCGAATAGACAAACGCGATGAACAGCCCCTGCGTCATCATGTTCAACTTGATGCGATCGCGCGCATACAACAAGAGCAGCGAAATGATGATCGGCTGGAGCATATCCATCAGCGGTGATGTCAAGACCTGCGCGCGAACCCAGCGCATGGTCTCGCGCAGCAAGCGCCGCGATGCATTCTGAAATTTTCCAATTTCAAAATCTTCCATGCCAAACGCTTTTACGATGCGGTTACCGCCGATGGTTTCCTGAAGTATCTGCGTGAGCTCGCCGAGCCGGGTCTGGCTGCTCTCGACCGAGCGGCGAATACGGCGGCCAAGATTCCCAATTGGCCAAACGATCAGCGGAAGAAAAATCCCACACGCCAGCGTCATTTTCCAGTCGATGTAAAGCAGAATGCCCACAAAAACGGGGAACAAAAATGCCTGGCGAAACAGGTCGGCCAAATATTCGGATATGGCCAGCCGCGCGCGTTCCACGTCGTTGATGACAGTTGAAAACAACTTTCCAGCCGGCTGGTTTTGAAAGAATCCGATCGGCTGCCGAATAATTCTTTCGTAAACCTTGTTCCGCAAATCAGTAATGGCGCGATGTCCGACGTACTGGATCAAACTGACGCCCGCGAATTCGCTCAAGGACTTGACGGCGAACAAGAGGAGCAACGTGATCGACACGACAGTCCAAACGTTATGAATGCTCGGCGGAAAAAAATGATTTACGTAAATCGCGCGTCCGCCAAAAGGCAGCTTGTCGGGAATCCTGAGGAGCAGGACGTTCGAATCGGCACTGGTTGGAGACAGCACCCGATCAAATATCGGAACGATCATCAGCGTTACTGCGCCTTCAGCCAGCGCCACGATTCCCAAAAATACAATGCCAACGACCAGGCTTATCTTGTACGGCCGCACGAAGGCCAGTAGCCGCTTCAATTGAGGTGAGATGACCGACGCCAAGCTCTTTGCTCCTGCTGAGATCCACCGCGACACAATGCCCCTGCGCAGTACAGTTGTTAACGCTATTCGTCCGCGGACGGATGTGTCAAGTTTGCCCGGGCTGCCGAAGCTCGCTTACTTCTCAATATCGCGGTGAATCACCTTGGTTGCGTACTTCCGCTTCTCCAGCGCTTTCTTGCTTCCCGCCGGTGCAACCAAACGCGACGGTCAGATAACTCTTGCCTTCCTCAATGTAGTGCGGCATCAGATACGCCAGCAGGCTCTGCATGCGCCGCAAAAACTCACCGGTCTGCGGAAACGAACGGATAAATTTCCGCACCTTCGCGTCGCGCCCGGTGTATTTTCTCAGCGCTGTCACAAAATGTGGGTTCGGCAGGAACCGCACGTCAAAAACCAGGTCGGCGTCGTTCGGAACGCCGTACTTGTAACCAAAGCTGACCACCGAAATCAGCATCGGGTGGCGATCCGGATTTTTGAATCGCCTGGTGATAAAACTCCTGAGTTCGTGCACGTTGAACTGCGTGGAATCAATCACCACATCCGCCAGTTTGCGGATCGGCGCCATCAATTCCCGTTCGTTTTGCAGACTTTCGCGAACCGAATGATCCTGGCCCAGGGGATGCGGCCGCCGGGTTTCGCTGTACCGCCTCAGCAGCGCGTCCTCATTCGCTTCGATGTACACCAGCGAGATCGGATGATTCTTCCGCAAATGCTTCAGCAGGCCGGGCAACTTGTGCAGTTGCATTCCTTCGCGTGCGTCCACCAGCAACGCCGCGCGGCTGAAATCACCTTCGCCCGCTTCGTGCAACTCCGCAAAGATTGGGATGAGCTCCACTGGCAGGTTGTCCACGCAGTAGAAGCCCATGTCTTCAAAGGCTTTCAGCACAGTACTTTTCCCGGAGCCGGAAAGCCCGGTCAGGATTACCAGCTGGCTCGATTCCCTTTTTGCTGGGGGATTCACTTTGGATAAAGCGCTCAGGCTTTGACTCGGCGCTGGTGCGTACTCGGGATGCGCATATCTTCGCGGTATTTCGCCACGGTTCGCCGGGTTACGTGGATGCCGGCATCTTCAAGCTTCTGCGCAATGTGCTCGTCGGTCAGCGGTTTCGAGCCGTCTTCTTCTTCGATCATTTTCTTCACCAGCCGTTTCAGCGTCAGCAGGGACATTCCCCCGCCTTCAGGCCCATTCACCGATTCGCTGAAGAACGATCGCAACTCCAGCACGCCCTGCGAAGTGTGCGCATATTTGCTGGCCACCGCGCGGCTTACCGTGGACGGATGTACGCCAACTTCTTCCGCGACTTCTTTAATCATCATCGGCTTCAGCGCGTCCGGCCCGTGGTCCAGAAATTCACCCTGGCGCGCAATGATCGATTGGCAGACCCGCAAAATCGTATGCTTTCTCTGCTCAATATTTTTCAGGAGCTGAATCGCCGCGGTGAAGCGCTCTTTCACGTAATTTCGTACTTCGCGGTCGGCCGCGTCGCGGGCGAGCAACCTGCGGTAGGTCGGGCTCAGCCTCAGCTGCGGCATGTCGTCTTCGTTCAGGAAAACCTGCCACAGGCCGTCCACTTTGCGAAAGTAGACATCCGGCTCGACCAGCCGCGCCTCGGTTTTGTTGTAGCGAAGGCCTGGCCGCGGATCCAGCTTCCTGATTACGTCCAGCGTCCGCTTTACCAATTCCAACGGGCGATTGACGGCTCGCGCGATTTCTTTCAGTTGGTTCGCCTGCACCTGCTTCAAATGTTCGGAAACAATCTGCTGGGCCAGGGTGTTCGTCGGGTCAAATGCGTGCAGTTGCAGCAACAAACATTCACGCAGATCGCGCGCTCCGACACCGATAGGGTCGAAATCCTGCACCACCGCCAGCGCATCTTCCAGGTCGTCCTGGGTGTACTTCCCGTCTTGCAGCAATTCCTCGTTCGAAGCGGTCAAATAGCCGTTCTCGTCTAAATTGCCGATGATGGTGTCAGCGATTTCGCGCACCGCGTCCGAACAAATGGTCACGCTCAACTGCCAGTTCAAGTGTTCAGAAAGTCCCGCAGGTGAGGAGAGGAACTTTTCAAACGATGGCCGCTCGGAAATTTCGCGTTCCTGAGATTGCCCGCCGTCGCCGCCGGTGTCCAGATACTGATTGAAGAAGCTGCCGACATCGAACTCGTCAAAGGCATTCAGCTCCTTTTTCTCGGGAACTTTTTCAGTTTCATTCTTGAGGAAGGTTTCGTCGCTGTAGTTGTCGGTGGTAGTCGGTTCTTCGCTCAACTCTTCCAGCACCGGATTGGCCACCATCTCGGTGTTGATCATCTCCCGCAACTCCAGGCGGTTCAGCGCCAGCACGCTGACCATCTGCACCAGGCCAGGCGTCAGTATCTGCTTCTGCGCCACCCGTAAGTTGAGTTTGAGCCCTTGCCAAGCCATGTTCGCGAACGACTATCCTTCCGGCTGCTTTCGACTGCGAATCAATTCAAGCGGAAATGATCGCCCAAGTACACGCGGCGCACCTCGGGATCGTTGCTTAAATCCTCCGGAAGCCCCTTACGAAAAATCTTGCCACTTTTCAGGATGTACGCTCGATCCGTAACCGTCAAGGTCTCTCGCACATTATGGTCCGTGATCAGCACGCCTATCCCGGACTTGGCCAGTCCGCGAATGATCTCCTGCAGGTCCTTTACGGTCAGCGGATCGATGCCGGAGAACGGCTCATCAAGCAAAATAAAGGAAGGCTCGAGAGTCAGCGAGCGGGCAATTTCCAGCCGCCGGCGTTCTCCGCCCGACAGCATGTACGCCTTGCTCGTTCGAACCGTCTCCAGCCCCATTTGCGCCAGCAACTCTTCCAAACGGTCGCGCTGTTGTTCTGGAGTGAGCGGGAGTGTTTCCAGAACCGCCAGCAGGTTTTCTTCGCTGGTCAGTTGGCGGAACACCGAGGGCTCTTGAGGGAGGTAGCTGATTCCACTGCGGGCCCGGAGGTACATCGGAAGGTCGGTAATTTCTTCGCCGTTCAATAAAACGCGGCCGGAATCGGGACGGGCAAGTCCCACCAAAATATAGAAAGTAGTGGTCTTACCGGCGCCGTTGGGTCCCAGAAGCCCAACGACCTCACCTTGTCCGATCTCCAGCTCGACGTCGTCTACGACCTTGCGGCCTCGGTACGACTTGTTTAACTCGACAGCCTGGAGCTTCAGCATTCCTCGTCACTAGTAACCGCGATACCGTCACGAACCAAGGATGACCGCGGCCACTATTTTTCGACCCGGTGCTTCGTCAGCGTGCGCGATCCATTTTCAGAATCAACGATGATCGTAGCATCCGCTAAAAAGAAGGTCAATTGACGGCCTACGGTGGTGCCTTTGGACGCGTCAAAAATGGTGGGGTTTCCGCCGGTCATCACGAACTTTCCGTCTGCTGCGGTGTATTCGCCATGCTCGGCCGTCGCACGACGGTCACCTTGTTGCACCATGACCGAGCCTGCGGCCACAGCCCGGCTGATCTGCTTGGCGCCAACGGTCATTGCCTTACCATTGGCTGCTTCGACTGCCGAGCTTGCGCCCGCCGCTGCCGCGCTGGGCGCTTGCGTGAAATATAAGTCGAGCAACGCGCTGTTGATCTTGTCATCCGGAGATTGCACCACTACATCGCGTTCCAGCCGCGCTCGGTTCTCCTGATCCCAATAGGTCATCTTGGCCGATTGCGCGTGCCATAAGACTGGCGGCTTCGGAGAAGCATTACCTCCTGGCGTGCTGTCCTTTAGGTTGCCGGGAGCCTGCGGAAAAACGGCTCTTACATTCCCGACCGCGTTCATCATTTTCTCGTTCTTCAACAACTCGATCGAGTCAGCCTCCAGCACTGAGTCTCCCTGCCACAACCGTGCGTGACCGGCGTAAAGCGCGCGCCCGGTTTTCGAATTGCCCGCGACCTGGTCCGCACTGATGTGCGAAGCTGCCGGTGCAAGATGGACCGTTCCGCCGCGCGCCGACAGATCCGAAGAATGCACGCCACCTTCACCGCGCATGGCCCCTGTGGTTTGCCAGAAGGTCAACTTTTTCGCCGCCGTCAAGCTCGTCGCGTCTCGAGCAATCGCGTGCCCGGTCAATGTTGCAGACTGGTCGGCCCGCTCGAACGCCGCGTGATCCGCCCGCGCCGCGCGCTGCCCTTCGTTCAAATGTACGTCCTCGCTCAACTCCATGCGCGACCAACTGCCCTGCGGCTGGAGTTCCACAAATCCGTTCTTCGCCGTCGCGGTCTGCTGGTCGGCTCCCGCGAGATTTCTTTCCGTCTGCACATTTCCCCTTGCATCCAGGCGCGAAGCTTTTCCCGCCGCATCGAACTTCAAGCCTAGCTGGTCTGCCTGCACCACGGTCTGCGCGGCCTTGGCGGCGGCATTCGCCGCTTCATTCCACTCGATTCGCCCTGAGACTGGCGTATCTGCCGCCACCAGTCGAGTTCCGTTGCCGCCGCTCTTTCCCGAGCCCTTTTCCGCAGCCTTCTCAGCAAACGTCAGCCGCAACTCCTCGGTCGTCAGTCGCCGGCGATCGCTGTCACTTTCGCTGTGAGCCCCGCCGCGCGAATTGGTTCGCGCATCCACCGCACCCTTCAGCACCAGCAGCCTCGGAGCATTTTGCCCGGGCACCATTTCCATCGACGCGCTCTGCGCCTTGACGCTCTGCGTCTCCTGGCCGCGCACCGCTTCTCCGCTCACGCTCCCGCTAGCTTCTGCGTGCATGATCCAACCTTGCGGGGCTAGCGTCGCGGTCATCTCATCCGCCGAAATTTGCTGCTGGCCTTTCCCACTGTGTGCCGTGAACTCCGGCCGAACATTTCTGCCGGCGGCTTTCGCGATCACTCTCTTCGCGCGAAAATTTTCGTCCAGTTCCAGCAAGAACGCCGCCGCCGTCAGTCTCGCCGTCTGAGTCTTTGCTTCCGCCGGCCCTGCCAAAAAAATTGTTCCCGCATCTCGCGAAAAGTCCATCCGCGTTCCGGAAACTTCCACCGGCTCCGCTTTCGCGGCGGACGCCTCGCCGATTTTCTTCGGATTTGTGGGAGGATGCAGCTTCAGTTGCACGTTTCGTTGCAGCCGCAACGTTCCCTGGTCCGAGCTGTACTCGGCGCCGACGGCTTGCCCGCTACCGTTCGCGAACGTGAATCGGACATCCCGCTCCGTTTTCGCCGTTCCGCTGGCGCGGTTGAAAATCATGGCACGGGTGTTCACTTTCATCGTTTCAGGCGAACCCGGCTTGCTTCCCGCCGCCTTCCAGTGTTCGGCGCTCACCAGCGTAATATCCACGTCGCCCGCGCAGTTGATGTCTCCGCTGTCTTTCGCATAACGGCAGGTGTGTGTCTCCATGGTGTCGTGCCGGCCGCCGTCTTTTCCGAAAATGGTGATCTTTACGCCCTCCAGATCGGTCGCATTCAATCCACGAAAGTCCGTGGATTTCGATGCCTCCACGGTAAAGATCGTCCGATTCTCCTCAACCTTCGAAAAGGTCAAAACAGTCGATTGCCTTTCCACATTCACCGCCGTCGGGGGCGGCGCGTTACGCCGTTCGATAAGCCGCGTCCAGCCACGCTTCAGGTAAATCCCCACGGTCAGCGCGGCAAACACCAACGCCACCGCGGCGCTCCACCGAGCATACCGCGCTGCTTCGCTTTTCCTCATCGTTCTCAGTTAATCAGAATTGCCCACGCCTGTACACCGTGCGGGTTAAGCATCACTCCCACCGAACGGTTACGTGAGGATTCGCTCTTGCACGCCGGGCGGAAAGGCTCGAATCTGGTGAATGAACGCCGCAATCGACCACAATTCTTTTTCCGAATAGAACGGCCGGTAGGCCGACATTGCCGTCATGCGCACACCATGCTTCACAATTCAATAAATCTGTGGCTCGGTGTAGTCCGTCCCCATATGTGGCAGTTGTGGAACTGGCGGATGGCTGCTCCGATCTTCGCGAAACGGCGCCACAGCCGCGCCTGCTGTCCCAGTATCCACGTTCGTAACCGTGTCAGTCACTGTCATCACGTTTTTCACCGCCAACTCGCGCCTTGCGCCATCCATCGCCACTCCTCTTCTACCCACACCAATCGCTCTAGACAGACACCTCTGCCCTTTCCCTTCCATGCAAGCCCACGACCTATAAGAGAACCCCAATGTCCGGCTTGGTTCCTCCGCGTATCTCTGCGTACTCAGCGCCGGCGTTTACCCGATCTGGTCGGGGCGTTATCATTTTCCGTTCTTCATTCTTAGGACCATTCACCCTGGAGAAACCCATGCGCACACTTCTCACTTGCGTATCCCTCGTCGTCGCACTCCTCTTACTCCCGTCCGCCGCTATCACACCCAAAGCCACGCAAACCGAACGCATTCCGCAATTCGAAAACGACGAAGTCAAGGTCTGGAAGTCCATCGTCCTCCCCAACGCGCCACTCGCCATGCACCGCCACGAACATCCCCGCGTCATCATCGCGCTCGCCGGTGGCACCATGAAAATCGTAGAACAATCCGGCCCCTCCGAATCTCACGTCTGGGAATCCGGCAAAGCCTACTGGCTCCCCGCCAACCCTCACGGCACCCTCCACGCAGACGTCAACGCCAGCGACAAACCCATCGAAGTCATAGTCGTCGAACTGAAAAAAGCCCAATAGAACGCCCTATTTTTCGGTGCGTATTGCCTTTGGCTACCACCGTTCCCGGAGTCCGAGGATCCCGTGTCCTTTACTTTGAGACTCTTCTGAAAAAGTGGGGGGTAAGGGTAGTCTGTTCTCCGAGAGCAGTTCGCTACCTTCGCAGGTCCTTTAGAATCTGCAGTTACAAAAAAGGGGGTGGTAGCGACTTCCAACTGGCACTTCACAGGAACGGAAAGTAGCTCGAGGCGAGGTGGGTCTGACTGAATACTGAAGACTGATTCCCGAATACTGCCTTACCCTGCGCTCTCCGCGCTCGCTGACGGCAGATGCGGCAAGATCCCAACATTCGCCACCGCCACGCTGTCCCGGTTGGTATTCTTCGCCAGGTACATCGCTTCATCCGCGAGGTGTAGCAATCCTTCTTTGGTGCGCGAATCCATCGGGTACGACGCCACGCCCATGCTGGCGGTCAGCTTGATGTTCAGGCCTTCGCCCGGCAGCCATGTCGCTTCGCGCAGCATTTTGTGCAGGCGCCGCGCCACCAGCATGGCGTTCTCTTTCGAGGTTTGCGGCAGCAGCAACACAAATTCGTCGCCGCCATAACGGAACGCGAAATCGATCAAACGCGAATGAGCCTTCAGCGCGTTGCCGATTTCCCACAGCAACCGCGAACCCACCAGATGTCCCTGGGTGTCGTTCACCTGCTTGAAATGATCGAGGTCGATAAAAATGAGCGAAAATTCGTAGTTGTAACGCTGCGAACGGTAAATTTCCGTTTCCAGGATGAAGCCCATGTGCCGCGCGTTATAGAGCGTCGTGCAATCATCGGTAATCGTCAGTTCGTGAATCCGCTTGACGTGTCGCGCATTCTCCAACGCAATGGCCGCGAAGTCCGAGAGCGCTTCCAGCAGCTTCAAATCCCGCGCGTCGAAACCATCGGGTCCGATGCAGTTGATCAATTCAATGACGCCCAAACAGGTATCGCGAAACTTTACTGGCACCGCAACAATTGATTGGGTCTCGGTCCTGGTCTTTTCGTCTACCTGCGAGAAAAACCGCGTGTCCTTCGAGGTGTCCGGCACCACCACCGTCTCGCCGTGCGCTGCAACCCAGCCCGCGATTCCCTGCCCCATCTTTACCCGCACATCTTTCAGCGCCTGCGAAGCCGTTCCCACCGCCAGCTCGAAATACAGTTCCTGCTTGGCTTCATCCAGCAACAGCAAAGACCAGTTGTCCGGGCGCAGGAATTCGTCGATCTTCTCCATGATTGTGCGCAGCACCTGGTCGAGCTGCAGCGATGACGTCAGCGCCTTTCCGAGTTCCTGGAAGACTGCGACCTCGCCGGCTTCGCGTCGTTCCGAGGGCAGCCCTGGATTGCGGCGCCGCTCAACCGTCGGAAACTGTTTTGTTTCCTCCACGCTGGACAGTCCTATCCCCTTCTCATTTGGCGGCCGCGCAGACGTGCGAAAACACCGCGCCGTTCGCAGATTCGGCCTTTCTGCGTTTCACCGTCAGTATAGGCGCGCAGCAAAAAGGGAAGCAACCTGTCCTTGGTACAGGCGTTGCCATCTCGCCATCCACTCCTGTTCGCTGCAAACCGGTCCGCAATCGGTGTCCGCCGCAGCTTCCTCCATCTGTTTCTTTTTCATGGGTTTGACAGCGCCTCCGCGCCGCACCTATAGTTCGTCCAGGCAAGATTGCTTGCCAATTCCTGCCGGCGTTTTCCGCTGCGCGGAACCGCGGCACCCGCTAAAATCGAGGATTGGTACGACCAAATGGCCAAGGGTACGTTCGGGGAGCGTCTGAAGCGCGAGCGCGAGCTGCGCGAAGTCTCACTCAACGAAATCGCCTCGGCCACACGCATCGCCGCAAAATTCCTGGAAGCTCTCGAAAACGAACAGTGGAACAAGCTGCCCGGCGGCGTCTTTGGCCACGGTTTTGTCCGCAGCATCGCCCGCTATCTCGGATTGAACGAAGAGGATTTGCTCTCTGAATACGATATGGCGCGCAGCGAAGCCTCCGCACCAGCCGCGTCCAAGCCGGAGCAACGCATTCCTTCCCCGCCCAAATGGATCCCCGCCGTCGCGGTTGTTCTGCTGCTCGCCGCACTCGCAGGTCTGGTCATCGGCGGGCGTTATGCCTGGCGACTCTATGTCGCACGCCGCGCCGCGAAAAAATCTTCTGCGGTGGTGAACGTTCCTTCGCCAGCGGAATCCAAAACTGTCGCCACGAGTTCAAATCTAACTGCACCGGCGGTTTCGCTTCGAAAAGCAGCCAGTCTGGATCTTTCTGTTGCAGCGTCCGCCGCGTCCCGACTACGCATGGTTGCCGACGCCAGTGTGGTCTATGACGCGGAACTCGCCGCCAGACAAAATTTGCGATTTTCCGCGCATGAAAGATTTGACGTCACCGCCACCGACTCTTCCGCGGTGTTGCTGGAGTTGAACGGCCCAACCGTTCAGCTCAACGGCACCCCCGGCTCGTCCGGTACAATCTCATTGACGGCGAATGATCTGAGGCAGGCCACCGGTGGAAACACTCAACCCTGAAATTCTGGCTAGTTTGCGGCAAGGCAGCGCCAACCGCGAAGAAAAGCTCGCGGTGTGCACCGGCGGAGTAAAACTCGCAGCCGCGGACTTGGCGGAAATTCTCGCGGTGCTGGCGCTCGATTCCGACCAACTGGTTTCCAAGCACGCTCAGGAAGCGATTCTCGCTCTGCCCATCGAACACTTCGTCGAAGCGCTGCATCGCCAGGAGGCGCTGGAACCGCTGTTTGCGTTTGCCGCAAGAAATCTTGCTGGCAAACCGGGCGTTGCCGAAGCGCTGATCAAGAACAAAAGTTGCGGGCCGCAACATCTGGTTCCGGTGGTGCAGCATCTCTCGGCACTCGGTATTCAGGCGCTGATGGAAGAGCTCGATCGCGTCAGCGATTCCAAGGAACTGGCCTCTGAATTGGAAAAGTCCACTTCGGTCACCTTGGAACAAAAAGGCCAGCTAAACGAACTGCTGAGCGATGCCACGCCGGATGTGGCGGCGCTTGAGGAAGCGTTGGTGGACGCCGAGCCCGATAACGAAAGACGCAAAACGCTGCTGCAACAGATTTCAACCATGACCGTTGCCAAACGCGTGAAATTCGCGATGATGGGCGGCGCCGATGCGCGCCGCGTGTTGATTCGCGACACCAACAAAGTAGTTCAACGCGCAGTGCTGCAGTCGCCTCGTTTGACCGACCAGGAAGTGGAAGCCTTCTCGGGAATGACCAGCCTGACCGATGAAATCTTGCGCATCATTGGCAAGAGCCGGAATTTCCGCAAGAACTACAACGTCGTTCGCAATCTTTTGAACAACGGCAAGGCGCCGCTGGACGTCACCCTGGGCTTGCTTCCGATGCTCAATCCGACTGACCTGAAAAGGCTCGGCATGAACAAGAATATTCCGGAAACGCTGCGCTCCAGCGCGGTAAAACTGGTCCGTCAGCGGAACGTAAAGAAAGACGACTAACCCGGCCATATGCCCATGAGACTCTCGCCAAAAATCGATCGCAGTTGCCTGATTCTCCTCGGTTTGATCGCAATCACTTGCACTTTCGCAACGGGATTCGTGCTGGCTGCACCACCTGATCCATGGACCGCGGAACAAACGGTACAACCTGCGCAATTCGTTGAGGAATTGCGGCAGGAGAAAGCGCCGCATCCGTTGGTGATTTACGTTGGAGTGCGCGCGCTTTATAACGGCGGGCATATTCCCGGCGCGGTGTACTACGGACCGGGGTCGTCGGAGCAAGGAATTAGCGATTTGAAAAAATATGCGGCAGCGCTGCCGAAGGATTCTGATGTCGTGCTGTATTGCGGATGCTGCCCGCTGGAAAAATGCCCGAATTTGCGTCCGGCGTTTACCGCATTGAAGGACATGGGATTTGCGCGGCTGCGGGTGCTGCTGCTTCCAACCAGCTTTAATGTTGATTGGGCGGAAAAGGGATACCCGGTTCAAAAAGGCACTTGAGTTTCAGCCCGCGTCAGTCGTCGAGCTTTGGATGGAGTTTGTGAAAGCCGGTCGCCTCCTGATAAGCGCGAGCGAGCGCCAGCAGCTTTGCCTCGCCGTATAAATTTCCAAGAAAGGTGAGGCTCGATGGAGTCTCCGGCCCGCCGACGTTGTCATCCGCGCCGTCGGCAAGCGAAGCGGGAGGCGGGGCATCCGGTCCGCGAAACCCGTTAGGCAAAATCAGCGCCGGGTGGCCGGTAAGATTTGTAATGACCAATTGCTGACTAAAAGTTGGAGCAACGATCACATCGAAATCGGCGAATACTTTGCCGACGGCGTCCATGGCCAAGCGGCGCGCGCGACTGGCTTGTATATATTCGACCGCGGGGAAAAAGCGCGCGGAACGAAAAGTGTTCGGCCAGTCGTCGGGTCCTTGCTCGGTTAAAAGTTTGTCGCGGCCAGTGCGGGTGAGTTCGTCGAAAGCGGCTGCGGCTTCCGATTCCAGGATCATGACCATGGCGTCGTAGGGAAACTTGGGCATTTCGACGGGAGCGAGATTCACGCCCATCGCGCGAAGTTTTTCCAGCGAGGCGTCGTTGAATTTGCGGTCGTAGGCGATGCGCACGCGTCGCGCTTCCCGCCGTTTGTTCGCTTCTTCGCGCTTTTTTATTTCTTCTGGCGTGGTGGCAGGTTTTTCTTCGGCTTCCGGCTGCTGGGGTTCTTGCGACGGTTCGAAATCTTTTTTCAAGTAACCGACGCGCAGGTGACGCCAATCGAGGTCGGCGTTCCAATTGAACTTTGCGTCGCGCTCAACCGTGCGATCCTTTCCGTCGGGTCCATAAATCGCGTCCAGCACCAGCGCGCAGTCTTCCACGCTGCGGCAGATCGGCCCAAGTTTGTCCATGCTCCAGGAAAGCGCCATGGCCCCACTGCGCGGCACGAAACCGAAGGTTGGACGCAAGCCGGTGCAGCCGCAACGCGTCGAGGGCGAAGAAATCGAGCCGAGCGTTTCCGATCCGATGCTGAACGCGACGCAGCCCGCGGCGGTGGCGGAAGCGGGACCCGCGGACGATCCGCTCGAGCCTTGCTTGGGATTCCACGGATTGCGGGTGATGCCGCCAAACCAGTGGTCGCCGTTGGCGAGCGCGCCGAGGGTAAGTTTGGCGACCAGCACTGCGCCTGCTTCGTCCAGTCTTTTTACCACCGTGGCGTCTTCGTCGATGACCTGTTTTTCAAAACCGCCCGCGCCCCAGGTGGTCGGATAGCCCTTCACCGCCAGTAGATCCTTCACGCCCCAGGGCAATCCGTGCAGCGGGCCGCGATATTTTCCCGCGGCAATTTCGCGGTCAGCCTGTTTCGCCTGCGACAATGCGCGTTCTTCGGCAAGGGTGACGACAAATCTCAGTTTTGGGTCGTAGCGTTTCAGGCGCTCGAGGTATAGCTCGGTGAGTGAAATGGAAGAAATTCTTCGGGTGCGCACAAGTTCCGCCAACTCGCGCACGGTGGCAAATGCCAAGTCTTCTGGCTTTTTCGAAACCGCGATGGCCGGCGCAGCCGAAATTCGCGCCGGCGATTTCTGCGTGTCGAATTTCACACCGGAGGTTGCTGGGAGAAAATAGAGGGAAGGCTCGACCGAGTTCGCCATATGGAGTTGGAAAATTTCGTCATAGCTTTTGGCATGATCGTTCAGACCTTCCAGCATCATTTCCTTGTATTCATCGGGGATCGTGACACCGGCAATTTTTGCTGCGTTATCGATCATGTCCTTGGTGATGGCGGTCTTTCCTTGCGATTGCGCCCACAGCACTCCGGGCAAAAGCGTGCCGCCGAGTCCGGCCGCCGAGAAAACCTTCATGAATTCACGCCGCTGCAGCATTGCCGAAACCTCCGCAAAGAAAACGAGAGGCGGTACATTAGCACAGGACGCAGAGAGTTTTGCAGTCGCACCATAACAGACACTGCGAAATTCGGCGGGCGGCGACAAGTTGTTGTACTCTTTACGGCGAATGAGCAGCAGTTCGGGAGGCACGATGCAAGCCGGCGGCAATCGATTTTCTAGATTTGGATTGACGATACGCAGCGCGATCTTGTTGGCAGGGATGCCCTTGCTAATGCATGGGCAATCGGCGTTGCCGAAGCCCGATAAAGATACGGTACTGAAAGCGGCCGACATCAAGCCAAAGCTTTTCCCGGAGTCGGTATTTTTCCGCGGGCAGACCGCACCTTCGCAGATGCGCAATACCGGCGGAATCCATTTTGTCGATGATTTCTATGTACTGGCGGGTTTGGTGGACAATTCGGGTTACTCCACGGCGCTCCGCCAGAAATATCAAGCCTATCTGATCACTGAAGTAACGCTGCAATTTGCAGGACAAACGCTGAAGCCGGGAGCATATGGGGTCGGTTTTATCGAAGGCGGCAAATTCGTGGCGCTCGATCTCGGCGCCAACGATCTGTTTCAAGTGGGTTCGCAAAGAGACACCGAAATGAAGCGGCCGGTGCCATTGCAGATCACCGCAGCCGCGGAAAACGGGAAGTACCGGTTGTACGCCGGGCGTGATTTCGTGGAATTCAGCCGAGCCAAGTGATAAGGAGCGCCGATCCCATGCATAGAATTATTCTTCGTTCGCTTGCGCTGGGTGCGATCTCGGCGGCAACGCTGGCCTCTGCGCAGACCCCGTCCAAGCTGCTCTTCGATGGCAAGTCCTGGTGGGATCACGTGAAGGTGATCGCTGACGACAATATGGAAGGGCGGGAGACTGGCAGCTTGGGCTTGCGCAAAGCGGAAGCGTACGCGGTGGAGCAACTGAAGAGCGCGGGACTGGAACCCGCAGGGACCGACGGCTTCTATCAAAATATAAAATTCGTGCAACGGCAAATCGATGAACAGAATTCGTACGCGTTCATTTCGCTGAATGGGCAAGCGAATCCGGTGGCGCTGGGCGATGACGGCTATTTTTCGACCCGCGTGGAAGGCAGCGACGAAGAAATCAACGCGACGCTGGTATTCGCCGGGAACGGCTTGCAAGTTCCTGAAAGTGGTGTGGACGAGTTAGCGGGCCTGGACCTGAAGGGAAAAGTGGTGGTGTATCTGGCGGGTTCGCCGTCAACGGTGCCGGGTTCGCTGGCGGCGCATTATGGCGGACTCGGGCCGCGGTGGAAGAGTTACGCGTCACGCGGCGCGGTCGGCATCATCACCATTCCGAATCCCGCTTCGATGGATATTCCGTGGACCCGGATGTCGCTGAACCGGGCACATCCATCGATGGATCTCGCCGATCAGGAATTCAACGAAGTAGCCGGATTGAAAATCGGGCTGCTGTTCAATCCCGCGTCGGCGGAAGCGCTCTTCGCGAGTTCCGGGCACTCTTTTGCCGAAATTGCCGCGCTGGGAAAAGAGCGCAAGCCACTGCCGCACTTCAATCTTGCGGTAACGCTGAAAGCTCGCGCGACGATCAAGAAGATCCCGCTGGAGTCGGCAAATCTTGTGGCGAAGCTGGCCGGAACCGATCCGACACTGACAAATGAATACGTGGTGCTCTCCGCGCACGTCGATCACGTGGGAATCGGCGAAGCGGTGAACGGAGACAAGATCTACAACGGAGCGATGGACGACGGCAGCGGCACGGCGGCAGTGCTGGATATCGCGTATTCGCTCAAGCAACATCCGGAAAAGCTGAAGCGTTCGATACTCTTCGTGTTGGTAACCGCGGAAGAAAAAGGCCTGCTGGGCTCAAAATATTTTGCGGCGCATCCAACGGTGGACGGCAAGTCCATCGTGGGGGACATCAACATTGATATGTTCTTGCCGATCGTGCCGATGAAAGTATTGCGAGTGCAGGGGATCAATGATTCAACGCTAGGCGATCGAGCGGCGGCGATTGCGCAATTGTTCGGAGTCAAGGCCGTGGCCGATCCCGAACCGCTGCGAAATCTATTCGTTCGGAGCGACCAATACAATTTCATCCGGCATGGCATTCCGTCGGTGATTATGGACGTGTTCTACGAACCGGATTCCCCGGAATCTAAAATTTTCAAAGAATGGCTGACGGTGCGTTATCACGCGCCCAGCGACGACATCAACCAGCCGGTAGATCTGCACAGCGCGGCACTGTATGAAGAGATTGTCCGGCGCTTGCTTGTGGATACCGCCAATGCGAGCGAACGGCCGCAGTGGAAGCCAAATTCGTTTTTCCGAAGATACGCCACGGCTCAGGCCAACTGATCCAAACAGACCAACGATCCGGTAGCTGGGGAAACGCCGATGATGGACGCCGAGTGGCTGCGCAAAATCTGTCTGGCGTTCCCATCGACGACCGAACAAATACAATGGGGCTACGACCTGGTGTTCAAGGTGGGCGGAAAAATGTTTGCGGTCGCGCCGCTAGAGCCCGCGCCAGTCTGCCTTTCGTTCAAATGTTCGGATGAATCGTTTGCGGAGCTGACGGAACGCCCACAGATCATTCCAGCGCCATACATGGCGCGCGCGAAGTGGGTGGCGCTGGAAAGTCCGGAGGTAATTTCGCGCGCCGAACTAGCGGAATTGTTGCGCGCTTCCCATCAGATGGTGTTTGCGAAGTTGCCGAAACGGGTGCAAGCGGAACTAAGTGCGAAGCCGGCAGCAGCGAAAAAAGCGACAAGCAAGGTTGCCGGCAAAGCGAAGCGATCGAAGAAAAACTAAGCCGTGACTTTGTTCCGGGTGACGTTGGGAAGTGCGCGGCGGAGCGGCTTGGCGCCAGGAATTGGGAAGGTCATGTTCCAGAAGTTGATTTCGCCGGAGAGGAATTCGACGCCGACGTAAGTCTTGCCGTCGCGCTTGCGCTGAATCGAGACAATCCGCGCCTCCACTTTACGGGCGTTGCTTTCGTTGACGATGACCACCGATTGACCGACCACCAGCGGATGTTCGGTTTCCAATTGCGCGCCGTGCTGGCTGACCGCATTCGATTTTACGTGGATGCAGAACTTTTGCCCGTCTTCAAGATGGCCGTGCACGGCAAGCGGCACGGTCAAGGAAACACGTTGGGTGCGGCGACGCTCTTTGCAGCGAAAGTGCAGTAGGGACATACGTTGGGCCAGGAACTCCTGCTGGCTTCGATATTGAGGACGCTTCCGCCTTGAGACTAGGCCGTCGAAGCAGTTACGGAAGACTTTCCGCGTTCTTGCTACCGGCCGTTGACGGAATTCTTGCTTCCCTCAATACGGCCATGTTCTCAATTGTCCGTGGGATGGACAATAGAGAGTTAGTACCAGAACCCCCAACCCAGCAAGGTAGTACGCTAGTCTTTTGTAATTGTGGAGTCAACGGCAAATCTCGCAAATGAATGAATTTTTTTCGATTGAGAGGGCCTAAGGCCTTTCAACCCGCTTTCTAGGTAGTATCGCCGAGCAACAGCTGAATCGGGCCAGGCGTCTAATCAACAGAGCAGTCGTCCCCAGTCCACCCACCGCCCCGGCTCTCTTTGAGAAAAATAAGGCTATTCAGGAGACGCGAATGAAGCGTATTGCGCTGTATTTGCTGTTGTGTGGCCTGGTGATCATTCCCGCGGCATCAGCCCAGGACCATATGGCGGTGGGGGCCTATGCCGACTATTTCCACCTCTCCCAGACCAACACCAATTTCGGAGGGCTGGGCGGACGGTTTGGGTTTGGGCTCGGCCGTCACGCGATGCTGGAGGCGGAGATGAGCTACGACTTCAGCCAGGTCTTTACCGAGGAATTCTTCAGCAGCCCTACGATCACCGTACAACGAACGAACATGCGCCTGCTGCACGGGCTTTTTGGGCCAAAGGTGGCGCTAGGGCACTCGAACTTCCATCCCTTTGTTACGCTGAAGGGCGGTTTTCTGAATACTCGGTTTGACCCGGCGCCTGCAACACTGGGGACGTTTACCAGCAGTGTGGCGGATTTGCGGGCCAAAGACGTGATGGGCTCTCTGTACCCGGGCGGCGGTATCGAGGGACATCTTGGCCCGATCGGGCTGAGGATCGAGGCGGGCGACGAGATTTACTTCAACAACGGCACGCATAATAATTTGCGCGTATCGGCTGGACCGTACATTCGGTTTTAGGCTAGCGGAAAACGGATCGCACGGCAGATGCCCTGCTCGCAGTGAATTGCGAGCGGGGTTTTCTTTTAGCTCTTGCGACCCACCTGACTGTTGATCATTGCAGGTTTGACCCCTGCGGGTTGCTGGCAAACTGCGCCGCGAACTGGCCGAAAGGACAGGTATCGAAATCGGCGGCCAGCGAGCGGCCTGTGGAAATTGTAACCGGATCGCTATTTGCAGTTTGACTACGACCGCGCGCGCCGACGTTCACGCGCTTCAACCGTGTGCTAAATTGCGAAATTGGCGCCGCATGAGTGCGCCCAACTGTGAATAGCCAACTGCCAAACAATCCGCAGCAGTACCAGGGACCCGAGCGCGTCAAACGGGTGGAAGTCTATTGGCACGCGGTTTCCTACAAACAATTGGTCAGCATCGTTTTGCTGATCATCGCGGTGATATTCGGCGCGGTGTATTTTGTGACCCCGGGCTTCTACGCGGCGGTGATGAAAAAAGTATCCAGCGCGGTGGTGGGTGGAGACACCGAAGCGGTTCCGCTGGCCATGACGCAGGCGAAATTCGTGAACCTGGATGGGCGAGTCCAGGTGAAAAAAGTGAATTCGGTGACCTGGGTTGATGCCGATTACCGGACCTCGCTGGATAAAGGCGATCTGATCCAGACCGCGGCAGACGGCGCGGCGCGCATCACCTTCGCGGATTCCACTTCGTACACCATCAAGGCCGAGACGCTGGTGACGGTGGAAGAGAACAACATTACCCGCGACCAGGCCACTACCGCGGTGCGCGTCAATACCGGCGCGGTGGATCTCTCAACTGGTAATTGGACTTCGCCGAACTCCCATGCTGCGGTCAGCGTGGAAGACACCGTCGCGCAGATCCGGCCAAACAGCCGCGCGTCCGTGAAGTCGGACCCGAAATCGCGAGAAAGCGAAATCAGTGTGACTAGCGGCAGCGCGGAAGTGCAGCGCGGCAGCGAGAAGGTGGAACTGGGCCAATTCCAGAAAGCGACCATTCCTTCGAGCGGGCCAATTACCAAGTCCGACGTGCTGGCGCCGCCGGATTTGTCGCAACCGCTGAACCTGGCGCCGATCATCGTGGAAGTTCCCAAAGCCGCGACCATTCATTTTGAATGGAAGCCAGTGAAGGACGCGGTCTCCTATACGTTGCGCATCAGCACTACGGCGATGTTCACCAAGCTGGTAAAGAAAGGGACGGTATCCGGCCCCAGCGCTGAAGTGAACGGCCTCGATGCGGGAGATTATTTCTGGAACGTGATTGCCACGGATGCCGGTAAGAAAACCAGCGACGTCAGCGAAACGTTTAAGTTTACGATTGTGGCCCAGGGCCGCACGCAGGAGATGGTACTCGAGATTACCGGTACCCAGGTACACGGACGGATTGTGGAGATTTTCGGCAAGACCGAGCCGGGCGCGGCGCTGATCATCAATGGCCAGCCGGTGCCAAGTATCGGAGCCGACGGAAATTTCCGCTACTTTACCGAACCGCTGGAACCCGGCGAACACACTATCGTGATCGTTGGACAGAACCGGCGCGGTGGAACGGACAAGCAGCAAGTGACGATCGTCGTGCCGAAATAAAAGTTCGCACTGCGGCGCGAATTTTGCACTCGTGGCGATATTCGGCGAGAATGAAGAGTTGCAGGCAGCACGAAAGTTTGCGATGCCCTCCGCAGGGGCCTTATCACCAAGCCGAAATTTTTGTTTTTGATTTGAAAGGACTGGGGGAATGAACAAGAACGGTTACAACATGAGGTCGGTGTTCAGTCTGTTTTCGTCCGACCTCGCGATCGACCTGGGCACCGCGAATACCCTGGTCTTCTCGCACGGCAAAGGGATTGTCGTGAACGAGCCTTCCATAGTGGCCATCAACAAGAACACCGGCGAAGTGGTGGCGGTCGGGCGCGAAGCCAAAGAGATGCTGGGACGCACTCCGGGCAACGTGGTGGCCATCAAGCCGATGAAAGACGGCGTGATCGCGGACTTCAAAGTCACCGAAAAAATGCTGACGTATTTTATTCAGAAGGCGCACAACCGTCGGGTGCTGGTGCATCCGCGCATTGTGATTGGGGTACCAAGCGAAATTACGCCGGTGGAAAAGCGCGCGGTGCAGGACTCCGCGTATCGAGCGCGAGCCAGCGAAGTTTACTTGGTCGAACAAGCTATGGCCGCGGCGATTGGCGCGGGACTGCCGATCGAAGAGCCAAGCGGCAACATGGTGGTGGACATCGGCGGCGGAACTACAGACATCGCGGTGATCTCCATGAGCGGTATCGTCTATTCGCGTTCGGTGCGCGTGGCCGGAAACGAAATGGACGAAGCAGTGATGCAGTATTTGAAGCGGAAATACAACCTGCTGGTTGGCGAACGTACCGCGGAACAGATCAAGATGGAAATCGGTTCGGCGTATCCGCTGGAAAAGCCGCTGACCATGGAAGTGAAGGGCCGCAACCTGATTGAAGGCGTGCCGCGGACGGTCACGATTGACGACAGCGAAATTCGCGAGTCGCTGAGCGAATGTGTGGCCACCATCGTAAATGCGGTACGTGTGGCGCTCGAACGCACTCCGCCGGAACTTTCCGCCGACATCAGTGACCGCGGCATCGTGCTCACCGGAGGCGGCGCGCTGCTGAAGAATCTCGACAAGCGCATTCGTGAAGAAACCGGCTTGCCAGTCTCGATTGCTGACGATCCACTGGCGTCGGTGGTGCTCGGCACCGGAAAAATGCTCAGCGACTTTAAATTATTGCGTCAGGTCTGCATCGATTAAGAAAGGCTTGCGCAACGGCAGAATGATTCGTGAGTTGGAAGTAGGTTTTTACTAGTCGCCAGTCACGAGTCACCTGAAAACGAGTCACCAGTCGCGAGTCACCAGCCACTCGTCGCTAGTCACTCCAGCGGTTTTAGCTTTGAACTTTAAACTTTGAACTTTTGACTTCCTATGGCCCCACTCCCCTCTCGCCATCGCTCGCTGTTCCTGCTCGCTGGAGTAGTGTTGCTGCAGGTGCTGCTGCTGGCGATACAAATCAGGACGGTGGAATCGGCGGACGGTTCACGCAGCCGGTTGATTCGGGTGTGGAGTGTTTCGGCGGTTTCTCCATTCGAACGGAGCGGCGCCTGGGGAATCGGCAGAATCCGTGACGCCTGGCGTCACTATTTTGCGCTGAGCGATACCGCGCGCGAAAACGAAGCGCTGCGCCGCGAAAATGGCCAGCTCAAATTGGACGTGATGCAACTGCAGGGCAAGTCGGCGGAAGCTGACCGCCTGGCGGCGCTGCTCAATTTCAAACAGAAACAGGCCAAGGTGCCGATGGTGGTGGCGCGGGTGATTGGTTCGAACGCCGACGCCAACAGCGCGGTGATCTTTCTGGATCAGGGCCAGCACGAGGGCATTCGCAAAAACATGGGCGTGATTACGCCGGAAGGCGTGGTCGGGAAAGTGATTGAATCCTACCGCGATACTTCCCAGGTGCTGCTGCTGACCGATCGCGACAGCGGGGTCGGTGCAATGATCGCCAATTCCCGCGTGCAAAGTCCGGTCGGCGGAATGGGCGAGCCGCTATTGAACATGAAGTACGTCGGCAACGATGACGAAGTAAAGGTTGGCGATCGCGTGGTCACCAGCGGCATGGACCGCATCTTTCCCAAGGATTTGCCAGTCGGCGTGGTCAGTGACGTGAAGCCGGGCAATTCGTTCAAACAGATTCGCGTGCGTCCTTCTGCCAGTCTGGAAAAACTGGAAGAAGTAATTGTGCTGCTGACCACCGATCCGCTTTCACTCAAACAGGACACGCCGGTTGCTGGAGCCACGCCGGCTTCGCCTTCTCAGCCCGCAGCTCAACCGATCTCCGGCTTGACCAATCCCAAGCCCGCGGAAAAACATCCATGAACGACACTTTCGACCTGCGCATCGGCGAATCGCACATCGAAGTCCACAAGTTCCTCGGTGGCACGATTCTGCTCAGCGTGATTATCGCGGTGATCGCGCAATCGTTTTTGCCGGTGTACATCTCCAAAGCGGGAATTCTCGATCTGCCGCTGCTCATCACCATTTATTTCGGCTTGAGCCGCCGCAATCCTTCTACTGGCTTGCTGCTCGGCACGTTTGTCGGATTGTTGCAGGATAGCTTGAGCAAAACTCCGCTTGGCCTTTTTGGAATCGCCAAAACGATTATCGGCTATCTCGCGTCGTCCATCGGCGCGCGCCTCGACACCGAGCATCCCTTAGCGCGGTTTGCGCTCACCGGGGCGTTTTTTGTGGTGCACCAGGCCATTGTCGTTCTGGTGCAAAAAGTGCTTCTCGCCCAGGCCCAACCGCTCTTCACCATGAAGCTGCTGGTGGCCACTCTGGTCAACTCCGTCCTCGCCGTCTTCCTCTATTTCCTCCTCGACCGCCTCCGCAAATCCTGACTTTTCCACTCGAGCGTCATTCCGAGCGAAGTCTTTGCAGCGAGGAATCTCTCTTCTGGTGGCACTTTTTCTTGTCGGCGGTGTCGAAAAACAGCTAAGAAAATCGCAGCGGCCTACCCAAGTCACGTTCAGCCACGGAGCGAAATGGAACCAATTGCCGATGCACGCGGAATGCTACTCGCGGCCATTTGTATTCTCGCCTTAATGATTGGATTCGGCCTCATTCCCGCCGCGTACGCAGCTACCAGACTTCAAAGGCAAGATCATCGGCCAACCGGGCCATACACCATGGAGGAGTACAACGCGGAACAGGCCTGGGGCGAACGACAAGAATCCGAGTTCGCAAGTGAAGTGCCTCGACGCGTTCGTTTCAAAATATCCAAATTCCCAGCTGCTCCCCTACGCCTATCTCACAGATTGCAAGGCCTACCGGACGACGCCCCAGGTGATGAAATACGCTGAAAGAGTCCTATCTTCGAAGGATGAGAAGCCAAAGTTCGACGTCAATGATCGCTTTGAAACCGCCTTGGCTTGGGCAGAGGCTTACAACACGATGCGGTCGACTGACTTTGCTTTGGCAGGCAAGGCCCGCGAGATCGCGGGTATCGGCTTAGAACTCCTCGCAGCCATTGAGAAGGAAAATGTGCCACAGCGAAAGGCTTTCCCGGAAGAACTACGCAACGCCAAACTGTATTTAAACACCACGGCCGCTTCGGCGGCGATGATAATGAAGGACTACGGGGCTGCGAGTGATTCTCATAGCGGCAGTGGTGGCCTTAAGCGTTTGCGACCCTTCAGAATTGCGCCAACTCCTTTGGCTCTCAGCGCGCGAGCAAGAACTTTTTGAAATCGTCGTAGCTGCTCGACATTTGCACTGACAGCTTCGGCCGCTTCAAATAAGCGGCAAGGCGATCCGGCAACGGCGGAGCAATCCCGATTGCCTTTTCCACCACTTCCGCAAACTTTGCCGCGTGCGCCGTGGCCAGCACCAACCCCTGCGCCGGCTCAGTATGTTCCTTCTTATAAGCTTCCCAGCCGAGGATGCCCACCGCGGTATGCGGATCGGAAATGTAGCGGTATTTTTCCCAGACCATTTTCATTTCGGCGAGCGTTTCTTCATCGCCTGCGCCGTGGCCCCAGATTTCGCGCTGTACGTATTCCAAACGCCCGCGGCACAAATCCAGCAGCCGCGGAAAATTATTGGGATTGCCGACGTCCATGGCGTTCGAATAAGTGGCTTGCGCCGGGCGCGGCTCGTATTTCCCACTCAACAAATATTGCGGCACTACGTCGTTGGCGTTGGTTGCCGCAATAAATTTCGCCACCGGCAAACCAATGCGCTTGGCAAAAAGGCCCGCCGTCAAGTTTCCGAAGTTTCCGCTCGGCACGGCCACCACCAAAGGCGTCGAAGCCACCGGCAATTGCCGGTAGGCGGCAAGGTGATAAAACATTTGCGGCAACAGCCGTCCGATATTGATGGAATTTGCCGAAGTCAGAAAGGCGCGCTTGTTCAGCGCTTCATCGGTAAATGCCTGCTTCACCAGCCGTTGGCAATCGTCAAACGTCCCGCTCACTTCGAGCGCCGTGATATTTTCGCCCAGCGTAGTGAACTGCTTCTCCTGCGCTTCGCTGATGCGCTTCGAAGGATAAAGAATCACCACGCGAATTCCCGGCACGCTCAAAAATCCATGCGCAACCGCGCTGCCGGTATCTCCTGAAGTCGCTACCAGCACGGTCAGCTGGCGATCCTCGCCGCGAACGAAATATCCCATCAGTCGCGCCATGAATCGCGCGCCAAAATCCTTGAACGCCAGCGTCGGCCCGTGAAACAACTCCAAAATATGCAGCCCCGGCGAAAGCGAAACCAGCTTCACCGGGAAATTGATGGCTTCGCTGACGATCTGCCACAACAATTCTTCCGGAACGTCCGGCGTGGCAAACGGCCGCACCACGCGAAAACAAACTTCGGTAAACGGCAGCGCGCGGAACTCTTCCAACTCTTCCGGTGAACGCCGCGCAATTTCCGCCGGCATATACAACCCGCCATCCGGCGCCAGCCCGCGCAACACCGCCCCGCGCAATGAAGTCAACGGCGCTTTTCCGCCTGTGCTGCGATATCTCATTTCGAACCGCCGGCGCGATCCGGCTGAAATTGTTGCGGCAACAATCCAAGAAACGCCTCAGCCGTCTGCGGCAATTCACGCAGCGCCGCCACCGGCAAAGTCGCGTGCGCAATCGCCGCATAACTCTGCCGCCGCGCGGTCATCAGATGCGGATAGCAGCGCGCCACCGTCTGGCGCGGAGCTTCTCGTGCCTTCGCCTGAAACGCCCCCCGCCACAACACCGGCTTCGGGTCACTCAAATATCGCGCAATCAACAATTGTTGTTCCGCATTCGACGCCGCCAAATAAACCACGGTCATCAACTTCCGCATCCGGTGCAGCAGATGATTTCCCGCATAGATGACGCTGCCGGTGGTATCCAGCACCAACGACCGCGCGCGCTCACGCTCCAGCCCGCCAAGAGTTTCGTCGAGTGTCGCGACCTCTTCCGCCAGATATTGCGCTTCCCTTTCCGCGTACGTCGGCGAATCCGGCCAGCCCATCCACGCCGCCACTCCATTAATTCCGGAGTAGCCGCCGGCCGCCAGCCGCGGCGCAAGTTTTTCTTCAATCAGGTCGTCGCAGGAAATTGCCGGGACTCCGGTCGCGGCAAGGCAGCGCGTCCAAAACGTTTTTCCGGCGCCGGACATGCCAATCAGGGCAAGTCGCAAAGGCCGGGCTGCGTCAACCGTTCCGGAATTCATCGAAAAGTTGGTCATGAAATGGCGACGACAACAAAAACCTGTCCATAATTATAATCGTGGATACTCGCTAGATGACATTAGAAATACTGATAGGCCACAAACGGCCATCGGGTACGGACTACCGCAAAGTTGGAGAAATGCGCCTGGACCGTGTAGTGTAATTGGGCTTTCACGACAAACAAAAACGAATTTGAGTAACTGGAGGAGCGGCACAATGTCAGCGGAAAAATTGAGCGGGGCGGACTTCAAGGCAGAACTTCGAGCGGGCGAGCCAAAAATGGGTCTTTTCCTTAATGCACACAGTCCCACGGTGGCCGAGCAACTCGCGCACAGTGGCTATGACTGGCTGCTGGTGGACACCCAGCACGGGCCAATGGGCTTCGAAAAACTTTCCGCGATGCTCAGCGGAATCGCAAGCGGCGGCGCCAAATCGCTGGTTCGCGTCGAAGGCTATCACGATCGCGGCGGCATCCAGCAGGCGCTCGATCTCGGCGCCGATGGCGTGCTGATTCCTTACATCAACACCGCGGCCGAAGCCAGGCAGGCGGTTAGTTGCGCGAGATATCCCACCACCGGCACGCGCTCCGTCTATTTTCCGCAACGCAGCATGAACAAGGCCGGGCTGTTGGGCTACGCCGGAAATTGGAACGCCAACAGCATCGTGGCGCTGCAAGTTGAAACCGCCGACTGCATCAAGAACATCGCGGAGATCGCCGCCGTTCCCGGTGTCGACATTCTGTTCCTCGGCCAGAACGATCTGTGCATGTCCATGGGCCTCTACGAAAAATACGAATTCCCGCTCATGTACACTTCACCGGAATTGAACGCCGCCACCCAGAGCCTGGTCGAGCACGCTCGCAAGAACAACGTCATCCTGGGCCTCTTCCTGTTCGGCACCTCGCGCGTCGGCGAATTTCTCGACAAAGGTTTCACCTTTATCAGTATCGGTAACGATCTGCACCACGTCCTGACTCAGGCGGGCGCGCACGTCGGCGATCTCGAAAAAATCGCCAAAGAAAAAGGCAAGAGCTGGACCAAGCGTCCAACCGCGTTGTTGTAGTCTGCCCCGTTAGCGACACGCTGTTCCGTTTACGGTGCGGAAACCTGTCCCTCAGGACGGGTTGCGACGCCGTTCGCTAGGTGCTACGTTTAAAAAGGCTTCGCCAGAGTGGCGTGTTGGTGGTTTCCACTAGCAAACTCACCTGACACAAAGAAGAAGAATTCGTGTCGTTTTCGCTTCGCAGTGACAATCGATTGCCGCAAACGCGGCTGGCCGTCGTCTCCTACATCATTGTGGGCATGATTGGCCTGTTGCTGCTCGGCTTCTGGAAGCTGCAGGTCATTGACAGCGACAAGTACGGCCAGATGGCCGAACAAAATCGCGTCCGCTCGATTCCGATCATCGCGCCGCGCGGCCGAATGCTCGATCGCGATGGCCGCGTCCTCGTTGATAATCGCCCGTCATTCTCGGTGCTGCTCCTGCGCGACGATCCCAAACTGGTCGAACAATACCTTCCGGTCATCTCCGACGGCCTCGGCATCTCCATGGAAGATTTGCGCGACCAGTTGCAAAACACCCGCAACCTGCCCAAATTTCAGCCCATCGTCATTAAGCCGGAAGCTTCCAGCGCCGATCTCGATTTCATTGAGTCGCATCGTTCGGATATTCCGGTCCTCGAAATGTTGTCGGTTTCTCGCCGCCGTTATATGCCCGGCGGCTTCCTGGGACACGCCACTGGGTACGTCGGGGAAGCAAGCGAACAACAAATCGAAGCCAGCAACGGCAAGCTCCGCCCCGGTGACGTGGTCGGCAAGTCCGGCCTCGAACGTCAGTACAACGACATCTTAATGGGCACCGACGGCATGCGCCGTGTGGTCGTCAACAGCGTCGGCAAGGAAATGAAGGATATGCGCCTCACCGAGCAGGAGGCCATTCCCGGCAA
>WNFM01332427.1_pt1 | contig 30618 bp, 33 predicted proteins | sample 5400271 | NCBI WGS metagenome assembly WNFM01 (sample SAMN13153352, study PRJNA577476) | soil metagenome | isolation source: 60 cm saprolite on Douglas fir-dominated hillslope | place: USA:California | collected 2013-09-17 | reverse complement strand
GGCGCTCATCTAAACCGGAAGCGACTTCACCATAAGAAATCTCCTGATCGCTGGAGTTGCTGGTTGGGTTCTCCGGCTGGGGCGGGCAGACGGATTCTTTGTGCCCGGCGCAGCCTGCTTGGTTATACTTGCAGTTTTGGTGTTATCAGATTTCCGGACCATGGCGAGACAAAGCCAAAATAATAACGGGCGGGACCGTAGACGGCTGATTGCTGTGGCGGTGCTGGTGGTAGCCGCAGTGGTGCTGTTTACCGGCATCAACCAGCGGCGCGGAGGCACTCCGGTGCGCGCGGAAAAAGTTGTGCGCCAGGAGATTGCCAGCGTGATCTCCACCAACGGCAAGATCGAGCCGGTCAACAGCTTTGAGGCGCACGCGCCGGCGCCAGCCACGGTGAAAAATGTGCATGTGACTGAAGGCGACCGCGTAAAGACCGGCCAACTTCTGGTGCAGCTTGACGACGCCGACGCTCGGGCCCAGGCCGCGCGCGCGCTAGCGCAGTTGCGGTCGGCTGAAGCCGCGCTTCATGCAGTAAAGTCCGGCGGCACGCAGGAAGAAGTGATGACCATCCGCGCTGATCTCTCCAAGGCGCAGGCGGAACGCGATGAAGCTCAGCGCAACCTCCAGGCCATCCAGAAATTGCGGCAGAACGGGGCCGCCTCACCCGCGGAAGTCGAGGCCGCGCAGAACCGCCTGAAGAAGGCGGAGGCTGACGTCCAACTGCTGCAATCCAAACTGACGGGACGCTTCTCTTCCCCTGAGGTCGCCAAGGTTGAAGCATCCGCGGCGGAGGCGCGCGCAGCGTATGCCGCTGCCGAAGATCTGCTCAAACACTCCAACGTCACCGCGCCTTTCGCCGGTACGGTCTATCAGCTTCCGGTAAGACGCGGGTCATACGTGAACGGCGGCGAATTGCTGGTACAGGTGGCGAACCTGGAGAAAGTCCGCGTGCGCGCCTTTGTTGACGAGCCAGAGATCGGGCGGCTGGCCAAGGGCCAGAAGGTGGAGATCAAGTGGGACGCCATTCCCGGGCGCATGTGGGAAGGATCGCTCATCCGGATACCGACAGCCGTAACCATGGTGGGCACGCGCACGGTGGGCGAGATCACATCTGAGATCGACAATGCCGACCGCAAATTGCTGCCGAACGTAAACGTGAACGTAAGCATCATCACCGCGCGGCATGACAATGCGCTGACGGTTTCGCGCGAGGCCGTGCATGACCTGGATGGCAAACGCTACGTCTACCAGATTGCCCAAGACAAGATCCTGGCGCAGGAAGTGCAGATCGGCCTCTCCAGCCTGACGCGGGTGGAAGTGGTGAAAGGCATTACTGACGGGACGCTGGTGGCGCTGGGCGCAATCAACGCGCAGCCGCTGCGCAACGGCATGGAAGTGAAGGTGGTCGAGCGTTGACGATTTCTCGCTGGGTTGCTGCTTTCATTCTGTGTGCAGGCGTCGCTTTCGCCGCGGCGGACACCGAAGCTTCTTCTCTGCTCAAGGCGGGCAAGGCCGATGAAGCCCTGCGCGTGCTCCATGCGACCATCGCGCACAGCCCCGATGATGCGCGAGCCTATAACCTTCTCTGCCGCGTCTATTTCCAACTCGAACTCTGGGACGACGCGGTACGCATGGCGGAGAAAGCGGTTGCACTGGACCCGCAAAACAGCTCGTATCATTTGTGGCTGGGGCGGGCCATGGGCCGCAAGGCCGAGGGCGCTAATCCCTTTACGGCATTTAACCTGGCACGCAAGGTCAAGAGCGAATTTGAGCGCGCGGTGGCGCTCGACGGCAATAATCTCCGCGCCCGCTCCGACCTGAGCGAGTTCTACGTGGAAGCCCCCGCGATTCTGGGCGGCGACAAGAAGAAAGCCAGACAACAGGCCGACTTTGTGGCCCGGCATGACCCTGCGCTGGGCAGCTACATTTCTGCGCGCGTTGACGAAAAGCTGGGCACTGGCCGCGCGGAAACGGAATACAAGAAGGCCGTAGCAGCGAGCAGCGAGCCCTCGCATTACTGGGTGGAGCTGGCGCATTTTTACCGGCGTACCGGGCGATTCAATGAAATGGAGTACGCGGTCAATCAATCATTGGCGACCGCGCATGAAGGTGAAGTAACGGAATTTGACGCGGCCAGCCTGCTGCTGCATGCGGGCCGTAATTTCCCCGGCGCCATCCAGATGCTGCGCCGCTATGTCGCCAAGGACGACCCCGCAGAAGAGGGCCCCGCGTTCCAGGCGCATTACCTGCTGGGAATCCTGCTGGAAAGACAGAGTAGGAAAAAAGAAGCGGCCGCTGAATTTCAGGCCGCTCTCGATCTCGCCTCACAATACCGGCCGGCGCGGGATGCGCTGGCGCGCGTTTCCCGATAAAATCACGTCTTTCCGAACCATCCATCAACATCGCGCAGGTGAAAAATGAAATTGCATGCCCGTGTCATTGTGGTTGCGGCCTTGATCGTGGCTCTTCCGGCAGCACTGTTCGCGCAAGATTCTCCGGCCAGCCAGGAAAAACCGCTGGCCTTCCGCACCGCCATTGAACTCGCTCTCAAAAACAGCGCCACCACGGGCCTGGCCCACGCAGACCTGCAGCGCGCGCGGGCCACGGTTACGCAGACACGCGACGTTTTTCTGCCGCAAATGGTGCTCGGCTCGGGTCTGGGAGGCTCGTACGGATTCCCGCTCAGCCTGGAGGGCGCGGCGCCTTCGATCTTCAACCTGAATTTCCAGGGAGCGCTGCTGAACGGGGCGCAGCGCAGCTACGTGAAGGCCGCCAGGAGCGACGTTGCCGTTACCGCGGCGCAGAATGCCGACCGCCGCAATGAGGTGATTACGGAGACGGCGCTGGACTACGTGCAGCTTGATCTGCTGGAGTCGTCGCTGGCTATTCAGCGGGAGCAGCAGGAATCGGCGGCAAAATTTCAGGACATTGTCAACCAGCGCGTGCAAGCCGGGCTGGATAGCCAGGTGGAGACGACACGGGCAAAGCTGGTGGGCGCAAGAACGACTCTGGACATCGCGCAGACCCGGGCCGCCGCCGATCAACTGCGGCTCCGGCTCTCCCAGTTGACGGGATTGCCGGCGGCCTCAATTCGCACTTCGACGGAAACCATTCCGGCGCTGCCGGCCGTGCCCCAGGACCAGGACCTGCCCTCTATCGCGGCGAAAAACAGCCCAGTGGTAAAGGCGGCTGAGGCAGCCGCGCAGGCAAAAGGTTTCCGCGCCCAGGGGGAACACAGGCAGTTGTACCCGTCAGTGGATTACGTGGGCCAATACGCGGTGCTGGCGCGCTTTAACAACTATGACCAGTTCTTTCAGAAATTTCAGCGCCACAATGTGACCGCGGGCGTGGCCATCCGCTTCCCTTTCTTAAATCCAGTGCAGCGCGCTGCGGCTGAGGCCGCCAAAGCGGATGCGGCCAAGTCTCGTAAAGAAGCGCAGGGTGTGCGGGAGCAGGTGAGCACGGAGACGCTGAAGCTGCAACGTTCAGTGCAGCAGTTGGCGGCGGCGCGCGAGGTGGCGCAACTGGAACACCAGTTGGCTGAGGCCGATATTGAAGCGACGCACGCGAAGATCGAGAGCGGTGGCGCCAGCATCAAGGACGAGCAGAATGCGCGGGTGGCTGAGCACCAGCGTTATACCGCGTACCTGAACTCCAGCTTCGAGCTTGATCGCGCGCAGATCCAGCTCATGCGCCAGACCGGACAATTGGAAGACTGGGCGCTGGGACCGGTAAAGCGATAGGGCGAGACGGCGAAGCCCCCGGCCAGACAGCAGATTAGTTCGCCTCAGGTGAAATGAAATGCTCCGTTTTCGCACTATGTAGATGGATCTGGAACCATGAGGAGGCTTAAATGGCCGGCCCAATCAATATGGTGATCGACATCTCTCACCACAACGGCGATGTGGATCTTGTGCAGGCCGCGGCGGACGGCATTGCCGGAGTAATCCACAAAGCCACCCAAGGGACCAGCTTTACTGATCCCGCGTACGCAACCAACAAGCAGAAGGCCGCAGATGCGGGGCTGCTGTGGGGAGCCTATCACTTCGCCACAGGTTCTGATGCCATTGCGCAGGCAGACCACTTTCTTGACACAGTTGACCCTGATGAGCAAACACTGATCGTCCTCGATTTTGAAGAGAACACGCAGGGCCCTTCCATGACGCTGGAGGGCGCGCGCGCCTTCATTAACAGGGTCAATGAACAGACGGGGCGTTTCCCCGGTCTCTATGGGGGACACTTTCTGAAACAGTTGCTGGGTAGCCGCTCTGATCCGGTCCTGGCAAACTGCTGGCTCTGGCTTTCGCAATACGGACCGAAACCGGTTGTGCCGGCAAATTGGCCGACCTGGACGATGTGGCAATATACAGACGGCAAAGTCGGTCCGCAACCGCATGCGGTCAAGGGCATCGGGGTGTGTGACCGGGACCAGTTCAACGGCGACCTGGATGGACTGAAAACATTGTGGGGCTCAGCCGCCGCTGTCGCGGACGCTCCCTAAAGCCGGGACTGGACTGGGGCGAACTTGTGCGTGCTGCCCGGAAGCTTATTGCCCGGAAGATCGCTTCAGGGTGACGGTCTCGCCAGCCAGAGAAGTTCCGGCTTCAAGCGCCAGGAAACGAACGCGTCCGGTGGCAACGGTGCGGCCCTGCGTGTCTGTGATGGTGGCTTCCCAGACTTGTGTGCGGCGGCCGCGGGTGAGCGGGCGTGCCGTAGCGCGCAGCGTGCCTTCACGCACGGCGTTGAGGAATGAGGTGTGGTTCTCCAGGCCAACCACGGACTGTCCGCGCGGCAGGGCCGCCAGAGCGGCGCCGACAGAAGTGATGGTCTCAATGAGCCCGGAGTGCACGCCGCCGTGGACGATCCCATAAGCCTGATGATGCGAAGGGCCAATTTCCATCTCGGCAGTTACCTCGTCGGCGGTGGCGCGAATGAAATGAATGCCCATGGCGGCGCTCCAGCCGGCGATCGAAGCGTTGAGCGCGGCGGCAAAGTTACCTTCAGGCGTGGCGGCGAAGCCGGGTCGAGTGGTCATGGCCGGACATTCTAAATTCTTTCCGCTGCCGGCGCGAGGCGGTACAGGCGATCCTGGCAATGAAATAACGGTTGCGGCATAATAGCGCCGGTCGCCTACGGCTGGGCGGTGCAAGGGGGCTATCACAAGGGGGCTATCATAAGATGAAGCAAGAGAGAGGAAGTCTCAAGTTCCCCTATCTGTTGGCCGCAGCATTTGTAATGACGATGGTTGCATCAGCGCCAACTCAGCAGCCAGTTCCACCGTTAGATCTGAACGGTGTGTGGACGGTCAATGGTGTAGGGGTTGGCATTAGGCAGCCTGGCGCCAACGTTACCGCAACTTTCATTGGATCTCCTGGCTGTTCCATCACCCAGTTCTTTTCCGCCTCGCTGTCCGGCGCATCCGCAGGTAGCCAGATGAGCGGGACCATCACCGTTTGCCGGAAGCCAGTGCAGGGCTGTCCCACTCCTTTGTCGGCAACGTACACGGCGAAGATGAACGCGACGGTCCAGCAGAACATCATCAATATCAACTACGAACCCGAGAATGTCATCGTGAGAAAGAACCGGATCACGGGAAAACTCTCAAGCTGTACCACGTCTCCAGCGGGTTCGATGGGCGGCAGTTTTGTGCTTTCACGCTGCTCTCCGGGCAGTTCCGATTGCGGGTGCCAGCAAGCGAATATCGACATCCTCAAACGGATCAGGGACGGAAAGAAGATTTACCAACAGGCCTATGAGAATGCCCGGGACAATGGGGCTGGGCCGACCTTCGCGGATGTTAACGCCAGTGTGGATGCGCAAGCCAATACCCAGGGCGACTTCGGTTTTGAACAGACCGGCGCTCCGGAGCTCAAGTTCCACGGCTGTGCCAGCGACGCTCCGGCATCGCAGTGTACGAGTATGGAGGTCGTGCCGGACTGCAAAGCCTCGGCGAGCGGGAACCAGAGCCTCTATGACATGTGCATGCGGCACGAACATGGTCATGAGCCGGATTTGCAGCGCGCTTTTCAACAACTAAAGAAAGGCGAATGGACCCTCAAGCATTTTGAAGACTACATCGCGGGGAAAAGTACTCGGAAAGAAGATACGACGCGACTGGTCAATGACGAAATTGCGCGCTATCAGGACGACATCAAATTTCTGAACGACGTGCTCTCCAAACTGGAACAGCAGCGGAAGCAAAACTGTCCTTAGCTTCCGGCCTTAGCTTCCGGCAATTTTGCCCTTGGCAAATTGGCTGGCGCGGCTACTTTGTCTAGGATTTCTTCTTCGCTTTGCCGCGCACGCGCTTGTACTTGAGAGAGATCAGACCTTTGGAGAAGGTCTTGTTTTCGATCAGCGCGAAGTTGCGCTGAGGGAAGCCACTGGGAAAAAGCGGAATGCCTTCGCCCAGCAGCACAGGAACTACGCCGAGGTAGAGTTCGTCTACCAGGTCGGCTTTCAGGAAGTCACTGGCAAGCTCGCCGCCGCCCATCAGCCAGATGTCTTTGCCTTTGTGCCGGCGGATCCGCTCGACCAGCGCAGCCGGCGATTCATTCACGAAGGTGAGGCCTTCGCGCTCACCGGGCGGCAACGTTCGTGAAAGAACATAGCTCTTGATATTGCCGCCAAAACCGCCTCCGCCCATGGCTTTGGAGACGTCATAGGTTTTGCGGCCCATGATGGCGGTATCGATCGAGGCGAAGAAGCCGGCCATGGAGTAGTCCTTGGGCATAAAGAGGAAATCGACGGCGCCATCAGGGCGGGCGATGTATCCATCAAGACTTATGCCGAGACCGAGAACAACTTTGCGCATGGGTGCAAATTGTAAAACGAAACGCGAACTCCTGCCGGATCTTTTGCCGCTGATCTTACGCAAATAGACGCAGATCAAATGTGATTTGAGCTAGATCGGGATGGCACGGCGGCTAACCAAAACAGACCCGGGGGCAGGCAAATCTTATTCGCGGCGAATGAGTGCTCCTGAATTCGAGAGTATCAGGCGCGCAGCTCTGCCGTGCAGCTCTGCTATCCGGGCACTGCGGCTGCAACTCGCAGTTGCGCAGCAGCATCTTTTTCCTTGATAGGAAGGCTACCACTATGAAACGCACCATGCTTCTTGCCACTCTGTTTGTGCTCCTGACCACGGTCGGCGTCAAAGCACAACAAACAATCCCCTCAGGCACCGAGATCAAAGTAAGAACCGACACATCGATTCCGGCCAAGCCAGCGGCCAACTCTCACTTCACCGCAAGCGTGAGCCAGGACGTGAAAGACAGTTCCGGCAACATGCTCATCCCGCGCGGCTCGCGCGCGCGGCTGGTTGCGGTCCCGACAGACGACGGCAAAGATACCAACCTGGATCTGCGCTCCGTCAACGTCAACGGCACACCATTTCTGCTGCAGGCCAAGGGTGAAGGCAGCGGCGCTCCCGGCGGACTAGGCGCGAATAAGCGCACTGGTATTTACGTTGGCGGCGGCGCGGCCGTAGGCGCGATACTGGGCGCATTGCTCGGCGGCGGCAAGGGCGCAGCCATTGGCGCGGTGCTGGGCGGCGCAGGCGGCGCAGGCACTCAGGTTTTGACCGGCAAGAAGAAAGAACTGCCGGCTGAGACCGAGCTTAGCTTTAAATTAGCTAAGGACGCGCAGATGACGCCGATCAGCAAACAGCCCAGTTCGTCGAACTCGGAGCAAAAGTAGCCGGCGGAAACAAAGAAGATCACAACGCGCTACTCTGATCGGCGCGCATAGGGGTGCTTTCAACCATGAAGGCGCCCCTTTTCGCGCTCTCCCGGATTCTCACCTAGCTCACGTTTCAAGTACAATAGAGAAAAGGCAGAGCCTGCCGGCTCTCGTCGTTCAATTTCTTTCTCCAGGAGGGTTCATGGCAGGACCTCGCAGTACCTTTGGCAAACGGCAAAAAGAGCGCGCACGCCAGGAAAAACAGGCGGAAAAGGCGCAGCGCAGAGCACAGCGCAAATCGCAACAAGACGAAAAGATTACTCCTGAAGCGCCTAAAGACCTGACAGTCACCTACGATGAGGAAGGCCGCCCTGAGGGCTTCGGCTTTCACGATTTTTAAGGTTCGACCACAGAATCAGGTGTAGTATGGAGCCTGATAGATCCGTCAGTTGTTTTCGACTCAGATAGACACAGTCCCGCTTCGATCCTGCCTATTTCTGCTGAGAACAGCCCAATTTCACGCACCAACAAAAAGGAGTGAGCACGTGAAGAAGATTTACGTCGGGAATTTCTCTTTCCACATGACAGAACCGGAGCTGCGAGCACTGTTTGAACCATTTGGCGCCATCGAGAGCGCGAGCCTGGCCACAGACCGGGACACCGGACGCTCACGCGGGTTCGGTTTTGTTTCCATGACCAATGACGAAGAAGCTGAAAAAGCCATGGCCGCGTTAAACGGCAAAGACTCAGGCGGACGGGCACTCACCGTGAACGAAGCCAGACCGCAGGTCCAGCGCGGCGGATTCCGCGACGGCGGCGGCAACCGAGGCGGAGGCAGAGATCGCGGCCCGCGCCGGGAGCCCAGGTGGTAAAGCTGAACGGCATCGCAAAACGAATGCGGAACAATGCCGAGCCTGGCTTGACCGCTTCCAACTTCATGGAGACCGTTGTCTGCGGCAAATGCGGACAACGGTTCTCTATTCAGAGCGATCTGGGCCTGCAAGATGCCGAACTCGCCGCAAGACAGGCGGCCTGGGTGGCAGACCAGCTTGTCTGGGACCATATACAGGAACGCAAGCACCATGGGACCATCGATCTGCCAGACCTCAGTGAGACCTGCGCAATCAAGTAATGCCGCGCAAGGTAAAAGTCACCCACACACGCTAAAAGGCGGAGACACAACGTGGCCAACAATCCCGAGTCGTCAAGTGCGAGCAAGGAGCGCCATGGCGAAGTGTTTCTCGCGTTGCGGCAAATCCTGAAGCCGTACGAAACGCAGCTGGCAGTCAAGACCGATAAGCCGGGCAATTGCTATCTGGAGACGCGCGCGGCCAGCATGAACGGCCGTCGCCTGTTTTTTGCCGGCGCCAAGATCAAGAAGAATTACGTAAGCTTCTATCTCACTCCGCTTTACATGTTTCCCGACCTGTCTGACCGAATCTCGCCCACGCTGCGCAAACTGCGCCAGGGGCAATCGTGCTTTAACTTCACCACCGTCAACCAGGACTGTTTCGACGAACTGAACAGCCTGACGCAATCGGCCTTTCAAAAGCTCAAGGCCGAAGCATTACTCTAGTTACCCCTGAAACATATTAAAGTCCCCATGCACCGTGGGTTGTGCTATACTGAAAGTGCTTTAGATCCGCGGTTGCAGGGTTTCCTCAGATCGAGATCTGGTCCAGGATTCCCACCTTAGCGGTACCTCCGATTGTCTACGGCGAAAATTGAAAATTATCGGCATGAGATCACTCTGCCTTGACGTTCCGAAGAACGTCCTGCCAGCACCCGCCGCCGACCAGGAAAATAAAAACTACTTTGTTCACATTTGCTGAACTCCCAATATCTCCCTATCTACAGGACCGTCTGAAGGCGTCCGAATTTATCACCCCAACCGAGGTCCAGGCTGCGGCCATACCTCACGCCGTGCAGGGCAAAGACATTGTCGCCACGGCGCAAACCGGCACCGGCAAGACCCTTGCGTTCCTCGTCCCCATCATGGACAAGCTGATTCTGCAGAAAGAATCGCGTCTGGGAGCGCTGGTCCTGGTGCCAACACGCGAACTGGCGCTGCAAATCGGCAAACAATATGAGCAACTGCGGGGCAAAAAGCTTCCCGCTGCGGCGCTGATCATCGGCGGAACATCAGAACGCGCGCAAGTGCAGGCAGTCCGCGCCGGCGCAAAGCTGATCATTGCCACCCCCGGTCGCTTCGAAGACCTGTACGACAGAAACCTCATCTCCATGGACGGCGTGAAAACGCTGGTGCTGGACGAAGTGGACAGAATGCTGGACATGGGATTCATCCCGGCCATCCGCAGGATCGTCGCCGAGCTGCCAAGGGCGCGCCAGACCATGTGCTTCTCCGCGACGCTGGAAGCGTCGGTAGAGCACCTGATTCATGACTACGTTCGCAATCCGGTACGGCTGGCTTTCGGCTCAACCAAGAGAGCGGCAGAGTCAGTAGACCTGACGGCGTACGAAGTCCATGCCGATCAGAAGGTCGCGCTGTTGAAGCGCCTGCTGAATGAAGAAAGCGGACGCACCCTGATCTTCGTTCGCACCAAGCGCGCAACTGAGCGCCTGGCCGACAAGCTGAAGCGCCAGGGAATGAACGTAAGCGTGCTGCACGGCGACCGCACACAGTCACAGCGGAACAGCGCTTTGAGCGCGTTTCAGCAGGGCAAATCGCGCGTGCTGGTGGCCACGGACGTGGCTTCGCGCGGAATTCATGTGGACGATATCGCCCATGTGATCAATTACGATCTGCCGGCCATACCGGAAGATTTCATCCATCGTGTCGGAAGAACGGGCCGCGCGGGCGCAACCGGCGCTGCCGCAACTTTCTATTCCGGGGCTGAGCGCTCCGATCTGGCAAGGCTGGAACGTACGCTACAGCTCAAGATGCGGCGCGGCCACGTTGATTCGAGCCTCACGCGCGAAGAGCGCGCCGTGCCGGTAGACGTATCGCAATTCGTGCCGGTGCCAGTGAAGCCGGGTTCGCGCATGGTGTGCCTGCCGGGAGAAGTCCTGCAGAGATACAACGGGTAAGCCTGCTTGCCATCATGATCGACGCGTTTGATCGTGATGGCGGCTTTATCGCGGATTTCCGGGGGCCTGCGCAACAAGCGGTCCCCGGAAGCAAGTAATCTCGCGGGTTACGCTACCTTTGTGCGATTTTCACGGCCATTTTCCTGTAGAATAGACCTATGTCCACACAAAGTAATCCCAAGGGCGAATTGCTGAGTAAAACTGCCGATTTCTACCGCCGCTCCATAGCCGACTACGCGCAATTTACCCGCACCGAACGCAAGCCTCGAACCAAAAAACAGCTGGAAATGCGACTGAAGGCGATTCTCCTCGAGATCGAGAATCTCAACGGCAAGCCTGTTTCCTAATTCAGTAGCAATACTCCAAAGGGTTGAGACCGCATCTCCGCAGGAGATGACGGTGAGTTTGTGCGCGCGAAGAAAACCTTACCGCGGATGAACGCGGATTTACGCGGATCAAGAAGAGGGTCGGGCGAAGTCTCGGTGTTTCAGCGCCCCTTTGTCGGTCCTTGTACATGTCTTCGGGACAGATTATCGAGATAACTCCCTGCTTCGGCATGGTGGAAGATAAACTGTCGGGGATCCCCCTACTCGCCCTTACGCCGGCACCCGCCCCTATGTTGTGTCGCCCCTTACCGGCTCGGCTGTTCTCCAGGTTTCTCCCTTGTGAAGGGAAAAACCAGAGGAGAACGTTCATTTTGTCATAAGCATTTTTGAAACGCTTGAGCTCTGTTCATCACTAGTAATCAGGGGAGCGGGACGCTCTCCACGGGAATGGCCTAGGAATGAACTGGCCGGGAGGAGAACTTGAAGGTGAATTTTGACAAGATGCACAAGTGGGCTGAGTTTGCATCGTTCCTTGCGCTCATACTCGGCGTACCATTTGGTCTGGTGGACCTCCATAATCATGCCATGGAGGCGGAGGAGAACGCTAAAAAGGAGCGCGTTGAGGCGGCGGAGAAGGTTTACCAGATGGTGGACCAGAGATTTCATGAGTTCGTTAAACTTTGCGTTGACCACCCGCGGTTGGATTGCTATAGCGCGCCCCGCGGTGGCGAACTTAAGCTCACCGACGATGAAAAGATCCAACAGAAAATGCTCTTTACCGAGCTGACTGACGTGTTTGAAGTAGCCTACGTGCAATATCACAAAAAAGACACAAATCCGGAGATCCGGCGGATCTATGACGACCAGTGGGTGGGCTGGGATGCATACATCCGCAAGTTCTTCGTGCGTCCGGCGTACGTTGAAACCTGGTATGAGATCAGGGACGAATATTCCGGCGTCTTCGTCCAGTACCTGAATACAATGGCGCCACCGCAAAAGAAACTGACTGTGAAAAACGAAGGCATGAGGTAACGCATGCAGAATAAGAAGTTTTTCGTTATGCGCTCGCAGTTCTCCGCGCAATCCATAAGCAAGACGCGTTGCACCCCCGGCAAACCAGAGGTCCAAAACCGGACGTCAACTTTATTTCACCCGGGTACTGGTGGATGAGCTTTTTGCTTTGCCGGGGCTCTTGCCCGGCGTTTGCAGTGAGGCCCTAAGGAGCCGGTTTCTTTCGCGCTTCTTGGCTTGCGATCGGTTGCGCGTGTTCTCGCGTGCATTGAGTTTTGGCATGGCGACGGAGCTCCTTGACTGGCTCTTCTCATCCTACGCTGTTGCGCGGCCCAGCGCCGGAAACCGGCGGGAAATTGCCAGAATTGCCAAAAGTGCCAATTGAAAACTTGCGGGATCGCCGGGATCGGCGCTGTGCATGGGTTACTTCACCACCGTTCCGCTTTTGGCGCTCACGTACACAGAGTGGCCGGATTTGCTGTCGCCCCAAAGGACGTACCACACGGGCCCATCAAAGCGCGAGGCGTTGCCCAGGGCGAGTGAGGCTTCCTTGTCAGGATGTTTTTTCACCCAGTCGGCCGACTGCGCCAGCGCTGTCTGATACGCGGCATCGGAATCAACGCTGAAATCGGAGGTGGCAAATGGCAGCGCGTCGTGCCTGGGACCGCCCCATGAGATTGCGTGGCCCACGGTCACGCCTTTGACGACGTCCGGCGAGTGCGCGGCAACGGCATAGGTAAAGGTCCGGGCTTCATGCTTGCGCGGCGAGCCAAAAGTGGCGATCCACAGGGCAGCCTTGCCTGAGTCATTTTTCACGCCGGGGAGGGTCTTGCTTTCGAGCGATAGCGGCGTAAGGTCTGTGGCCCAGGCATGCGCGGATTTGTACATCTCCCAGAAAGCGGTCTTCCCTGAAACCGCGCCAGCGGATGCGGCAGACTTCTCGCTGTTGCCTGAAGAGGCGGGTTTGGGCGATTCCGAGCAGGAACACAAGAGGAGGACGACAGAAAACGTGGAAGCGGCCTTCAAGCGAAAGGCAAACATAAGCACCTCAGTCCGTCACCGCGCCCGTGGAGGGATTTTATCAAAATGGAGTGAGAGGGAAGCACAAAATGGGCGCGGAAAGCAATCTCGCGGCTGGAACAATGTCGACCCAGAAAGCAGCGGAGCAGATCCCTCACACACGCCCCTTCGCAATGCTCAGGGCCGTGGTTCGAGATGGCGGGGAAAAAGCGCGGGCGATCCGGAGATCGCCCGTGAGTGAAAGAGTGAACGTTGAAAGAGTGGACCTGGCTGTTCACGGTTGCGGAGCTAGACGGCTGCTCTGCGGAACCGGGAACGGGAAGCCGAGGATGGGAAAGCGGCCGCGGCCTCTGTCTTTCGCCGTGCACTGCTGTGTGCAGGGGGCCGCCGGCGGCGCGACCTCGACTGCATCTCCACCTAGGACTCCGCCCATCCTGCCGCCGCTGGCCACGCTCCACACGGAAACATTTCCGAATTGGGCAAGGCGAGCGGCAACTTGCGGACTGTCTCTGCCTACAAAGCTGGAGGAAGCGTCATTGGCAAAGTTGATGCGTGGCGTGACTTTCACCGGATAGCATCCCGAGTTAAAGTTTCCATTGGTGCACAGGGGCAGCGGAGGAGGATTGCGGAAGTTCGGATTGTCAAAATAAAACACCCCGTGAGCCAGCACATGCGTGATGGTGGTGGCGGTTCCGTCGGCGCGTTCCGGCTCCATCTGGAAGATTCCGCCCTGAGCGCAGTCGTTGGCCTGGATGGTCATGGAAACTCCGGGCCCCGAGCGCTGCAAGACCAAATTTCCCGCGCCTAACTGCACGCTGGCGTTGCCGGTAAGAGCTGCGCCCCGCAGGTCAGGGGTCTTGCGGGCAAAGATGACGGTGTGAAGTCCGCCGGTGATATCGAGCGGATTGGCGGCGCCGGTGAGCGTATAGTTCAGCACCGCGAAGTCAGCGGGATTGACGTCAAACTCCACGTACTTTCCCTGCACATGAAAGGGCGCCGACAGATCCGACTCTGCGATGGTAGTGGTTATGGTACCGCTCAGCGCGACTCCGGCCTTGGTGATGGAAAAGCCGCCTCCGGTACATGCGTCGCCACCCTTTGCGTGAGCCTGGTAAGGAAGCAGAATTATTGCGAACGCCAGAATGATGATGGTGGATGCGTACCGTACCGCCGGCAATGCACTGAACGGGCGAGTAGCTGAAATCTTGTGGCCCAGGTGCGTGGTCTGATTTCGATGGATTGACATAGTGTTCTCCCTTGCGCCGCTCTGCAGCGCTTTCAGTTAATTTGGTGATTGCCCATAAGAGGGGTGAAGCGAGTAATGCCGGAAAGCTCGGGTCCCACATTCACGCGGATTTAAGAAGTCAAGCCATACAAGCAGCCTGGTGAACTGCCAGGAAGGCCCAGTTATTCATTCAGACGAAGGAGAAAGGGCGCGTCATGCGATCTATGACAAGTGAGAGCGTGCGCGCAGAACTTGTCTTTAGACCAAACGCAGTATTGGCCTTACGATAGCGTGGGGATTCCCGATTGGTACTATCGGGTTGAGGTCCTTGGGAGCACAGTCTTGCGGAGCGCAACAGAAAACTGAAGCGAAGGTGACTGGGGAGCCGGACGTCTGCCGTGTGACCCAGGCACGGCAACACCCGGAGTTCGGACGTAGAAGGAGGCCGGTTTGCGCGCTGCCGAACTCAATGTTTCGGGGAAGAAGAGGGTACGCCCAGTGGACCGAATATCGAGCAGTTGTGGGCGAAGGCAAAAGACCGATGGTACGCCGCCTAATGCACCTATCGACCATTGGCCTACGGCTTGTAACCGCTTGGATTCTCTGGGCTTTAGCGCGTGGCAAAGGATGTTAATATAAGAACTGGACAGACATGCCTTTAAAAACATTATTCCTCAATCCTCCGTCTTTTGAGAACTTTGACGGTGGCGCCAGTTCGCGCTGGCCAGCCACCCGCGAGATCGAGTCGTACTGGTATCCGGTGTGGCTGGCGTATCCGGCCGGGATGCTGGAGGGCTCGCGGCTGCTGGACGCGCCGCCGCACCATGTGTCGGCCGAGGAGACCATTGAACTGGGCAAGCAATATGAGTTTCTGGTGCTCTTTACGTCGACGCCAGGATTCCCCGGCGACATCAAGCTGGTCACCAAGATGAAAGAGGCCAACCCCAAACTGAAGATCGCGTTTGTGGGCCCGCATGTGACCACGCTGCCGGAGCGCTCGCTGAATGAGTGCCCGGCCATCGATTTTGTGTGCCGCCGAGAGTTTGATTACTCCGTGGTGGAGTACGCCAACGGCAAACCGCTGAGTGAGATTATTGGAATCTCATATCGCGATGCCAATGGGAAAGTGGTGCATAACGCCGATCGCCCAGACGTGATGGACCTGGATTCCCTTCCCGACGTAGTCGATGTTTATTACCGCGACATGGATGTGCGCCGGTATAACGTGCCATTTTTGCTTTATCCGTTTGTGGCGCTATATACGACGCGCGGCTGTCCGGCGCAGTGCACTTTCTGCCTGTGGCCGCAGACGTTGAGCGGGCATCCGTGGCGCAAACGATCGACCGATGCCGTGGCGCGTGAGATGGCCAAAGCAAAAGAATACTGGCCGTACGTAAAAGAATATTTCTTTGACGATGACACGTTCAATATCCAGAAAGCGCGCACGGTTGAACTGTGCGGCAAGCTGAAGCCGCTGAACCTGACGTGGTCATGCACGTCGCGCGTGACGACAGATTATGAAACGCTGAAAGCGCAGCGCGAAGCCGGCTGCCGGCTGCTGATCGTAGGGTATGAGTCGGGCGATCCGCAGATTTTGAAGAACATCAAGAAGGGCGCCACCGTTGAGCGCGCGCGCCAGTTTACCAAGGACACGAAAAAACTCGGCCTGAAGGTGCATGGAGATTTCATCCTCGGACTGCCCGGCGAGAGCCGCGAATCCATCCGCCGCACCATCGATTTCGCCAAAGAACTGGACGTAGAAACCATCCAGGTCTCCATCGCACACGCCTATCCCGGAACCGAGATGTACGATTTTGCCAAGAAAAATGGCTTTATCGTCGGCACCGAGCGGATGGTCGATGACGGCGGGCACCAGGTTGCGCAGATTGAGTACCCGGGTCTTCCGCGCGAGCACGTAATGGAAATGGTGCACAAGTTCTACGACGAATACTATTTCCGTCCCAAGGCTGTTTTCCGCATTGTTCGCAAGGCAGTGTTCAACGGCGAAGAGCGCAAGCGGCTTTACAAGGAAGCCAAGTCATTCATGAAGCTGCGCGCCGCGCGCAACAAGGCTACCAAGGACATGCTGGCCGCGAAGCAGAACGCGGCAGAAAAGCCGCGTAGAGCTGAAGTCGCCGGCGACTAGGCCGCCGTCTGTCGGAGAGCCCGTTGATGCAGGAACAGGAAAAAGTTGGTACAGCGCGGTTGATCGGCTATGCAATCGGTCTAGCTGTTTTTGTCGTAGTTGCGGTGTGGAAGTTCGTTGTCCGATGAGAATCCAGAGTCAAGCCCGCTCCCGCGCGGGATCAAGACGGATATCCGCGTGAAGCTCAAAAAACTTTTCATCTATCTGGCCATCGCCTGCTGCAACGGCACGGGCGACGTATTGTTGAAACGCGGCATGGATGACCTGGGCGAAATCCATCTCAGCCACTGGGCGCACATCTTCAACGCCTTTCTTGACCCCTGGATTATCTTAGGCATTCTGTTCCTGGCCGGATTTTTTTACTCTTATCTGACCGCGCTTTCCTGGGCGGACCTGACGTACGTTCTTCCCGCGACCGCCTTCGGCTACGTGGTCACTGCTTTCCTCTCTCGATTTTTCCTGCATGAAGCGGTCAGCCCGTGGCGATGGGCCGGCGTCCTGCTGATCACCTGTGGAGTCGGCCTGGTTGCCCGAGGCCCTTCACTCACCGTGCGCCACAAAGATCCGTCGCCCGTGGCGCCAAAGGAACAACATGAACTCGCTTAAGCTCTGGGTTGCGATCGCGACGCTGGTCGTGGCCTCCAGCACAGGTGACGTTCTGCTCTCTGCTGCCATGAAGCGTATCGGCGACCTCGACGAAATCCGCGCGACCAAGGGTATCTTTGCCGTCATCGGCCGTGTCACCCGCGAGAAGCGCTTTCTTCTCGGCCTCGCCTGCCTGATCTTCAGCTTCTTCTGCCTGCTCACCGCGCTCTCCTGGGGCGACGCCAGCCTCGTCGCTCCCGCGTCGGCCTCGCTCACTTACATCTCCTCAGCCATCCTGGCAAAAGTATTTCTGCATGAGAATGTCGACCGCCGACGCTGGCTCTCCGCCGCGCTGGTCTGTGTGGGTGTATTGCTGCTGGTGAAGTAGGTTTTTTCTGAAATCCCGACCCTGAGCGAAGCGAACGGGGAGGAACCCCTATCGCTAAATATCCTGCTCAGGTACTGGACCCCAAAAGCGTAAGACTGGAGCGAGCGTTGGGGCTATCACATGCGAAGACATTGCTAAAAGAACCGCATCAGCCCTGTCGCCGGCAAATCCGCGACCACAAACGTCTGTTTCCGTCCCAGGGCCTCCATCACGCCTTCCGCCGCCATATATCCGCTGCGTACCGCACCTTCCATGGTTGCGGGCCAGTTGGTCGCGGTCCAGTCGCCGGCGAGAAACACGCGCGGCCATTGGGTCTTCGCTTCCGGGCGATATTGGTCCAGCCCGGGAAGAATCGAATACGTCGCATAGACTTCCTTGATCACCGCGGCCTTGACTACCCTGGCTTCCTTCACAGCCGGAAAGAACTCGGCCAGCTCACGCGTCGCCAGTTCCAGAATCTCTTCGCGCGACTTCTGCACCAGCGACTTTGACGCGCTCACCACCAGCTCAACGTAGCTGCCCTGATGATCGCTTTCGCGCTTCTCGTGGAACTTTGACTTATGAAACATCCACTGGATCGTCCGATCCAGCAGTACGGCGTGCGGCAGCGCGGTGATCTCGCGGTCAAACCAGAGATGGATTCCTGTAATCGGCGAGGCTTCAAAATGCGCAAGCTGCTTCTTGATCGGAGCGGCCACCTCATCCGCCGGCAGCAGGCTCGCCACGCTCTGAAACGGCGCCGCCAGCACAACGAAATCAAACTGCTTCTCGCCCGAATTGCTCAGCACTCCTGCGGTATTTTGCTTCGGACCGATGGCCGTGACCGCCGCCCGAAGTAGCACTTCTCCACCGCGCGCGCGAATATAGTCAGTGGCAACGCCGTAAAGATCAGACAGCGGAATGCTGGGCAACCCCATCCTTCCCGCCGCCGCCGATTTCATGAATGATTCGCGAAAGACCTGCGCCGCATAGCGCACTGACATGCGCTCCAGGTCTTCATTCAGCGCGCTGACCAGCACGGTCTTCCAGAAGCGCTCAATCGCCTGTTCGGTCTGTTTGTGTCGCCGCAGCCAGCAGAGAAAATTCTCGTCGGAATCCGCTGGCAAGCGTCGGCTCATCGCCGCCATCGCCCTCGCGATGCCAAGCTTGTCCTTTGCGCTGAGCATCTTTGCGCTGAGAAACGCCGGTACATTGTGCATTGGAGCAGGCAGGAAGGTCGGCGCCATGCGGCTGGTCCGTCCGCCCGGCTCGATAAAGGTCAGATCATCAAACCACCGTATCTTGTCGCTCACGCCCAGCCGTTCGTAGAAATGAATCAGGTTGGTGCAGCAGCCCAGCAGCACGTGCTGGCAATTGTCCACCACCTCGCCCGTGCCCGGATGCTCGTAGGACGACGCTCTGCCGCCCACGTAAGGACGACGCTCGAACAGCGTGATACGCAAACCGGCGTCCGCCAGCGCGCAGCCTGCAGCCAGGCCCGCAAGCCCGCCACCCACGATGGCCACAGTTTTTTGTTGCGTATCGGCTGTCATGCGATGCGGAGCAGAAATCCGCGCGAGAGTACTTTAATTTTTTCCCAGCGGGTAAGCCGCACGCGCTCCGTCAGGACATCATAATTGCGCTCAGTGATTTTCTTGAGCAGCCGGCTGTAGATTTCCACCAGCACCCAGAGCGCCGGACGGCTGTCCTCTTCAATCAGCTCCATCAGCCATTTGGCCGACTCATAATATTTGCGCGCGCGGTCGGCCTCATACTCCAGCGCCGGCCGCAACTGCTGCGATTGTGCCGCGCCCTGCAACAATGACGGAGCAAAATTGGCCGCGGAAAGATTCGACCGCGCCAGGTCTTCTTCAGGAATATAGATGCGGCCGAGTGACGCGTCCTCTTTCACGTCGCGAATGATGTTGGTTAACTGGAACGCCAAGCCACAATCTTCGGCCAGAAACTCCGCCTTTTTGTCCTCGTAGCCGAAAATTCGTATGCACACCAGCCCAACCACTGACGCCACGTAATAGCAGTAATGTTTCAGGTCCTCAAATGTTTGGCACACGACGGCGGGTGAATCGGGAGTAGAAGGAATGTCCAGGTCCAGGCTTGTGCCGTACACCAGCTTTTCAAACAGCTCAGGCGGGATCTTGAATTTATTTTGCGCGTCGCCCAGCGCCATCAGCACCGGATCGTCCGTTGTTTTGCCGGCAAAAACGGCCTTCGCCGCTTCCAGCCACTCGCCCAGCTTCTGTCGTTTTTGCTGCGGATCAACTCCCGGGTCGTCGGAGATATCGTCGGCGTGGCGCATGAACGCGTAGACCGCGCTTAGGGCATTGCGCTTCTCCGACGGTAGCACCATGAAGCCGTAATAGAAATTCTTGGCTGCACGGCGCGCGATGCCCCGGCAGACCGCGTAAGCATGGCTGAGCTGATGGTTCACCGTAGCTTGCCTGCTGCCGCGCGCGCCACCAGCAGCAACTTGCGCGTCTTGGAAATTGCCGGCCGCGAGCGCAACACATCAAAGCCCTGGCGCTCGATGGCCCTCAGGATTTCCTGCCCGCCGCGGCTGAACAGCTCGATGTCGATGGCCAGTTCGCGGCTGACCATCTCCACCAGCGGCAGCCCGCGCTTAAACCACTCCCGCGCGCGCTGGACCTCAAACTTCATGAGTTCGACAAACTGTGGGGTCGAGCGGCGCTGCGCAATGTCTTCTCCGATCACGCCAAAGCGGCGTAGGTCTTCCAGCGGAAGGTAAATCCGGCCTTTGCCATAATCCACGAATACGTCCTGCCAGAAATTCGCCAGTTGCAGCGCCGTGCAGGTGTAGTCAGAAAGTTGCTGGCGTCCCGGGTCGCTGTAACCGCACAAGTACAGCACCAGGTGGCCTACAGGGTTCGCCGAGTAGCGGCAGTAGCCCAACAGGTCGTCAAACGTTTCAAAACGGCTGACCGTCTGGTCCTGCCGGAAGGCGACCAGTAGATCGGAAAACTCATACTTGGGGATCCCGCACTGCTTCACCGTCTCCTGGAGCGCCACGAACACGGGATGCCTTGGCGATCCTGCATAACAAGAATTCAACTGGCCTTCCCACTGGTCCAGCAACTCCAGCGACTGCTGCGGATTGTCGACCTCATCGCCCAGATCGTCGGAAATGCGGCAATAAGCGTAAACATTGTAGAAGTGCTGGCGCAGCCGCTTGGGCAGAAACCACGTGGCCACAGAAAAATTCTCGTAGTGCGTCTTGGCCAGCCGCTCACAATACGCCTGAGCTTCGGCGAGAGAAGGCGCGGACGCCGGAATGCGGTAAGACTCCGGCAGCGCGTTCCATCCCAGCGGCATGGACGAAGGGCTTGTGGGCAATACTGACATGTTTTCAGTGGCCGGGAATTATGGCGGTCTTGATCTGGCTCCCGCGGTCCAGCATCTGCTGCAGCACCTGCTTCAGCTTGGAAAGCGGCGCTTCACCCGTGATGTAGTCCGTACTCTTCACGTTCTTTTCCGCAATCAGTGAAAAAGCCTTGCGCACCGTCTGCGGCGTGTGATGGAACGTCGCCTTCAGGGTGATTTCCGAGTAATGGAGGCGGTTCGTGTCCAGCTCCACCTTGGTGCCGCTGGCGCATCCGCCGAAGAAATTGACCACGCCGCCGCGGCGTACCATGTCCACGGCCCATTGCCAGGTCTGCGGCCGGCCCACGGCCTCTATCACAATGTCTGATCCACGTCCCTCGGTCACGCCGATCACCTGTCCGATCGGGTCCGCGGTCTTGCCGATCTGTACGACTTCATCGGCGCCAAATCTCTTTGCCGCCGTCACCTGCTCACCGCGCTTGACTACGGCAATCACTTTGCAGCCTGTCAGCTTAGCCACCTGCACCAGCATCAGCCCCAACGGGCCCGCCCCTATGATGGTCACCGTATCGCCGATGTCGGCGCCGGTTTCCTGCAGCCCGCGCATGGCGCAAGCCAGCGGCTCGGTCATGGCCGCCGATTCAAAGCTCACGTCGTCCGGCAGCGCCAGCATATTGGTCTCAACGATTCGGCGCGGAATCTTGATGTATTCGGCGTAAGCGCCGTTGTTGAACAGCAGGTCCTCGCAGATATTTTCCTGGTGCTTCAGGCAATAGAAACATGCGCCGCACGGCGCGGAGTTGAGCGCTACCACCTTCATGCCCCGGCGGAAGTCGCGCACGCCCGGCCCAACTTCTTCAATCACTCCGGAGAGCTCATGGCCGAACAGCGCCGGCGGCACGATCATGCGCGCGTGGTATCCGCGCTGATAAACCTTCAGGTCGGTGCCGCAGGTCAGCGCCACGTTCACTTTTACCAGCACCTCGCCGGTGTCAAGCGTGGGAATCGGCACCTTCTCAATCTTGATGTCCTCTTTGCCATAGAGGACCGCGGCTGTCATTTTACCTTTCAAATACTTTTCTCCCAATCCATTCCGGGCTGGATCACGATCTTCATTGAGTCCGGCCCCGGATGCGAAGCCAGCCGGAGCGCTTGCACCGCTTGTGCCAGCGGGAACCGGTGCGAGATCAGCCGGGCAAAATCGATCTCGCCGCTGAACACCATCTGCACGTTCTCCTGCTGCAAGTCCACTGACGCACTGTACGATCCGAGCAGCGTCTTCTCATCCACGCAGACCGCCGCCGGATCAATCGCCACTTCGCTGCGCTGGGTTTGCGCAAACAACATAACTCTCCCGCCGGGCCGAGTCGCGTCCATGGCTGGCTTTATAAGGCTGTTGCCCGCCGTCGCCAGGATCACCGCGTCTGCTCCGCGTCCATCGGTGAGTTCTCGCACTCGCGCCATGGGATCGGACGTCCCGGCATTCACGTTGTGCCCCAACCCAAAGCTCTCACTTATTCTAAGGCGTTGGGCATATAAATCGGAAGTTACTACGGTCGCGCCCGTCCGCCGCGCCAGCACCGCCAGCATGACACCGATGGGCCCTTGCCCAATCACCAGCACCGTCTCATCTGGCTGGAGTTGCAGCGCCTCAATGGCTTTCATGCAGGTATTTACCGGCTCGATGAAGGATGCCTGCTCGTACGAAACCTGGTCCGGAATCTTCACCACGCCCTTGCGTACGATCCAATCCATCACCCGGATGTACTCGGCAAAGCCTCCGCCGCTGGGCTCAAAACCCGCTGTAGTGCCCACCTTCTTATATACCGGGCACTGCGCGAAGACTTTCTTGCGGCAGTAATAGCACTCGCCACAGGGGATATGGTGGAAGACCATTACCCGGTCGCCAACCGCGAAATTCTTCACCCCGGCGCCGATGGCCGCTACCTGACCGGCCATCTCGTGGCCAAAAATCCTGGGCGCGGAGTGCGAGCCCGTGGAAATCTTTTTAAGGTCAGTTCCGCAAATGCCGCAGGTATGGATTCGCACCAGCAGCTCGCCCGCGCCGATCTCCGGCACCGCAACCGTCTCCAGGCGAACGTCGTCCTTGCCGCGATACACTGCGGCCTGCATGGTTTTGGGAACGACCATTTTGCCCGTCCCGATTTCCGTCCGCGTGGCGGTTGGCATGGATCAGTGTGCCTGCTTAGTCCTTATTTCCGAGAACTCTGCTCTCTTTAGTGTAACAACTTCAGCGGGTGCTGCGCTGGCGGCCAGGTTCTTCTCCAGCCATGCGCACAGGGCGCGCGTTGCCCGATTGCTGTTCCTGCCCAGGGCCGCAACTCTGGCCCAGTGCCACGGCCGTAACGCCGTCCAAGTCGCGAATTTGCCGGAGTGAAAATTGCCATCTTGATCCACGAACTGGGCCAGCGGCGGCATCACGAAATCAGCTTCGTCAGAGATGGCCTTCACGCAGCGAAAGCCGGCCTGCGCTTCCTGCGCGACCCTGGCTACCGCCGCAGCTTCCATGTCCACAACCAGCGCATGAAAGCGGTCAACCAGTTGTTGCTTGGCATCCGAGCTCGCAATTCCATCGGCCGTAACCAGAATGCCTCCGCCCATGGTGTCGCCCGCGGCGGCGCAGCGGTATTCATTTCCATCCGCCGCATCCACCACCACACTAGGCGTAACCACGCTGCCCACTTTCAAACTGCGAATCAGCGCCCCGGCGAGACCAATCGAAATCAACGCACCTGGTCCATATTGCACGACCGCCGCCCGCGCCGCGCGTTCCGCGTTCTTTCTGCCAATCCCACTGATTACCACTACTTGCTCTTCACTTTCAAAAGCGACGAAGCTTCGTGAGGCGTCCCGCGCTGTAGAACGGCTCCACCCTCGCACCAGCGGCACAACCTCGCGCTCCATCGCGGCGACCATGACGACTTTGCTCATGCGTTCACCGTCGCTACCTGCGCCACCGGCTCTACATAGCCGTGCGCCTGGAACCACTCGACCGCACGCCGCAAAGCATCTTCCACCGGTATGACCTTGTACCCCAATTCGCGCTCCGCCTTGGCCGACGAGGCAAACATCTTCTTGCGCCCCATCTTCACCGCGTCAATCGTGGCCCGCGGCTCTTTGCCCATGATCATCCCGGTAAAAAACTGGTCGAACACGGCAAAGCCCATGGCCACAGCGTGCGGGACTTTCATCGTGGGCGAAGGCAAGCCCGTGAGCTCCGCCAGCTTGTCCAGGATCTGCTTGAGCGTCAGGTTGTGGCCGCCCAGAATGTAGCGTTCCCCGGGGCGCGCTTTCTCCATCGCCAGCACGTGCCCTCGCGCCACTTCTTTTACGTCAGCCAGATTCAGGCCTGTGTCGACGTACGCGGGAAACTTGCGTTTCAGAAAATCAACCACAATGCGTCCGGTTGGCGTGGGCTTGATGTCATACTCGCCGATCGGCGTTGTGGGATTCACCACCACCACGTTCGCGCCCTTGCGTCCCGCTTCCAGCGCGATCTCTTCAGCCATAAACTTCGACCGCTTGTAGTGCCCCACCATGTCCCGGATCGAGACCGGTGAATCTTCCGCAGCAATGTAACCTTGCCTGGTAAACGCCATGGTCGCGACGGAACTGGTGTAGACCACCCGCCGCACTCCGCTCTCTTGCGCCGCCCTGATGATCGCCCGCGTTCCTTCCACGTTCGCGCGATACATCTGCTCCGGATCGCGCACCCACAGGCGATAGTCGGCGGCCACATGAAAGACGAAGTCGCAGCCGGCCATGGCTTTCTTGAGCGACTCGGGCTCGCGCAAGTCGCCTTTAGCCACTTCAGCCCGCAGGTCGGCGATATTGTCGGTCCGGCTCGTCGACCGCACCAGCAACCGCAGCTCTGCCCCTTGCGCGGCCAGCGCCCGTGCCACGTGGCTGCCAACAAACCCCGTAGCTCCTGTGATGAAGGCTCTCATGCTTTTTCTTTACCCTGAGCGCAGCGAAGGGTCTCTATTGCTTTCTTGAATCCCAGGCTCAGCAAAAGAGGAGACCCAAAACTAACTTGAAGGAAACAACCTGAGAAGTCATTTTTGATCCGCGGTCATCCGCGTAAATCCGCGGTAGGGCCTGCGGTTCGGTTTTCAATTTCGGCGATTTTGGCAATTTCGGCGATTTTGGCAATCTTCCACCGCCTACTCCAGCGCTTCCGCCTGGATCCCGATATTTTTCTCTCCCGCCGCCTTTTTCTCCCAGTATTTGCGTACCCAGGCTTCAAAGCTCTTGCCAGCGGCGGTGTCGCGACCGGTGAAGGTAAGCGCGGCGATCTCGGAATAAGGAATAGAAATTTTCTGGTCCGCGTCTTTGGGGAAAAGCCGTACGGCAGAGTCGGCCAGCGTCTTGCCCGACCGCCGGTCGAAGATGTAGCCCTCAACCGTGCTGCCGTCTTTGCGCGTGATGGTCACGTCGCCGCGATAGTCAAACGCCTTCTCCAGCGCCTGCCGGACCTCTTCTTCGCCGGCCAACTCCGGCACCCAGCCCTCAAGCTTTTCATGCGCGAATCCGGGCGCGACCTCCAGTGAATCGGCGTCCTTGATGGTCTTGCCGTCTGCCGGGCCGGTCATGCGTTGGTCTCCTCAAGCTGGCCTGACGCTTCCTCGATCTGCACCAGCGGATTATAGCTATGCACCGGACGCACGGTTTCATTCAGGAGCTTGAGCGCGTGCTCGTCCTTGTGCCGGGTGAACAGCGTCGCTTTTGCCGTGGCGAACATGCCGCGCAGCGAGCTGAACGTGTCATTCACCGCCGACGCCTCATATCCGCTATGTACCATGCAGTTCGCGCACTTGGGATTCCCCGACTCCGTGCCGTACTCCTGCCATGCCGTGCTCTCCATGAGCTCTTTGAAGGTGTCGGCGTAGCCATCCTGGAGCAGGTAGCAGGGCTTCTGCCAGCCAAAGATGTTATACGTCGGCATGCCCCACGGCGTGCAGGCGTAATGCCGCTCTCCCATCAGGAACTCGAGGAACAGCGGGGACTGATTGAACTGCCACGTCTTTTTGCGGTTCGACAAGATGGCGCGAAACAGCTTGCGCGTGCGCGCGCGACCCAGAAAGTGTTTCTGGTCCGGCGCTTTATCATACGAGTATCCGGGCGAAAGCATCATGCCTTCCACGCCCAGTTCCATCATCTCGTCAAAGAACTCGCGCACGCTGTTGGGATCGGCGCCGTCAAACAGCGTCGTATTCGTGGTCACGCGGAAGCCGCGCCGCAACGCCTCCTTCACGCCTTCCAGCGCCGCGTCATAGCCGCCTTCGCGGCACACGGAGAAATCGTGGTGCTCGCGCTGGCCGTCCATGTGTACGGAGAACGTCAAGTACTTGCTCGGCTTGAACAGATCGATCTTCTCTTTCAGCAGCAGCGCGTTGGTGCACAAATAAATGTATTTCTGCCGCCCGCCGGGAATGCTCACCATGGGCGCGCCGCACTCGTCCACCGCGCGGAAGCACTGCTCCGGCGTGAGCTCCTTCTTGAGGATGTGGGCCGGATATTGGATCTTGCCGCACCCGGCGCAGGCCAGGTTGCAGCGAAACAGCGGCTCCAGCATCAGCACCAGCGGATAGCGTTTGCGTCCGGCGAGCTTCTGTTTGACTACGTAGCTCGCGACCGTCCACATCTGCGAAATTGGTACCGGCAAATCTTGTCTCCTAAACTCGACTGTTGCTAAGTATTCTGATCAGTCTCATCAGTGCTGATCAGTGGTAAGTTTCTGCTTTTCCGATCACGGCGATCACGCGCGATTCCGGCGATCACCCGATTCTTCTATCCTCTCGCGTATCCCACGCTACCCTCTTCATACAGCGCGGAGAACTCCCGCGAATACGTTGACAGCGCGATCAGCGGGAAGTAATCGCGATACAGGTGATAGGCCAGGTAGAACACGCGCGGGAAGCCCGTACCCGTGTAGCGGTCTTCATCCCAGTGGCCGTCGGCGCGCTGCGTTTCCAGCAGATACAGAATGCCGCGCTGCACCGATTCACTGCGTGTATCGCCTGCCGCAAGCAGTCCCATGACCGCCCAGGCCGTCTGCGAAGGCGTGCTTGGCCCAATGCCGCGCGTCGTCGGGTCGTCATACGATCCGCACGTCTCGCCCCAGCCGCCATCGGCGTTCTGCACCATGCGCAGCCACTCCGCGCCCTGCTGCACGTAGGGCTCATGATGGTCCACATCCATGGCTTGCAAGCCGCGCAGCACCAGCATGGTGCCGTAAATGTAATTCACGCCCCAGCGCCCGAACCATGATCCATCCGGCTCCTGCTCGCTCAGGATGAATTGGATCGCCTTCTTGACTCGCGTGTCCTCTTTAGTCACGCCGTAGGCGGCCAGCATTTCCAGGACGCGCCCGGTGATATCGACCGTCGGCGGGTCGAGCATGGCATTATGATCGGCGAAAGGAATGTGCTGGAAGACCATGCGCGTGTTGTCTTTGTCGAACGACGCCCAGCCGCCGTTCTTGCACTGCATAGCAAAGATCCAGTCGATCGCGCGCTTGCATATGTCGTGCTGGTAGCGCTCGCGCGGGTTTTCCACTTTGTCCAGACCCAGCAGCACCATGGCCGAGTCATCCACGTCAGGATAAAACTCGTTGTTGAACTCAAAGTACCAGCCGCCCGGCTCCACGTTGCGGACCTTCACCGCCCAGTCGCCTTTGCTGCGGACTTCCTTGCTCAGGATCCAGTCCGCCGCTTTTTGCATGCGCGGATCAGCTTTCGATACGCCGCTTTCTCCCAGCGCAAACATGGCGTAGGCGGTGTCCCAGACGGGAGACATGCACGGCTGCATGCGGAACGTCGGCTCGGAATGGTCAGGAGCGCCGGGCTCGTCGATGCCGAGCTTCTCAAATTCATCCAGCGCGCGGATCAGCTGCGGATCGTCGCTGGAGTAGCCCAGGCAGCGCAGCGCGATGATCGAATTCAGTATGCCAGGATAGATCGCGCCCAGGCCGTCAGATTTCTCAAAGCGGTCCAGCATCCAGCGCTCGGCTTTTTTGAGCGCCAGGTAGCGCAGCGGCCGGATGTTAAAGCGCTCGCAGAAGTGCACCACGCGGTTCAGCACCAGGAAAAAATTCCGCCAGGAAACCTTCTTTGCGCTCCACTTCAGGTGGAGATGCTTTCCGTGCCGGCCGCCGATAAAGAGTTCGTCAATACCCATCTCCGCCGGAATCTTCTTGAACGGCTTCTTGGCGTAGGCCACTGAGAGCGGCACCAGGATCGCCCGCGACCACGACGAAATCTCATACAGGTTGAACCAGAACCAGTTGGGGAAGAGCACGATCTCCGGTGGGACCGCTGGCACCGCCTCCCAGTCATACTGGCCGAGAAAGCACAGATAAATCTTGGTGAAGGTGTTGCACTCAGTGGCGCCGCCCATCTCTAGGATCTGCTTGCGTGCGCGCTGCAGTATCGGGTCTTCGGCTTTGTATCCCATCAGCTTTAGCGCAAAATACGCCTTGACTGAAGCGCTGATGTTGGAAGGTCCGCCGGCATAGATCGGCCAGCCGCCATCGGCGTTCTGGTGGCGAATGATCTCCGGCACCGCGCGCTCCATGCGGCTGCGGTTTCCGGTGCCCAACAAAGTGTGAATGGCAATGTAATCGGATTCGAGCGTGGTATCGGCTTCCAGTTCACCGCACCAGTAGCCGTCCGTATGCTGTTGCGCGAACAGGTAGGCGCGCGCTTTCCCAACGCCATGCGCCACGCGGCCCAGCATGTCGTCGATTTTCCCAAACAGCATCTGCGCGGGTCGCGCGCCAAAGTTCTTGCCCATGGCTTACTCCGCGGCAGCGGGGGCTGCTGCAATGGCCTCCACAATCTCCGGCGGCAGGCCAAACCGCACGTTCTCCGGCATGACCTCCACTTCACGAATTGTGTTGAAGCCCTTGCCTTTCAGGAACTCCACTACCTGTTCCACCAGCACCTCAGGTGCAGAGGCGCCCGCTGTGACCGCCACTGTCTTAATGCCGGTAAGCCACTCCGCCTTGATGTCATCGGCTGTGTCAATCAGGTAGGAAGGCGTGCCCAGGTTGGTGGAAACTTCCACCAGCCGGTTGGAGTTGGAGCTGTTTTCAGAGCCGACCACCAGCAGCAGGTCGGCCTGGTGCGCCACGTCCTTCACCGCGGTCTGGCGGTTCTGCGTGGCATAACAAATGTCCTGTGCGTGCGGCCCTTCAATCAGAGGGAACTTCTTTCGCAGCGCCTCAATCACGTCTTTGGTTTCATCCAGGCTGAGAGTGGTTTGCGTGATGTAAGCCACTCGTGTGGGATCAGGAACCTCAAGGCTTTCCACTTCATCGGCGCTGCCTACCACCTGGGTCACGTCCGGCGCTTCGCCCAGAGTGCCGATCACCTCATCATGGTCATGGTGGCCGATCAGAATAATGCTGTAGCCACCTTTGGCGTACTTTACCGCCTCAACGTGGACCTTGGTCACCAAGGGACACGTAGCGTCAATCACCCGCAGGTCGCGCAGCTTGCTGGCTTCGCGCACGCTCGGTGAAACGCCGTGAGCGCTGTAAATAAGGCGCTGGCCGTCCGGAACTTCAAAAACTTCGTCCACAAAGATCGCGCCTTTGGCTTTCAGGTCTTCCACTACATAACGATTGTGGACAATCTCTTTGCGCACATAGATTGGCGGCCCAAAGGCATCCAGCGCAATGCGGACAATATCAATGGCTCGAACCACTCCGGCGCAAAAACCCCGGGGCTTCAGCAGCAACAAAGTCTTGGCTTCTTGTGTCATTGTGACCTGTTGATTATACCCTTTTAGACACTTTTCCCTTCTCCTAAGTTATCCCATAAAAACGCCTTAAGCCACGGCAAGCCGTTGAAAGATCGATATTTAACAGTAATCAGGGTGTATAAGGGGCTGAATGGGGAGGGCTTTTAACCGTTTCAGTGCACCCTTGCACGACCCCCTTTGTGGATCGCCGGTTCCTTCGCCTTGCTTCCGCAGAGACGAACTGGCGGACCGCCTTCGGTTTGTGCTCTCAGTTAACTCATGTACCGCAGGCCGGGCCCCATGCGAGCCCGGTTTTGGCTTGCATGGGCTGAGAAGCCCTCGCCCGCCGCAGCGCCACACACGCGAAACATTGCAAGCCCGGGGCGGAAGCCCCGGGTACCGTGAAGGGACTCAGAGCCCCGGAGGGGCGACACCTATTTCACAGGCGCCCATTTCCGCATCGCCAACGCTATCGGCAGCCCCACCAGAAACAGATGACCAATCGGCCCGGTGATGATCGATGCTTTGTCGAATCTCGGCCCATGATGCAGCGCCGACAGCGGAAGCACCACGCAGTTCATCACCAGCCACACCAATTCTCCGTACAGCAGCCCAGCAATGACTGGGCTCTCCGTCATGAACGATATTTTTCGACTCGCGACGTAGTAGATTGCCGCCCAGCTGAACGCAATAAAGAAGTGCAGAAAAAGCCCGAGTGCTGCTGTAGAAGTTCCGCCCTGAAATGACTTCGGCCCCAGTAACCCCGCCGCAACCGACTGAAATACCCGTATCGGCGGCAAGTGATTTTGAATGCCGTACGCTATACATGCTTGCGTGATATCAAAAGCACCACACGCCAGCCCTCCCCAGAAGATGGCGAGGAACGCGCTCGAAGAAGCGCCAGGTGTTGAATTCATCACTCTCCCCAGTTTTCGATTGATTGTTGCTGAATAAAGATAGACGTGTGCAGCGCAAATTGGTTGCTGACTAATTCCCCAAGGTTTTTCTCCGTGCCTCCGTGTCTCCGTGGTAGATTTTGCCCTTCAATCTGCGCTCATCTGCGAAAACCAGCGGCGACTAGTCTCATCC
>WNFM01304149.1_pt4 | contig 30641 bp, 19 predicted proteins | sample 5400271 | NCBI WGS metagenome assembly WNFM01 (sample SAMN13153352, study PRJNA577476) | soil metagenome | isolation source: 60 cm saprolite on Douglas fir-dominated hillslope | place: USA:California | collected 2013-09-17 | reverse complement strand
AGCCGTCCGGAGGAACATCCGAAGGTTAACGCCGCGGAACTTGCCACTATTCATGGGGCCACTGAATTCCATCACCAGCGCACTCCTTCTACCGCGCGAGTGTCTGAGGTCCCCTGGACGAAGATCCTGGGCTCAGGTTCGACTTGGGGATTGATGGTCAGTCACTTCTGCTTGGTGTATCCGGTCTACATATTCTTTACTTGGTTTTTTGTTTACGTAATGAAAGCCCGCGGCATGACGATTTCCAAAGCAAGTTTTTGGGCCTCGGCACCGTTCGTGGCCAATTTGCTTATGGTTCCGCTCTGGGGCTGGTTTTCAGATCGCGCGGTAGAAAAACTGGGCAAGCGCATGGGAAGACGAACTTCCGCTTGGTTAGCCATCTTTTTCTCCGCGGCTCTATTATGGACCGGGAGTCAAACCGCAAATAACACCCTGGCACTCCTGCAGCTGGCGATTGCTGCCGGATTTAATTTCGCCGCTTCCGCAGTTCTGTGGACGACTTGCAATGATATTTCGGCAGAGTTTTCCGGTTCTATTTCCGGCACGATGTCCACGTTTGGCAGCCTAGGCGGCTGGATTTCACCGGTTCTAACCGGATATGTAGCAGCGAAATTGGGATGGACTTACGCGCTAGATTTGGCCGCAGCCATCACGATCATAAGTGGGTTGGCGTGGTTTTTCATCGACGCCGATCGACATATACTGTCGAACGAATCGCTTCCCTGAAGAATTCTCGACAAAGCGAGCGGCACCCTTCAGCGTGTTAGAAGTTTGGCCAGTTGCTTTACATCAGGCGCGCGTTCCAGACCGCTGACCGCTTCGATAATTGCATCGGTTTTGGATTTGGACCACCCAGCGTATTCGGCGCATCCTCTGAATTTCGTTTTCACTTCTTCCATGGTCATCGGATCAGCAGGACTTCCCTTGGCGAAGTCGGCCTGATCAGTTACAGACTTGCCGTTCTTCAAATGAACGGTGATGAGCGAAGCCATCTTGTCGTAACCGGCCTTTTCGGCAACCGGGTCAATGTAGAAGTTCACACGCGAAACCATTTCCTGAACCTCTGGCCGATTGACATACGCGTCCGAGAATTGCGCCAGTGACGCCTTGCGTTCAAGCAGCAAAACCACCATGCAGAATTCCATGCTGAACTTCGCCTGTAATCCGGATTTAGGGCGATGGTGAATCAGTGCGTTGGGCATATTTTGATTCGTGCCCACATCCACTTTTTCGACATCACCAGCTGTGATGTCGTATTTCTGAATTAACCGCAGCATAGCCGTCATCGCCGGATGTGTCAGTGAGCCCGATGGATAAGGCTTCAAAGAAATCCCGGGTTCGGCAAAGCTCCACGGGTTGCCCAGTTTGCCCTGTATAGCCGTAACGTCGAACGATCCGCCGTAGGCGTGGAAGAACCCTCGCGGCGCGTCAAGAATTTGCGGTGCCGCGGTCCAACCCAAGCCCGCCAGATCTGCCGCTGCGACGCCATTTTCCGCGGCATGTCCGGCCTGAAATGGTTTTGTCATCGTGCCGAAGTTTTCCCGCAATCCCGCAGCTTCCGCGCCAACAATTCCAAACGCACAGAGGGTCTGTTGCAGGTTCAGACGTCTCAGTCTTGCTGAAGCCGCCACCGACCCGAACGAGCCGCAAGTCCCGGTAGAGTGAAACCCGTCAACGTAGTGCCTCGGCGCGATGGCTTCAGCAATTTTGGTTTCGACTTCGACCCCGGCAAAGTACGCAGCCATCGTTTCTTTACCGGAAAGACCGTTAGCTTCTGCGATCGCGAACGCAGCCGGCAAGACCGGCGCGGTCGGATGAGTAAGCAACCCGTATACGCGATCTTTGGCAATGGCCAGTTGAGTGTCGTCGAAGTCGTCCGCGTGAATCGAAACGCCATTCACGAAAGCAGCGAAACGAGGGCTGGCCTTAAACGAGCTGCCGATGAGGGTAGAAGCTTCCTGCGAGGCCCCGAATGACCCAACGTATTTGCGGCTTATCGCACCAGACTGTGCCATTGAACCCGCCAGAGCCAGACCGAAGCCATCAAGGATGGATTTTTTCCCCAGTGAAACGATCTCGGCAGGAATGTCCTCATACTTTAGTTTTAGTGCAAACTCAGCGGCGTACCGAGTCAGGTCTGAGTCCTGCTCTGGCGGTTTCTGATCTGGCTGAGCCTGCGAATCGGGTATATGTTTGACGTCTCCAAGCAGGAAAGAAGCTCCAACTGGAACGATGGACTTCAACAGATCGCGGCGTTTCATTTCTGATCCTTTGAGCTTTAGGATATGCACGGCAACGACTCAAACATCAAAACGTGAGCAAACATTGCAAATGCTAAGACGGATTTCTCTCCTTCATCGCCATTCGTAGCGCCTCGGATAAGTGCAGCGGCTCTCGTCCCGTGGCTTGCCTGATCTGCTCGCGACAACTAAATCCATCGGCGACGATGAGCGTTTCACGCGACTCACGCCGTACTGCCGGCAGCAGCACGCGTTCTCCTATGGCTTGTGATATTTCGAACTTATCTTTTTCAAATCCAAACCCTCCAGCTAAGCCGCAGCAGCCGGAATCTGGCAAGAGCACTTCAGCACCCATCTCTCGCAACAGTACTTCTTCATCGGTCATTTTCATCAACGCTTTCTGATGACAATGGCCGTGAACGAGAATTCGGCACGAAAGCCGATTCGATTGATAGCCAGGAGCGTGGTGTTGCAAAAATTCGCTAAGGAGAAATGTTTGGGCGCGCAGTTTTCTAGCCCGGGCATCGTTTGGAAATAGATTAACCAACTCGTCGCGAAATACCGACGCGCAGCTTGGCTCCAGCACGATAATAGGGAATCCCGCTTCGATCTGCGGACCAAGTACTCGCAAGATGCGCGCCAGATATCTCTTGGCTTCATCAAGCATCCCAAAATCGTATAGCGGACGTCCGCAACATAAATGTCGCTGCGAAATTGTTACCTGAACTCCTGCGTCCTCTAACACCTCCAGCGCGGCGCGGCTAGTTTCCGGATGGAAGTAATTGTTGAAGGTGTCCACCCAGAGAATCACTTCAGGTTTATTTGTGCTGGATGATTGTTTTGAATTCTGCCTCGTCTCTACAGACTGGCGGTTTCGAACCCAACTCTGAAAACTGGTAGCCGCGAATTGTGGAAGCTGCCGTTGCGGAGCCAGCCTGAGAATTTTGTTCAGTACAAACCGCACGGAGGACCGGCGATTGATGAAGTTCACGATTTCAGCGAACGGCGAAGCCAAGCGCGCCCATCGATCGATCCTGCCAAAGAGGTGTGCATGAAGAGGTCGAGCCTTGTTTTCGTAATAGTGTGATAAGAATTCGGCGCGGTAAGTAGCGAGGTCGACATTTGCGGGGCATTCCGATTTACACGCTTTGCACGACAGACACAGGTCCAAAGCTTTTTTTACGTGCTGGTCCTGCCAGCCTTCTCGAATCACTTCTCCTTGCAGCATTTCAAAGAGCAGATGAGCGCGGCCCCTGGTGCTGTGTTCCTCTTCGAGGGTAACCATATAGCTTGGACACATAGCGCCACCGTCCTGCTTGCGACAGGCTCCCAGCCCGATACATCGCAAGGTGGCTTGCGGCAGGGAGCCGTTGTCTCCGGCAAATGCAAAATGGGTTTTCGGCAGCAACGGCTTGTAGTCCATACCCAGCCGCAAATTTTCCGTCGGCAAGTAGGGATTCACCACTTTGTGCGGATTCATCTTGTTGCCGGGATCCCAGATAGACTTGAATTCCGTGAACGCCCGCATAAGTTCCGGGCCAAACATTTTGGGAAGCAACGCTCCGCGTGACTGGCCATCACCGTGTTCGCCCGAAAGCGAACCGCCGTAGCTGATTACCAGGTCCGCAGCGCGCTCGATGAATTCCGCATATTTTCGAATGCCATTTTCGCTCTGCAAGTCAAAGCTGACGCGCATATGGATGCAGCCATGACCGAAATGTCCGTAAAACGATCCGCGATAGCCGTACTCGTCCATTAGCTTGCGAATATCGCGCAAATACTTGCCGAGCTTTTCTGGAGCTACCGCGGCGTCATCCCATCCTTCCCACTCAGGCACGGCACCGGGAGCGAAGGCCGCCGCACGAGGACCCGCTTCTCGCAGATGCCATACCTGCCGCGCTTCGTCCTTTGTATATTTCCTCGCCGCAGGAGGCCCATCTGTGATCTTCAATCGCTCGATCAACTTCTGTGCGACGGCATCGCATTGCGCTATGTCATCGGATCCGAATTCCACCAGCAAAATTCCGCGTCCTTCGGGAAGAAGATCGAGGTGTGCCGCGCCCTTTTGTTTCAGCCCGTCAACGATGCTTCCCTCAAAACCCTCGAGGCCAATGGGCTCGAACTCAAGAATTTCAGGAACATGATCCGCAGCGATGAATGCGTCCTTGTAACCAAGGCCGACCAGTGTTCTGTGCTGCGGGCTGCGAATCAGTTTTAATTTCGCTTCCAAAACAATTACGCACGTTCCTTCGGTGCCAACCAGAGCGCGCGCGACATTAAATCCGCGTTCGGGAAGCAGTTCATCGAGATTGTAGCCGGAGACACGGCGAGGAATTTGCGGAAAGCCTGCGCGAATCTGAGTACTGTATTGATCCCGGATCAACCGCAACTTCGTATAAATCTCAGACTCACGGCCTCCCGCATTTATCTTGGCAAGGAGATCTTCTTCGTTGGTATCGCCGACGTTCATCTGCGTTCCGTCGTAAAGCAGCACTCGTAGTTGCTGGACGTTATCGACAGTTTTCCCTCCCAGCAGAGAATGCGTGCCGCAGGAATTGTTGCCGATCATTCCACCGATGGTGCAGCGGTTGTGTGTCGAAGGATCGGGCGCAAACGTCAGCTGATGCGCCTCTGCCGTGTTGCGCAAGCTGTCGAGAACAACACCCGGTTGAACGCGAGCAAAGCCGTCTTGCGGATTTATTTCGAGAATCTTGTTCATGTATTTCGTGAAATCAAGGACCACTGCGACATTGCAGCACTGTCCCGCCAAACTGGTGCCCGCTCCGCGCGCCAGCACCGGAGCTCCATATCTTCTGCAAGCACTCACCGCGGCGATCACGTCTTCATCATCACGCGGCACAACGAGCCCGATAGGAATCTGCCGGTAATTCGAACCATCGGTGGCGTACAGCGCGCGGCTGCCTCGGTCAAAGCGCACCTCACCTTTCAAAGTGCGCTTTAGTTCCCTTTCCAGTTCGAGAGCCTCGCCGAATACATCGATCGGTTTAGCATGCGAGCTTAGAGGCAATGGCGAAAGTGGCAGCACGTTTGTATTAGCACCGCTCGATGAAAACAATTTCGGCAACGATCCTTGGTTTGCTGGCAATCATCAGACCGCCACATTTTCTGGGGCGCCGAAATCGAGCAACTCAGCGCCTGTGAGAGCCTCGTCGGGTTTCATCCAGAAAGCCAGAATTGCGCCCACGAAGAGCAACACAATGCTGCCAATAAACGGCAGCTCCCAGTTACCCGTCTTATCGATGACCAACCCGAATACCAGAGGTGAAATGATCGCTCCGAACGCCGTGCCGGTGTTCATGAGGCCGCTGGCAGAGCCTGCAAACCTAGGCGCGATGTCCATGGGAATGGCCCACATGGGGCCAATTGTGAACTCAGAAAAGAAAAATGCCAGGCTCAAAAAAATGGCCGCAGCCGAAAGATTATGCACAAACAACAACGGCAACATGGAAGCAAGCGAGCAGAGGAACCCAATCACCACAAGATTCCGCCGAGCCTTGTTACGACTGCCTGTCCGCGACAATATCCTGTCGCTCAGAACTCCGCCTAGGGTGTTCCCTACCACCCCGGCAAAAAAAACCCCTGCCGAGAAAAATGCCGAGCCCTGTAACTTCAGATGATAACTATGAAGAAAAAAGGAGGGTATCCACGCCAAGTACAGCCATAGCGTCCAGGCATAGCAAAAATACACCGCAGTGACCGGCAACATTCGCCTAATCAGGCTCATCCACGGCACGGATTTTTTCGCCCCTTGCTGTTTCGCAGCATAGTCCGGGAGCGTCTCGAGCTCGCGACTAGTAATGGCAGGATGGCTCGCTGGATCATTTCGGAAGTACAGTCCCCAAGCAATGGCCCAGGCCATGCTAATAATTCCGAGAATAATAAAAGAGCCTCGCCACGTTACCAAAGCGATTAACCACGCCACCAGAGGGGGCGTAAGAGCGTTGCCCAGTCTGGCGCTCGCGTGGGTAATTCCCTGCCCGAAGCCGCGTTTTTTCTCGGGCAGCCAGTCACTCATCGCGCGAGTGGCCGTCGGAAAAGTCGCCCCTTCACCGAATCCAAGAAGTAAGCGAGCGCAAACCAGAGCTGCTAAACCATTGGCTTTGCCGGTCAACAGCGTTGCCGCCCCCCAGATGACGGCCGAAGCGGTCAATGCCATTCGCGCCCCGAAGCGATCGCTGACCCAGCCCCCAACGATTTGAAATATCAGATATGGATAAGCAAAGGCAGAAAACACCAAACCCACTTGTGTGTTCGTGAGATGTAGATCCTGTTTGAACACAAATGCCGCAGTGCTCACGTTGTTTCGATCGATGTAGGTCAGAGCATACATGATGCACAACAGAATTAGCACATTCGTCGTTGCCGAGAAAAGTCTTGGGCGCAAATTAATCCCGCTCGTTCGCAAATGAGGCAAAAGAATCGCGCCTCATCACTTTTCCACCACCGACGGTGTCGGTTTTGACCTTGGTGCCAGGGAATTGAGGGCCGCCATCACTCCGCCATCCGTGTGCGGTATGCCACTCAAGCGAAGACCCATCTCCACTCCCGCCAACGTTCCAGCCAGCATCAAATCGTTGAAATGTCCGAGATGCCCGATACGAAAAACGTTGTCTCCCAGTTTTGACAAACCGGCGCCAAGGGACATGTCGAATTTGGCAAGGATGGTAGCCCTTAGTGCATCAGCGCTGTGCCCTTCTGGAACCAAGACCGCCGTCACCGTATTGGAATATTCGCTCGGCTCTTGGCAGACTAGTTCTAAGCCCCAAGCTCGTACGGCGGCGCGAGCTGCCTGCCCGTGGCGTTGGTGTCGAGCGAAAATATTTGAAAGCCCTTCGTCCAGCAACATTTGCAGTGCTTCTCTTAGTCCGTAAATCAAATTGATCGACGGCGTGTACGGGAAAAATCCGTTGCTACTCAGCGCCAACATCTCTTGCCAATCCCAATACGAGCGTGAAAGTTTCGCCGTCCTGCTGGCGGCTACTGCTTTTTCTGAAATGGCGTTGAACGCGAGGCCGGGGGGCATCATCAAGCCTTTTTGCGACGACGCTATCATCACGTCGACTTGCCATTCGTCGTGACGATACTCGATCGATCCAAGTGATGAGACCGCATCCACCATCAAGAGTGCGGGGTGGGCTAGACGATTCATGGCCTTACGAATTGCGAATATATCGGAGGTGGTCCCGGTTGACGTCTCATTGTGGACCGCCATCACGGCCTTGTATTGGTGATCCTTGTCCTCCGACAACTCCGCTTCGATTTCTTCTACAACTACGCCTCTACGCCAAGAGCCGGGAAGATAATCGACGCGAATCCCAAATCGCTCTGCAACCTGCCTCCAGAGCCGCGAAAAATGTCCTGTTTCGAACATCAGGACGCGATCACCAGGCGAGAGCGTGTTTACGATCGCCGCTTCCCAGGCCCCGGATCCCGAAGCCGAATACATCACTACTGCGCCGCTGGTCTGAATAATCTTTCGAATCTCGTGCAATGTTTCTTTTACAATTGCGGCAAATTCGGCTCCCCGATGATCCATGACCGGGCGATCGATCGCGCGCAGCACGCGATCCGGGATATTGCTGGGACCAGGTATTTGCAGAAAATGACGCCCGGTATGAACCATAGCCTCCAAGGTGTTCCTGCTTTGCCGAATGTCCCCACATCCTACGATCTGATCAGCCGGTCAGATTGTGACCTTTAGCGCCACAGAGAATACTTCACCAAGCGTTCTCCGGACTTAAAATCAGATTAATTTCCGTTTAGACCGCTCGCACCTAAAAATGTCCCACATCGATTGCCAGTATTCGTCACTCATCTTCATTAACTAGCAATCGCACCAGCGGGCCATGAAACTGCCCCCCATATACATCTGTATCCGCCACGTCGCCCGAGAAGACTTTGCGTGGGATGGAAAACTTCAGCGTGTCGATTTGCTCGATTTCAAACCGCCGCACTTCCGCCACCGGGACGCCGTAGAGCTGAGCGATCCTTTCCGCCGAAACGACCCGGCTCTTTAGCACTCGTTCATAGCTTTCCCGATCCTTGAACATGAGGTCAAAAGTCAGTTCGAACGGGCCGGCGTTCTTGCTGCGAATCAATTTCGTGAATTGCCAAAGCTCGCGCATTTCTTCCTTCCCTATGATTCTTCCCATGTCGTGCGAAACGGTTTGCAGGGATCGTCCAGTTCCCATACATGGTTGGCACAAAACCGGTAAACGGGGCCCACATCGATTCCGGGCGGCGAGAATGGAAAGGCGAAATTGCTGATCAGTCCTTGATATTCGGGAATTGGATGGTGCAGTCCGGAATGCCACACCAGTGGCAAAATGTCTGAGGCTAGCGATTGCGACGACGCCACCACATCGATAATCAATCCAACTTCGTGGCCTTCCATTTTTGCATCGGTCTCCAATGCTCCGAGTGTCCCATCGCGCCCATACACTCGAAAATTGAGCAAGTAAGCCCCCGCCAGCGGCGCCAAATTGTCGGCGATCTTGCGCTCTACCGTTGAACGCAAACTCGAAAGAAAACTGTCAAGTTGCTTTAAGATCAGAGGATCTCTGATTCCTGCTATAACAATGGAGCGGTAGCCAACCAAACTAGCGCCCTCAATGCGCACGGTATATTTCTTGGCGGGCACAAACCGGCCGCCCTCCACTCGAACTGCTCGTTCGCTCATCGCCTGGTACTGCGCCGCAGTCGTGTCCAGTACGCCCCCAGGTTCAATCAACATATAAGGATCGGCGTTCTCGTACAGCGTATGTGCCGCAACACTCTGCGGCGTGCATCCCAGTTCGGGGTTCGGAGGCGCAACCGTGAACCCGTGCTCATCGAGTTCAGCAGCCAGGCAATCTGGATACAAACGCTGAGCCACGCTTGCCGCTCCACATTCCAAGATCTTGCCGGCATGAAATGCCACGTGCTTCGGAATACCCCTTTGCACCGGTAGCGCCGCGTAGATTGCGACATCGCTGCATCGGCCAGCGATTACCAGTTTCGCCCCGCCCGCAAGTGCCGCTTGGATAGGCTCAATGCCCATCATGGCCACAAACCGCTGGCTTTGTTTGATTACTTCTTCGTTGAAAAGCGGCGCCGGGGAAAGCGGCTTGATTTCGTCTCTGCGAAATGCGTCGGCAAGAATCGCAGGCTCTATCTCACTGTCGATGGAAGCAAATTTAAAGTGCCAATCCTTCTCGCGCGCCAGTTCACGAACAATATCGACCGTCCACTCCAGATGGGGTCGGCCGCCAGCATGTCCGGCGGTACCGATGATGGCAGGGATACCAGCCCGCAACGTTTCACGCAGAATTAAACCTAGATTCCGTTTTACGCCTTGCCGCGGTCCTCGCGGATTTCCCGAACCGAGATAATACGGCCCCGAATCAGTGCTTCCTGCGTCGCAGCCCACAAAATCCGCACCTTCGTTTACCGCGCGGATAAGGCTCTCTTCGCGGAATCCCGTGCTTAGGTTTCCGGTCGCGGCAACAGCCCGAATCGTCTTTCCGGCTTGCTTCAACGAATCCCCGTGAGACTTTCGATCGGCGCTAAGTGTAATCCGATCTTTAAACGTATAGCACCACATAACTAAAACTTAATTTAAGATTTATCGGCAATCACTGTACGATTGTGCGCGATAAGGGTTGTCTACTCTTGCCAACTTTGTTTTTGATTCGTGCCCGGTGTCTTCGATTGGTGAAGTAATGAGAGCGCTCCCCACCAGGAAGCTCAGAACCATATTCACGGTTATTGCGGGAGCCGCCGCATTGTGTGCAGGCATTTGCAAATCTGCGCAGACAACACCTGACGAAAATTCATGGTCCGACCCACAATCCCAGAATGCCGATCCCGGCGTATCGCCATCGCTGGACTTCAATACCTATCGCAGTAGCATCGAGCCTGTTTTCCTCAAGAAGCGCCAGGGAAATGTGCGCTGCTACGACTGCCATTCCGTAATGAACACGCGCTTGCGCCTGCAACCATTGACTGCGAGCGAATCAACGTGGAGCGAGGAACAATCGCGTTTGAATTTTGCTGTTGTCTCGCGCTTGGTAACTCCCCATGAGCCGATGAAGAGCCGCCTGCTCCTGCACCCGCTGGCACCGGAAGCTGGCGGAGATCGAACGCACACTGGAGGCAAATTCTGGGCCTCAACGAGTGACCCGGAATGGCAAATGATCGCAACGTGGGTTGGAACTGCCAATCCCGTCGCACCTGTTCGCGAGAATAGGCTGGCAGACATGGGCAGTGCCGGTCTTGTTTCTTATAAAGTTAACGTCGAGCCCATTTTCCTAAAACAACGTCCTGGGCACGCGCGCTGCTATAGCTGCCATTCCGAAGGCAGCAGAGCTTTCCACCTGGAGCGATTGTCTCCAGGCAGGACGGAGTGGACTGAAGAACAATCGCAACGTAACTTTGAAAATGTTATACAACACGTCGCTCCCGGAGATCCCACATCCAGCAGGTTGCTGATGCATCCGCTTGCACCCGAATCAGGAGGCGAGGCTTTCCATTCAGGAGGCCGTCAATTCGCATCGCAGAATGATCCGGACTGGCTGAAAATCGCGGACTGGGTGAACAGCCTTAAAAGCTCCGCGGCGCGGCTCGCGTCTCTACCCAAAACGCGCATTTACATAACCAACAGTGCAGGCGATACCGTCGACGTAGTCGATCCCGCAACCAACAAAGTGGTGCAAACAATGCAAGGCATCGAGCTGCCTCACGGCGTCGTGTTCAGCCCCGATGGCGCTCGCGTATACATCAGTAACGAATCCGAAAGCGTCCTCGATGTAGTGGACGGAAGCAGCGGACGCATCGTGGAAAAAGTGCCGCTCAGCGGGCATCCGAACAATCTCACCATCACCAAGGATGGCAAGCGAGTCCTGGTGGGCATTCGCGCCGGCTCAGGCTCACTCGAAGTCATCGACACGAGGACACTCAAGAAAATCAAGAGCATCCCGGTAAGTGGACCCGTGCACAATGTTTACGTGACGCCCGACGGCAAATACGCCGTCTCGGGCTCCATTGATGCGAAGACCATTACGGTAGTCGATCTGCAAAGCGAGCAAGCAGTCTGGGATATGAATCTGGGCAGCGGGGTGCGTCCGATGGCGTTCGATGTGAACGCTGACGGTTCCACGAACCGAATTTTCGCTCAGCTTTCGGGATTCAACGGATTCGCCGTCATAAGTTTTGCCAAGCACGCCGAAATTGAGCGAATCAAGCTGCCCGACCAACCTGGCGGATACGGTGTTGCCGAAGGCAGAACGGGCACTCCGTCTCACGGTATCGGCGTCGCGCCAGACGGAGGGTCGTTGTGGATAGCCAGTACCGCGGCTAATGCGATCTTTGAATACTCGCTACCATCTCTGGAATTGATGGGGCATGTTGAACTGCCCGTCGTTCATACTTTGGGTCTGGAAAAACCAACGAGTTCGGTTCCCGAGTGGATCACGTTCTCGCCTGACGGCAAATTCCTATACTTGTCGAATTCGGGAAGCCGCTCGGTTTCAGCAATAGACACGGCAACGCGGCAAATAGTGGCGATCATTCCTGCTGGAGAAGTGCCTAAGCGAATCAATACCATGGTCGTCCGCTGAAGTTTTGTTACACAACCAATTCCATAAGATAAAGCTGCTTCTAATTCTCAACGAGTGTTTTCATGACGTTGTGGAGCTCGGCCTTCGCTTCAAAACCTACACCGGGAATCTCCGGAAGCGTCACACAGCCGTCTCGGACGGGAATGCCATCGGCAAATCCGCCAAAGGGCTGAAAAATTCCAGGGTAGGACTCATTACCACCCAGGCCTAACCCCGCTGCTAGATTAAGCGACATCTGATGGCCGCCGTGCGGAATACATTGCGCAGGCGACCAACCGTGTTCTTTCAACATATCCAGTATCCGCAGATATTCAACTAGTCCGTAGCTTAGAGCACAGTCAAATTGCAATACGTCGCGATCCGGGCGCAGTCCCGCATAACGAATCAAATTTCGCGCGTCCTGCACGGAAAACAAATTCTCACCCGTAGCCATCGGCGGCTCATAGACCTGAGAGACCTTCGCCTGCAAATCGTAGTCCAAAGGGTCGCCCGCTTCTTCGTACCATCGCAGCCGGTACGGCGCGAGTGCGCTTGCGTAGGCCAGCGCCGTTTCCAGATCGAATCGTCCATTCGCGTCCACGGCGAGTTGATCTGTTTTTTTTAAAAGCTTCAGCACCGCCTCAATGCGCCGCAAATCTTGCGAAAGCTCTACGCCCCCAATTTTCATCTTTACGACTGAATAGCCGAGGTCCAGATAGCTCCGCATCTCATTTTGCAAAGCGCTGAGGTTTTTATCGGGGTAGTAGTAGCCTCCTGCGGCATAGACAAACACCTTGGGCTCGACGCTTCCATTGCGAAATCTGTCTGCCAACAATCGGAAGAGGGGAACGCCTGCGACCTTTGCTACCACATCCCAAACCGCCATGTCCAGAACACCGACGGCGACAGATCGTTCTCCGTGGCCTCCTGGTTTCTCGTTTTTCATGAGCACCTGCCAGATTCGGAAGGGATCGAGATTTTCGCCGGTGCTATCTACGATACTTTCGGGTTTTGCGGATTTGAGCCGCGGAATAAAGCGGTCGCGCAGCAGGCCGCTCGGTGCATAACGCCCATTGGAGTTGAAGCCGAAACCAACAACTCTCTTTCCTTCGCGCCAAACATCGGTAATGATCGCCAGCACGCTGACTGTCATCTGGCTGAAATCGATGTAGGCGTTTGATATTTTGGACTTGATGGGAACTGCCGTCTCGCGAATATCGACGATCTTCATTCGGTCGCCCAATCGTCAACCAAGGTACAAGCCAGGAGGAGCCGTGCGAGCGGGAACAAGACTCTGCACTTCCTCATTTGCGGTTTTCGGTTGCAAGTAATAATTTATGGCCGGAGTAAACACCAGCGACAGCACCATGGAGCTCAGCAGCCCTCCCACGACAGCGATGGCCAACGGTTGCAGCATCTGCGAGCCGGCACCGATGGCGAAAGCCAATGGCAGCATGCCTGCAATCGTCGCGAGCGCCGTCATGACGATCGGTCGCAACCGCCGCCGCCCAGATTGAATCATGGCGTCCTTAGCGGAAAATCCCAAATCCCCGAAATGATGCTCGGCATCCAGCAACAAAATTCCATTTTTTGCTACGATACCGATGACCATGATCATGCCCATGAACGAAGCTACGTTGAAGGTCGTACGTGTTACCAGCAGCGCCAGAAAGCCGCCGAAGGTAGAGAGTAGCGCCGATGCCAGAATCGCAACCGGCGCTGAAAAACTCCGAAACTCAAATAACAGCACCACGAACAACAGCAATAGAGCCAAAAACAAAACCATCAGCAAGTCATGAAACGACTTTTGCTGCTCTTGGTAGATGCCGCCATATTCAACGCGTATGGAGCCCGGCAGATGCATGCCCGCAACGGTCTTTTGCACCGCCGCGATTCCGGTTCCCAGATCCACGCCTTCAAAACGGCCTGTGACTTCCACCAGCCTTTGCAGATTCTCGCGCCGAATCTCGCTCTGGCCCGCTTCTTCTTTTACCGTGGCCAGGGAACCCAGCGTCGCAGTGTGGCCTGCGGAACTTGCCACTAGCGTATTGCTCATGCGTTCAAGTGAAGCACGATTTGCATCCGGAAATCGCACGCGAATCGTGTACGGTCGGTCGTTCAAAATAACCGGCAGCGCAGCTGGTTCGCCTTCAAGAATGGCCGCCGCGTCCAAGGCCACCTCCTCCGGCGTAAATCCTGCGCGCGCGGCCACGCTCGGATTTACCCGATACGTCACCGCGGGCCCGCTGATCGTGTTTTCAATTCCGTTCAATACATCCACTACGCCGTGAATTTTGCCGATCGCGTCTGCGACCTTCGGCGCGGTCTCCTCCAGAAGTTTGGCGTCCTCAGAAAATAGTTTAATAACCACCGGCTCGGGTTGGCTGGTTAAATCACCAATCATGTCCTGCAGCACCTGGATGAATTCCACTTTTGCCTCGGGTTCGGTCTCCTCCACCTGTCCGCGGATATCGGAAATAATGTCATCGATGGCGCGTTCCCGGTCGCGCTTCAGTTTTACGGTAAAATCCCCGCGATTCGCTTCTGTTACCGCGGCCAGCCCCAGTTGAAGACCAGTTCTCCGTGAAGTGTTTTCTACCTCGGGAACGGAGCGGACAATGGCTTCGATTCGCAGCAAAATCCGGTTCGATTCCTCGAGCGAACTTCCGGGTGGCGTGAAGTAATCCAGAATAAATCCACCTTCGTCCATTTCCGGAAGAAGATCGCTGCCCAGAAATTTGTAGCACACTGCCGAAAGCACCACGATCACTACGGATCCGGCAATCAGAAGAATGGGACGTCTCAACACCGACTCCATCGCTCGCCCGTACGCGCTTACGATGCGTCCGAAAAAGCCTGAAAGGTGAGCCTCTTCCGCGGCCAAGAGCGTCGCGACATCGCCGCTTTCTGTCTCAGTTCCAGTCTCAGCCACCGCCCGTCCTTCCGCCGAATCCTTGCGTCGCACCAGATATTGGCTGAGTGTCGGAGTCCAGGTCAGCGCAAGAAGCAGCGACGTGAAAAGCGACACCGTCATGGTCACCGCCAAGGCTCTGAAGAAACTTCCGGTGACACCCGTTATCGAAATGAGCGGCAGAAATACAACTATCGGCGTAATGGTCGATCCGATAAGAGGAATCGTCAATTCATGAAGTGCGCTATTTATCGCAGCGAAGCGGTCTTGGCCCGCGTCGCGATGCAGGACAATGTTTTCAAGGACCACGATCGCATCGTCGATGACCAGCCCGACCGCTGCGGCCAGGCCACCAAGAGTCATAAGATTGAAACTCTGGCCGGTGAGCTTTAATACGATAAAAGTAATAAGGAGCGTTGCTGGAATAACCAGGCCTGCGACCAAGGATGTTCCCCAGTCGCGAAGGAACAATACCAGGATAACTGAGGACAGCAATAATCCGACCAGTACGGCGTCTCGAACGCTGGCGATCGAGTCATGCACGATAGTGGACTGGTCGTAAAACGGTTCGAGATGCACGCCGGGCGGCAGCGATGGAAGAAGTTCCGCCATCTGCTTGTGGACTTCGTTCGCCACGTCCAGTGTGTTGCTGTCCGGCTGCCGGTTCACGCTAAGAAGCACCGCGGGCTTACCGTTGGCTGTAACTACTGTGTAAACGGGCCCCACGGATGGGGTAATCGTCGCGATATCTCCGATGCGAATCGGTACCCCTGCCGGGGAATTTTTCACCACAATCTGCCCAATTTCCTCCGGCGATTGCACCTGCCCGCTAACCAGACCCAGTACAAGTTGGTGGTTGTACTCGAGCAATCCCGGAGAATCAATCAGGTTGGTGCGTCTCAGGGTGTCGAGGATTTCCGGCACCGTCACGCCAACGGAAAGCAACCGCGCCGGGTCCGGCATGATTTGAAATTCAGGAATTCTGCCGCCCTGCACGAGAACCGAAGCCACTCCATCCAGCCTGTTGATCCGTGGCTTCAAATTGTAGCTGGCCACTTCCCAAAGTTTGTTCTGAGGCACGGTGTCCGAAGTCAGGCTGTATCCAATAATCGGGAAAGTCGCAAAGGTCAGGCGGTGCGTTTCGACTTTTGCCGTGGTTGGGAGTTCGGCTTGCAAGCGCGCTACTACGGCGTCTACGCGCTGTAGTGTGAGTACCATGTCGGAATTCCAATCAAAGAAAAGATCTACCTCCGCGGATCCCCGGCTGGTTATCGATTGCACTTTCTTTAATCCCGGAACGCTATTGACGGCTTCCTCGATGGGCCGCGTGATTGTGACCAGCATTTGGTCGATGGGCATCACGCCGTTGTCTATGCCTACGACAATCCTGGGAAAATCGGTGCTGGGAAATACCGAGACGGGAATGGTGAACGCGAAATAACCTCCGACCAGCGCCAGACTGATGATTAGGAAAAGAATCGGCCGAGAAAACCGACGGAACCAGGGTGCGTCGGCCCGTCCAGCCGCTTTGTCGCCTCGCTGCAAAGATTTGCGTGGATCCATGCGCGGCTACTCCTTATCCTTGTCATCTGGTTTTGCCGCTGAGCTGCTCTTTTTCTCGTCTCCCTTGTCGCCTTTTTTATCGTCTTTGTCTTTATCGTCGCCGGAGGTCACTTCCTTTTCCGACGCCTCGGGCTTCTCAACCTTGATTTTCGTCCCGTCAGGCACCGCGTATCCGCCGCTGGTGATAACCGGATCACCTTCTTTTATACCGCTAGCAATTTCAACCCACTCTGTATTGCGAATGCCCACATGAACTGTTTTCAAGTGCGCCTTATCGTCTGTCCCTGCCAGAAGAACGTAATCACCCCCCTCGGGATTCTTGAAAACGGTCCCAGCAGGAATCACCACGGCGTTTTTATCGGTCTTCGCAGTTATGGCGACTTGCACGGAGATTCCAGGCCTTAAATACGTGCTTGGCTTCCGCGCCTCCACCCAGACTTCGAGCGTGGTGCTTCCAGGATCCAGCGCCGGACTCACCAGGGTCACCTTCCCCTCGATAGCATCCTCTAATCCCGGAACACGAATCTCCGCGTGGTTGCCGACTTTCAATTGGGCCGCTTCGGATTGCGGCAAGTGGCCCTTGGCGATCAATTTCGAAATATTCATCACGGTAAGCAGCGGTTGGTTTGCTGTCGCCAGATCGCCCACATAAAGCGGCCGATCGGTCACCACGCCGTCGATCGGGCTCCTAATCTCTGAATAACTGAGTTGCGCTTTCGCGCCCAGATATTTGCCTTCCGCTGAAAGCTTTTGGGCTTGCGCCGACTTAAGCGCTTGCTCTTTGCCAACCCGCTGCAAGTCCGCTAGTTGTTTCTGGGTTTGCTCGTTCTGACTGCGGGCCGCCACAAACGCCACTTCCGCCGCATCCAGGTCCCGGCGAGGAATTGCACCTTTCTGAAATAACTCCTTGCGGCTGATGTAGATCTTTTCTTGGGCCTCGAACGCTGATTTTGCTGAAGCGGCGTCAAGCTCTACTTTCTGAATCTGCTGCGGCAGGCTTGCCCCTATGGTCGTTGCATACGTCGCTTCTGCCTGCTGAAAATCCCCTTGGCTGGCTAGCGCCGCGGCGGACAGGTCCGCGTTTTCGAGCAAAGCGAGCAGTTGCCCTTTCTTCACGGGTGTTCCCCGTCGCACGAGAAACTGTTTGATCGTGGACGTTATTTTCGGGGCCACGGTCGCTTGTTGGAGCGGGAAAACCACCGCTTCTTCGGCAATCACTTGCGAAATATCTTTCTTTTCCGCAGGCGCCGTTTGCACTCTGACTTCAGGCTCCTTTTCTTTTTCCTGCTTGGAACAGCCGCCCGCCATAGCAATGAGCAAGGCCGCGCCAGCAGCCAGCGCCGCAAATTTGAATTGCCGTTCAGCGTCAAACTGTATTGTTATTTTCATGGAGTCGTGGACACACCCGTTAGAATTTGCAAACTGGCCAGCGCCACGCGATAGCGCAATGCGCCGTCCTGATAGGCGGAATTTGCCGTAGCAAAAGTGGTCTGCGAGTCCACGACTTCCAGCACCGTGGCCTCCCCGTTTTTATAGCGGAGAGTTGTCAACCCCAGGCTTTCCTCCGCCAACTCTCCGGAGCGCCGTAAACCCTCCAGTTCGCTCAATGCAGTGCTTGCTTCTGCGTACAAAGATTGGATTTCCGCGACCAATTTTCTCTGCGCAAGCGAAAGCTCTCGCTTTGCCTGATCGCGCCGTAACTCTGCCTGGCGCACCTTGCTTCGCGTCGCGCCCCAATTCCAGACGGGAATGTTCAGCGTGACCAATGCCGACGATCCTAAATTCGAAAATTTCTGTGTTCCCGCGGAAGTGTTCACCGCCGTATTCACGCCGAAGTTTGCCGCGTCGATACCGTAAAAATAGTCGAAGCTCAGCGCGGGGAGATAGGCTGCTCGCGCACCGAAGACCTCGTAATGCGCTTGCCGTACAGCCTCCAGGGCAACCCGCAAATCAGGATTGTCGCGAGTCCCCCGCTGCTGAATGTCCTCAATTGTTGGCAGCGGCGCCGGCGCATGCAGGTCGTCGGCGATTTCAAAGTTTTCGTTGAAGTTCGGAAAGATCAAAACCGCAAGGTCCAGCCTCGCATTCAGTAAAGCTAATTGCGCTTCTTGCAGCTGCCGTCGCCGTTCCTGCATCTGCAATTCGGCTTTGATGACGTCCGCGTGCGCTACCTCTCCACCGCGCTCGAGATCTTGCGTCAGCTTAAGGAAACGATCACCTTCTTCTGCGCCCCTCTTAGCGGTCTCCAGTTTGAGCTGCGCAGCTCCTACTCTGTAGTAATTCTGCGTTACGGTCACGACCAGACCGCGCGCGGCAATTTCTACCTGCGCTCGCCCTACCGCCGCCGCCGCTGATGCGCGCCGCCAGGACGCGAAAACCGAGACATCCAACACTTCATGCACGTTTCCCTGGCTTACATATTCATGAGGCGCGTTATTGGCGATAAAAATCACCGGTGGCGCGCCGGGCACCGCTGACGGCAGGGCCCCGCTGCTTTGCGTGTAGATCGCCGAATTGTTGTAATTCACCGATGGCAACAGAGCGTCGCGCGCTTGCGCGCGGTCCCCGCGCAACAGTCCGAAGTTGGTGACCGCGGCTTGGAATTGGATACTGTTTTTGCGCGCGAGTTGCAATGCTGTTTGAAACGTTAGACGCAGCAGCTGGCTTCCGTTTTGTGACGTCATACCTTGCCCAGCCGTGGCGGCCGGGGCAGGTTGTGAAGGCTGCTCTTGTGACGCTTGCCCATTGCTCTGCTGTTCCTGCGCTTTCGCCTGAAGGCCGACAGAGGCGCTCAGTGCCACAAAAGCCGCCAGCACTGTTGCTCCATTTACCAAGTTGGCACAAGAAAGTCCCATGAACTCCATCCGTATGAACGATGACTTCAGGCCGTTACGCTAGTTTCGTGATCGGAGTTTCGCCTTGCAACTTACTGGCATCGATCGTGACGATGAACCCTGCGGTTTCGCAGCTCGAATAGTACTTCTACAAGCGGTTAATTCCAGATTAAGTTTCTTTCATGTCTTGTAAGTCGACCTCGGCAACGTGGTATTAAGAGGTCGGCTCATTTCTGACGCAGCGAGTATAGGGTTTCTTCGTAGCTTCGCCGGAAAATTGCTTCCCGTTACTTGCGTTGCCCGCTAGCGCGATTTACGGGCGCAAAGCAGAGAACGACTTTAGCGCCTGGCGGGGCGTACCGAGGCGGTGGACACGCGATGCGTAGGAAAGAAGACGATGCCTTGAATTTGTCCTCCCGGCCAGGCAGGCTTCCGCCAATAATCTTCGGGTCGGCTCGATCATGAATCTTCATTCGGTAGGACATAATTGGGCGGGTTTGCAGCGAACGAATGATGTTCTGGCGCAGCGCATGAAATTGTTTTTGCGCTCTCTATGTGGGACGAATGACAAGATTTGCGCGGTGAGCTTAGCGATTTGCGTGCTCTGTTTGGTGGCCATTCTTCCCTGTGCCGGGCAGTCGCCGGACACAACGATTGCAGGCACAATTACGTCGGCAGCCGGCATCCCCATCGGCAACGCAATGATTACGATCAAGAATGTGGCTAGCAACGTGGCCACAAACCTTACTGCAAATGCCGATGGCTCCTATACCTTGAACAATCTTGCTCCCGGTAGATATGAAATAACAGCGTCAGCGTCAGGCTATTCTGCAGCGGTCACCACGGTCAGCCTGAGTGTGAATTCCTCTTCGTCGGCGAACCTGGTGCTTCAGCTCGTTCCGCCTGGTGCTGAGGCCAAAACTTCTTCGAGCTCTGCAGTCAGCGGCGTGGTTGATTCGAACAGTGTCAGCAATCTCCCACTGAATGGTCGTTCAGCTTCCGACCTGGCGGCCCTGGAACCCGGGGTTTCGAGCGCGCGTACGCAACAGACAGGACAAGCGCAGCGCGGCTTCGGCAACCAAATGACGATATCCGGGGGCCGGCCTCGCCAGAATGACGCTCGCTTGGACGGCATCAGCGTCAATGACTACGTGAACGGGCCGCCAGGGAGCGCATTGGGGGTCAGTCTGGGATCCGATGCTGTCGAGCAGTTCTCTGTTCTTACAAGCAACTACCCGGCTCAGTACGGTCGGTCATCCGGTGGAATCATTGGCGCTTCGACGCGTTCCGGAACTGCGAATTTCCACGGCGACGCCTTTGAATACATACGCAACAGCGCGCTAGATGCTCGGAATTTCTTCGACACGTCGAAGCCCCCGTTCCGCCGAAATCAATTTGGCGGGTCCGCCGGAGGACCAATCTGGAAGGAGCGAACTTTCGTCTTCGGTGACTACGAAGGCTTGCGGCAATCGCAAGGGATCACTCAAGTTACTACCGTTCCTTCAGCGGCAGCCCGCACTGGCAACCTCTCAACAGGCCAAATTGCACCGGACCCGAACGTCTTGCGTTTTGTAAATACTTTCTATCCGCTGCCCAATGGCTCACTTCTGGGGTCAGGAGACACGGGAATCTTCACCTTCGCCGGGCAACAAGTCACTCCAGAAACCTATTTTACGACCAAGGTCGATCATAAATTTTCCGGGTCGGACGCTCTCGCTGGTACGTATATGTTTGACAGTGGAACCGTCAGGCAGCCCGATGAACTGAACAACAAAAGGACCGGCTATGACTCGCGGCGGCAAGTCTTTACCTTGCACGAAACTCACACCTTCAATCCACAGCTTTTGAGTTCCTTTCAATTCGGAATCAACCGCGTGGTCACAACTACGGGTTTGACATTCCTAGGCGGAAACCCGCTTGTCGCTGACCCATCCTTCGGGACCGTACCGACTTTAAATGCAGCGGCAATCATTGTGCCGGGGCTGACGTTCTTTTCTGGTGGCCTCGAGACGCCTTCCAGTTACCGTTTCCACTGGACCTCGATCCAAGCGTCAGACGACATCTCCTTTACGAAAGGAACTCATGCCATTAGGTTCGGAATGAATGTCGAGCGCTTGCGGGACAATATTCTAGCAATTTCGAACCGCGGAGGAGAATTTTCCTTCAGCTCGCTGTCTGATTTTCTGGCCAATCGACCTTTCTCGTTGAGTGCGGCGATCCCGAATGCGATCTCCGAGCGAGGATTTCGCCAAACGATCGTCGGAACATACCTGCAAGACGACTGGCGGTGGCGACCGAATGTTACCTTCAATCTCGGTGTGCGCTATGAAATGGCGACCGTACCGACAGAGGTGCAAGGAAAGTTGACCGTTCTGCGTCACCTTACCGATGCACAACCTCATCTAGGCGATCCATTGTTTTCTAATCCCACGCTTCGCAACTTTGAACCGCGAGTCGGTTTATCGTGGGATCCTTTTCACGATGGGAAGACTTCTCTCAGTGCGGGCTTCGGGATGTTCGACGTTCTGCCTCTGCCCTATCTGATCCAGTTCAATGAGCTCAATTCGGCGCCATTCTTCAAGCTGGGAAATTCCACCGATCTGCCTCCCGGTTCCTTTCCCACGGAAGCGTTCTCTATCATTGATGCCAATGCCGTGTCTTCAAGCGGATTTCGCCAGGGGTATTTCGACCCCAATCCACGACGCAATTACGTCATGCAGTGGAACCTGACGATAGCCCGCGACCTCGGTACCGGTCTCAGCGCGAGGATCGGTTACGTTGGGTCGCGAGGTGTACACCAGATGTTCCGGGTGGAAGATGCGGACATCGTTTTACCGACGCTGACGGCGCAGGGTTATCTTTGGCCTTCCTCAGTGGGAAGTGGTACGCGACTCAATCCCAACGCCGGTCTTCTCAATGCCGGTCTCTGGCAAGGTAATTCGTTTTACGATGCTCTGCAATTTAAGGTGAAGGCAAAGATCGGGCATGGAGCACAGATCGCGGGCTCGTATACCTGGGGCAAAACCATCGATACTTCCTCGGGCAGCTTGGTTGGCGATGAATACTCGAATTCCATCGCAAGCCCTCTCTTTTTTGCCCCTAAGCTGAATCGAGGGTTGGCCGATTTCAACGTGGCACAGAATCTGGAGGTGAATTACACCTGGGAAATCGGAACGCCCAAGTGGGCTCGTGGTATCAGGGAATGGCCTCTCAGTGGCTGGGAAATAGGCGGAGTTTTTGAAGCAAGCACCGGAGTGCCGTTTACTCCCGGCTTCGGCGGAGATGCTCTCGGGGTGAAGAGCACAGATCCCAACATCGATGTACCAAATTTGGTTTCGACTGCGGGTTGCGGTTCGCCCATCAATCCCGGCAATCCCAACCACTACATTAAGACACAATGCTTCGCAGTACCGAATCCGATCACGCTCCGCGGTAATCTTGGCCGCAACACTCTAATTGGTCCTGGATTGATAAATTTCGATTTTTCACTATTCAAGAATAATCACATCAAAAGAATTTCCGACACTTTCAATGTGCAATTGCGAGCGGAATTCTTTAATGTTCTCAACCACACGAATTTCGCTCCACCACTCGATAATCGAAATATCTTTGATTCAGCAGGAAGTCCAATCGGCAACGCGGGACTGATCACCTCTACCCAGACTCCCTCTCGGCAGATTCAGTTTGCTCTGAAAATAATTTGGTAGATGCACCTGACGCCACCTCTGCTGGCTGTCGGAAGAAATTCCTGCCTTTTCGCTCGGGCCCCAGCGCAAAAACAATCACCAAGGCCAAAATCGTGCATCCCTCGAAAACAGTCAAAGCCCATTGATAACCGATACGGTCTCGCAGTGCATATTCAATAGTGTTAGTAGGCGAGCCAAATAGTACTCCAAGCTGGTAAACAAATCCCGGGAACAGACTTCGCACCGCGTCCGGAGAAAGTTCGTTCAGGTGTGCTGGTACGACTCCCCACGCACCTTGCACGCCAGCCTGCATCAAGAAAGCGCCTATAGCCAGAATCGTCAGGGAATGGCCAAAGGCCCAAAGAGGGATCACGAGAGCACACAAGCTCAGCGAGCAGATGATGCTTCGGCGTCTTCCCAGCCGCTCCGAACTGTGACCTACAGAGATTGTTCCCAGCAGCGCGCCAACGTTGTAAAACATCGCCAGATAGGCCACGACATTCGGCGAAATGTGGTGCGCGGTTTTTAGAAAATCCGGATAAAGATCTTGAGTACCATGCGAAAGGCCGATCATTAATGTCAGCATCAGCACGAGATAGGAAAAACTCTTGCGATGATCCCAAACAACTCTGAGGATTCCCCAGACACTGGGAACCCGGTGTTGTTTCCAGGCTTCGGACTCTGGAGATTTGTACGCTATAAGCATGGTGATGACGCCCGGGACCAAGCCTGCCCAAAACATTGCCCGCCAACCCCACGCGGGCAGGATCAATCGCGCCGCCACGGCAGCAAGCAAATAACCCAGCGGGTACCCGCCCTGTAGCAAGCCGGAAAGGAGGCCCCGCCAGCGTCGCGGTGCGCTCTCCATAGTGAGTGACGCACCAACTCCCCAAAATCCTCCCATGCCGATTCCATACAGCAACCGCAGGATAAGGAATATAGGATAGGTCGGCGCGAGACCGCTCAGAACTTCTATCAGTGAAAAGTATGCGATTACAGCCATAAGTGGCTTTCGCCGTCCGTAGCGATCCGCCAACGTTCCGAATAACAACGCACCTACTGGGCGCATCGCTAAGGTGGCACCAATGCTCAAAACGATTGCGCTTTTCCCTACCTGAAAATGCCCCGCCAGCGTATCAACCAAGAAAACCACTACGAAAAAATCAAACGCGTCCAGTGTCCAACCCAGGATTCCAGCGGCGATCGCGTAGCCCCGGCCTTTCTGAGGCAGACCACCGCCTTTCTGATCGTCGATTTCGGTAAGCATGGGTTCCTTGGAAATTCGCGGGTGTTTAGGCGCTGAGTTTAGTGCGAAACCTTGGGACCAGACCTGAACGCAAAATTAAATATACTTAATGCGCCCATTCTATTCGGCCTCGCCGTATTTACCAGGTGAATGCGTCGATGCGCGGACCTCTGACGGTCTTAATCAAAGCAGGTCGGTCTTGCAAGTATTCCTCGAGAGCCACCGCTCCCGCTGGGCCTTCCAGAATCACATCGATGCGCACGAGGCCAGGATGGATTGTGTCGAGCGCAACAAGGCATGCGCGACTTAGAAAGTCATCGCACCGAACTAGCATATCCAGATCACTCGTAGCTCCCGTCACTGGCGTCCCAGTCGCGAGCTGGTAGCCGACACTACCAATCGGTCCCCAGACCAGATGGTTTCTCCTGCTGAATTCGCCGACCATTTTTAGAGCGCCTAGCAACGGTAGTGGCAGAGCCGCCGAAGCTTCATGCCATACCTGTTCTGCGGCCAGCGATTCCGGAGTTCTGTACGCAAGAACATCGGCTTTTCGCAGGAAGGCAGCATGACGCTGTCCCCGGCTACTGCCTCTGATTCCTACCGCAATAAATCCAGGTGGTGCGTCGGCACGCCGCACCACGACAACCGAGGATCGCGTAAGTACGTCTCGGACCCACGTAGGTTGGCCCAACGAAAACAGTTCCGTGTCCTTCGAAATCCATAAAAGATCGTGGACTCTCACGGCCTCTTTCCTTCCCATTGCGTTTCTATTTCCTGTCGGACCCGGCGAGACATCTTTCGCGTGACGTCCGCTGAGTGCAGATCGAGACGCGTCCGCGGTTCCGTCGGAACAGCGCGAACTCGTTGTATCGCTTGCAGTATCTCCCTGCGAACACTCTCGACTGATTGCGCATCAGGTAGATCAGGATTGTTCACTCTTAGAAGGCGATCCACGCCGCCCAGCTCGGCAAACGATCGCACATCGCGTGCCGTCGAGAGAACGATTCGGGCCAGCTCGGATACTTGCTTGGGGCTGCGGCGCGTTACTCGCGCGACCGACGCTTCGGACATCACGTGAATCTCGATGCGGTCATCATCCAACGCCAGAATTTCGCTGGATTGCAATCCATGCGCCAGGAACGCACCCGAAATAGCCTTTCCAACAATTAGCGTGACGATCGGATGCCCAAGTTCACGGGCAGCGATATACGCGTCGACGGCAGCAGCCAGCGAAAGGTGAATTCCAACCGCTTCTTCGTGAAATCCAAACGCTTGACCGGGAACGTCGACGATCGCCAACAATGCACGCCGCATTCTCACTTCATCACTCTTAATCGCTTCCCAAATCGCTTGAGCAATTCCCCAGCCTTCCTCGAGTCCCACTTGGCCCTGGCGCGCCTGCGGAAATCGCGCATTAGGATCGGGAACCACGCTTATTGCCCGGACAAGTTCGCTACCCCACTGCACATCTTCAACCAAGACCGATTTTCCCTTTGCGACCGGAACGTAATCTTCTATGAGCGCATTGAACCATTGTAGCCCGCGGCTGGGTTCAGAGGAGGAGGCAGTAAATGTCATGCGATCGGCCACGGGGTATTCGTGTATGTTTTGCAGTTGCCGGGCGAAGTTACGGGTTCTTGTCGGACCCACACCTGCTGCTTGGACCGCTCCAAGACTGATCGTCTCTCCCACCGCGGAGGCCACGGCATTTACGGAATCGTCCACAAGTTTATCGATTAGGCCCATATCGAATCTTCGGCGGCAGCCAATTGTCTGCCAGACGAGTATTCGGTCTCGCGAATCAAACTCGCTTACGCCTACTTCTTGCTCGATAACCTCCGGGCCATTGAGGCCCAGCCTGCCGATCTCGGTGCCTACCAGAAAACTGCATAAAGCTGCCGCAATACCCATCCCTCCGAAACAACCGACTTGTCCCGCGATCACTCCAATCACCGGAACGAACTTGCGCAAGGCAACGATTGCGGAGTGAATTTCGCTGATTGCCAACAAACCCAGGTTGGCTTCCTGCAGGCGTATTCCTCCAGTGTCGAAAAGCAACACCGGGAAAATGAGCGTCCCGGATCGGACCTGCTTAAGCGCAGCTTCCAGTGCTCCGGCGATCTTGGCGCCGTTCACTTCTCCAACCGACCCGCCTTGGAACCCCCCTTCCAGCGAGAGCACGAGCGAATCTTTGCCCCTTATCTTTCCCCGTGCGATGATCAGCCCGTCGTCGCTTTGCGGAACTAATCCTTGCATCGGCAAATGCGGCGATTCTATCCGAGCAAATGGGTCGAGCAGTTCGCGAAACGTCCCTGGATCGAGCACCGCTCTCGCGCGTTCGCGAGCGGTCTTCTCCGCAAAGCTTTCCTCTTTCATTGCCGGGACTCTTCCAGCGCTTGTTCGAGGCGCAGCTGCACGGTGGGAGGCGATGCTCCGCCGTCGTTGATCTCAATCGCCGCTACAACATCATGGCGCTCAAAAAACGTTCGCAAGATCGACAACCACTGGTCCTGGAATCCAGCGACGCTCGTTCGAACACGAACGGTTGAGCCTGCCGGACTTCCTGGTTCCATTAAGACCTCGAGATTTCCCGAAGCCACTACTCCCACTTGGGCCTGGCGTGAAAGCGACTGTTGCCCAGCGGGAAATTCAAAATGTAATGTTTCCAATGACTTTTCCCCTGCGCTAAGTAAGATTGGTTTCGATAAAATCGAGAAAAAGCACGCCCGCCAACAGGTCCGCACTGCCTCCCGGCGATGCTCGCAACTGAAGCAACTGACGATCCAGTTCCTCCATCGCGTAAAACCCTTCATCGGTCGCCACTCCACCCAAATCCAGAATCCTCATGGCGCCTCGCTTCGCTAGGGTCAGCGCGCTAAGCCCTCCGCGGTGCAATAAGCACGTGTCGTTAAGCTCAGAGATAATTGCAACCAGCGCATTCAGTCTTGCGTGTTCTTCTGCCAGCCCCTGTAGTCGCGATTTTTTCAACATTGGCAAAGCGATCTCCACGATGTGCCTGAACCCGCCTTCAGCTTCTCCGCGCGCTCCGAGCACACCATATTGGCGATGTGCCTGCTGTCCGTGAGTCAGCTTGTTCGAGGTATACGAGTCGCGTAGAAGTGCGATTCGTGCTGCTTTTGCGCATATCTTCTCGGCAGTTTGCTCCTTGCCAGCAAGCATGGCTGCACCTGCGCATAATAAGCCCAACGTCCATATCGCGCCGCGGTGAGTATTCACACCGCCGGTTATTCGCAGCATCGTTCGCTCGCCATCGCGGCCAAGTTCAGACAAGCTCTCTCGCAGGGAGATACTTTCTTTAGCTCCGAACGCCCTGCTGGCGATCGCCGTGAACGTGACGAGCAGCGAGTAAGCAGAGCGATGCAGCATTTCCAGATCCATGTCCGCATGCGCGCCAGAGCCTCGCGTGTCCACCAGACCGGGTTTGGGTGTGAGATCAGCTTCCTCCAGCAACGCGCGAACGGCCGCATCCGCAAGCCAGCGTACGCTGGGCAGCGGCTCGCCCACTGTCGGATTTCGATGACTGAGATAGGCGCAGGGCATCACCAACTCCTAAACCTCGCGGGTGGACTATAAAGATTCCCGGACCATTCCACTAAGTCCTTCACGCTTTTCGCCGCCAGCAGCGAACGCCGAGCATCGGATCGCCTAATCCCTAAATCTTCCGGCAGGGCGACAATCCCGCGTTTTCTCAAATCAGCCCTTCGCTCAAACGAGCTCTCTCGGCCAAGTGCTGTCACTCCGGCGATCGCCGCAAGCGCGGCACGGCGTTCCCGCAAATCCGGCACACGGTATAAATATGCGATGCCCTCTTCCGTCACAACGTGCGTAACATCGTCTCCATAAATCATGATGGGCGGCAAGGCTAGCCCCGCGGTCCGGCCTACCGCTACCGCATCGAGTGTCTCTACGAACGTGGGCTGCATCCCGTCGCGGAAAGTTTGCACGAGTTGCACGACGAGTTTCCGCCCCCGTGCCTGGTCTCCAGTCTGGGACGTCATCTCCAGCCAAGCGGGTGTAGGATGGCGCCGACCATGTGGGTCGCTTCCCATATTCGGCGCACCCCCAAAACCAGCGATTCGGCCGGCAATTGCTGTCGAGGAATTTGCTTGCCCGTCCATTTGCAATGTGGAGCCAATAAACAGATCGGCGGCATACAAGCCAGCGACTTGGCTGAACGCGCGGTTAGAGCGCAGCGAATCATCGGAACCGGTGAAGAAAATATCCGGACGCTCCGCGACGTAACGCTCCATTCCAACTTCGCTTCCAAAGCAATGCACACTCTCAATCCAGCCGCTTTCGATTGCTGGAATCAGCGTGGGGTGTGGATTGAGAACCCAGTGCGTGCATATCTTCCCGCGTAGCCCCAGCGACTCGCCGAATGTCGGCAGCAATAACTCTATAGCCGCGGTGTCAAACCCTATGCCGTGATTCAGCGTGCGCACACTGTGCTTTTCATAGATCCCACGGATTACCAACATCGCCATCAAAATCTGAACGTCGGTTATGAGCGCGGGATCGCGTGTAAATAACGGTTCGATCGCATACGGGCGATCTGCTACCACAATGAGGTCCACCCATGATCCGGGAATGTCGACGCGCGGAATCGATTTACTGATCTCATTCACTTGCGCGACGACAAGTCCATCGCGGAAGGCCGTGGCTTCAGCGATCACTGGCGTTTCTTCGGTATTTGCACCGGTGTAAAGATTTCCTGCGCTATCGGCACTGTCCGCTGCGATGAACGAAACATCCGGCGTTAAATCGACGAAGTATCGGCCAAAAAGTTCCAGATAGGTATGAATTGCGCCAATCTGAATACGGCCATCCGATACCATCTCCGCCAAACGAACGGCCTGTGGTCCGGAAAATGAGAAATCCACCCGGTTAGCAATCTTCCGTTCGAATAAGTCCAGGTGCTCCGGCCGGCTGAGCACGGATATCAAGAGGTGCAAACTATGGATTCGCGCCGGGTTGACTTCCGCCAACATACGAGAAAGAAAATCCGCCTGCTTCTGATTATTACCTTCCAGACAGACGCGATCGCCCGGCTCCAGCAGCTCTTCCATGGCCGCAATCATGTTTGCCTTTTGTATGACGCGGCCGTCACGATAGCCGGCCAGCCGCAAAAGGCGCCTCTTTTTGCGTTCTCGACGCGTCGTCCAAGATCTTGTCGCGAACACGTCCGGGCTCTTCATTGGAAAGCACTTCTCCAGATGCAAGATTCAATTCCGCCGATTCCGGCGATGAGATTCCGAAGCCCGCGGCAAAAAAACGACAGAACTTTCAACCCGGTAAGGTCTGACCTCGAGTCTCTTGCGCGAACGGAATGATTAAAAGTCCCAGCCCAAACGCAATTGCCGTATATGCGACGGGTTTGCCTATCGTGCCAGCGTGCCGCACCATTGCGCCGATTAAAAAATTGACGCCGGCCCCGATAAAGCGGCCCACGGAAGTTGCGAATGCGAAGGCCGTTGCGCGAACTGACGTTTCGTATTGCTCTGGAAGCCACAAGCTGAACAGCGCAAAATTGCCGCCAAAAAAACCCAAAAAAAATAAACACGCGATGAACGGTCCCAGCCCATTCTGCAAATAAAACGCCCAACCAAAACTCAGCGATATGCAGGCTAACATGCCCGCAAAATAGACGGCCAGAGTCTTCTTTCGTCCGAGACGTTCCGCCAATCGGGGGACCGCCAGGCAACCTAAGATTGTTCCGAGAGAAAGAATCGCCGTTCCGATAGATGCCGTCTTTGAGGCTTGTGCTAACGACATGCCGGCTTTTTTTGCCAGGGTCATGATCGCCGTGGGTTCGTAGACCGCACCAGCCCACAAACCGACGATGGCCACGGTGAGTAAAGCCGCATTGACAATGGTTTTCCTGCGATACTTCGCGCCGAAGATTAGAGCCAGCGATCCCGTGCGTTTGCTTTCACCGATCCTGTGTTTCCAGCGCTCCGGTTCCTTTACTTTCGCAGTGATAAGAATGGAAACGATCACTGGGGACAGACCGCAAAGAAACATGGAGCGCCAACCGAAGCGGGCTCCAACGGTGTAATTCAGAGCAGCGGCGAGAAAAAAACCAAAATAATAACCGGTTTGCAAATACCCCGCGCCCATTTTGCGGCGATCCTCTGGCCACGCCTCAGCGACGTAAGTGCCCGCGAGCGCCCACTCTCCTCCTATGCCAATGCCCGCAAGTAATCGAAAAAGTCCTAGCTGCCACACGTTTTCGGCTAGCGCCGCCGCCCCTGTGAAAACTGCGTACGCCAGCACCGTTGCCGCCAGCACTCGTGTGCGCCCAAAGCGATCTGCGATCGGACCCCATATAAAGGAAAGGCCCCACCCTACGAGAAATAACGCGAACAAGATGGAGCCTGCCAGGCCGACATTTTCCGCAGTTTTTGCGAACCCCGACTTGGGAAGAAGTTCTGAAAGCGCCGGACTTAATACCAGGGCATAGATAAATGAATCCATTCCATCGAGCGTCCAGCCGGACCACGCAGCCCAAAAGCCAGTGATCTGCCCGGAGGTCAGTTTCGTATGC
>WNFM01222363.1_pt1 | contig 30679 bp, 25 predicted proteins | sample 5400271 | NCBI WGS metagenome assembly WNFM01 (sample SAMN13153352, study PRJNA577476) | soil metagenome | isolation source: 60 cm saprolite on Douglas fir-dominated hillslope | place: USA:California | collected 2013-09-17 | reverse complement strand
CGGTCAGTGGCGGCTTGAGTGTCGGCAGACATGACGAGTCCCTTTGATGAGTGGCACTTGGCGCAAAGCGGACGCTCGCTGAGCGCGGTCTGCCAGACCTTGGTTTGTCGAGCTATTTGATGCGTCAATGGCGGGCGCGCGCGGCCGCGAATTTAGTTGAGTGTCGCGGCCGGAGCACATCCGCCGTCACTCCAAGCAATGGACGGTGCCGCTAGTCTAGGGCCGAGACTGATCAGGATCAAATCCTGGATGGTCCACACGTAAAGAGATTTCTTGCATGATACCGACTATCGGAGCCCTTGGGGAGCTTGCCTGCCTCACCGCCGCGCGCTTCCTATCTGTCTCAGCCGACTGCTCTTGGCCGAGGAAAAAGCGTGGCCTCGAAGACCATGCCCGGCACCTGTTCGGCTGTTCCTAATCACGAAGCCGTCATGCCCTTGAATCTCCCTGTAAGCTTCCATGGCTTCGTTCCTCGCCCGAGGGCCCGATGTGGCCAAGTTTAGCAGACTGATCCGACTGCGGGCGAAAGCAGACGGCCGAGCTCTGCGATACTCTGCAAGCGCTCAAGATTGAGGACCAGTTCCTCTATCGCGGCCTGACGCTCACCTTCGACAAGGCCATCCGTCAGCGTCCGGTATTTCGCGACGATCTGTTCGTTGGAGAGCGGCGCGGAGATCGTGCGCGAAATTTCGATGAACTCCTGCAGCGTGGTTCCGTCCTTCAGGTGAACCGTTACCCGGGTGTTTCGGCCCGATGGTCCGCCCTTGTCGAATTCTGGATCGTGATGCGCCGTGATTTTCGGTATCAGTGCCCACACGTCTTCGGCGTCGATGCGCTGCGGCGAAAACTGCTTCGCCATGGCGGCCCCGTCGATGATCGCCACGGCGACCGCGTAGGCGACATTCATTTGGGCGCCGATTGGGGTGAGGGGGCGTTCAAGCTTCCACCAGCCATGATGATAGGCCGCATGCGACATGTCGATGTCGATATGGTCGATCTCCTCGCTTTTCAAAGGCCGCTTTGACATGATGTCGAAGATGGCATCAAGCGGTGCGTGCAAAGCGCCCATCGCCGCATAGGGTTTCACAACGATCCTCTGGGTTTCCCACCGCTCGCCAAGACAGGAGGTGATCTTGCTTGCATCGGGAGAATGGCCTTCGCCGAAGACCGAAAGGAAACCTCCGTATTCGCGTTCGAAAACTCGCTTGATGCCGGTATATCCCTTGGCCGCAAGGAACGCGGCATAGAGGCCGTTCCTCGCCGCGAAGCCGTGATGCATTCGTTTGCACATCGCTTCGAATTGCGCGGCCATCAAACCGCAAGACTGCGTGCCGGCAAGGCCAAACGCGTCTTCGAAGCCCGCCGCATCGAGATCGAGCAGCACACCTGCCGCGACCGCGCTTGCATGGGTCCCGAACACCGATCCCGAATGCCAACCGCGCGACAGCATCTGGGCGCCATGGAGTGCCATCCCGACGCGCGGGCCGACCTCGAAGCCCGCGATCGCCCCGAGAAGGAATTTCTCACCGTTAACGCTGCCGAGCTGTTCGGCGCAAGCAAGCAAGGCCGGAACGACCACCGCGGCGCTGTGAAGAGGCCCCAGGGGATGAAAGTCATCCAGTTCAAACCCTTGTATGAAAGTGCCGTTGAGCAGGCATGCTGCCGGTCCGGCAGCGGTTCGGCCCCAGCCGATGATGGTTTGGTGGCCGGTGCCCTCGAAGCTCGTGATTGCTTCCACCGCGGTCCGCGACCAGGGTAGCTGCGCACCCACAAGCGCGCACGCCAGCCCGTCGAGGATCAGATACTTCGCGCGCGTTCGCACCTGTTCCGGAACCGCTTCCAAATGGATTGCCCCGAGCCACGTCGCCAATATCCCAGTAACGCCCGCAACATCGGTTGGCGCGGAAGGGCCTTTCTGCAACACGGTTTTGGGCGTCATGAGCGTGTCCTTTGTGAGTGGCGTCGGGCCGGTCGGGGCGGGGAAATCCGAATTTCAGTTCAGGCTGTTTTCGCGCCGGACCTTTGCAAAATGCAGCGAGAGATACGTGCCGATCGCAAGCGCGCCGAGCGCCAGCGCGATGAAGGTAGGATAGAAATCCGCAACCACCGGACGGGTCGAAACAAGCGAAATGCCGACGACCAAATTGAAGCAGCCCCAGAAAAAATTCAGCAACGGAGATGAAAGCCCGACGCCTCTCGGCTTGGCGAACGGCGTCGGAAACGATTCGCCGCGCAATCCACAAGTCAGGTGCGGGATGCTGTTGCAAAGAAAAATCCCGGCAAAGAACATCACGACATAATTCATACGCTCACCCCGCAATGAGCTTCCGCACAGCGTGACTGCCAGGCCATCATTTTGATCCACTAGCGTCATGTTGTCGCCGAGGCGGCTCGGCAGAATGCGTAACATCGTGGAAGAACGATCCAGCCGCGAACGTGTTCACGGCTTCGATGGAGACGTCCATCAGGATACGGCTTCGCTCGGGGGACACATACACGGTGAGGTGTTGCGCAGGTTGCTGCCTGGTATCGTAGAGCAGCCGGGTGAGCTTGAGCAAAGGCGCGCTCAGTTCGGTCTGAAGCAGTTTGGCATAAAGCGGAGTCGCTGCCACGGCGGTAATTTCTTGGACGACGCGGCCAAATTGCACGCCTTGTTCAATCAGGATTTCGTAGAGCGCTCTTTTCTTGAGTTCCTTCGCTGTGATCATCCGTCCCAGCTCCAATGGGATCCATGCTTCCGTTATCATCACCGGCGTCGATTGATAGCTGCGCAACCGCACCACGTGCATGGCCTTCGCGGGCGGCACGAGGTCGAGCTGTCGTGCGACGTCGGCGGCCGGTTCCTCGCGTTCCACTTTCACGACTTCGACCTCGGTCTCGTTGGCGGTTTTGCGGAGTACGTCGATGAAGCCAAGCGTGGCTGAAGGCCGCGAGGGGGGCAGGCTGTCGCTGACGAACGTGCCGCGCCCATGGCGTTTCTGCAAAAGCCCTATGGATTCCAGGTCGGCGACGGCGCGACGGACCGTAATCCGCGATACTTCAAATTGGAGGCAAAGCGCTTCCTCATTCGGGATCATTGCGCCGGGCTGATAAACCCCGCGGATGATTTGGTCCCGCAGAATGACGAACAGCTGCCGGTGCAGCGAGGTGCCAGGCGCGCGAGCTAATAGTCCGTCCGACTTGTTCTGACGTTTCATCGAAATGAACGCGACTCGATCCTCTGCACGTTCATCATAAGACATGGGCGCTTGCTTTTCTAACATCATAACATTATAATCTTATACATGCGACAATAGCAAGGCCGCGAACGGCCCATTTTGGGGGGAATTCGGAGATGTCATTGATCGGTCGAACCACAGCTGGAGGCCGCCCCATCGCTGCAACTTCTCAAGCAGCGGCTGATGACGTCGCAATGCTCGCCGCGAGGATGGATCGGTTGCCCGCGACGGCCTCGATCTGGAACCTCGTCGTGCTGCTGTCGCTCGGCGGATTCTTCGAATTCTACGAATTGTTCTCGACCGCCTACGTTGTGCCGGGGATTGTCCGTGGCGGCATCCTGAAGGAGACGACGGCGTCCTTTTTTGGCCTCGACGGCATCGCGAGCTACATCGGAGCCACCTTCGCAGGCCTGTTCGTGGGCACTTTCGCGTTTGGCTTTATCGCCGACAAATGCGGACGGCGCGCGATCTTCACCTATTCGTTGCTGTGGTATTCAGCCTGCGCGGTGGTGTCTGCGTTCCAGACCGATGCCATTGGATTGAATTTCTGGCGGATGATGACCGGGATCGGTCTCGGCGTTGAGCTCGTGACGATCGACGCTTACCTGAGCGAACTTGTGCCTCCGCAGGTGAGGGGCCGCGCCTTCGCGCTGAACCAAGTCATCACCTATTCCGCCGTCCCCACGGTTGCGTTTCTGGCGTGGCTGCTGGTGCCACTTTCACCGCTCGGGTTGGATGGGTGGCGCTGGGTCATGATCATCGGCGCGACCGGTGCCGTGGCGGTATGGGCGATCCGGCGGGGATTGCCCGAAAGTCCGCGCTGGCTCGCGGGTATCGGCGAGATCGGACAGGCGTCAGGCATTGTGGATGCTTTTGAGGAACGCGCGCGTCAAGAGAGCGGAGCGCCGCTTGCCATCCCAATCCCGCGCATCATAAGCCTCAACCCGGGAAGCTTCCGGGAGCTCTGGAGCGGCAAATATAGACAGCGTACCATCATGCTCTTGCTGTTCCATGCCGCTCAGTCGGTCGGCCTCTACGGCTTCTCCAACTGGGTGCCAACCTTCCTGATGCATCAGGGCATCGCACTCGCCCACAGCCTCAAATACACGCTGATAATCGCTTGCGTAACCCCGCTAGGGCCGCTTCTGGCGCTGAGCTTCGCCGATCGCTTCGAACGAAAGTGGCAGATCGTGTCCGCGGCAATCCTCGTTGCTTCGGCAGGGCTCGTCTTCGCCGAGGTGCGCGAACCCGCTCTCGTCATCCTATGCGGTTGCCTCGTTACCATCGGCGCAACGGTGATGTCGCTCAATTTCCACGCCTATCAGTCGGAGCTGTACCCGACCCGCATCCGGGCGCTCGCCGTGGGTTTCGTCTATTCCGCCAGCCGCATCTCCGGAATATTCAGCGGCTTTCTTGTATCCTTCGCGCTCGCCCAGGGCGGCGTGTCGGCCGCCTTGATGCTGATTGCGGGCTGCATGGCAGTCATTGTCTTCTCGATCGGTTTACTTGGACCCAACACCCGCGGCCGGTCGCTCGAAGCGCTCGCGCTCGATAGCCAGGCCGCCGAAGTGCCACCGCAGCCAGCGCATCATTTGCAAGACTCAACCCAAGTTCAGGGCTGGGGCCGGCCGTGAAAGCTGCAACATGCTCCACCCCGACAATCGGCCGTGAATTCTCAGGACACTGTCAGGAGGTCAAATGAAGCAATCTTCTGCGTTTCGGAGCCTGATGAGCTCCGACAAAATCATCGTCGCACCCGGCGCCTACGATGGCATCACGGCAAGGGTGATCGAGTACGCCGGATTCCCGGCCGTGTATATGACCGGAGCTGGAACGGCTGCCACCCTCGGGTATCCCGATTTCGGCCTCGTCACCATGACCGAGATGGTTGCGAACGCCGCGACGTTGGCACGGTCGGTCAACATCCCTGTTATCGCCGATGCCGACACGGGATATGGCAGTGAGCTCAACGTCACCCGAACGGTCCGGGAATACGAGTCGCGAGGCGTCGCTGGTATCCACATCGAGGATCAGGTCGCGCCCAAGCGCTGCGGGCATCTTGACGGCAAGGAGATCATCCCCGCCGACGAGTTTCGTCATCATCGCGCGCACCGACGCCCGTGCGGTCGCGGGTTTCGATGAAGCGATCGCACGCGCCAATGCCGCCATGACCGCCGGGGCCGACATGGCTTTCGTGGAAGCTGTCCAGACCATCGACGAGCTGAGAGCCGTGCCGAAGCAAGTGAAGGGCCCCTGCCTGCTCAACGTCGTGCGGGGCGGCAAGACGCCGGACGTGGATTTCGCGACGGCGCAGGACATGGGTTACAAACTCGCCATCTTGCCGAGTCTGCTGATCGTGGCGGCAATGGAGGCGTACTCACTCGTTCTCCGTACCGTGAAGGAAGCGAATGCGCCTCCGAGTTCCACCGGCAGCATGCCAGTGAGCGAACGATTCCGGCGGCTGGGGTCCGACGAATGGATTGCGCTCGCGACCAAGTTTCGCGGCGGAGCCGTCGGTCGGGCTGCGGAGTAAACACCTATGGCCAGAACCCTGCTCGACAAGCTCTGGGATCAGCATGTTGTCTGCGACCTGGGTGACGGCTGGTCGCTACTCCATATCGACCGGCACCTCCTGCATGATCTCTCCGGGACGGCTGGTCTTTTTGCCCTCACTCAGAAGGGGCTGCCGGTACGCAATCCGGAACTTGCCTTCGCGACGCCGGATCACGCGGTATCGAGCGCGCCGGGGCGAACCGGAACGACCTTCGAGCCCGGGGCGAAACTCTGGGCCGGATTGAAGCAGCTCTCAAATGCCGCCGGCATCCGGTATTTCGAACTCGGACAGAACGGGCAGGGCATCGTTCATGTGATGGCGCCCGAGCTCGGTATCACGCTGCCCGGCGTATCCCTGATTTGTGGCGACAGCCACACCTGCACCAACGGTGGTCTCGGCACATTGGCCTTTGGCGTGGGATCATCCGAACTGACACATGCACTTGCGACGCAGACGCTACGGCAACGAAAGCCCAAGGCGATGCGGGTTCGGTTCGAAGGCACGCTCGGACAAGGCGTCACTCCCAAAGACTTGATCCTGCATTTGGTCGGCAAGATCGGTGCTGCTGCCGGGACGGGTTTTGCCATCGAGTATGCGGGCGATGCGATAAGGTCGATGTCCGTCGAGGGCCGCATGACGATCTGCAATCTGTCGATCGAGCTTGGTGCCAAGATCGGCTTCGTGGCCCCCGATGACACGACCTTTGCGTATGTGAAAGGCCGGCAATTCGCCCCCGAAGGGGAGTTGTTCGATCGCGCTGTTGCCCATTGGCGTTCGCTGCGGGGAGACGCTGACGCCTGCTTCGACCGGGATGAACTCATCGACGTCGCCGGCATCGCCCCAACCATTACGTGGGGGACGAGTCCGGAGCATGCGATTGCGATCAATAAGCCAATTCCCGATCCGGCCGACGCGCCCGATCCTGTGCGACGCAAGGCATGGCAAGACGCGCAGGACTATATGGCGCTTACCCCTGGACAGCCGATCGAGGGTACCAAGGTCGATTGGGTCTTTATCGGCTCCTGTACGAATTCACGCTTGTCGGACCTGCGCGAGGCCGCACGGATCGCACGCGGTCGTCACGTCGCGCAGGGCGTGACAGCGTGGGTCGTTCCGGGGTCGGAGCGGGTGAAGCGAGATGCCGAGGCGGAGGGCCTCGATGCCATTTTCAGAAGTGCGGGATTCGAGTGGCGGGAGCCGGGTTGCAGCATGTGTGTCGCTGCCAATGGGGAACGCGTGCCTCCCGGAGCACGCGCGGTTTCGACCTCGAACCGGAATTTTGTCGGGCGGCAGGGTCCGAACGCCCGCACCCATCTGGCGAGCCCTGCGATGGCTGTCGCCGCCGCTGTCACGGGCAAGATCACCGACGTCAGGAGATTGTGACGTGCAGCCCTTTACCAGGATCACCGGTCCGGCCGCGCCGCTCCTGCGCGCCAACATCGATACCGATGTCATCATCCGCATCGAGCGACTGACAAGTGTTCCCCGCGAGCAGCTCGGGCGCTACGCGTTCGAGGCATTGCGCTATCGCATCGATGGCAGCGAGGATCCCGACTTCGTCCTGAACCGGACAAATTTCCGCAACGCGCCGATTCTGATCGCCGGCGAGAATTTCGGATGTGGCTCGTCGCGCGAAGGAGCCGTGTGGGCGCTAATGGCGGCTGGCCTGCGCTGCGTGATTGCCGAAAGTTTCGGCGATATCTTCTACAATAACTGTTTTCAGAACGGCGTTCTGCCGGTCGTGCTCCCGGCTGCCGCCGTATCGCAGCTTGCTGGCGAGGCGGCGAACGGTACACGACTCACTGTTGACCTCTTCGAACAAAAGGTCCTGACGCCGCAAGGCGAATCGATTGCATTCGACATCGATGCGCAACGGCGGCAAGCCCTGCTTGAGGGTTTTGACGACATCAGCCTGACGCTCAAGCGCCTCTCCGAAATCGTGGCATGGCAGTCGCAAGACAGAAACGTCCGGCCATGGATATGGAATCTCCGTCCCGATTGATTTTTCAGGGAGATCGCAACCGATGAGTGCATCAAAGCACGCGCTCTCGAACTCGGCTTAATCGCGCTGATCGTTCAAGGTGAAGGATTTGCACCCCTCGCATTCGGCGATATTGCGCGGCCGGTCATCATTCACTCGATGCGCAAATCGATCCTGAGCGCGCTCTACGGCGAGGCGATTGGCCGGGGCGCGATCGATCCACGCCGGACCTTGGCCCAACTCGCCATTGACGACGATCCTAAGCTCACGGAGGCGGAGAAGAGCGCCACAATATTCGATCTGCTCGCGGCGCGCTCCGGCGTCTATCTCCCTGCGCCAGGACACGAGCCGACCCCTGGTCGTCCCGCACGCGGCTCTCATGCGCCCGGCACATTCTGGAACTACAACAATTGGGATTTTAACGTCCTCGGAAACATCTACGAGCGGCTGACGATGAAGAATGTTTTCATCGCGTTCGACCACATTCTGGCGAAGCCGCTCGGCATGCAAGACTGGGATTTGTTTCGTGACAGTTTTCTCGAATACAAGGTCGATCCGATTGGCGGTAATCTTCGTTACCCGAACCACCGGATGGCGCTTTCGGCAAGGGACCTTGCGAGATTCGGCCAGTTCTATCTGCAGCGCGGAAAGTGGAACGACGCGGAGCTATTGAGCAGCCAGTGGGTTAGCCAAAGCACGCGCGCTATATCGCTCACGGGGCAGATTGGCGCGACAAGCGCCTACGGATTGTTGTGGTGGGTCGCCGCGGACGAGAATGGCGTGGTGCCGACCGGAGCATTCACGGCATTTGGCTTTGGCGGTAACTACCTCACCGTCGTGCCCGCGCTTCAGGTGGTGGTTGTTTCATTGGTCGATACACGGTCCCCGTCATTCAAAGGCGTATCAGGAAAGGCCTATGACGAGCTTCTAAGGACCATCATGGACGCGCTTCGGCGCCAGCGCCGTACCGGCCGCAGCCAAAGCGCGCACGCAATTCTGTACCGCCAAGTCGCGGTCCGGGCGCACGTTCGAAAATAATAATAAGGTTGGTAAGGGATTGGAGACCAGGTAATGCCGGACGGGCATCAGTGATCGGGCGTGGGCGATCCCGACACGTTCATACCTCCTCCCGGTCATAAACAAGCGGATATCAGAAATGCAATTCTGCGCAATTTTGCGTGGTCGGACCTTGCTTGCATTGGTCCCTTTTCTCAAGCCGATTGCTTTGAAGGAGCGCACCGTATTGCAGGAGCCCAAGAAGCGGGGTCGAGTATATAACTTTCATCGAAACGGGAATCGTGTCGCTGAGAACCATCTCCACCTGATGCATCTTGGAGACTGCGATGGTGGGCCCCCACGGAGCCGTGGGAGCGTCCGTTGCGCTGGGTACGGACACATCGATGCATCAATCGATCGTGTTGGTTTCTGGAAGTGCGTTGAGAATCTACGCGGACGATCTGCGTCGCTTGATGGCCAAGGGGCCTCAGATACGCGAACATCTTTTGCAATATATCGAGGCCCTCATGATCCATGGTTCGCAGACGGCGCTTTGCGGCGTGCGGCACGAATTGGAACAGCGTCTCGCGTGCTGGCTATGTGTCGCTTATGATGCACTGGAAGGCAACGTTCTTCCGATAACACACGATCGCCGGAGGCTTTTCGGTCAGAATCCGCAAGATAGCCGTTCCATGGCGTCGCGTAAGCCGATGACGACTTACCGAAGGTGAAGCCGGCGAACGAGGCCACTGCTGAGTAAATTCTGATTGATTTGACGAAAGTCCCTTGAAATGCCGCTCGGAGTGCTCCAGTTGCCCACTTCTGATGAAAGTGGAATCTCGCGAATCGCTCGTCGTACGCGAGGGCCAACGACGATTTCCTACTGATCGCAGGCGCTTGCAGCTTCCACGAGCGCCATCGCAGGTCGCGCAGATTGGACGTGAATACGCGGATGGCTTCCTGCTCGGCCGCGGTCCACAAACCGCATCCGCAAATCAACCGACAGGATGAAACAAATTGATCTGTGGATGGCGGTCGACAAGTTGTCTAGGGAATCGGTACTGAGCAGGGCCACGGTCTATCAGTCGCTACCGCTCGACTGACAGCCGACGCCTTGTCTCAAGCATGGATAGCGTTCGCTGCCTGGGAAAGCTACGGATGTAGCGTGCATTTCCACCATTGAAACCATCTTGCAACGAGCACTCAATAAGCTCTTTGGCTTGCGCCAAGCACGCATCTAGAGAGAGATTGCTGTGAGTCGAAATCGCATGATCGAGGCTGCGGAAATAGCCGTTCTTTTTCCGGATTCGACGTTGTCCCAGCCGTCAAGCGCGCAGTTGGGGTGGAACGGTCTCGCAATCGAGCGGCGTTCCGTGCAGCCGCGCGAAAAACCCGAAATCACGATTGGCCACTATTTCCTCGTTCTGTGGGACCGGCACGTAGCCGAAGGTGAGAGTAAGTATCGAAGGGGACAATTTACTCCTTATCGAAAATACCCGAACACGATAACGACCTGTCTTCCCGGAGTCAGGCCCGCCGCACGAAACCGGTCCAAGCACGAAGTGATCGTGTGCTCGATCGATCCAGCCTTTTTGCATGGCATCGAAGATGAGATGGATAAGCACCCGGAGGGTACGATCCATCCCCTATATGGGCAGTATGACGAGGGGCTTTGGAATCTTGCTCTTCTTTTGCTCGGAGAAGCCGAAGCAAACGGCATGCACGGGAAGCTCTATTTGGATTCGCTGTCCACTGCACTTGCGACACGATTTCTCTATGCTGGTCGGTCAGCCCAGCGACCTCAGATCGGCAGCGTCTCTTCGCTCCCGCGGCGCGCCTTTTTGCGGGTGGTTGAGCGCATGCAAGTTGGCTTGGCTACGAATCTTAGCCTTCGCACGTTAGCTGCCGAGAGTGGATATAGTCGGGCCCATTTCCTGCGTATGTTTAGTGCTACAACAGGACAAACGCCGCATCGCTACTTATTGGAGATGCGCTTGAATAAGGCGCATGACATGATTGCAAACGGATCGACCCCGTTGTCAGATGTCGCAGACGCGTGCGGCTTCTCAAGCCAGGCCCACCTTTCGACAGCGTTCCGGGCTAAATTCGGTTTGGCACCCGGTCAGCACCGCCGGAACGTTAGATACTCTTCTTGAAGATATGAGTTTATTGAAGGGCCTGAGTTGGGGGCTAGGGCAAAGAAGCTCTCATTTGCGACAAACCCACGCGCCAAGTGGTTCGGCTGTACTCTTGGATCACGCAGACGGCTAAAGAGGCCGGGGCCGTGGCCATGGCCGCGAGATCCTCTCGTCGGTACTGCAGAAGCATCAGGCAGTTGCGGGCGTAAAAATCCTTCCTTTTCGGTCCCGCAGCGTCACGCGTCATCCGACACGGTTCACGTCGCTGCATCATCAGCACCTGCCATGCCGTGCGTTGCAGTGACTTCATTACAAGCCAAAAAATAGCGCACCTTTATGGAAGGGTGGGCGCTCTTTGAAAGATCAAGGCGTTCGCATCGTCCATTCTGACCACGGTTAACGCCGAACCGGATCTTGATCCAAAGGGGATCAACGACAGGCGAAGCCTTAGCGATGGCGGCATCGAGTACTCAAGCAATGCACGCGACGGCTTCGCGCCGCATAACCGATCACCGAATTCGGCCTTGTCGCTGACTTGGCCAACCGGAGTGTTGAATGGAAACGCTTGACACGAACGACGCGAATTCGATCGGACTCGTTGGCACCGGACGAATGGGTCGTGCCATAGGCCTTCGGCTCGTTGAGTTGGGGCGTCATCTCGTTGTCTGGAACCGGACTGCGTCGAATGCGGAGACGCTAGTGTCAGCAGGGGCGACGCTTGCCTCGACCTGTCAGGAGCTTATTGGCCGGTGCCAAACGGTACTCATTATTGTTCGCGACTCCGAGGCGATGAATGAGGTCTACTTCGCCAGGCAGGGGATCTTGTCTTCGCCCATCGAGGGCAGAGCAATCGTCGAGATGACCACCGCGACGGTTGATGCGGTTAAGCGTGCCGGAGCTGCTGTTCTCGACGCCGGCGGAATATTTGTCGATGCTCCTGTGTCAGGCTCCCTTGTGCCGGCGCGAACGGGACAGTCATGTCGCCGATTCTCGAAAAGCTCTCGCGGAAACTGATCCACGCTGGACCGCTAGGTTCCGGAATAGTGCTGAAGCTCGTGCTCAATCTGCTTCTCGCTTGCTATTGGCAGGCGCTCGGCGAGGCACTGGCCCTCGGCCGAAGTCACGGACTTCAACTCGACGCTATGCTGTCGCTCATTCTCGATAGTAAGGCCGCGATCGGTGCCCTTCCTTTTAAAATGTCCAGGATTCTCGGGACAGAGGCGACCGTCGAATTCGATTTGGCGGGCATGCACAAGGATCTTCTCTGCATGCAGCAAAGCGCGAAGGACGTCGACCTGGTTTTACCAGCCAGCGCGGCGGCGGCGCAGAGTGCCGGAGAAGCCGTGGAAAGGGGCTGGGGCAGCAAGGATTTCGCTCAGTTGGTCCGATTTGTAGCTGAGCAAGTCAATCCGGATCAATCCATCAAACAAGTAGCGCAAGCGAAAACGGCGTTATGAGGCGGAATGAGCCCCCGCAAAGGTCAGTTGTGTGAGAGGTGATAGGAGAAGATAGATGCGCATGGGTGAAACTTTTGTTCGCGAGACGCGCTCGCCGGGTATCCGGCCGCCCAAGGGGGCCTGGGATTGCCAGGTTCACGTATATGGCGATCCCATCCGATTTCCACCGCGCTCAACGAAAGCCTATGCTCCCCCGAAAGCATACTTCGCTGACGTTCATTCGATGGCTAGGACGCTGGGGCTACAATATGTTTCAATTGTTCAAGCGAGCGTCTACGGATCTGATCATGGCGCGCTAATTGACGCCCTTGCGAGAGGCACAAACGGTCATTACGACGGGGTGAACTATCGCGGAATCGCGATTGTAACCGATGAAGTGTCTGATAAGGAGCTTCATCGCCTGCATGAGGCAGGCGTCCGCGGTGCGCGCTTCAACTTCTGGAAGCGTCTAAACGTAACTCCGACGGTCGCGGAATTCCGTCGTTCTCTGGAACGAATTTCACAGCTCGGTTGGCATGCGCGGGTCCATGTAACCGCGGAAGAGCTCTCGGAACTTTATGGCGTATTCCAATCGGTACGCGAGCCGATCGTCCTCGACCACCAGGGTCACCTCGCGTTTAGCGAAGGGCTCCAACAGCCCGGGCACAAGATCGTCCTGAATCTCCTTCAACGCGAGAATTGGTGGATCATGCTCTCTCATGGCGATCGGAATTCCGCGACCGAATATCCTTGGGAAGACTCCTTACCTTTTGCTGAGGTCTACTTCGAAGCAGCCCCGGATCGATGCGTCTGGGCTACGGATTGGCCGCATCCGGAGTATCCGAAAACCCCCGTAAACGATGCTGAATTGGTTGAGCTGATTTACCGCTGCCTGCCCGACAAGGGTGCCGTCGAAAAGGTCCTCGCAACTAATCCGGCGCGTCTCCACAGAGAGTGAGACGAGTACTCAACCAACTATGGGATAGACCATGCAATCAGGTCAACGCTTGGTTGATGTGACGAGTACAATCGATCGCAGCCAACTTACCGTCTTTCATTATACCGTATTCCTGCTTTGCGGCTCAGTCGCCTTGATGGACGGCTATGATTCAGTTGCCATCGGAGTCACCGGGGCAAGCATTGCCACGTCGCTCGCCTTAGACGTCAAGACCTTTGGTCCGGTCTTTTCGGCGGCGCAGTTCGGATTTATGGCCGGTGCGTTCTTCGCCGGCCCGATCGCTGACAAGGCTGGCAGAAAGGGCGTGCTGGTCTCGGCGACAGTGCTTTTTGGCGTGTTCAGTCTTTTAACAATCCTGTCTCATGGGTTGGAAGCTCTCGTTACTTATCGCTTTGTCACCGGTGTCGGTCTGGGTGGTGCGGCAACATGCTTCGTGAGCCTTGCTTCCGAGTACGCTCCAAAGCGCGTGCGCGGTGCGGTGGTGGCGTTCCTCTGGACCCTCGTGCCGGCCGGTAACGTTGTCGGAGGACTGCTCGCATCGATTCTCATGCCGCGAGCGGGGTGGGAATCGGTCTACCTTATCGGCGGTTTGACGCCGCTGGTCGCCGCTGCATTGATCTACATGCTTGTCCCGGAGTCGGTGAGCTTCCTGGTCGCAAGCAGAGCCGCGCCTTGCAAGGTCGCAAAGATCCTGTCGCGCATCAGCGGAACCGCCGTGGCAAGCGCGAGCACCTATGTGACAAGCGAAGAGAAATTCTCGGGTCTCGCCTTCACCTATCTTTTCAGCCGCAGTTATCTTGCGACGACCGTTTGCACTTGGCTGGCGTTCTTCTGCACATGGCTCGTTCTGCTTACCACGCTCGCTTGGATTTCCCCGCTCGTGCAACAGGCCGGACTTACGCCCGCAAGTGCAGCTCTAATAATTTCGGCCAACAGCACTGGAGGCGTGATAGGGGCTCTCATCGTCAGTTGGATGATCGACAAGGCCGACAGGCACTACGTCAACGCTGGCGCTTTATTGCTTGGAGCAATCGCAGTCGCGAGCGTCGCGCTAGTCAGAGGGTCATTCGCGCTGTTTGCTGGCGTGTTATTCTTTGCGGGCTTCTTCACGGGGGGAGCAGCATCCGGGCTCACCGCCCTGGTCGCTATCTCATATCCTACGGCGCTTCGGTCGACGGGAATTGGCTGGGCAATTGCTGTGGCGCGCCTGGGGTCCGCGGTCGGGCCTCTCGCTGCTGGGATCATTATCAGCAAAGCAGGGGCACGCGCCGGTGTGTTCGAAGCTCTCGGCCTTTGCGGCTTGGTCGCCGCAGTCGCGATACTGATTCTTAGAGGCGTGAATGTCCACGCAAGGGCGCAGCCAGTCGCGCAGGCTCCCGCGAGCCGCCGATAACGTGATGCAGGACATTTCACAATGACTGACTTCTCTATCGAACACATCGCATGCCGCGGCGAAGAGGACATTCAGCAAAAAGCCGATGGCCTGTACGTGGTTTCGCACTCGTCGTCCACCGACATTTGAAGACAGTCGCTCCGTCTTGAAGATGACGAAAAACAGCGCCGCGTGACTACAGCGGTAACCGTATTATCCACGCCGGTGATGATCCCGTAACTGGCGGTCATCAGAGTCTCCGTACGCTCGCGGGGGGATCTGCCTGATTGGAAAGGCAAACGACTGACAGCAAACGACGTTCTAAAGGCGAACCAGGACGAGGGCCGGCGAATGAAATGGCTCACAACCGGCCTCATACAAATCAAGTCCGATGTCAGAGTTGGGTCAAAAGCTACATTTGAGGAAGGTCCGGCTTTGGCTGCCGGTGATTGATTGAAGTTACAATTGTAATGCGATTCTCAAGACCAATTTACTCAGCGCGATGTTGATCTCCGATAAAACAGTCGCAGCTAAAGCCGATCGGCTGCAGTAGCAGTCCAATGCGCAGTCAGAGTTGACTGGGACTTCTCAACACCAGGAGATGTGATCGCATGAAAGTCTTCGTCGTCTCAACTCCGTTGACGGCCGCATCACTCCGATGGCTCTGATCGGGTACAGCACGGTGTCCGAAGGACACCGGGTCACAAGCTATTGCCTATGAAAACGTTCGAATACGGGCCATCCCGGACATCACGCATGACAAGACGGAAACTGTTCGGTGGTGCTGCACTGAGCGGCTTGGCGTTGTCGTCGGTCGGTACGGTGGTGGCGGCGACCAGCTTGGCGCCGGCAGCCGGTCTCACGCGCCTCTCGCTGAATGAAAATCCCCTGGGTCCTTCGCCACTTGCAGTGGAGGCAATTCAAAACGCGCTGACCGAGATCACCCGATATGCAAGCGACGATGCGCGCGCCCTCGAACAACAGATCGCGGACCGCGAGGGCGTTTCGCCCGAACAGATCATCCTCGGGGAAATCCTGGATTCCCTGGGCCTTCAGCTCGCGCTTGACGGCGGCGCTGGCGGCGAATTCATCTATTCGGAGCCTGGTTATACGGCGCTCGTGGATGCCGTCGCGCCGGGTGGCGGTGTGGCCGTCGGCGTTCCGCTCAACGCCCATCTCGAAAACGACCTGCCGGCCATTGCAGCACGAGTGACCGCTCGCACCCGGGCGATCTACATCGTCAATCCTCACAATCCCAGCGGTACAGCCAGCGAGGCCGTTCCGTTCAAGGCTTTTTTGAGCGAGATGTCCAAGCGGACAACCGTCATTGTCGACGAAGCCTATCTCGAATTCGAACCTGACTTCGCGCAAAAAACCGCCATGGAGCTGACGCACAGTGGCGCCAACGTCATCGTGTTTAGGACCTTCGGAAAGATCTACGGGCTGGCCGGGATGTCGATCGGCTACGCGGTTGCACCAAAAGGGGCTGCTGCTTCGTTGAAACGCAATGGCCTTGGCGCGGCGCACAGCCTCAACCGGCTCGCGGTGGCAGCCGCTGCTGCCAGTCTGCGAGACCCGGGCTATGTGGACCGAATGCGATTGAACGTAGTTGAAGAGCGACAGAAGTGGCACGCATTGCTCGACACGCTCGGGCGCCGCCGCTCGGATTCCAGGGGAAATTTCGTATTCTTCGAGACCGGACAGCCGCACGAAATGATCGCGGCGCAAATGATTAGAGAAGGTATCGAGATCGCGCGGGCTTTTCCACCTTTCGATCAGTGGATCCGAATCTCCATTGGTCTTCCCGCAGAAAACGCCCGCGCACGCGACGCCATCAAGAAGCTTCTCGAGTGAAGGGAATGCGGAGGCTGGTGTTTCGCCGGAGTTCGTGGACCATGTGATGTGCGCTCATCTTCACGTCGACCATTGTGGTTGGAATACAAGGTTGCTCGATGGCCGGTGGTGCCAACGTTTCCTAACGCGAAGTACGTGTTCTCTAAGGCCGAATACGAACACTTGCGAGGTCCCGGGAAAGGAGGGCGTTAACGCCGGCGTTTACCAAGCAGTGTTTTGCCAGTGATCGGGAGTGGGCAGGAGAAAATCAGCGATGGTGAAGCCGCAGTGGGAGATCGCCTTATGCTTCATCCGACGCCAGGGCAAACAGTTGGCCACGTGGCCATAGAGCTCCGAAGCGGTGAACATGGCGCTGTCTTCAGTGGGGACATTATGCATCAGCCGCTGCAGGTGTTCCGTCCCGACTGGAATAGCGCGTTTTGCAAAAATCCGGTGCGAGGTTGGTTGCTTGAGCACGCGGCCGAGACGAGATCGACAGCATTTACCGCTCATTTTGAAAATCTAGGGACAACCAAAGTGAGCCGCGCTGAGCTGAGCGTGCTTCGAATTGGTGAAGCCTATCTTTGCCGAGGGTTCAATTCGCGAAACGAGCGGTTATGGATTGGCCGGCAGCGCAAAGCGGACATTTGGCAAAGTACTGAGTCCGCTAAGTGCTAAGCAACGACATCGGCGCTCAATGAGGATCGGACTGCGGTGTGCCTCATCGCAGCTCGCTGCCGATGTCGTGCACCTCACACCTGCCATATGGGATTTGCCCGCGTTACTGGTTGATAACGACAGACAGCGGCCCCGGTTGTTCTGGCGGCTCCCGTTACGGGATGGCTGGCCCTGCCCGGGCTCAGTCTCCCAGCGCTTTTGGCGATGCCGCGCCGCGGTCGCTGCTTTCGAGGGTTGCAATCCGCCTCTCTAGGTGAGCGATGCGACCATCAAGATAGCCAAAAGTATCCATCTCGGCCGCTTCCGCGACTGCAGTTGCCCAAAGGGCGATGCGGTTCCAGAGCGACGGCGGGGAGTTCTCGTGTGAGCTCGCCATAAGCGCCTCCATACCTCGAATTTAGTTGATAGACATCGTTTCATGACATGATGTACGTCATATAAATAGGCAAGGCCCAAGTTGGAAAAAGGATTGCATCCACCACGTCCGTTCAGGGAAGGTCGGGTTTTGGCGGCGCAAAGCGGTCGTTCGGCGAGCCGACGATCTCGCTGGAAGCGAAAGCCCGCTGTTGTGCCGGAAGGCGAAGGAGCTGGGTTATCCGCATGAATTGTGGACCACGCGGCTGCTCGCCTGCCACGCTCTCGAGCACGGTCCCGCCGAAGGGCACCCGTGCCTGGCGAACACGAAAATGGCCGTCGCGCGAATAGCCGCGCCAGATTGGTCTTGCGCGCCATCGAGCGTCAGGATGTCGAAGGCATACGGCTGGACTTCGTCATCGTGCTTGCGCGAGTGCAGGACATTGAAATCGGGAACACCGTCAACCCCAAGGATGACAGCTTCGCCATCGACCAACTAATCTGCTCAACACCGAGGACCGCGAGAAGAGTTTTGCAAACGTCTCAGAAGTGACCGGATATAGCCGGATCAAAATGGAGGGGGTTTGCAAAACCAGGTGAGAGATTTCAACGGCTTAGCCCGAAAGCCGTTGCGCTACCGTTACACCATTCCCCAATCGTCGACAGGAATAGACAAGCAAATTCAATAGTTTAATTTGAGTGTCGAGGAGTCGCTTGCGATCGGAATTCGAAAATCCCAGCGCAGGCGTAGCGTCGTCTACTCGCTCGGTCCCGGCTTTGGCAAGCGCCGGACGATGCCCTTTCTCGGTAGATCGGGGCGAGGGCGGCTGCGCCGCCGGCCAGGCATTCGGCCCATGAGCGGGGGTGGAGCGAATGGCCAGATTTGAGGTTCGATGCGAGGCGGCTGGACGTCGGGGATTGATGCGCGAGGCGTCGCGAGCGTCATCGTCATTTTAGCCAACGGACGACGGCATTCGCGCGTCTCGCGAGCAACATCGTTGTGCCCAATCTGGAATGCGCTTCCGCGATCGTCCGCGCTAGCGGGAACGGCCGCAACTTGCCCGTATGAACCGGGCATGCGATGCTGACCGCGCCAATCAATAACAAGAATTCGCCGAGGCCAGCGTTTTGCTCGTCCTGGGAACGTATCGGAGACAATCACATGAGAGCCTGCACATGAGATTTGGGGATATCTCGGGGCTGCTTGCTGCCGCTGTGATCTCTGCCGCATTGGCGAGCACGGCGTCGGCGCAGGACAAAACCGTCAAGATCGGCGCGATCTATCCGCTCTCCGGCAATGCCGCCAGCGCCGGCGTGCATGGCAAGGCCGCGATCGAGACAGCGGTCGACATCATCAACAATGCGCATCCCGAACTCGGCAACTTGCCGCTGGCAAAGAATGCGCGGCTCGCAGGCCTTGGCGGTGCCAAGGTCGAAGTGGTGTTCGCCGACAATCAGGGCAGCCCCGCGGTCGGACAGAACCAGGCGCTGCGCCTGATCACCGAGGAGAAGGTGGTTGCACTGAGCGGGGCTTACCAATCCGGGATCACGCTGACGGCGAGCGCGATCGCCGAGAAATACGGCATTCCGTTCCTGAGCGGCGAGTCAGTTGCGGCCAATCTGACCGAGCGCGGTTTCAAATGGTTTTTCCGGACCACGCCGGTCGCCTCGGACCTCGCCAAGATCTATCTCGAGTTTCTCAAGGACATGAAAGCGGGCGGCGTCAAGACCGACGGTGTTGCGATTGTCCACGAAAACACCGAATACGGCACCTCGGTCGCAAGCGTTATCAGCAGCGTGTTCAAGGACAATGGCCTGAATGTCGCGCTCGACATGCCGTACTCTGCCAACACCACCGACGTGCAGAGCCAGGTGCTTCAGCTCAAGGAAAAGAAGCCGGACGTGGTGATCATGGTGAGCTACACGTCGGATGCGATCCTCTATGCCAAGACCATGCAGTCGCTCGATTACAAACCACCCGTTCTGATCGGGGACGATTCGGGCTTTTCCGATCCGTCCTTCATCAAGACGGTAGGCAAGATCTCGCAGGGTGTGTTCAATCGCTCGTCGTGGAGCGTCGGTGCTCCCGGGTCTCCCACCTTTCTGATCAACGAGATGTACAAGAAAAAGAGCGGTGGCGACGATCTCGATGACACCTCGGCCCGCCAGATGCAGGGATTCTTCGTGCTTTGCGACGCGATCGATCGTGCCGGCTCGACCGACCCCGCCAAGATTCAGGCAGCGCTAAAGGCCACCGACCTCAAGCCCGATCAACTCATCATGGGCTACAAAGGCGTCAAGTTCGACGACAAGGGACAGAACATTCTCGCATCAGGGCTGGTGATCCAATTACAGGATGGCGAGCACTACGTTCCGGTCTGGCCCAAGGACAAGGCCGTGACGGCGCCGGCGCTGCCGTACAAGGGCTGGTAACAATCTAGAGCCCGTTTCGATTCAATCGACGCGGAAAAGGCTCTCTAGTCCGCAACCACACCCGCAGGACTTGACCGCTGACATGTCTATTCTCGTTCAGGTGATTGTCGGCGGACTGCTGCTTGGCGCGGTCTACGCGCTGTTTTCGTCGGGCCTCACTCTGATCTGGGGCATGATGAACGTCATCAACTTCGCCCATGGCGATTTCGTCATGCTCGGCATGTATGTGGCGTTCGTGGTCTGGACGCTGCTCGGCGTCGGTCCCTTTGTCGGCGCGCCGATCGCGGCGCTGGTGCTGGCGACGCTTGGCGTCATCGTCTATTTCGGCCTGATCCGCAGCGTCATGAAAGGGCCGATGCTGGCCCAGATTCTTGGCACCTTCGGCCTCGCGCTGCTATTGCGGTACTCCGTGTTCTGGGGTTTTGGCGCCAACTTCCAGACGCTGCCGGAAAATCTCGTCGGCGGCACCTTTGACGTGCTCGGCATCCGGATCCAGGCGTCGCGGCTGTTGGCCGGCGCCGTCGCTCTGCTGGTGACGCTCGGCCTGCATTTGTTGTTGACGCGTACTTCGCTGGGCTCAAAAATGCTCGCGGTCGCCGAGGATGCCACCGCCGCGCAATTGATGGGCATTCGTCCCGACAGCATGCAGGCGATCGCCTGGGCGATTGCGGCGGGCGCGACCGGAATTGCCGGCGCACTGATCGCGACCTTCTTCTACATCGCGCCGACGGTCGGCGAGACGCTCGGCATCGTCGCCTTTGTCACGGTCTCGCTCGGCGGTTTCGGCAGCGTGCCGGGCGCGCTGGTCGCAGGGCTGTTGATCGGCGTCATCGAGTCGGTATCGGCCTATTCGATCGGTGCGGTCTACAAGGACATCGTGGTGTATTCGCTGTTCCTGTGCTTCCTCTGGTTCCGGCCGCAAGGCTTGATGGGCAAATCCTGATGGGCAAGATGTGATGCGGCGCCTGTTGTGGCCTTCCGTAGCGCTCGCCCTGGTGATCGCCTATCCGCTATGGTTCTCGACGCCGTTTCAGCAGCGGCTCGGCGCGCTCGTACTGCTCTATGCAATCGCGGCATCGGCCTGGAATATCATTGGCGGCTACGCCGGCCAGGTATCGGTCGGGCACGTCGTATTCTTCGGCTGCGGCGCCTATGCCGCGATGGGTGCTTACGCGCATTTCGGATGGTCGCCGCTGGTCGGAATTCCCGCCGGCATTGTCTTAAGCGTCGCGATCGCTGCCGTGATCGGCGTGCCGACGCTGCGCTTGTCCGGTCATTATTTCAGCATGGCGACGATCGCGGTGGCCGAACTGGTGAGGCTGATCGTCTCGAACACCGATTATCTCGGCGCAGCCGTCGGCCTCAGCGGCCCGACCGTGCCGCGAAACCTGTTCGACCTCTCTTTTACCTCGGCGCTACCCTATTACTATCTGTTCCTCGCGGTGCTCCTGATCACGCTCGGCATCACCTGGTGGATGGCCGAGAGCCGGATGGGATTTTATCTCCGGGCGATCAAGGATTCCGAGCGCGCGGCGCGTTCGCTCGGCGCCCCCGCAAGCCGCACCAAGCTCCACGCCTTTATATTGAGCGCGGGTCTGACCAGCGTCGCCGGCGCGCTCTACGCCATGATGTTCGGATTCGTCGATCCGGAGTCCGGGCTCGGCATCCTGATTTCCGTGAAGATGCTGATCATGGCGGCGCTCGGCGGCGCTGGCCTGCTGTTCGGTCCGCTGGTCGGCGCCGCGATCCTGGTGCCGCTCGAGGAAATCTCCAACAATCTGCTCGGCGGCAAGGGGGCAGGGCTCACCTTCGTGGTCTATGGCGCCATCATCGTCATCATCGCGCGCTTTCAGCCCGGCGGCATTTTAACGTTGATCAAACGGATCTGGGCCATATCCGACAAGGCAGCGAAGGCAGCGGTTGCGGAAGGGGCCACCCATGCTCCTTGAAGCCTGCGATGTGACAAAAGCCTTCGGCAGCTTCAAGGCCGTCGACGCGGCGTCCGTGACGCTGGAGCAGGGTGACATTTTGGGCTTAATCGGGCCGAACGGCGCCGGCAAATCCACGCTGTTCAATTGCCTGACCGGCGATTTGTCGTCGACCTCCGGCAAGGTTCTGTTCGAAGGCCGCGACATTACCCGTTTGGCGCCGGAGACGCGCGCGCGACTAGGCCTCGCACGAACGTTCCAGGTGCCGCAGACTTTCGAAGGCATGACGGTGCTGGAGAATGTGATGATCGGTGCGTTTCTTCGCAGCTCCCATCGCGCCGAGGCCGAAACCAAATCGCGCGCGGTGCTGGAGCGCGTCGGCATGAGCCGGCTCGCGGATGCGCCGGCGCGCTCGTTGGGGACGCCCGGCCGCAAGCGGCTGGAAATTGCCAGGGCGCTTGCGACCGAGCCAAAGGTTCTGCTGCTCGACGAGGCGATGGCGGGCCTGACCCAGCGCGAGGTGCAGCTCGCGATCGACCTGGTGCGTGACATCCATCGCTCCGGCATCACCTTGGTGATCGTCGAGCACATCATGGAAGTCATCATGTCGCTGGCGAGCCGGGTCGTGGTGTTTCACCAGGGCTGCGAGATCGCCCGCGGCACCCCGCGCGAGGTCACCGGCAATCCGGCCGTGATCGCGGCCTATCTCGGCACCCGCGCGGCCAAAGCCGCCGCCGGCCACACGCCGATCGAGCTGATGGGCGGACCGGCGACATGAGCGCGCCGCTGCTCAAGATCGAGCATCTCGAAGTCCGCTACGGCGACTTGATCGGCGTCTCCGACGTTTCGCTCGAGGTGCCCGAGGGCTCAGTTGTGGCGCTGCTCGGCTCCAATGGCGGCGGCAAGACCACGACGCTGAACGCGATCGCCGGCCTCATTCCCGTGCATTCCGGATCGATCGGATTTCGCGGCGAGGAGATCGGCGGCGAGAGCGCGTTTGCGATCGTGCGCAAGGGCCTCGCGCTGTCGCCGGAGGGCTGGCGGCTGTTCGTACAGCAGAGCGTCGAGAACAATTTGAAACTCGGCGCGACGCCTTTGCGCGACAAGGCGCGCCTTGGCGTGCTGCTCGACCGCGTCTACGAGATCTTTCCAAAACTTAGAGAACGCCGCAACCAGCGCGCCGGCACCATGTCCGGCGGCGAGCGGCAGATGTTGGCGGTCGGCCGCGCCTTGATGAGCGATCCGAAGCTGCTGATGCTGGACGAGCCCTCGCTGGGGCTAGCGCCCGCAGTGGTCGAATCCATGTACGAGACCTTTGGACGGCTGCACAAGGAAGGCCTGACCATCCTGCTCGCGGAGCAATCGATCGAGCTCGCGCTCGAGGTTTCGGATTTTGCCACCGTGCTGCAGGTCGGAAAGAGCGTCTTGTCCGGCACTGCCCCGTCGCTTGCCGACGATCCGCAGGTGCAGCGGGCTTATCTGGGCAGCGCCTGAGGCGCGCGCAAGGAATAGAATAGGGGCGTCGGTGACCCGACGTCCGACCAGATCACTCGGCGGCTTCCTTGATCGAGCCTTGCTCGCGCTCGGAAGGGTCGTGACCGGTATCGCCGCCGGATCGTCCCCAGCCGGAGAACGCATTCGACAGCCGGTCGAGATAAAGATAGATCACCGGTGTCGTGAACAGCGTAAGTGCCTGGCTGACGATCAAGCCGCCGACCATCGCATAGCCGAGCGGCTGGCGGATTTCCGATCCGGTGCCGGTGCCGAGCATCAAGGGCACGCCGCCGAGCATTGCCGCCATGGTCGTCATCATGATCGGGCGAAAACGCAGCAGCGCCGCCTTCCGGATCGATTGCTCCGATGAGAGATGCTCGTCGCGCTCGGCCGCGATCGCAAAATCGACCATCATGATGCCGTTCTTCTTGACGATGCCGATCAACAGAATGATGCCGATCAGCGCGATCAGGCTGAAGTCGTAGCCGAACGCCATCAGGATCGCGAGCGCGCCGACGCCGGCCGAGGGAAGCGTCGACAGTATGGTGATCGGGTGAATGTAGCTTTCGTAGAGAATGCCGAGGATCAAATAGACCACGACCAGCGCCGCCAGGATCAGAAGCGGCACGGTGCCGAGCGATTGCTGGAACGCCTGCGCGGTGCCCTGGAAGCTCGAGTTCAGGGTCGGGGGCGCCCCGAGATCGGTCATCGCCTTCTGGACGGCGTCGGTCGCTTGCCCGAGCGCTGCGCCCTGGGCGAGATTGAAGCTGATCGTGATCGCGGGGAACTGGCCCTGGTGGCTGATTGAAAGCGGCCGTACCGGCACGCTGGTCCAGGTCGCGAACGTCGATAGCGGCACCTCATCGCCTGTTGTCGGCGATTTGACATAGATCTTGTCGAGCGTGCTGAGGTCGCCCTGCAGCTCCGGGAGGATCTCCAGGATGACGTGGTAGCTGTTGAGCTGGGTGAAATACTGGGTGACCTGACGCTGGCCGAACGCGTCGTACAGGGTGTCGTCGATCAGCTGCGGCTGGATGCCGTAGCGCGAGGCGGTGTCGCGATTGACCTTCAGTTCGAGCGTGGTGCCGAGTGTCTGCTGGTCGGTCGCGACGTCGCGCAATTCCGGCAAGGTCTGCATCTTGGAGAGGATCTTCGGCGCCCATTCGTTGAGTTCGGCGAGGTTGGCGTCCTGCAGCGTGAATTCGAACTGCGTCCTGGTCGGACGGCCGCCGAGCCGCACGTCCTGCGCCGCCTGCATGTAGAGGCGGGCGTCCGGGATCTTTTCGAGCTTGGGACGCAGCCGGGCGATGATCTGCTGGGCGTTTGCAGCGCGTTGGTCGCGCGGTTTCAGCGTGATGAACAGGTTGCCGTTATTGCCGGCCCGGCCGCTGCCGCCGATCGCCATCGCCGTGCTGGCGACGTCGGGATCCTCCGTCACGATCTTGACGAGGGTATCCATCCGCTGCTTCATCGCGGCAAAGGAAATGTCCTGCGAAGCTTCGGCGGTCGCGGTGATCAGGCCGTTGTCCTGCTGCGGGAAAAATCCCTTGGGGATGACGATGAACAGGTAGACCGACAAGCCCAGCGTCGCAAAGAAGATGACGAGGGTGGTCAGCCTCCAGCGCATGGCGAGGTCAAGGCCGCGCTCATAGGCGCGCAGCATCGCATCGAAGCCGCGCTCGCTCCACTGATAGAACTTGCCATGATGGGTTTCGCTATGGGCGCGCAGGAAGCGGGACGCCATCATCGGCGTCAACGTCAGCGACACCACCATCGACACGAAGATCGTCATCGCCAGCGTCACCGCGAATTCGCGGAACAGGCGTCCGATGATGCCGCCCATCAGCAGAAGAGGGATTAGCACTGCGACCAGCGAAACACTGATCGATACGATCGTAAACCCGATTTCGCTGGCGCCCTTGAACGCAGCGGCAAGCGGCTTCTCGCCTTCCTCGATATAGCGCGTGATGTTTTCCAGCATCACGATGGCGTCGTCGACCACGAAACCGACGGCGATCGTCAAGGCCATCAATGAGAGGTTATCGAGGGTATAGCCGAACACCCACATCAGCGCGCAGGCGCCGAGCAAGGCCAGCGGCACGGTTACGGTTGGAATGACGGTGGCCCAGAAACTGCGCAGGAAAATGAAAATGACCATGACGACGAGCGCAATGGTCAACAGCAACGTAAACTGCACGTCCGCCACGGCAGCGCGGATGGTCTGGGTGCGGTCGCTGATGACTTCGATCTGGATCGCCGGCGGTATCGCGGCGACCAGCCTCGGCAGCAGCGATTTGATCTTGTCGACGGTGTCGATAACGTTGGCGCCGGGCTGCTTGAACACCACCAGGAACACGCCGCGCTTGCCGTTGGCCCAGGCCGCCTGCTTGGCGTCTTCCGGGCCGGTCACAGCCTGGCCGATGTCGCGAATCCGTAATGGTCCGCCGTTGCGGTAGGCGATAATGACGTCGTTCCAGTCCTTGGAGTCCAACAGCTGGTCGTTGGCGTAGATCGTGTAGGCCCGCTTCTCGCCGTCGATATTGCCTTTCGGACTATCGACCGTGGTGATCGCGATCTGGTTGCGGACGTCTTCCAGCGACAGGCCCTTGGCCACCAGCTTCGCCGGATCGACCTGAACGCGGATCGACGGCTTTTGCTGACCGCCGATGATCACCTGTGCCACGCCGGAGATCTGGCTGATCTGCTGGGCGAGCTGGGCGTCGACCGCATCGCTGACGGTGGTCAGCGGCAGCGTATCTGACGTCGCCGACAACAACAGGATCGGCGAGTCGGCGGGGTTGACCTTGCGGTAGGTCGGCGGGGAGGGAAGGTTTTTCGGCAGCTGGCCGCTGGCGGCGTTGATGGCGCCCTGCACGTCGTTGGCGGCGCCGTCGATGCTGCGGTTGAGGTCGAACTGGATGGTGACGGCGGCGGTTCCCAGATAGCTCGTCGAGGTCATCTGGGCGATGCCGGGAATCTGCGCGAATTGCCGCTCCAGCGGCTGCGCGACCGAAGTGGCCATGGTTTCGGGGCTGGCGCCCGGAAGGTTGGCGGTGACCTGGATGGTCGGAAAGTCGACCTGCGGCAGCGGCGCGACCGGCAGCAGTGGATAGGCGACAAGGCCGACCGAAGTGCCGATGGGATAACGGATAAAGGGTGCCGAAATCCCGCCCTTCGTTCCTGCTTGAATCCCGCCGCTCATTCCTGCTTGACCTTGGTTCGTGCCGGATCCGAACTCGCCACCGCCGTGGCGACGAGGGTACCGGGCTGCACCTTGAACTGGCCGCCGGTGATCACTTGTTGTCCCGGCGATAGACCCTCATCGACCACCGAACGGCCATCGATCGATTGACTGACCTTGACCTTGTGCACCTCGGCCTTGTTGTCCGGGTTGACCGTGTAGGCGTAGAGGCCGTCGGTCGAGTGCTGGATCGCATCGTCCGGAACCACGGTGGCGTCCTTCAGCGTCTTCACCAGAAGCCTCGTCGAAACCGATTGGCCGGGCCACAGCGCGTGGTCCTTGTTGTCAAACACCGCCTTGAGCCGAATAGTCCCGCTGGTGGTATCGACCTGGTTGTTGACCACCGCCAGCGTGCCCTCCGCCAATGGCTTCTTGCCATCGGTCGTGATCGCGATGACCTTGAGGGGCTGAGCCGATTGCCCTTCCATTATATAGGGTAATTGGTCTTCCGGCGCGGTGAAAATGACGGCGATCGGCTCGATCTGGGCGACGGTCACGATGCCGGTCTGGTTCGACGCATTGACGATATTGCCGATGTCGACCTGACGCAGGCCGACAACGCCCGCAATCGGCGATTTCACCTGGGTGTAGTCGAGCTGGGTCTGGGCGTTGAAGATGGCCGCATCGTCGGCGGCGATCTGCGCCGTCAATTGCGCCACTGTGGAACGCTGGGTGTCGGTCTGCTGCCGGGTCGCGAATTCGCCGAGCTTGGTAAAGCGCTGCAGGTCCAGACTGGCGTTGGCGAGATTAGCCTCGTCCTGCGCCTTCTTGGCCTTGGCCTGATCGAGCGCCGCCTGGAAGGGCCGCGGATCAATCTCGACCAGGAGATCGCCGCCCTTGACGATCTGGCCCTCCTTGAAGGCGACCTTGTCGATCTGACCGTCGATGCGGGTCCGTACCAATACGGTGTTGAAGCCCTGGACCGTTCCGAGACCGGTCAAATAAACCGGAAAATCAGCTTTTTGGACGGGGGCGATGGTGACGCGAACCGGGTTGCGCGCCGCTTTTTGCGCATTGTTGGCTGCGGCTGCCTGATCTGCAGGGTGATATTGCTGCCAGCCGAAATAGCCCAGCAAGCCAAGGATTGCGATCAGCAAAAGCCAACGGATCGTCCGCGATAGGGTCATGTGAGCTCATGGGTCAGAAAAACCAATTAGCGGTTCTTCAAAAAGGTTCCTGGCACACCAGATTAATATGCGTGCACTTTATGTGTAAACACATTATGGCTTGAGAATCCTAAACAATTGGAAAGCTTTGGGGCCACAGCATTCTATGTCGCTCGATCTGAAACGCCAGTTGATTGCGCAACTTGGAGAAAGCTCACGGCTATTGCGCAACTACATTGACCACCGCGCCAAGGGCCGCGGCACTACGCGCGCGCAGTGGATTGTGCTGCGCCGGTTGCGGCAACAGGAGGGATTGTCGCAGGTCGATCTCGCTGACTTGCTCGAGTTGCAGCCGATCTCGCTGGTGCGCCTGCTCGATCGCCTGGTCGAGCACGGCCTGCTCGAGCGGCGGCACGACCCAAAGGATCGCCGCGCCAACCGGCTCTTCCTCACCGCGAGCGGCCGTCAGCTGGTCGATGATCTCGACAGTCTCCGCGACTCCATTGCGTCCGATGTGCTGCAGGATATCCCGACCGGGGCCATTGAAATGAGCCTGCAGACGCTCAGAGATATCAAGGAGCGGATCAAGAGCTTAGCTGAACCTCCCGGCGACATCGCAGCCAAATAGTTTGATGCTTGGCCCGCGTCCGTGCGATCTCGCGTGCCGGTTTTTGGTCCAGAGAGATCGCGCGCGACGACGTTGCATCGAACCCACACTTTCTCAAATAGGTCCGACGCGAACAAAGTCGCCGACGAACGCCATTGACAGCCGACAACGATCCCTGAGATGTTATAGTGTAACACCGCAGGCGGCCGGACATCACCCCGGAGCGCGCGGTGGAGGCGTCTGCCGATATGAAGTGGTTCCGATCGAACATCAAAACTGGCTCGCGGCTTGCGCTGTTGGCGCTGGCCATCCAGTTTGTGCTCGCGTTCGGGCATTTCCATCCCGTCGCGGCGCAGGCTGCCCCCGCTTTTCAATCTGGCCCGGCGCAAACCGAATCTTCACATCGAGATCTAGCCGCACCCGACGCAGTTGGTCAGTCGGACCAGCAGCCTGTCTCCGATCACGACCAGCAGCCGAGCGATGCCTGCGCGATCTGCGCCGTCATGGCGCTCGCCAACACTCTTCTGTTCTCAACGCCACCGGTCTTGCTGCTGCCGCAAGCGGTGGAGTTGCTATATTTGGCCGCCGATGCCGAGTTCGTTCATCTGAACTCCGCTCGCCCAGCCTTTCAGCCGCGCGCTCCCCCCGTTTCCTGATTTCGATTGAACGATGACCGCAACGGGATCGGCGCAGCATGCGCGGCCGATCCCTTGGGGATAGTTGGAAATCGGTCCGTCGCTTATCGACGGCAGGCGCTTTCGAATTCGTTGACGACGGATCTGGCGGCGGCTTTATCGGATCAGGGACAATGTCAGTATCAATATTCGCGAAACCCATGTTGGCCGCCTCCGGGGCTTCACTTATGCTGCTTTGCGGCCTCGGCGGCTCGGCGCAGTCGCAGGTCCTCGCCGCGGCCAACGGCACGACGGCGCTGCCGGAGATCGAGGTGGTCAAGCCGCGGGCCGCGCAGCCGACGCGCCGTCCCAAGACGCGCGTGACAAGCGGAAAACCTCGCGCGACGCCGGCCGCGTCGGCGCCGGTCTCGCCAGCCGCGCAGCTCGCCGCAAAAAGCAGTGTCTTCGATCAGGCCCGCGGCAACCTGTACACGACCGTCGGCACGACCTCCGATACGATCAGCCACCAGACCATTCAGGATCTCCCCCAAGGCGACAATCAGTCGGTGGAAAGAGTGCTGCTGCAGGCCCCTGGGGTCTCGCAGGATTCCGCCGCCAGCGGCCTGCTTCATGTCCGCAACGACCACGCCAACGTCCAATTCCGCATCAACGGGGTGATGCTGCCCGATGGGCTCACCGGCTTTGGCAGCATTTTCGACACCAGCTTTGTCGGCACCATGGCCCTGGTCGTCGGCGCGCTGCCCGCCGAATTCGGGCAGCGCACGGTCGGTCTCGTCGACATCACGACCCGCAACGATCTTTTCAACAACAGCGGCTCTGTCAGCGTGTATGGCGGCAGCCATGGAACCATTACGCCAAGCGTCGAATATGGCGGCACGTTCGGCGGCAACTGTGCCGCGACGCCCGCGACCACGTCGGGCTATGTCAAGGCGCCGCCAGCTGCCGCGGACTGCTTTCCCGGCGTCCAGTATTACTTCACCGGTCGCTATCTGCAGACCACGGTTGGAATCGAAAATCCGACGTCCGCATACAATGCGATCCATGATTTCTCCCATCAGGAGAGGGGCTTTGCCTACATGTCCGCTTTCATCGACCCGACCACGCGGGTCAGCCTGATCGCCGGCACAGCGAACAACAACTTTCAGATTCCCAATGTTCCCGGTGCGCCGATCGGACAAAATGGATTTGTCACCAACGCATTCGGTGTCACCAGTTTCGATTCAGCACACCTCAACGAAAACCAGTGGGAGCTCACCCACTTTGGCGTATTGTCGGTGCAGACATCCCACGACGGCTTCGACGGGCAGTTGTCCTACTTCACGCGCTACAACAATTTGCACTTCTTGCCGGACCCGGTCGGCGATCTTCTGCTCAACGGCATCGCCTCGACCGTCACCCGCACCTCCTACACCAACGGCATTCAGGGCGACGGAGCGTATCAGGTCAATTCATCCCACACGCTGCGCGCCGGCTTCACGGTCAGCGGCGAGCAGGTATTCGTCGGCAATACATCATTGGTCGAGCCCTGCATGATCTGCGACGGCACCGACAATGGGCAGCCGTTCCCGATCACTGACAACGTCTCGAAACTGGGCGTGCTGATGGGGGTCTATGCGCAGGACGAGTGGAAGCTGACCAATCAGTTCACGATCAATACCGGCTTGCGCTTCGATCAGATGGAGCAATTTGTCAGCGCCAACCAGCTCAGCCCGCGGTT
>WNFM01357608.1_pt1 | contig 30686 bp, 33 predicted proteins | sample 5400271 | NCBI WGS metagenome assembly WNFM01 (sample SAMN13153352, study PRJNA577476) | soil metagenome | isolation source: 60 cm saprolite on Douglas fir-dominated hillslope | place: USA:California | collected 2013-09-17 | reverse complement strand
AAGGTGCGGATCACGAGCGCGATCAGGAGAGCATGGATGACGACGCGGATGGTTTCACCCAAGCCGCTTTCAGTTTTTGTGCCGGATGTCACGCTCATCGCTTTCCCAATTCCTGCAGGACTTTGCCCGTACGGTGGCAGAACGTTTTCCTCACGCGAATCGCAAGTCCGTTCGCGTCAAGAAAATGGTCTCGATACTGATGTTGAGGGTCATTTCCGGCGAAAACCTGAATCGGCCCTGGCTCGATATTGTCGCTGCGGCGTTTTAGACGGTTGTTCGCGGGGGCGCAATCAAGCGCCTGATAAAAACTTGCCAATCCATTGATAAATCAACGATTTTTAGTTTTAACGCGATCCCCGAGCGCAAACGCCAGCAGCCCCTATGGTTTGCCGGGAACGACCGCCGAAATTATGACGAAGGCCTGCGCCAGCGGCCAGTCATCGGTGATGGACAGGTCAATCCGCGCCTCGAACCCTTCGGGGGTCAGCGCCTGCAGCCTGGCCAGCGCGCCGCCGGTCAGTTTCATGGTCGGACGGCCCCCGGGCAGGTTGACCACCCCCATATCCTTCCACCAGACGCCCTGCCGGATGCCGGTGCCAAGCGCCTTGGAACAGGCCTCCTTGGCGGCGAACCGCTTGGCATAGGTCGCCACCACCATTTTTTCGCTCTTGGCCCGGCGCGCCGCCCGGGCCCGTTCGGCATCGGTGAAAATGCGATCGAGAAAGCGGTCACCATGCCGCTCGATCACCTTGGCGACGCGGGTGATGTCGATCAGGTCGGAGCCGATGCCGATGATCATGCGCGGCTTTCGATTTTGGCACTTAAGATCTTGGCGCGCCCGCGGTCCATCGCGGCCCGCATCTGACGCACGGTCTCACCGAGGCCGACGAATAGCGCCTCCCCCATCATGAAGTAGCCGATGTTGAGTTCGGCGATCTCGGGTAGCGCGGAAATCGTCTCGGCGGTGTCGTAATCGAGGCCGTGGCCGGCATGAACCTCGAGCCCCTCCGCACGCGCCAGCGCGGCACCGGCGACGATGCGCTGCCATTCCGCCTCGGCCTTTGCGGCGTGGCCGTCGACCACGGCGTCGCACCAGCCGCCGGTGTGGATCTCGATCACGGGCGCGCGCAACTTCGCCGCCATCTCGATCTGGGCCGGATCGGCCGAGATGAACAGCGACACCCGGATGCCGGCATCGTTGAGTTTTGCGATGAAGGGCGCCAGCGCATTGTGCTGGCCGACCACGTCGAGGCCGCCTTCGGTGGTGAGTTCCTCGCGGCGCTCGGGCACCAGGCACACCGCGTGCGGTTTGGTCGCCAGCGATATCCGCAGCATGTCCTCGGTCGCCGCCATCTCGAAATTCAGCGGCTTGGAAATTTCAGCCTTGAGGCGCGCCATGTCGCTGTCGCGGATATGGCGGCGGTCCTCGCGCAGATGCGCGGTGATGCCGTCAGCGCCGGCCGCGATGGCGGCAAGGGCGGCGCGCACCGGATCCGGCCGCGCGCCGCCCCGCGCATTGCGCAGGGTAGCGACGTGGTCGACATTGACTCCAAGGCGCAGCGGAGGAGCAGCCATATTGCACTCATTGTTCCGAGCCGTCATGCGCGGGCGTGACCCGCGCATCCATCTTCTTGGAAAGGATGGATTGCCGGGTCAAGCCCGGCAATGACAAACATTGTTATCCATTGACGCGATCAACCCGTGCGACGACGGCCTTGGCGCGCAACTGGGCGATGATAGCGCTGAGATGCTTCAGGTCATAGACCTCGAGATCGATGGTCAGTTCGGTGAAGTCGGGCGACCGGCGCGACATGCTGATATTGTCGATGTTGCCGTCGTGCTCGGCGATCACGGTGGCGACCTGGGCGAGGCTACCGGGCTCGTTGACGTTGTCGACGCGGATGCGCGCTGGAAAACGCTGCGGCATGGTTTCGTCGATGTCCCAGCGCACGTCGAGCCAGCGCTCCGGCTCTTCCTCGAAATCCTTCAGATCGGGCGACTGGATCGGATAGATCGTGATCCCCTCGCCCGGCGAAACGATGCCGACGATGCGGTCGCCCGGCACCGCGCCGCCGTTCGGCGCGAACTTGACCGGCAGGTCGGAATTGAGGCCGCGCACCGGGATCACCGAGGCGCTGCGCGCCGGATGCGGCGGCGATTGCAGCTTCAGCTTGGCGGCGAGGCCCTTCTTGGCCCCGTAGCGCACCATCCGTTCTTCCTTGTAGTCGGGATACATCGCGCGGGCGACATCGGACGCCTTCAGTTCGCCGCGTCCGACCGAGGCCATCACGTCCTCGATCGAGGCGCGCGCCAGCCGGGGCAACGCCCCCTTCAGCTTGTCGTCGGCATATTCGATCTTGGCGCGAGCAAACAGGCGGTCGACGATGCGGCGGCCCAAACCGGCATATTGATCGCGCACCGCGGTGCGCGTCGCGCGCCGGATCGCCGCCCGCGCCTTGCCGGTGACGGCCAGCGATTCCCACGCCGACGGCGGCGCCGACTGCGCCTGCGAGGTCAACACCTCGACCTCGTCGCCGTTCTGCAATTCGGACGACAGTGGCGCGAACTTGCCGTTGATCTTGCAGCCGACCGCGCTGTTGCCGACATCGGTGTGCACGGCATAGGCGAAGTCGATCACGTTGGCCTGACGCGGCAGCGCGATCAGCTTGCCCTTCGGCGTGAAGCAGAACACCTGGTCGTGGAACAGCTCGAGCTTGGTATGCTCGAGAAACTCTTCCGGATTGGAGCTTTCCGAGAGAATGCCGACGGTGTGGCGCAACCAGGCAAAGGCTGAGGATTCGTGCTTGAGCCGCTCGGTCGGCGAACCCATGCCTTCCTTGTAGAACGCGTGCGCGGCAATGCCGAATTCCGCGATCTGGTTCATTTCCTCGGTACGGATCTGCAGTTCGACGCGCTGGTTGCCGGGACCGATCACAGTGGTATGGATCGAGCGATAGTCGTTCTGCTTCGGCGTCGAGATGTAGTCCTTGAAGCGCCCGGGCACGACGGGCCAGGTGGTGTGCACGACGCCGAGCGCGCGGTAGCAGGCCTCGACATCCGGCATCACGACGCGGAAGCCATAGATGTCAGACAATTGCTCGAAGCCGACCGACTTGCGCTCCATCTTGGTCCAGATCGAAAACGGCTGCTTGCGGCGGCCATAGACCCTTGCGGCGATGCCGTTCTTCTGCAGGTTCTTGGAGAGGCTGCTTTCGATCTCGCCGATCAGGTTGCGGTTACGGTCGGCCAGCGCGTCGAGCCGCTGCATCACCACCGCATAGGCTTCCGGATCCAGCGTGTGGAACGAGAGGTCTTCGAGCTCTTCCCGCATCTCCTGCATACCCATGCGGCCGGCGAGCGGCGCATAAATATCCAGCGTTTCCTCGGCGATGCGGCGGCGCGAGGCGTGCGGCACGAATTCCAGCGTGCGCATGTTGTGCAGGCGGTCGGCGAGCTTGACCAGCAGCACGCGAACGTCATCGGCGATCGCGAGCAGAAGCTTGCGCAGGTTCTCGGCCTGCTTGGCTTCGCGCGAGACCAGCTCCAGCCGTTTCAGCTTGGTGAGCCCCTCGACCAGCGCACCAATTTCGTGGCCGAAGACATGGTCGATCTCGGCGCGCGTCGCCTCGGTGTCCTCGATGGTGTCGTGCAGCAGTGCTGCGACGATGGTGGCGTCGTCGAGCTTCAGCCCGGTGAGGATCGCCGCGACCTCGAGCGGATGCGAGAAATAGGGATCGCCGGACGCGCGCGTCTGCGTGCCATGCGCCTTCATGGCGTAGACATAAGCGCGGTTCAGCAAGTCTTCGTTGGTGTCGGGGTTATACGACCTGACGCGATCGACGAGATCGTATTGCCGCATCATGCGCGCGCGGGGCGTCTTCGGCTTCTCCGCCACAGGCGACGTCGGCGCCACTGCAACCTGCTCGGTCGCGGCCTGCATCTGCCGGGGACTGCGGCGCCAAAACGCCATCGAATCACTGCCTTCTTCCGCGGGACCGGATTGGTCCGCTTTTGGACATTTAATGCGCTTTCGAACGAAGCTGCACCCATTCAGAGCCCAGAAACGTTCACTTTCGTACGGCTTCGGGCCATCCAACGCCTAAGGCGTGGCCGGCATGCGGCGAAAATCGATTCCGGCGATTTCGGCGGCCCCGTCAAGGACGCACGGTAACCGCGAAAATGTCAACAAAAGCAAAGGCCCGGACGGAGGTCCGGGCCTTTGAAAGATCTGGGAGTTCGGGACGGCCCGGTGAACGGGATTATTCGTCCTCTTCAGGCTGCTCTTCCGGCGGAGCCAGGCCTTCGAGGCCCTTCAGGAGCTCTTCCTCGGTCATCCGCTCGACCGCGACTTCGGTGTCGTCGGCATCGACGCTGGCACCGGCCGAGCCGATCAAGGGCACGGTATCCGGCTCTGGCTCGTCGACCTCGACGAATTTCTGCAGGGAATGAACCAGTTCTTCCCGCAGGTCTTCCGGCGAGATGGTGGAATCGGCGATTTCCCGCAGCGAAACCACGGGGTTTTTGTCATTGTCGCGATCAACCGTAAGTTGAGAGCCCGACGAAATCATACGGGCACGATGTGCTGCCAGCAGCACGAGGTCGAACCGGTTGTCGACCTTATCAATGCAATCTTCCACGGTGACGCGCGCCATAGACTGTCGCTCCGTTAAATGGGGCCCAATATGTTGGTTATGGGGGCTAGTTATAGCGCTAGCTGGGGTTTCGCAAGACTAAATTTGTGATTTGCGTTCCTAATGGGCTCTGCTAACCCACCCCGGGGCCAGAAGGCCGGAGCGTCCAGACGCGGCTGAGTTGCCGTACAGGACAAGTAAATCTCATCATTGCAGTGTCAAAAGACTAGGTTTTTCGCCCTCGCCTCACCATAATTGCAGTGGTGACTGTGGTGGGGCCAGATTCACCGAACTTTAGGCAGCGAACAGAAAAGTGCGCGCGGTCGATCGCCGCTGCGCTAAAAACGTTAACAACCACGCGAGAACCACTTGATGTCACCAGTTTCCAACAAGATCGCGCTCTTCATCGATGGCGCCAACCTCTACGCAACCGCCAAGACACTCGGCTTCGACATCGACTACAAGCGCCTTCTCAAGGAATTCCAGAGTCGCGGCACGCTGGTGCGTGCGTTCTACTACACCGCGATCATCGAGGATCAGGAATACTCGTCGATCCGTCCCTTGATCGACTGGCTCGACTACAACGGCTACACGGTCGTCACCAAGGCGACCAAGGAATTCATCGACGCCAGCGGCCGCCGCAAGGTGAAGGGCAACATGGACATCGAACTCGCCGTCGATGCCATGGAACTCGCCGAACATGTCGACCAGATCGTGCTGTTCTCGGGTGACGGCGATTTCCGCTCGCTAGTCGAGGCCGTGCAGCGCCGCGGCGTTCGCGTTACCGTGGTTTCGACGATTTCGAGCCAGCCGCCGATGATCGCCGACGAACTGCGGCGCCAGGCCGACGTGTTTACCGACCTCGTTGAACTGCAGTCCAAGCTCGGCCGCGATCCTTCTGAACGCCCCGCCCCGCGCGAGCCGCGTCATCACGCCCCGCAATTCCTGCAGCGCGCGACCACCATGGCGCCCCGCGGCGCCGACGACGAAGAATTCGACGATTGAGCGTCACCCCATCAACTGCTAGGCCTCGGTTCTAGAGCCCGGTTCTGATGGGATCAGAACCGGGCTCTATCTTTTGTTTGACGCGTTTCTTTACGCGAACCGGTTTCCACTTCGCTCGAAAACGCTTTAGGAAAACCGAGGCCTTTTTGTTTTGGCTAACGCCATCAGCTCCTCCTCAGAACCGGACCGCAATTGCCCGCTGTGCCCGCGGCTCGTCGACTTTCGCGCCGAAGCCAGGGCGCTCCACCCCGACTGGTTCAATTCGCCGGTGCCGGCATTTGGCGATGCAAAGGCCCGGCTGCTGATCGTCGGCCTCGCGCCGGGCATGCAGGGCGCCAATCGCACCGGACGACCTTTTACGGGCGATTACGCCGGCGACCTGCTCTATGCGACCTTGCTGGAATATGGCTTTGCCAAGGGCACCTATCAGGCGCGGCCTGACGACGGGCTCAAGCTGGTCGACTGCCGGATCGGCAACGCGGTGCACTGCGTGCCGCCGCAGAACAAGCCGCTGCCGGTCGAGATCAATACCTGCCGGCAATTCCTGATCGCTGGGATGGCCGCGATGCCGAAACTTCGCGCCATCGTCGCACTCGGCCGAATCGCCCATGATTCGACGTTGAAGGCGCTGGGCCTGCGCAATGCAGCGGCGCCGTTCAAGCACGGCGCGGTGCACGAAGCCGGCCATCTCCGGCTCTACGACACCTATCATTGCTCGCGCTACAACACGAATACGCGGGTGCTGACGCCGGAAATGTTTCGCAACGTGTTTGCGAAAGTGCGCGCGGATTTGGAGAACGGTTAAACCGGATTTTCCTGCAGCCACGCCAGCACGTCGCCGGCATTTCGATCGGGCGGAAACACCGGATAGAACACGTGGCTGATAACGCCGTCATCGATGATCAGCGCCAGCCGCTTGATCAATGTCAATCCCGCCACTTCCATCGTCGGCAGGTTCAAGGCGAGGCTCAGCGCCAGCTTTTCATCCGATAACACCGGAAACGGCAGATGCAGCCGTGACGCCATCTCGGTCTGATAGACGTTGTCCTGCGTCGACAGGCCGAACACATGCTTGGCGCCGGCGGCCTTGAGTTCGGCGTACAGGTCGCGGAACGAACAGGTCTGCGGCGTGCAGCCTCGCGCGCCAGGGATCATGTCCCAATCATCGACCAAGCTGATCTTGCCGGGCTCGCCGGTCCGGGGATAGGCAAACACGACGGTGCGGCCTGTTAACATCGACATATCTACCGCGGTGTCGTCGGTAGCCAGCAGGCTGAGCGAGGGGATCCTCTTGCCCTTCAGATGCTTCGCTGCGCCATCATCCGTTGGCGCCGGAATCTTGCTCCAGTCGACTTCGAGCAGGTTCTTCTGGTTCATTCTCGCCTCACATGCCGCTTCCGAACCTCATGGTGAGGAGGCGCACTTGCGCCGTCTCGAACCATGAAGGCCCAAGTCTTATCCCCTTGCCCGCAGCAAGCGGCCTTTTTCGCGACCCCAGTCGCGCTTCTTTTCGCTCTCGCGCTTGTCGTGCAGCTTCTTGCCCTTGGCAACCGCCAGCAGCAGCTTGGCACGCCCGCGCTCGTTGAAATAGAGTTTTAGCGGAATCAGCGTCATGCCGTCGCGATCGACCGCGCCCATCAGCTTGTTGATCTGCTTTCGGTGCAGCAGCAATTTGCGCGGCCGTTTCGGCTCGTGGTTGAAGCGGTTGGCCTGCAGGTATTCGGGAATATTGGCGTTGATCAGCCAGATCTCGCCGTCCTTGGTATCGGCATAGGATTCCGCAATCGTGGTCTTGCCGTTGCGGATCGACTTCACCTCGGTGCCGGTCAGCGCGATGCCCGTCTCGATGGTGTCCTCGATCGCGTAATTGAACCGCGCCTTGCGGTTTTCGGCGACGACCTTGATCGGGCGTTCGTTCTTCTCGGCCACATCAAGCCTTCTTGAGGAGATCGCGGATCTCGGTGAGCAGTTCTACCTCGGCCGACGGCTTCGGTGGCGTGGCGGGTTTCGCTTCATCCTTCCGCTTCAACGTGTTCATGCCGCGAATGACCATGAACAGCACGAAGGCGATGATCGCGAAGTTGATCGTCAGCGTGAGGAAATTGCCCCAAGCCAGCACGGCGCCCTGCTTTTTGGCGTCGGCGAGATTGGATGCCGTAACCGCCTTCGAAAGCCCGGTGAAATAGTTCGAGAAATCGAGACCGCCGGTGATCGCGCCGACGATCGGCATGATGACATCGCCGACCAGCGAGGTCACGATCGCACCGAAGGCCGCGCCGATGATGACGCCGACCGCGAGGTCGACCACGTTGCCCTTCATCGCGAATTCGCGGAACTCCTTCAGCATGTTGGATTCCCCTCTTCGTTCATCGGGCGAAGTGAGCTGCGGCCGTCAATTGATCAGGCCGGCATGCACCATCGCGTCGCGGATCACCGCGCCGGTTGGCGGAGTCACCGTCATCAGCGGCAGGCGCACTTCTTCTTCCAGCCGTCCCAAAAGCTTGAGGCCATGCTTGGCTCCGGCGAGGCCCGGCTCCTTGAAGATGGCATCATGCAGCGGTGTCAGCCGGTCCTGAATTTTCAGTCCGGTGGCATAATCGCCCTTCAGGACGGCGGTCATCAGATCGGCGCACAGCTTCGGCGCCACATTGGCGACGACCGAGATGCAACCATGTCCGCCGGCGGCCATATAGGCCAGCGCCGTCATGTCCTCGCCGGACAACTGGGTGAAATCCGGTCCCATCGCGTGGCGCTGCTGCGAGACGCGGGCGAGATTGGCGGTGGCATCCTTGACGCCCGCGATGTTCTTCAGTTCGAACAGCCGGGTCATGGTCTCCACGGACATGTCGACAACGGAACGCGGCGGGATGTTGTAGATGATGATCGGGATTCCGATCGCATCATTCACCGCCTTGAAGTGCTGATACATCCCTTCCTGGGTCGGCTTGTTGTAATACGGCGTCACCACCAGCACGGCATCGGCGCCGGCTTTTTCCGCGTGGACGGCCAGATCGACAGCTTCGCGGGTAGAGTTCGAGCCGGCGCCGGCGATAACGGGAACGCGACCCTTTGCCTCATCGATGCACATCTCGACCACCCTGTGATGCTCATCGTGGCTCAGCGTCGGGCTCTCTCCGGTGGTGCCGACGGGAACGAGACCGTGCGACCCCTGCTCGATCTGCCAGCTCACGAGGCCGCGAAAGGCCGCCTCGTCAAGCGAGCCGTTCTTGAATGGCGTGACCAAGGCAGTGAGGGACCCCCGGAAATTTGTCTTGGCTGCCATGGACTTCCTCCAAACGCTTCAGATACGGCGCGACCGATTATGGGATTTTAATTCATATCGGGTCTGGCGATCAGGCGAAAGTACGTTCCGTATAGTCGCCCGGCACCTTGTTTTGACGCCCGGTCCCGACGTCAGCCCGGGACCCGCTTCAGGCCGCAACGCTATAGCCGCGATTTTGCCGTGGTGATGGCGCAAACAGGCGCCGCCGCGACGTTTTTATCATTTTGTCCACATATTCAATCAAATAGACCTAAGGCTTGAGCGATTGAATGATTCGCCGCCGCAGAGGAAAGCCGTGATCCCTTCCGCCCGCGCAGCCGCTTTGCGATCGACCGCACTGGCGACAAGTCTGGCGCTGGCGGTCGGCCTGTCCGCGCTCTCCGTCGAGGCCTGGGCCAAGCCGAAAGTTCCATTGCCGAAGCCGCGGCCGATCGCGCGCAGCGCCGTCCCCAAGCAGCCGGCCGCGACGCATACCGCTGCTGCTGGCCCTGTCGCGGCGGCACCGACGCCGCTGGCTGTTGCTCCAGCCGCACCTTCTTTGGCACCCGCGACGCGCCAGCACGCCGCCCTGCCGCCTCCGCGCAAGCAGGTGACGCCGGCAGCGGTCGCCACGACGTCGTCGACGCCGCAATCCGACAAGGACGCGCTGGAGAACGTCATCGAGCTCGTGCGCAAGCACAAGCCTTCGGATGCCACGCAGGCAGAGGCCGTGATCTCGGATCCGGTCGCCCGCAAGCTCGCGGAATGGCTGATCCTGCGCAACGACGACAACGGCGCTTCCGTCGATCGCTATCGCGCGTTCGTTTCGGCCAACCCGAGCTGGCCATCGCAGACGTTCCTGCGTCGACGGCTCGAGGCCGCGCTGTGGGACGACCATCGCGACGACGCGACGGTCTGGTCGTGGTTCGAAAACGAATCCCCGATCTCGGCCAAGGGCCGCTTTGCGCTGGCGAAGGTGATGATCGGGCGCGGCGATCGCGCCAATGCCGAGCGCCTGGTGCGCGAGGCCTGGCGCGGCGACGGCATGTCGGAAGACACCGAGAGCACGGCGCTCGACCTGTTCGGCGCGCTGTTGACGGCCGGCGATCACAAGGCGCGGATGGACAACCTGCTCTACGGCACCGAGCAGGAAGCCGGCGGCATGCGCGCCGCGAAGCGGTTGGGCTTGGGCCATGTCGCGCTCGCCAAGGCACGCATCGCTTCGAACCGGAAGGCCTCCAACGCGAGAGCCCTGCTCGAGGCGGTGCCGAGCGAATTGCGCGGCGATCCCGGCTATACGTTCGCGAAGATCCAGCTGCTCCGCCGCGAGGAAAAATTCGCCGAGGCCGCGCAACTGATGCTGGGCGCGCCGAAGGATCCGAGCCGCCTGCACAATCTCGACGAATGGTGGATCGAACGAAGGTTGCTGTCGCGCAAGATGCTCGATGTCGGCGAACACCGCACCGCCTATCTGATTGCGCGGGACGCGGCGCTGCCGTCGCGCGATATCTACAAGACCGAGCAGGAATTCACCGCCGGCTGGATCGCGCTGCGCTTCCTGAACGATCCGGCGGTGGCCGCACAGCACTTCGCCCGCATCGGCGTCGGCAGCGTCAACCCGACCGCGCTGGCGCGCGCCGGCTACTGGCAAGGCCGCGCGGCAGAAGCCGCAGGCCGTGCGCAGGAAGCCCGCGCCGCCTATGGCCGCGCCGCCGAACAATCGACCAGCTATTACGGCCAGTTGGCGCGCGCCAAGCTCGGCCTGCCGCAACTCGAATTGAACGGCGCCCCGACCGGCCGCGGCCGCGGGGTCGAACGGCTGGAGATCGTCCGCGCGGTGCAACTGCTTTACGAACTCGATGAGGGTGAGGTCGCGATTCCGATTTTCGCCGACATGGGCGAGAACGGCGATCCCGACGCGCTGGTGGGCCTGGCCGAACTCACTGCGCGCAACAACGACGCGCGCGCGATGCTGCTGCTCGGCAAGGCCGCGCTCAATCGCGGGCTGCCGTTCGATCACTATGCCTATCCCGTCAACGGCATCCCGCCGTTCAAGCAGTTCGGCCCCGAGGTCGAGCCAAGTGTCGTCTACTCGATCGCCCGGCAGGAAAGCGCCTTCAATCAGGCGGTGGTATCGCCGGCCCAGGCCTACGGGCTGATGCAGGTAACCCCCGATGCCGGACGCTACGTCACCAAGCGCGCCGGCGTCAGCTTCGACCTCAGCCGGATGAAGACTGATCCTGTTTACAATGCCACGCTCGGCGCCGCCGAACTCGGCGGCCTGCTCGAGGACTATCGCGGCTCCTACATCATGACCTTCGCCGGCTACAATGCGGGCCGCGGCAGCGTCAAAAAATGGGTCGAGCGCTATGGCGATCCGCGCGATCCCAAGGTCGACGCCGTCGACTGGGTCGAACAGATCCCGTTCTCCGAGACGCGCAACTACGTGCAGCGGATCATGGAGAACCTGCAGGTCTACCGCGCACGGTTCGGCGGCGGGTCGCGGCTTCAGATCGAAGCCGACCTGCACCGCGGCAGCGTCGAATAGCGCCGGCCTGATATCGGGCTTGAACGCAAATCTGGCTTGAACGCAAATCGCCCCCGGACGGCGTCCGGAGGCGACTACGCATGCTGATTTCGTTCGCGGTGTTAGTAGACCAGACCGGTTCCCGGCTGCTTGTCGAGCGCTGCCGCCAGCGAGCGATATTCCTCGCTTGACGTGCCGGTGAGCTGGGCCAGGCGGTTGAGGTGATACTGCGCCTGATCGCGGTTACCCTGCTCGACCTGCCAGAGGCCGTAATACTGCCAGGTCTTGACATGGTCCGGGTCGGTCTTGAGCGCTCGCTCGTACCAGATCTGCGACACCTTGTAGTCGCCGAGCTTGCGGTAGGAATAGCCGATCAGGTTGGCGACCGCGGCGTTGTCGTCGTGACCCAACGCCTTCAACTGGTCGATCGCCGCCGCATACTCGTTGCGGTCGTAGATCGTGGAATAGGCTGCGCGGTAGCCGTTCACAAACGCCGGCTCCTCGATATAGGACGTCCCGCCGGTCTTTTTCTTGGACGATGGCGGCGGATCGGACGCCGGCGGATCGCCGCCCGCATAGGCCTGCCGGACGGCGGGCGTCGTCGCCAGCAAGGCCGAAAGGAGCGCGAATACCATCAGCCGGACTGCGTATCTGCTCATGCATTTCTCCTGATTTTGACGACGAAGGCTTCCGCCGGAACCTCAGAAGCTAACACCGCCGGTTCGGCTTTATTCAGGCTGCGGGCATCCCTTCCCGGAAACGTGATGCCGCTGATGGCGGCAGGCCGGCGCAGTTCCTTCCGGACAAAGAAAAACCCCCGGCAGTTTCCTGCCGGGGGTTCTTTTAGAGGATCAGACGATCGGGATCAGAAGTTACGCTGAGCGCGAACGTTGAAGTTGACGGTGCTCTGGTCCTTGAACGTATAGGTCGTCGCAGGAAGCGGACCGTTGACTGCAAAGGCTTGCTGAGTGGTGCCAGTCCAGTTCTGGTGAAGCATCGTGTAGAAAACTTCGCCGCTGAAGGTCAGGTTCTTGACGGGGGTGAAGGCCGTCTTGAAGCCGATCTGAGCTACGTCGAAGTCAGGATTACAGGTCGACGAGATACCGACCGCGTTTCCAAAGTTGTTGACGCCGGTCGTCAGACCGGATGTCAGCCTGTTGCCCCAACCGGTGCCCGCATTGCCCGAGGTCGAGTTGCAGTAAGCGGTCTTTGCCACGCCGTCGTAACGGACTGCCGACCAGCTTCCGAAGATGCTGCTCTGCCACTGGGCATCCCAGTTGTGGATGAAGCCACCGCGGAAACCGTAGGCCGTGGTCAGGTGAATGCCGTTGGTGTTGGCAGCCGGGCCGTTGATCAGGCCGTTGCCGAAGACACCATCGGACACGTAACCGTAGCCGACGCTCGGGTTGCTACCGGTATTCTTGAACATCGCGAAGCTCGGGGAAGCACCGGAGGTCGAAATCACGGCCTTGGTGTCGCCCTTTGCGTAGGTGGTATCGAGGTTCAGGATGTCGCCGGCACCGGTGGGAAGCTGCTTCAGCTGAAGACCAACAGTGACAGCACCGCCCCACTTGCTGTCAGGATGGCCCGACGCGATGGAACTTGTTGGCACCGCACCGCCGCCGCCCGGACCGCCCGCACCGAACAGGCCCGGCTGGATGTAGGAAGCCGGATACGGGCTGGTGAAGCCTTGAGCACCCGCGTTCGTCGACGCATCCAGGTAATTGTAGGAAGCGTTCACGTAGTGGGCGATCGCCGACACCTGGAAGATACCCCAAGCCTGATCGACGCGGATGTTGCCAGCGATATCGGGGGCAAACTGACCACCGTAGCCGTTGGCGGGCGCACCAGTCATACGGCTGACCACCGAACCCTGGGCAGCGTTGAGGCCGTAACCGCCCTGCAACAGCTGGACGTTAGACGGCGTGGCAACCGTTCCACCCGGAGCAGCAGTAACGCCGGTTGAATAAAGCGGCCCCATCGTAGCAACATCGAGGTTGCCGAGCGAGGTGCGGTTGAACACCTTGCCTTCGTCGAGACCGATCGTGCCGGACACGCCGTTGCCGAACTGAGCGGTGTACTGGATGTTGTTGACGCCGGTCACGTAGTCCGGGCCACCCAGCAGGAACGAGGTGTTGTTGTTGCCGCCGTAGCCGTTCCAGGGCACCGCGTAAGCCGATTGCGACTTACCGAAGGTGAAGCCAGCAAACTGGATGAACGCCATTTCCACCGCAACGTAGCCGTTGCCGGGGGTGTCGTTGTTCAAGCCGCCGGTGAGCGCAGACGCGTTAATCGACGAGTTGCTGACCGTGCCGGCGTAGGTGCTGAACTGGAAGTCGCCCTGACCGAAGGTACGGACAACGCCGTATTCGGTGGCAGTGCGGGTATCGATCGTCAGCGCCATACGCGAACGGCTGTTGATGCGATCCGTGAACCGGTTGCCCTGGCCGGGCTCCTGGCCGCCGTCACCGCTCCAGAACGGAGCGTTGTAGATGCCGCCGCCGTACGTGGTGTCGACGCGCAGATAACCACCCAGCTTGATGCAGGTGTCAGTACCGGGAATGTAGAAGAAACCAGCACCGTACAGGGAGCAGATCCTCACGTACTCGACCGCTTTGGCCTTGACGGGAAGATCGGCAGCCTGGGCTCCACTCATGGCGACAAGACCCGCCGCTGAGCCGAGAATAAGGCTCTTAACCATCTTCATGTTAAACCTCCAAGTTGCTCTGTAGGGAAGGTTCCGGATCCGCCGGGTGTCAGACACCCTCAGGTTGGTTCCCTTAATCCCTTGAAACCCGCTTAGTCGCTTCGCGCCTTCGGACACTCCCGCTTTGACGCGAGGGACTTAAGCGAACCACCTAACGGGACGACCTCGGGATGCCCCCCTCCGTCGCTTGATCACAATTACCGAGGACTCCTGCACACGCAACAAAGGAACCACTCGGAACACTCTGGCTCGGCCCCTTTTCCGATGGGTGTTGCACAAATAACACGCAGTCGTGATCGAACTTTCCTCGCAACATATTGTTATTAATCGTTATTTTTGAATAGTTCCAATTGGCGCGGGAATAGCGGCCGCGGACGCCAATCAGGCGGCTTTCCCTTCCGAGGCGCTCATCGCGTCGAATCGAGCGACCTAAAACCTCGAATCTGTGACCGCAAATTGCCACCCATTATAAAGGCAGCGATCGCTGAAGCCGCGAACCGGCCGGGGCGGCCCCCGATCCGCCTCCGGGAGGCAGTATCAATGGCCCGTCAGCACTCTGTCGGTTTCCGGACAGAGATCGCGACGGGATTCAATAACGGGATTCAATAGACGGGATTCAATAGTCGGTCGAACCGTCTGTAAGATTACAAAGCTGTCATTTTTTGGAATCGAAATGCTTTTCGATGAACGTGCAAACAGCCACACGAGATCTAATCGATGTCGCGATGGCCGAACCTGGTCGGACACGCGAACCCAGTCAAGGCCAAGCCTGAATCGCCGCGCACCCTATAAAAATAGGGGTTCGCGAGCTTTCGACGTTTTCGAATCTCGCGAGCGACGCACTATTGCTTCGCCTCTGTCGTGAAAATGCATTGTGACGGAACGGTACCCAGTCCATCTCTTCGGGGCCGCCGCTCATCGCGAAAAGCGTGCGGCCATTTTTCGTGATGCGCGCATTTGCATGAAGCGATGCCTCGGTCATCACAACGTCGACATCTCGGAACAGCGTTGCTTGTTTGGAAGTGGCGAGCCCCGGCGCGACGATGATGAGCACTATGTCCACGTGTTTACGCTATGACCGCGGCATTGACAGCGAGCGCCGTGTCGCCCGATATTATTGGCAGAGCGCTATGGGGCGCCACCGGTCCGCGGCAAGGGAGCTCGCTCCCGCCCATCCTGAAATGATCTGATCGTTTCGCGCCCCTTCTTCCGGCCTGTTTCAGCGGACACCAGGCGATACGGAAGGAAGGTCATCATGAGCCGTGAGCTCACCGCCCGTTCGACTCTCGAAACCCTCAAGAAAGAAGCCAAGCGCTGGCTGAAGGCGTTGCAGGCCGGCGATGCGGAGGCGCGTCGCCGATTGCTCGCCGCCACGCCCGTCGCCCCGGCCAAGCCGGGACTTCGCGACGTCCAGTTCGCTCTGGCCCGCGAGCACGGTCTGCCCGGATGGGCGGTGCTGTGTCAGGCGCTAGAGGACGCCCGGCGCTCTTATGCCGAGCGAGTTGAACTCGTGTTGCGCGCGGCCGATTGGCAGGCCGACCGATCCACCGGCGCGCGCCTCCTGGCCCGCTGGCCGGAGATCGGCCAGGATAGCCTCTACGCCGCCGCAGCCACCGGCGACCTGGCGGAGGTCGAGCGTCGCCTGGCCGCTGATCCCACCGCGGCCAACCGCCGGGGTGGGCCGCTCGATCGTGAGCCCCTGCTTTACCTCGCCTATTCGAACCTGCCGGGCAGCGAGGTGCATGGCCTGGAGATCGCACGGCTGTTGTTGGACCACGGCGCCGATCCCAACGCCCGCTGGATCGGGCCCTGGGGCGAGCCGGCCTTCACCGTGCTTACCGGGATGATCGGCGAGGGTGAAGGCGATCAGCCGCCGCATCCGCAGGCGAAGGATCTCGCCGCCCTGCTGATCGAGCGCGGCGCCGATCCCTTTGACCCGCAGGCGCTCTACAACACCTCCATCACCCGGGACGACACCGGCTGGCTGGACTTTCTCTGGAACCAGTCGGAGCGGTATGGACGACTGGAGGCTTGGCGGGAGGAGGATCCAGAGAAGGCGGCCCTCGGCGGCAGCGAGCCGCTGAACGCGCTCGACTACCTGCTCGGCAATGCTGCGGCCTTCAATCACGTCGGGCGGGCGGATTGGCTGCTGACGCATGGCGCGGACCCGAACAGCCTGCACGCCTATTCCAGACGCCCCCAGCGTGAGGAGGCGCTGATCCACGGCCACGTCGAGATGGCGAAGCTGCTCGAACGCTTTGGCGCCGAAACGACGACGCTGGAAGGACCATCCGCCTTTCGGGCCGCCTGCATGAGCCTCGACCGCGAGGCGGCGCGCGCGATCGCGGCGAACCAGCCTGGATGTCTCGACGACCCGGAGCCGATGCTGACAGCTGCCCGCGGCGGCCGGGCCGATGTCGTGGCCCTGCTGCTGGAGCTGGGCATCGACGTCGATGTCGCCGACGAAATCGAGCAGCGCGGGCTTCAAGTCGCCGTCGCGGGCGGGTCGCGGGAGGTGGTTGAGCTGCTGGTCGCGCATGGCGCCGACATCGACCGGCCGACGACGAAGGTCGGCGGCGGGGCAATGGGCTACGCCGCTCACTTCGGGAGGCAAGAGATCGCGGCGTATCTCGCGCCGTTGAGCCGTGACGTGCACCACCTGACCTACCTCGGATTCAAGAACCGGCTCGCCGAGTTGTTCGCGGCCGATCCCAGTCTCGTCAACGCCCGCCATGGCCGGATCGGCTGCACACCGCTCTTCGAGTTGCCGGCTGACGAGGCGCAGGCGATGGAGATGGCGGCTTTCCTGCTGGAACACGGCGCCGATCCGAACATCAGGGATCCGGAGGACGGCCTGACAGTCGAGCAGCGCTTGCGTCGCCACGGACTGATCGAGCTTGCCGACTTCCTGCGCGACGAAGTGGCCAGGCGGGCCGTCCCGACGCGCGATCCGTCATAGCGCCGACGGTCGTCGAATGTTCCAGAGTAATGCAGGAGTGGCGGAGAGGAAGGGATTCGAACCCTTGATACAACTTTCGCCGTATGGCGCTTTAGCAAAGCGCTGCCTTCAGCCACTCGGCCACCTCTCCGGTGCCGGTCTTATGACTCGAATCCACCAGAAGGGTCAAACCGGAAGGCGCCCGCCAACTGATTTTGTTTACAAAATCGTCTGGAACCGCCGCCGACCGCAATCCAGCGGCCTGACGACAAAGCCGCCCGGGCAATATGGCGCGCGAGCGGCTGTCGGCCAACCTCGGACGGCCGGATTGGCCGAACCGACGCAAACTTCCTAGTGCGTGGTTATCCAGGCCCGCGCTTCGCGCTGAGCGGTGGCGATCTCGCTATCCGACATCATCTCGGCGACCTCACGGCGCATGGAGATCGCGTCGGGGCGACCTTTCAGGGCTGCGAGATTGAACCATTTGTGAGCCGCGACCAGATTGACGACGCCTGAACGGCCGCTCGACCAGTAAAGGCCGCGCTCGAACAGCACGTCCGGAATTGCGGTGGCTTGCACCGGCGTTGCGCTATCCAGATCAAAGTGACCCTGAAACATCCCCGTCTCCTGTTTTTGTTGTTGGCCGCCCTCCCCGAGCGCGACCCCCGTCCACTGTCAAAACGTCCCGTTATTCCGGCGCATGATCTTGTCGTCATGCGCTTGCCGTTTGCCGGCTTGTTGGGATCATCATGACCGATCAAATTTGAAGGGCAGTTTAAGTATCGCGATGAACGGGATGTAAACGCGCGCGCGGCACGCCGATCCCAGAATCGCAAAAGTGCCTGTCTCGCAGCGATAAGTGAGAGATCGTGAAGTTCGGTTTACCCTGCCGCTTGGCACAACGATAACCATTGCGCCAACGTCCTGCGATTACTCGACGACACAGGTCGGCGCCGCGGCGTCGCTGAGCAGCGGCTACTCGAAACGCACGTTGAAGGAGAACGCGCCTCGGATCGTGACGGGCGCGCCGCGATAACGGCGGGCGCATTGGTCTGCGTCTTGCGAACGATCGAGGATGAGTTTGGGAGGGATGAAGCCTGGCGCCGGAAGCGCGGGCTTAAAAACACGTTCCGGGAAACAAGGCGTTTCGGGAAAAGGGCGTTTTCTCGGAAATCATTCCAGGGAACGAAGCGTCTCAGAGAACGGGGCGTTCCGGGGAACGAGGGCGTCGGCGAACACGTCAGGACCAGATTTCAGTCCGGGCTTTGGGCCCGGTGAAATTGCGGACCGGAAGATCCGCACCGAACGAAGAAAACCTGTTTCTTCTGCCGGATCGTTTTTGAGAGAGCGAACTCTTTCGAAATACGATCCAGCCGTTTGACCTGATGTCTCGCCGACACCCTCTTTCGTCGACCAGAGCTCCGGAGCTTATCTTGCGATTTCGTCCTGGAGCTCGTGTGACGTGCCGGCATCAAGCCGCCGGCAATTTTGTCAGAAGCGAAGTTACTTCTTCTTGGAGACCTTCTTGGTCTTCTTCGCAGTCTTCTTCACTGCGCTCTTCGCCTTCTTCGCCTTCTTTGCCTTCTTAGCTTTCTTGGCCATGTTGCCCTCCTGATGTTAGTGAGATGGCTTAATCGCTGCGTGCACTCGGGAATCGAAATGCACTACATCCCGAATACACCAACACATTCAAAAAAACAGCGTCCCGCTTAAGGAAGTGTTGACGCAGCAATGTGAGAGCACGCGAAGCATCCCCAACGGCGACACCGCAACGCCTTCGCACGCCGATGCAAAAAGTGCCGCAGCGGCCGACATCGGCATTTGTCAATATTGAAGGAAACGCCTGTGCCGCAGATGTTTCTTTGATTCACGACAACAACGATCGATGCGTGTTCGGTGTCATCGCGACTCATTGATGCCGCGAAAAAGCCGCCGGCTTGGACTCTGAGTCGCAGTTTTTGGCAATAAAAAAATTTTCATGGTCACAGCGTTGGCGTCTCATCGGCGCTCGCCAAAACCGAATTTCTGGACGAATCGCGACGACCGATTCGGACGCGCGCTTCCGGCCGTGACGACGGATTTTGGATCGCGACGAACGCTCGCGCGTATCGCTCGCGACATTCGGCGACGAAAAAGTCGCACCGGGTGACGACGCCATCGCACCCGAAGTGACGACGCAGTCGCACCCGAAGTGACGACGCTGTCGCACCCGGTGACGACGCTGTCGCACCCGGTGACGACGCTGTCGCACCCGAGATGACGACGAAGTCGTCCCGTTACGGGACGCTCAGATGCCGAGCTTCGCCTTCAGGAGATCGTTCACGGCCTGCGGATTGGCCTTGCCGCCGGACGACTTCATCACCTGGCCGACGAACCAGGCGGCGAGCTGCGGCTTGGCTTTCGCCTGAGCGACCTTGTCCGGATTGGCCGCGATGATGTCGTCGACCACCTTTTCGATCGCACCGAGGTCGGTGACCTGCTTCATGCCGCGCGTCTCGACCAGCTCGCGCGGATCGCCGCCTTCCTGCCAGACGATCTCGAACAGGTCTTTGGCGATCTTTCCGGAGATCGTGCCTTCGCCGATCAGGCCGACGATGGCGCCGAGCTGCTGTGCGGAGACCGGCGAGCCGGTAATATCCCCGCCTTCCTTGTTGAGACGACCGAACAGTTCGTTGATCACCCAGTTGGCGGCGAGCTTGCCGTCGCGCGCCTTGTCGGCGAGCGCAGCCAGCACGGTTTCATAGAAGTCGGCGCTCTCGCGCTCGGCAACCAGCACGCCGGCGTCGTAGGACGACAGCCCGAAGGCTTCGATGAAGCGCGCCCTCTTCTGATCCGGCAGTTCCGGCAACTGCGACCTCAGCTCATCGACATAGGCCTGGCTGAATTCCAGTGGCAGCAGGTCGGGATCGGGGAAATACCGGTAGTCGTGCGCCTCTTCCTTGGAGCGCATCGAGCGGGTTTCGTTCTTGTTGGGGTCGTACAGGCGGGTTTCCTGATCGATGGTGCCGCCGTATCGCCTGGCCGATGAAGGTGATCGAGTTCATGTTCTTGATCTCGCAGCGGGTGCCGAGCGGCCCGCCGGGCTTGCGCACGGAGACGTTGACGTCGGCGCGCAGGCTGCCCTTTTCCATGTCGCCGTCGCAGGTGCCGAGATAGCGCAGGATCGAGCGCAGCTTGGTCACATAGGCCTTGGCCTGCTCGGCATCGCGGATGTCGGGCTTGGACACGATCTCCATCAGCGCCACGCCAGACCGGTTGAGGTCGACATAGGACATGGTCGGGCTCTGGTCGTGCAGCGACTTGCCGGCGTCCTGCTCCAGATGCAGCCGCTCGATGCCGATGGTGACTGAGTTGCCGCCGTCGAGTTCGACCACGACCTCACCCTCGCCGACCACCGGCGATTTGTACTGGCTGATCTGGTAGCCCTGCGGCAGATCCGGATAGAAATAGTTCTTGCGGTCGAACACCGAGCGCAGGTTGATCTGCGCATTCAGCCCAAGCCCGGTACGCACCGCCTGGCGGACGCACTCCTCGTTGATCACGGGCAGCATGCCCGGCATCGCGGCATCGACCAGCGAGACATGGGCGTTCGGCTCGCCGCCGAATTCGGTCGAGGCGCCGGAGAACAGTTTTGAGTTCGAGGTGACCTGGGCGTGGATTTCCAGCCCGATCACGACTTCCCAGTCGCCGGTCTGGCCCTTGATCAACTTGGACGGCTTGACTGGCACGTTCATGTTTTTCCACTCCCGAGCAACGCGGACGCGATCCGCTCCCATTCGGCTTCCAGAGAATCCTTTGCCATCGGCCGACCGGCCTGGCGGTACCAGTAGCCGGCGTTGCCGAGATCGCCCTCGACCCGATGCAGATAGGCATGGACCCAGGCTGCGTCACTAGAGGCTTCGTCCTGCACGATCTTGTGCGCCTGGTCCCATTGACGCTTGGCGGCCCACCACAGCGCCGCCAGCGGCGGCTCCAGGCCGGATGCCGGCGCAGAGGCCGACAGGCTGGCACTGAAATCCGCAGCGCTCGCCGTCATCGCTACCACCACCGCGGCGGCGTGAAGCGGCCGGCTTCCTTCTCGATCACCTCGCCAAGCGAGAACAGCGTCTCCTCGTCGAACGGACGCCCGATCAGTTGCAGACCGAGCGGCAGGCCCTGCGCATCCTTGCCGGCGGGCACAGCAATGCCCGGCAAGCCCGCCATGTTCACGGTCACCGTAAAAATGTCGTTGAGATACATCTCGACCGGATCGGCGCCGCCCTTCTCGCCGATGCCGAAGGCTGCCGACGGCGTCGCCGGCGTCAGGATCGCGTTGACGCCCTTGGCGAAGCAATCCTCAAAGTCCCTCTTGATCAGCGTGCGGACTTTCTGCGCGCGCAGGTAATACGCGTCGTAATAGCCGGCCGACAGCACATAGGTGCCGATCATGACGCGGCGGCGCACTTCGGCGCCAAAGCCTTCGGCCCGTGTGTTCTCGTACATCTCTCCAATGGAGCGGCCGGGGACGCGAAGCCCGTAACGCACGCCGTCGTAGCGCGCGAGGTTCGACGAGGCTTCCGCCGGCGCCACGATGTAATAGGCCGGCAGCGCGTATTTGGTGTGCGGCAGCGACACCTCGACCAGTTCGGCGCCGGCCGCCTTCAGCCAGGCCGCGCCCTCGGTCCAGAGCTTTTCGATTTCCGCCGGCATCCCGTCGAGGCGATATTCTTTGGGAATGCCGATCTTCATGCCCTTCACGGACTTGCCGATCGCGGCCTCGTAGTCCGGCACCGCACGATCGACTGAAGTGGTGTCCTTGGGATCGTGGCCAGCCATCGAGCGCATCAGGATCGCGGCATCGCGCGTGGTGCGGGCGATCGGACCTGCCTGATCGAGCGAGGACGCGAACGCCACGATGCCCCAGCGCGAGCAGCGGCCGTAGGTCGGCTTGACGCCGACGGTGGCCGTAAACGCCGCCGGCTGGCGGATCGAGCCGCCGGTGTCGGTCGCGGTCGCGCCCATGCAGAGCTGGGCTGCCACCGCGGACGCCGATCCGCCGGAGGAGCCGCCCGGCACCAGCGTGGTGTTGGAGCCCTCGCGCCGCCACGGATTGACCACCGGGCCGAAGCACGAGGTCTCGTTTGACGAGCCCATCGCGAATTCGTCGTTGTTGAGCTTGCCGAGCATCACGGCGCCATCGCGCCAGAGCTGCGAGGTCACCGTGGACTCGTAGGGCGGCACGAAATTGCCGAGGATCTTCGAGCACGCCGTAGTGCGCACGTCCTTGGTCGCGAACAGGTCCTTGATCCCGAGCGGAATGCCGGCCAGCGGACCGCCCTCGCCTTTGGCGATTTTGGCGTCGACCGCGCGCGCCATGGCGCGGGCCTGATCCGGCGTCTCCAATATGTACGCATTGAGCGCGCGCGCGGCCTCGATCGCGGAAAGATGCGCGTCGGTCAGTTCAAGCGAGGTGAAAGACTTGCTCGCGAGGCCGGCACGGGCCTCGGCGATCGTCATCGAAGTTAAATCGGTCATTTATTGATCGGGCTGCAGAAAAAAGGAGAAAGCGTCTTGTCGTTGGCGGGATCGTTAGCGCGGGCCTTGTCGGCGGCCTCGAGCTGATCGAGCACGGCGTCCATCGCCTTGTCGGGGTCGGCGACCTTGCCCTGCCGCTCCATCGCGTCGACATAGTTCATGTAGGCTTGATAGGCCTTTTCATCGTCGCAGAGCATGCACATCGGACTTCCGATCTCTCAAAAAAGTAGCGGTTATTCCACGACCTTCGGCACCAGGAAGAAGTGGTTCACGGTATCAGGCGCATTCCCCACCACGGCGTCGGCGATCTCGCCGTCATTGACCACGTCGGGGCGTTTTTTCATCTCCATCGGGGTTACCGAGGTCATCGGTTCGACGCCGTCGACGTTCACCTCGGAAAGCTGCTCCACGAAGGCGAGCATGGCGTTCAGTTCACCCTGCAGATGGGGAACCTCGGCCTCGGTGACCGCAATCCGCGCCAGATGCGCGATGCGGCGAACGGTGGCGGCATCTACGGACATAAATATAGGCCTCAATCGGGGAAATCGCACCCGCCGTATAGCAGAGGCCGCTTTTGCGCCGCAACAGCCTGGGAATGCCGTCCAAGGCCTTTTCCGGACAAGGCTTTTTGCAAAAAAGGCATTTCGGGGGGCGGGCCGCCCGCCCCGGGGGCGATCAAATTGTCCCTCAAGGCCGATCACAAGATTTCGAGCGGATAGCCTGCCGACGAAACCATTTTGGCCCTCCGGCGTAGTCGTCCAGAAACAAACGGGGACTGTACTCGCCTCAACCAAATTGGAGGCCATGTCATGTCGACCCTCGAAGACGATAGCGCCCATTCAGAAGGCTGGGATCCCGCCCTCTGGACCATCGGCACGGTGATCGGCGCCGCTATCCTCTACGTCGCCTGCCTGGCCTGACGGGAAAGCACCATGACGCAAGCGAAATTGCTCCAGGAAAAGGCTGAAATGTTCGAGCGCCGCGCGGAAAGCGCGGCCGATCCGATCTCGAAGCATCACTACAAAGAGATGGCCGCGCATTATCGATCGCTCGCGGTCGAGCATCTTGACGTCAAGCGCGACGAACCGGCGCATTAAACCCGATCAAAACGCATTGTTTGGCGGCGGCTATCGCTGTCGCTTCGTTGGTGCGCTTCATCGCCCCTTTGCAGACCTCGCACTCTTCCATAGTGTCGCCTCCCAAGTAAGAAGAAACCGGGGAGCGCAGGGATGGATTTCGTTGAGGCCAATGGCGTTGGGCTGCGCTGCGAGTTGACGGGCGATGGTGAGCGCACGCTGGTGCTGATTCATGAGATGGGCGGCTCGCTCGAAAGCTGGGACGACATCACGCCGCAGTTCGCCAAATCCCGCCGCGTCCTGCGCTATGACACCCGTGGCGCCGGATTGTCGCAGAAGGTACGTGGCGAACTCACGCTCGACACCATGGCCGACGATATCGCCGCACTACTCGATGCGTACGGCATATCCGGCAAGGTGGCGCTGGCAGGCGTCGCCGTCGGCGGCGCGATCGCGCTGCATTTTGCGGCCCGGCATCCGACGCGCACCAGCGCTGTCGTCGTCGGCAGCCCCGCCACCGGGATCGCGGCCGAGCGCCGCGTCCCTGCCCTCGAACGCCTCGCGAAAATCGAGGCCGCAGGCATGGCCTTCGCGGTCGGGGATTCCATGCAGAACGGCTACGCCCCGGAGCTTCGCGGCGATCTCAAGCGATTCGAGCGATTCCGCAACCGCTGGCTCGGCAATGATCCCTCGAGCTACGCCACGATCTGGCGGATGCTGGCGAACGCAGACATGCAAAGCGAGCTGGCAGCCTTAAGCTGCCCTGTCCTCGTGATCGGCGGCAGCCTCGACCGCGTGCGCCCGCCGGCGCTGGCGGAAGGCACGGCCAAGGCCATCCCCGGCGCGCGCTATGTCGAACTCCGCACCGGGCATTACATGTCGGTGCAGACGCCGGAACTGGTCTTCGCGGCCATCGACGACTTCCTGCGATCGGTCGCGGCCTGAGGTCGCACCGCGCTCCCGACTAAAATATCGAAAACAACCCCATGCACAGTAGCCGATCGCCGCCGGCATCGGTGCGTCGTTACCGCGGCGCCAGCCACGGCGTGTTCTGCCTCATCTGGAACCAGGGACCGCCGGGCCGACCAGGGCGTCAACGAAGGTCGCGGCGGATTCCCTCAGCTGCTTGCGGCTGTATCCGGCGCGCTCCATCACGGCCAGCCCTCGCGTGAAGGTCACGACGACACGGGCCAAGCGATTGGCGTCGATGGCAGGCTTGTCGGCGGCCGAGCCGATGGCCTTGCTGACAAGCTGCTCCAGCCGGCTGAGCAGACCTTGCACGCGCTCGCGCACGTGCTCGCTCGAAATCGCCGCGTCGAGCGCGGTGCGCGTGGTCAGGCACCCCCGCGACGGCGAACCGCTGGTCATGTTGACGATGATGACGTCGAAGAAGTTTCGAAGCCTCTCCTCGACATCGCCCTCGGCCAGCGCCTTGGCGGCGCTGTCCAGGAATTGCCCGGCATACCGGTCGAAGGCCCGCAGGAAGATCGCTTCCTTGTCGCCATAGGCATTGTAAAGGCTGCCGCGCTGGACGCCCGTCGCCGCAGCCAGGTCCTGCATGGTCGCGTCGTGCAGCCCCTTGCGCCAGAACACATCCAGCGCCAGCGCGATCACTTCCTGTTCGTCAAACTGACGCACGCCCACCATTGGCTCACCCGCGATTTATTCTTGACATCAATGTCAAAATTGACACTAATGTCAAAGATAGCGCAACGGAGCCGAAATTCCAATGATCATCGCCATCACCAACTTTCAGTTGCCCAAGCCGGTCACCCGCGACGAGGCGCGAAGCATCTTCCTCACCACGGCGCCGACCTATCAGGGCGTCAAAGGCCTGGTCCGCAAGTCCTACGTGGTGGCGGATGACGGCAACAGCGTCGGCGGCATCTATCTCTGGAACTCGCGCGCCGAGGCCGAGGCTGTCTTTACCGAGAACTGGAGGGTCTACGTGCGGGGGAAGTACAATTCGGAACCCTCCGTGACCTACTTCGACAGCCCGGTCACGGTCGATAACGTCACGAACGAGATCCTCAGCGATGCCTGACCCGGATCGACAAGGCGGCTGCCTGTGCGGGGCGGTGCGCTACAGCTTGAAGAGCGAACCGCGGGCCATCGCCATCTGCCACTGCACGCACTGCCAGAAGCAGAGCGGCAGCCTGTTCTCCTTCAACCTGGTGATGCGCCAGGCCGACTACGCGCAGTCGGGCGAGACCGCGGTCTATCAGGACAGTGGCGATAGCGGGCAGCCGGTCTATCGCCACTTCTGCCGGAATTGCGGTTCGCCGCTGTTTGCGACCACCGCACTGGCGCCGGGCAAGGTCGTGGTGAAGGCCGGCACGCTCGACAGCCTGGAGGGACTTCAGCCCAAAGCCGAGATCTACACCGATCATGCGGCGCAATGGCTGGCGCCGGTCGCGGGTGCCGCGCGTTTTGCGCAGAACCAGTGATCGCGGGAAGCGGTAGCGGAGGACGGGGACGGCGGCTATCGTCCCCCTCCCCGCCAACCGAGGTCTCCCCGAAATGAACGCGCAACCGGCCAAGCAAATTCCCGGCGTCTATCATCGCAAGATCGGCGATATTCTCGTCACCGCGATCAGCGACGGGTATCTCGACAGCACCCTCGACGTGATGCGCAATGTCGATCGCGACAAGGCGAAGCAGATTCTGACCGACGCGTTCCGGCCGGCGCGTCGCACCAGCGTCAACACCTTCCTGATCCATTCGAAAGGCCGCATCGCGATCGTCGACACCGGATCGGGCAACTATATGCAGCCCAGCGCCGGCCGGATGCAGCAGAACCTCGCCGGCGCCGGGATCGATCCGAAGTCGATCGACACCGTGCTGCTGACGCACATGCATCCGGATCATTCCGCCGGGCTGACCGACATGACGGACGGCAGGCTGCTGTTTCCGAACGCCGAACTGGTGATGCACGAAAACGAACTGCCGCACTGGTTCGACGACGGCGCGATGGCCAAGGCGGACGAGCGCGACAAGAAACTGTTCTTCCAGGCCGGCCGCGAACAGGTCGCGCCCTACAAGAAACAAACGCGGCTATTCAAGCAAGGCGAAGTCTTCCCCGGCGTCACTGCGGTGCCGAGCCACGGACATACGCCCGGCCATACCGCCTATCTGATCTCATCAGGCAATGATCAGTTGATGATCTGGGGCGACACCGTGCATGTGCCGGAAGTGCAGACCGCGTTTCCCGAGGCCGGCATGGCCTTCGACACCGATCTCGCCGCAGCCGCCGCCTCGCGCAAGCGCATGTTCGATCGTGTCTCCGCCGACGGCGTCCTGATCGCCGGGATGCATCTGCATTTCCCGGCTTTCGCGCGGCTCGCCCGGCGCGGCGACGCCTATGTGCTCTACCCCGAGCACTGGATTCACGACATCGATGCGGTGCCGGCGGTGAAATAGCCGGGATCTAGCCGCCGAGCGCGCTACCGCGCCAGCGCTTCGGCCATCCTCAGCCCTTTCGCGAGAACTTTCCGCCAAGCGCCGCCCCAACCAGTTCGGGGCCGTCAGGACCGTTGCTATTCGATCACCTCGTCGGCGCGCGCCAGGAGAGTTGGCGGGACATCGATGCCAAGCGACCGTGCGGCTCGCAGGTTGATTATGAATTCGAATTTGGTCGCTTGCAAAACTGGTAGATCGGCCGGTTTGACGCCTTTGAGGATGCTGCCGACATAGACGCCAACTTGGCGGAACACATCTGCAATGCTGGTCCCGTAACTCATCAGCAGGCCATCCCCGACTGAGTCCTTAGCAAAATCGCTGGCGGGTATTCGGTCACGCGTCGCGAGCCTGGCCATTTGGAGGTGCTGGTTGGCAAAGAAGCCATCGGGCGCTATGAACAGCGCGTCCGCTTGCGCGTCAGCGAATGCGGCAAACGCAGCATCGATTTCAGCCGCTGTGCTCGCTTTGAAAAAGAGCAGTTGCAGACCGAGACCGGGAGCCGCGCCGTTAAGGGCTCTTGTGGTTGCCTCTGCGGTTATTGGATTGGCGTGATTGATCAGTACGGCCAAACGCTTTGCCTTGGGCAACAGCTCATGCATAAGACCAAGCCGTTTGGCGTCGATCTCACTTGCGAAAAAATTGATCCCGGTCGCGTTGGCGCCGGGCTGCGCTAGGCTCGCCACCAGTCCGAGCGCCACTGGATCCTCACCCACGCCGAACACAATCGGGATGGCCGAAGTGGCGGCCTTGGCCGCGAGCGAGCCAGGGGTACTGGCTGGCGTTGCGATGACTGCAACATGGCGTCTGACGGCGTCGCTCATGATTGCGGGAAGGTCCTCATAGCGACCGTCCAACCAGTGATATTCGACAGCTACATCCCTACCTTCTGTGAGCCCTGTCTGGCCCAAGCCTTTTCGAAACTCGGCGATTAATGCGATGGCGGCGTCAGCTCTTCTGGCATTGACGAGCGTGATCACCGGCATGTTCGCCGGCTGCTGCGCCCACACCGCAAGCGGCCAGATGGTCGCGGTGCTGCCGAGCAGTGCGATGAAGTCGCGCCGTTTCACATGATGCATTCGGTCCCCCTGTGCGGCAAGCGGAATGACACTCTTAGCTGGAAGTTGTGGCACGACGATACAACTGATCAGGTCAGATTGGGAGGTCAGCCGGATGTCAGGCAAGGTTCACCTGCACTTCACGACAGATCGATCGCTCCGAGCGGATCGCAAAGACATATCCCACGACCAGCATCCGGATCATCAGTTCCGGATCGATCGACGGGCGACCCACGGACGAATAACGAGGTGCAAGTTCACTGCGGAGCCAGGACAGATCGAGAGCAGCGTCGATCTTCCGCACCAAATGATCTTCAGGAACCGCGTCGCCAAGGTGAAACTCGTAGAATAGTTGACCTTGGTCACTCTTCAGACGGCCCATCATGGATCGACCTCGCCGAGAATCGCGTCAACACAGCGGAATCATGCTTCGAGGCCTGTCTCAACCGACTTTTGCAACAAAATCTGCCACAACCGGACTTGGGACCATTTAGCGGAGTGGACGAAGGTCTCTGCAGGTTGAAAGGCGATCATTAGTGTCCGGCGACCCCGCGACGGGAGGGGTTCCTTTTTGCTCGCCGCCGGTGTTTCCTCTGCACGGCGGAGAACGGGCATGCAGGGATCGCTGGGGGAAAAGATCGGTGAAGGCGCCTTCTCCGAAGCCTACGCCTGGGCGCCCGGTCAGGTCGTGAAGCTGTTCAAGGCCGGCGTCTCTCATCTGCTCGGCCGTCACGAGGTGCGCATGATCCGCGCCGTGCGCGCCGCCGGCGTTCCGGTGCCGGAGGTGTTCGGCGAGGTGACGCTGGACGGGCGCTTCGGCATCGTGCTGGAGCGCCTCGACGGACCGACCCTGTGGCATCTCTCGCGGACCGGCGCGGTGACGTTCGGACAGGCAGGCGCGATCGTCGCGGCTCTTGCCATGTCCGTTCACAAGACGCCCCCGCCGCCGGAGGTCCTCTCCATGCGCGAGTATATGGAGAGCGAGTTGCAGCACGACGCCGGCAAGGTCCCGAAGCACCTCGCCACGGATATCCTCGCACTGATCGATCGCCTGTCGCCCGGCGACGGGCTCTGCCATTGCGACCTTAGTCCCGGCAACGTGATCATGACGGCGGAAGGCCCAAAGCTCGTCGACTGGACTTTCGCGATGCGCGCGCCCGCCGCCGTCGACCTTGGGTTCTTGCATGTCATCCTTTCCGAACTCGCCCCGGAAATAGCCGACAATCCGGAGCGTCCGCGTGCGACCAATGCGGCGGCACAATCCGAATACGCGCAGCTGGCCGGCATGTCGCTCGCGGAGCTGACGGCGGCCATGAAGCCGTATTTGCCCATCGTCCGCACCTTCGTCGTCCTCGGCGACGTTGTGCCTTCCTTGCGGGAGCGGCTGATCCAGCGCATCGAAGCGGGGCTGCGCTCGCAAGACTGAACCGTCTTGTCTTGGTCGCGCGCGCGAGCCGAAGAGGCCTGTCGAAGCGAGGCGTCAGTGTCTCCTTTAGGTCATTCGCGTCGGTTTGACCCTTTGCCAGCTACTTCCGGTCCAGCCCTGTCAACGGACATCATCAGAGGGCCCGGCTAGTCCGTTCGGTGCCAACATGCGACATCGAGGATGCACGTCGCCTCAAATGAAAAGCCGCCCGAAGGCGGCTTCTCAATTCAAACCTGATGATCGTGAATCAGGCAGCCGCGCAATCCAAGGGTGCCGCAGCCACACGCGGTCGGTGTACCGATATCAAAGCCAAGTGTTTCGGCGGTTCGTTGTGACAGCAAAGCTGTCGCATGTTTGCATCGCAGCTCACCTTTCCGGCGTGGTACCGTTAGAAAAAATACTCCTGCATCAGCTCGGCTGGCCATGAAATCCTGCGGGAAAACAATGGACCGTACGCTCGAACGATCGACCATGCGCAAGGTGTATCTGCGGCTGCTGCCGTTTGCTGTCTTATCTTATGTGCTCGCCTATATCGACCGGATCAATGTGAGCTTCGCGGGCCTTACCATGCGCGGCGACATCGGCATGTCAGCTGGCACCTTCGGGTTTGCCGTCGGCATGTTCTACTGGGGCTATTTCATCTTCGAGGTCCCCAGCAACGTGATCCTGGAAAAGATTGGCGCCAGAATATGGATCGCCCGGATAATGATCACCTGGGGGATACTTGCGGGCTTCACTGCCGCGGTTACGGATTCGACGAGCTTCGCGATCGTGCGCTTCCTGCTGGGCGTTGCAGAGGCCGGTTTCTTTCCTGGCATCATCCTTTATTTCACCTACTGGTTTCCGAGCAATCATCACGCCCGCATAGTGTCAGGCTTTCTGGTAGGTCTGCCGGTCGCGGTGGCGATCGGCGCACCGATTTCGACGGGGCTTCTTGGCCTCGATGGCTTGTTCGGTCTGCGGGGTTGGCAGGTCATGTACATCGCCGAAGCGATCCCGACCATTGTGATCGGGGTGCTTACATTTTTCGTGCTCACGGATCGCCCTGAGCAGGCAAAATTCCTGTCCGCGGAAGAACGCAACTGG